>Ga0102590_1000652_pt1 | contig 68402 bp, 57 predicted proteins | sample AraplaMF_Col_mMF_FD_76859 | JGI IMG/M metagenome (GOLD analysis project Ga0102590, IMG submission 76859) | Arabidopsis root microbial communities from the University of North Carolina, USA - plate scrape MF_Col_mMF | ecosystem: Host-associated > Plants > Roots > Endosphere | place: USA...
TGGCGAACTCGCTGGCCGGCATCGTCGGCGGCGCGCGCCAGGTCGAGTGCACCATCAACGGCATCGGCGAGCGCGCCGGCAACGCCGCGCTCGAAGAGATCGTGATGGCGATCAACGTGCGCAACGACAAATTCCCGTACTGGAACAAGATCGACACCACGCAGCTCACCCGCGCCTCGAAGGTGGTGTCGGCGGCGACCTCGTTTCCCGTCCAGTACAACAAGGCCATCGTCGGCCGGAACGCCTTCGCGCATGAGAGCGGCATCCATCAGGACGGCGTGCTGAAGGACGCCTCCACCTACGAGATCATGCGGCCCGAGATGGTCGGCCTGAAGCAGTCCTCGCTGGTGCTGGGCAAGCATTCCGGCCGCCACGCCTTCGTGCACAAGCTGGAGGAGATGGGCTACAAGCTCGGCCCGAACCAGCTGGAAGACGCGTTCACGCGGATGAAGGCGCTCGCCGACCGCAAGAAGGACATCTACGACGAGGACATCGAGGCGCTGGTCGACGAGGAGATGGCGGCCTCGCACGACCGCATCAAGCTGACCTCGCTGACCGTGATCGCCGGCACCCATGGCCCGCAGCGTGCGACCATGAAGCTCGACGTCGACGGCCAGATCAAGATCGAGGAGGCCGAGGGCAACGGTCCGGTCGATGCCGTGTTCAACTGCATCAAGCGCCTGGTGCCGCACGAGGCCAAGCTCGAGCTGTACCAGGTCCACGCCGTGACCGAAGGCACCGACGCGCAGGCGGAAGTCTCGGTGCGCCTGTCGCAGGACGGCCGTTCGATGACGGCGCGCGCGGCGGATCCGGATACGCTGGTGGCCTCGGCCAAGGCCTATCTCGGCGCGCTCAACAAGATCGTCATGAAGCGCCAGCGCGACAATGTGACGACGGCGGCGGCGAGCTGAACGTTCGCGTTTTGCATGGAACGATGGAAACGCGGTGCCCTCGGCGCCGCGTTTTTCTTTGAGCGGCGCGGAGGACGCGTCCTCCCGGATACCGCATTTTTGCAGGGAGACCCCTGCTAAGGGGCAATGGCGCCTCAGCCTGCTTCCCTATAAAGCTGCCTCCCAAGAAATTAAGGCTTGGGGCCGGCGGTCCGTGCCCCACAAAAATGTACTGGAGGAAGCATGAGGAAACTCATTTGGGCTGCGGCATCGATTGCGGCTTTGGCACTGACCGGGCCGGCATCGGCCCAATCGCCGATCATCATCAAGTTCAGCCACGTCGTCGCCACCGACACGCCGAAGGGCAAGGGGGCGGAGAAGTTCAAGGAGCTTGCCGAGAAGTACACCGGCGGCAAGGTCAAGGTCGAGGTCTACCCGAACTCGACGCTTTACAAGGACAAGGAAGAGCTCGAAGCGCTGCAGCTCGGCAGCGTGCAGATGCTGGCGCCGTCCAACTCCAAGTTCGGCCCGCTCGGCATCCGCGAGTTCGAGGTGTTCGATCTGCCCTACATCCTTCCCGATCTGAAGACGCTGCGGAAGGTGACGGAAGGTCCGCTCGGCGCCAGGCTGCTCAAGCTGCTCGAGCCCAAGGGCATCACCGGCCTTGCCTACTGGGACAACGGCTTCAAGCAGATGAGCGCGAACAAGAAGCTGATCGCGCCCGCCGACTATCAGGGCGTCAAGTTCCGCATCCAGTCCTCGCGCGTGCTGCAGGCCCAGTTCAAGGCGCTCAGCTCGTTGCCGCAGGTGATGGCGTTCTCGGAAGTCTACCAGGCGCTGCAGACCGGCGTGGTCGACGGGCAGGAGAACACCTGGTCGAACATCTATACCCAGAAGATGCACGAGGTGCAGAAGTACATCACCGAGACCAACCACGGCTACATCGGCTACGTCGTGATCGTGAACAAGAAGTTCTGGGACGATTTGCCGGCCGATATCCGCGACCAGCTGTCGAAGGCGATGAAGGAGGCCACCGACTTCAACAACGCGCAGTCGCAGAGGGAGAACGACGACGCGCTCGCCGAGATCAAGAAGAGCGGCAAGAGCGAGATCATCAAGCTCACTCCGGATCAGGACGAGGCGATGCGCAAGGCGATGGAGCCGGTCTACAAGGACGCCGCGAGCCGCGTCGGCCAGCCGCTGATCGACGAATTCCAGAAGGAAGCCAAGAGCACGACGAACTGAGTGCACGACGAACTGCTCAACGCCCTGCGTGGAAAAGTAATGCATGAACGAAGGGCTTCCGTGCACCGCACGGAAGCCCTTTTGTTGCAAATCGTTTCAGTATGCATCTGAATGGACATTCACGGCAGTTACATCTCTGTAAGAACGCCCTCCCTGTCCAAGTTGTAAGTTGCGCGTCAGCCTGCGCGCGCTCATCCTCACGGCCATCCTTCCAGAGGAGGTACGTCATGAGGAAGTTCACCATCGCCGCCATCGCCGTGCTCAGCATCGCCGGCTCGGGCGCGGTCTATGCCCAATATCATCGTCCGTGGATGGAGCACTTCCGCCACACCCGCATGAACCCGGAGGATCGCGCCGCGTTCGTCGACGCGCGGATCGCCGCCGTCCATGCCGGGCTGAAGCTCAACGCCGATCAGGAGAAGCTCTGGCCGCCGGTCGAGGCTGCCGTGCGCGACTTCGCCAAGCTGCGCCTCGATCGCGCCAACGCGCGCATGAACGCCGGTCCGGGCGATGCCAGTGCCGACAAGCCGGATGATCCGATCGCCCGCCTGCGCCAGCGCGCCGAGGACATGGGGGCGTCCTCCGCCGCCCTGAAGAAGATCGCCGATGCCGCCGATCCGCTCTACAAGACGCTGGACGAGGGCCAGAAGCGGCGCCTCGCCGTGCTGACCCGTCACCGCGGCCCGTTTGGCGGCGGCGAGGACGGCCCGCCCCGCCACTTCATGGAACGGGGCATGGACCGCATGATGGAGCGGGGCATGGAGCACTTCCGCCGCGACCATTTCGACCGCGATGGCGGCCCGGACCGGGACCGCGAGGGCCGGCTCTGAAATACCCGGGATTTCCCGGGGAATTGACCTTGGCGAAGCCGCTGGAATCCAGCGGCTTTTCGCTTTTTCAGGGCTGTGGAAGAACATTGGAAAACATGCGCCGCATCGCTTGCCAGACCCGGATCGCTTTGCTAAACGACCGGCCTCGCAAGGCTTTGACCGGCCTTCGGGCGCATAGCTCAGTTGGTAGAGCAGCTGACTCTTAATCAGCGGGTCCCAGGTTCGAGCCCTGGTGCGCCCACCATTTCAAAGCCCTGCTGCGGCGGGGCTTTTTCACGCCGGATAGCAGGCAAAACCGTCTCGTACGACGCTTTTTGGTCGGATGTCACGGTGCGACTGGTCGTCGGCGAAGCGCGCGGCATCGCGATCAGCCGTCGCCGGTGAACTGGTCAATCCGTCATGGCATTCGTTCGATGTGGGCCCGGATCGCGGCTTGCTCGGCATCGATCCAGCCATGCTCGCGCGCCTTGGCCACCATCTCCGCATAGTGCCGATCCCAGTCCGCATCGTCAGGGCGCCCCGCGAGCGTGGGGACCAGATCGATCGACACCAGCGCGTTGCGCTCGTCCAGCAGTGTGATTCCCGGCCACGGCATCGCCGGCGAGGCCGTCGGGTGAAGGACCAGCTTGAACCTGCGGAAGTCGGACGGTTCCGACAGCCGGACCTCGCCGCCGTCGAAGCATTCGATGATCACGATATCGGTCCTTCCCGGAGTCCGGCCTGTTGCGATGGAGCGCGTGGTGCCGATCGCAGGGCGATCATAGCTGCGGCAGGGCGCGTAGCGCACCCCGGAAATTGACGAGCGGATCGCCGTTGCCGCCGCGCGTCGCCACGATCCTGCCGATGAAGAGACCGTGCGTGCCGACCACCTGGTGATGATGCAGCACGCATTCCAGCGCGCCGATCGCCGGCTCCAGCAGCGGCACGTCGAGGACGCCTTGCGCCCATGGCGCCGTCGCGAAGCGTTCGACGCCCTTGACGCCGCCGGCAAAGCGCAGCGCCAGGTCCTCCTGCCCGCTGCCGAGCAGGCTGACCCCGAAACGCCCATTGGCGAGGATGGCGGCGTGCGTCTCGGAGCTTGAATTGACGCCGACGAGAAGGCAGGGCGGGTCCATGCACAGCGAGGTGACGGAGCTGACCGTCAGTCCTCGCCGCGCGGTTTCCGCGCCCGTCGCCACGATGGCGACGCCGCTTGCGAGATTGCGCATGGCCAGCCGGAATTCGGCGGCTTCGACCGACCGGACATCGGTCATCTGAGACATCTGGCATCCCATGACGTGCCTCCGAACCTCGCGCCTCGCCGGGTGCGCCTACGCCGAGACCGCTTCGCCCGCGACCTTGCCGCGGCCGGATTTCAGCTCCTTGCGGATCGCCGGAATGATCCTGCTGCCCCACAATTCGATCTGGCGCAGCATCGTGCGCTGGTCGAAATCGCCGAGCTGGGTCTGCAGCGCGATGTGGCTCGGCTTGAGAATGCTGATCTCCTCCAGCATGCGGTCGATCACCTGGTTGACGCTGCCGACGGGCAGGTTGCTGCGCATCGTCTCCAGGCTCATGTCGTTCGGCCCGGCTTCTTCCTTGATCAGATAGCCGTCGTCGCTCTGGGCGCGGCGGAACTTCAGGCTTTCGGAGAGCCGGCGCTGGAAGCGCGCATTGTCCAGATAGGACTGGATCTCGCTGTCGTTGTCGCTGGCATAGGCGCAGCGCAGGAAGCCGAAATGGGTGTCGTCGATGGAGCGGCCTTCCTTCGCCGCGATCCCTTCGAGACGTTCGCGCAAGGCCTTGATGGCGTCGAGCCCGTTCAGGAGCGCGGTGACGAAGAGATTGTGATTGTCGCGAACGGCGCGGCCGAGCGTCTCGGGGTGGCCGGACGTGACCCAGATCGGCGGCATCGGCTTCTGCACCGTGCGCACCGCGATCGCCGTCGGCGGCATCTTCAGATGCTCGCCGTCATAGGAGAAGATGCGCTCGCGCATGCCGGCCTCGAGCACGTCGTAGAACTCGGCGAACAATGCGTGCGAATGGTCGAGGTCGACGCCGAAGCGGTCGAACTCGAATTTCTGGTAGCCCGAGCCGATGCCGAGATCGAGGCGGCCGTTCGAGACCGTGTCGGCAAAGCCGATCTCGCCGAGCAGTCGCGCCGGATTGTACAGCGGCAGCACGCAGACCGCGGTGCCGAGGCGGATGCGCCTGGTCAGGCCGGCGCAGTGCGCGACCATCATCAGCGGCGAGGGGCAGAGGCTGTAATTGTTGAAGTGGTGCTCGGCGTACCAGGCCGTATCGAAGCCGGCCTGCTCGGCGATCACGGTCTGCTCGACGGCGTTGTTGATGACCTGCTGCGAGCTCTGATGATAGCCGCGTTGCTGCGCCAGAATGAAAACGCCGAATTCCATCGATTGCTTCCTCCGCTGATCGTGGTCGCTCTTGCGACGCGTTCTCATGACGTTAGGGGCTTGAGCATTTTCGAACAATTGACGTAATCTGAGCATGTCCTTTGCAAAATCTGAAAAGATCGATGAATCGCCTCCAGGCCATGGAATTGTTCGTCAGCGCTGTCCGCGAGGGCAGCTTTTCGGCCGCCGGGCGCCGCGTCGGGCTCTCGCCGGCCTCGGTGTCGCGCTATATCGGCGAGCTCGAGGCGCAGCTCGGCGTGCAGCTCCTGAACCGCAGCACGCGCCATCTCGGATTGACCGATGCCGGCAAGATCTTCTTCCAGCGCACCGAGCAGGTGCTGCATGGCATCGAGGATGCCGAGGCGGCTGCGCTTTCGCTGCAGACCGCGCCGCGCGGCACGTTGCGGGTGCATTCGCGCACGCTGTTCGGCATCAAGGTGCTCACGCCGCTGATCCCGGGCTTCCAGAAGCTCTACCCGGAGCTGAAGGTGGAGCTGCGCCTGTCGGAGCGGCGTCCCCAGCTTCGCGAAGGCGAATTCGATGTCGACTTCCAGATCCAGGCGCCCACGGACCCCGGCCTGATGCAACGCAGGCTGCTGCGAAGCGAACGGATTCTGGTGGCCTCGCCCGACTATGTCGGCCGGATGCCGAAGCTGCGCGAGCCGGAGGACATCACGCGCCACAATTGCCTGACCTACTGGATGGGTCCCGACGATGTCGTGTGGAAGTTCATGCGCAGGAACAAGCTGCGCGAGATCGTGGTGCCGTCGTCCTTCAGCAGCAACAACGGCGTGGTGCTGTGCGATCTCGCCGTCACCGGGCACGGCATCGCCCTGCTCGACGACTATACCGTGGCGGAGGAGTTGAAGAGCAGGCGGCTCGTTCGCCTGCTGCCGGGCTTCCGCGTGACGAACTCCACCTTCGACGAGGGCATTTACGCGACGTTTCTCCAGAGCAGCTATCGTCCGGAGAAGATCAGGGTGTTCGTCGATTACATGGCGGAGAACGTGCCCAAGCAGGTCAAGCGGTCGGCGCAATAGAGGAGCAGCCGGTCAGGGCGCGCCAAACCTGTGCGCCGGCAAGCCGCGTACGCCGAGGCCCTCGACGGCGAACAGGCCGCCGGCGTCCGGATGATCGTCGGCGAGCGCGTGGCTGCGCGAGATCGACGTCACGTAGAGCACGTCGAGAGCGGGCCCGCCGAACGTCACGCTGGTGGGATGACGGATCGGCATGTCGATGATGCGCACGATCCTTCCGTCCGGTGCAAACCGCGCGATCTTGCCGATGCGCACCAGCACGGACCAGAGGTGCCCCTCCGCGTCGACCGTCGCGCCGTCGCATCCGGATCCCAGCGCTTCCGTTTCGGCGAAGATGCGCTTGTTGGCGAGCGGGCCATCTGCCCTGTAGTCATAGGCCCAGATGATCCGCCTTGCGCTGTCGGCGAGGTAGAAGGTGCGTCCGTCCGGGCTGAAGCAGGGGCCGTTGCTCACGGCGAGGTCGGTCTCCAGCAGTTGCAGCGCACCTGAGGTGTCCAGCCGATAGAGACCGCCGAGCGGCGCCTCGTCGGGTGCGCGGTCGCCATGCATGGTGCCTGCGAGGAAGTTGCCGTGGGGATCGGCCTTGCCGTCGTTGAGCCGCACCTTCGGGTGATCGAGCCCGATCGAGGGGCCGTGCGTCAGGGCCTGCCTGTCGAAATCGTAAGCCGCAAACCCGTTGCGCAAGGCGAGGACCGCGCCGTTATCGCCCCGCAGTGCCAGCGAGCCGATCGGGGCTGGCGCGCTGAACTGCTCGGCCGCGCCGGTTGCGGGATCGAGCGCGTGGATCAATCCGGCCAGGGCGTCGATCCAGAACAGGCGCTGCCTTCGCTCGTCCCACACCGGGCTCTCGCCGAGCCGGTCCCGGGTTGCGCCGATGCGCCTGATGCGGACCGCGCTCATGGTTCCTTCCGCGGGATTCGCCGGGCTTGACCGATCGGTCGGTGAAAACCTAGGTTCATTCTAAAGACTCTTCTGGCTGACGAATGGATTGCGGAGTTCATGACTGAACTGTCAACGATGAAGGATGGCGTTGCGAACCAGGCCGAGGCCTCGGACCGGGTGCTGCAGATCCTCGCCGAGGCCGGCAGGCTGTTTGCCAGCAAGGGTTTCGAGGGCACCTCGATGCGCGACATCGCGCTCGCCTGCGGCATTTCCAAGTCGCTCCTCTATCATCACTTCTCCAACAAGGACGAGATCTACGCGCGCGTGGCGGTCGGCTCCACGCTCGAGCTTTATCTGTTCGTGCGCGACCGCATTCCCGACGGGCCGCCGTCGCAGAAGATCCGCGCCTTCATGGTCGCCACCGCGGAGTATTTCCGCCGCTACCGCTGGGCCTGGATCGCCTCCACCACCGCGTTCTGGAACGACCCCGATCGCCAGCGGCACAAGGAACGGCTGACGCGCCGCGACCGCTTCGAGAATTTTCTGCGCGGCCTGATCCAGGAGGCCATCGATGCCGGCGAAATCCGCAAGGTCGACGTTCCCATGACCGGACGTCTGATCCTGTCCTCGCTCAACTGGATGCATCGCTGGTACAATCCCAACAAATCCGCGACCCCCGAGCAGATCGCCGACGTCTTCTTCGACATGATCTTCAATGGCCTGCGCAGCGGCGAACTGGTCGCGCTTCCCGGGGCGGAGCCGCCCAAGCCCGGCCGGCGCAAGTCGCGCTGACCGGCAGGCGGCGCCGCGCAGGTCGCCTTATTCCAGAACGATATTCTGCGCTTTGATCACCGGCCCCCAGAGCGCGGCGTCCTTGGTCAATTGGGCGTCGAGCCGTTCCGGCGCGCCGGTGTCGACCATCAGGCCGTCGGTCTCGAGCTGCTTTGCGATCTCCGGCTTTTGCATCGCCGCGTTTGCTGCCGCGTTCAAGCGCGCGATGACGTCGCGCGGCGTGCCTGCCGGCGCGTGTAGCGCGGTCCAGAACGAGGCCGTCAGATCAGGATAGCCGGCTTCCGTCAGCGTCGGGATCTCGGGAAGGGTCGCCATGCGCTTGTCCGATGAGACCGCGAGGATGCGGAGCTGGCCGCCGCGCGCGTGCTCGATCACGGCGGCAGGCGTTGCGAAATTGAGATCGCACTCTCCCGACAGCGTCTCCATGATGGAGGCCGGATTGTTGCGATAGGCAACCTCGGTGACGGCAAATCCCATCGACTTGCCCATCATGATCCCGAACAGGTGCGTGACGCTGCCGGGCCCCAGCGTTGCATAGAACAGCGGCTTGTCGCGGCCCTTGGCGTAGGCGACGAAGCTCTTGACGTCGGTGGCGGGCGTCCGCGCATTCACGGTCAGCGACAGCGGTCCGTTGCAGAGCATCGCGACGGAGGCGAAGTCCTCGAGCTTGTAGGGCAGGTTCTTGCGCAGCAGCACGTTCAGCGAAATCGGCCCGGTGCCGCCCGCCAGCAGCACCGATCCGTCCTTCGGCGCGCGCGCCACATATTGCGAACCGACGATGCCGTTGGCGCCGGGCTTGTTGTCGACCAGCACCGGCTGGTCGAGGCTTTCCGCCATGGCCTTTGCGATCGAGCGCATCAGGCTGTCGATCGAGCCGCCGGGCGCATAGGGCACGATGATGAAGATCTGCGACCCGCGCGCCCTGACGATCGCGGGTGCGCCAAGCGGTGCGGCGAGGGCGCCGGCGATCAGAGCTGTCGCCTGGCGTCGGCTGATCCTGGGCATGGAAATCCTCCTCAAAGGTCGTTCTTGCTTGCCGCGGAAACTAGCGGCTGACCGATCGGTCGGTCAATAGGACTGCGCGAGGATATTGCAAGCGGCCGTCGTTGGTGTTATCAGCACAAAAAGCTGACCGATCGGTCAGGCGTCGCGATGCGGCCACAAGCAAGACGAACAGAAACCAGGAGGAAGCCCATGCCAGGAGATATCGTCACCCTCGAAGTGTCCGACAACATTGCCCTGGTGACGCTGAACCGGCCCCCGGTGAACGCGCTCGATCGCGCCATGCGCGACCGCATCGTGGCCGTGTTCGACGAGATCTCGGAGCGCCAGGACGTCAGGGTTGCGATCCTGACCGGCGCCGGAAGGGTGTTCTGCAGCGGCGCGGACCTGAAGGACCGCCCGGACCCGACCAAGGTCGGCGCGTTTCACAGCCATAACCGCATCACGCGCGAGACGGGCAACTGCATCCGCGAATGCTCGAAGCCGGTCATCGCCGCGATCAACGGCGTCGCGCTCGGAGCGGGCGTTGGCCTGATGGCCTCCTGCGACATCTTCTACGCCTGCGAGGAAGCCGTGTTCGGCATGCCCGAGATCAATGTCGGGCTCGCCGGCGGCGCTGCGATGCTCAACACGTTGTTCGGCCGCTCCCTGATGCGCCGGATGTTCTTCACCGGCTATCGCGTGCCGGCCGCCGAGCTCTACCGTCTCGGCATCATCGAGGCCTGCACCACCAAGGAGAACCTGCTGCCCGAAGCGATGAAGCTCGCGCGCGAGATCGCCTCGAAGAGCCCGATCGCGATGGAATACGCCAAGAACGCGGCGAACATGGTCGAGCTGATGCCGCCGCGCGATGCCTACCGCTTCGAGCAGAACATCACGATGGCGCTGTCCAAGACGGAAGACGCCAAGGAAGCGCGCATGGCGTTCCTGGAGAAGCGCACACCGGTGTTCAAGGGGCGCTGAGATGCGGCCGGGAGAAGGTCTCGACGCGCTGATGTCGCCGCGTTCGATCGCGATCATCGGCGCCTCGCAGGAAGCGACCAAGATCGGCGGCCGGCCGGTCGATCTGCTGCGCCGGCACGGTTATGCGGGCCGGATCTATCCGGTCAATCCGAAGGCTGCGACGGTGCAGGGGCTCAAGGCCTATGCGTCCGTCACCGAGCTGCCGGAAGCGCCTGACCTCGCCATCATCGCGGTCGATGCGGAGCGCGCAGGCGAGGCCGTGGAGCAGTGCGCTGCCCGCGGCGTTCAAAGCGTCGTCGTGTTCTCGTCGGGCTTTGCCGAGCTCGGCGAGCAGGGCCGCGCGATGCAGGACCGGCTGCGCGTCGCCGCGCAGAAGAGCGGCATGCGCCTGCTGGGGCCGAATTGTCTCGGGGCGGTCAGCATCGCCGAGAAGAGCATCGCGACCTTCTCGATCGTGCTCGAGCACGGCATGCCGGCGGCAGGCTCGCTCGGCATCGTCTCGCAGAGCGGCAATCTCGGCAGCTACACCATGCGCCTCGCCAGCGAGCGCGGCGTCGGCGTCAGCCGCTTCATCACCACCGGCAACGAGTGCGACATCGACATCGCCGACGGCATCGCCTGGATGGCCCGCGATCCCGCCACCAAGGTCATCCTGTGCTGCCTCGAGGCGTGCCGCGACGCCGGCCGGCTGATCGCCGCGCTGGAAGCGGCGCGCGATGCCGGCAAGCCGGTCATCGCCATGAAGATCGGCACGTCGGCGGCGGGCCAGGCGGCGGCCGCTTCCCATACCGGAGCAATGGCGGGGTCGGACGCCGTGTTCGACGCGTTGTTTGCCCGCTGCGGCGCGGTGCGCGTGCGCAGCATCGACGAGCTGATCGATCTCGGCCACGCAGCATCGATCCTGCTGCCGGACCGGCTGCCGAAAGGGCCGGGCATCGCGATCCTCACCGCATCGGGCGGTTTCGGCGTGCTGCTCGCGGACGCCGCGCAGTCGGTCGGGTTGACATTGCCGGAACTCGGCGCGGAGACGCAGCGAAAAATCCTGGAGCTCGTGCCCTTTGCGTCGGCCCGCAACCCCGTCGACGCCACCGCGCAGATGTCGAGCCGCCCCGATCTCCTGGAGAAGATCATGACCGCCGTCGTGGCCGACGAGCGAACCGACACGGTGATCCTGCCGCTGCCGTTCTCGCTGCACTTGCCGCGCCTGCGCTCCATCTACATGGACAGCTTGCGCAACATGCGCGCGCAGTTTCCCCACCGTCCGATCGTCCTGTGCGTGGACGGCCCGCCCGATGCGCTGACCGAGCTGCATGCCCTCGGCTTTCCGACCATCGCCAGTTTCGACGGTTGCTGCGCGACCGTCGCCGCGCTGGTGCGGTTGCACGCCGCGACGCAGCGACCGCAGGACAGGCCGGCGCCCGTCGCGAAGGCGCCACTGCTTCCGGCTGACGCGTTCCGCCACGAGCTCGGCGCCAAGCGCGCGCTGGCCGACGCAGGCTTGCCGGTGCTCACCGAGCGTCTCGTGCAGGATGCGGACGCCGCCGCCCGTGCCGCCACCGAGATCGGTTATCCCGTGGTGCTGAAAATCGCCTCGCCCGATCTGCCGCACAAGACGGAGGTCGGCGGGGTGATTGTTGGCCTCGGCTCCGAATCCGAAGTCCGGCGCGCCTATGCGCAGATGCGCGACCGCGTCGCCACCAACGCCCCGAACGCTGCGGTCGATGGTGTGATCGTGGCGCCGATGGCCAAGGGCGTCGCCGAGCTGATCCTCGGCAGCCGCATCGATCCCGTGTTCGGCCCGGTGGTGATGGTCGGTCTCGGCGGCATCTTTGCCGAGATCCTGCAGGACTCAGCCGTACAGATGGCGCCGGTCAGCGAGGCGCAGGCCATGGCGATGCTGAAATCGCTCAAGGCGTTCGCCGTGCTCGACGGCGCGCGGGGGCGGCCGCGCGCCGATCTCGACGCCGCGGCCCGGGCCGTCGCCGCATTGTCGCGCTTTGCCGCCGCCAATGCCGGCACGGTTGCCGAGATCGATGTCAACCCGCTGCTGCTCCGCGCCAAGGGCGAGGGCGCCGTGGCGCTCGATGCGCTGCTGATCCCGCATGGCGCGCGGCCGAGCCGGAGTCACTGAACCCAACGACAAGAGGCCGCACAAGCGGACCCAGAGGAAACGCAAGGAAGCAGGAGGATAGGATGATGAGATCGGTGATCGCGGCGCTCGGCATGATGGCCTTTCTGCTGACGAATGCGCCCCTGGCCGCACAGGGCATCACGGGCGACGTCGTCAAAATCGGCATCATGAACGACCAGAACGGCCCCTATGCCGACAATTGCGGCCTCGGTTCGGTCGCGGCCGCCAAGCTCGCGGTCGCCGATTTCGGCGGCATGGTCGCCGGCAAGAAGATCGAGCTCGTCATCGCCGACGACCAGAACAAGCCCGACGTCGGCGTCGCCATTGCCATGCGCTGGGTCGACAACGAGGGCGTCGATGCCATCGTCGGCTGCTCGGCCTCCTCGATCGCGCTGGCGGTGCAGGAGATCATGAAGAATCGCAAGAAGCCCTACATGCTGGCCGGCACGGCGGGCTCGTTCTTCACCAACGACAAATGCTCGCCGATGACCACGCAATGGGTGGTCGACACCTATGCCCAGCCCAAGGCCACGGTGAAGGCGCTGCTCGCGCAGGGCGTCAACAGCTGGTTCTTCCTCACCGTCGACTACGCCTTCGGCAAGGCCTGGCAGTCGGATGCAACCAAGTTCATCGAAGCGGGCGGCGGCAAGGTCGTCGGCTCGGTGCTGCATCCCCTGAATGCATCGGATCTGTCCTCGTTCCTGCTGACGGCGCAGGCCAGCGGCGCCAAGGCGATTGCGCTCGCCAATTCGGGCTCCGATTTCGCAAACTCGATCAAGCAGGCGCAGGAATTCGGCCTGACCAAGTCGCAGCTGCTCGTTCCGCTCGGCCTCATGATCAGCCAGACCCACGGGATCGGTCTGAAGGACCTCCAGAACGTGCGGCTGACGACGCCCTTCTACTGGGACATGACGCCGGAGAGCCGGGCCTTTGCCAAGCGCTTCGCCGACGCCACCAATGGCCAGCTCCTCAACGAAGGCAAGTCCGCCACCTACAGCGCCATCTCGCACTATCTGAAGGCGGTGGCCGCCGCCGGTTCCGACGATGGCGATGCCGTGATGCGGCAGATGAAGAACACGCCGGTCAACGATTTCGAGATGAAGAACGTCGGCATCCGGGCCGACGGCCAGGTGATGCGTCCGCTCTATGTCGCGCGGATCAAGACCCCGGCGGAATCCAGATACACCTACGACTATTACGAGATCACCGGCACGATCGCGCCCGAAGATGCGTGGCGGCCGGCATCGGAGAGCGCCTGCGACCTCCTGAAGTCGCAGTGACGAACAGGCGGTGCGGCATGACGGCGAGTTTGGCGAAAGCAGGAAGCAGGCGATGAGTGTAGTTGAGGCGGTATCGGCGCAATCCATCGCGGGCGAGAACCTCGTGGGCGAGGCCTATCGCGATGCGATGCATCGCTGGCTGAATGCCAATATGCCTGCCAGCTTCCGCAGCGACAGCGCCGCGTTCGCGGCGCCGACGCTGCAGCAGTCGGTTGCCTGGGAAGCGGCGATGTACCGCGCCGGCCTCACCGGCATCACCTGGCCGCAGGCCTATGGCGGGCACGGCCGCTCCTTGCGCGAGCATCTCATCGCCAATCAGGAGATCGGCCGGCTCGCGATGCCGGAGAGCGTCAACTCGATCGGCAAGGAGCTTGCGGGCCCGATCATCCTCGCCGTCGGCACCGAGGAGCAGAAGCGACGCTTCCTGCCTGCGATCCTCGAGATGCGCAACATCTGGTGCCAGGGCTTTTCCGAGCCCGAGGCCGGCTCCGACCTTGCGGGCCTGCGTACCCGCGCGACGCGGGACGGCGAGGGCTGGCGCATCAACGGCCAGAAGATCTGGACCAGCGGCGCCTATCGCGCGCACCGCTGCCTCGTGCTCGCCCGCACCGGAGCGCTGGAGGACCGCCATCGCGGCCTCGCCATGTTCGCGGTGCCGCTCGATGCCAAGGGCGTGCGCGTGCGCACCATCAAGTCGATCGACGGTCGTGAAAGCTTTTGCGAGGTCTTCTTCGACGAGGTCGAGGTCGCCCAGCAAGACGCGATCGGCGCGCCCGACGAGGGCTGGGCCGCGGCCATCCGCGTCCTGGAGATCGAGCGTGCGACCAACCGCATGTACCGCGCCTGGCGCTTCGAGAACGAGCTGCGCCATCTGATCTCTGCCTGCAAGGCCGACGCGGCGCTGTCGGCGATGGTGGCTGACCGGTACTACGCAGTCAGGCTCGGCGAGGTCGCAGTCGAGATCGAGGTACTGAAGGCGCATGTCGAGACCGCCGTCGAGGCGCTCGCCAGGGGTGACAAGATCGGCGCGCGCGGCAGCCTCGCGAAGCTGTACTGGAGCGAATCGCATCAGCGCTTCGCCGCGCTCGCCATCGAATTGCTGTCGCAGGCCTCGCTGCCGCAGACCCAGGCGATCAAGGTGGCGCGGCGGCGCTTCGAGGCCATTTACCTGCAGGCGCGTGCCGAGACGATCTATGCCGGAACGACCGAGATCCAGCTCGGCATCATCGCCGACCGGATCCTCCAGCTCTCGCGAGGCAAATGATGGTCGCGGGCCTGCTGCACGATCGTCTCGTCGTGGTGACCGGCGCGGGCCAGGGGATCGGCCGTGCCGTCGCGCTCGGTGTCGCCGCTGCCGGCGCGAAGGTGGTCGTGACCGATCTGCAGCAGGATCGGGCCGATGCCGCGGCGCGCGAGATCTGGGATGGGGGCAGGGAGGCGGCCGCCTATTGCCTCGATGTGACGGATGCGCAGGCCTGTCGCGACGTGGCGAAGCGTGTGGACGAGGAGATCGGCCCCGCGGACGTCGTCGTCAACAATGCCGGCATCATCATCCGCGAGCCGATCGACAGCCCGCGGGCCCACGAGAACTGGCGCCAGGTCTTCGACGTCAACGTCAACGGCACCTTCAACGTCGTTCATGCCTTCATCCCCGCGCTGCGCAAGTCGCGCGGGTCGATCATCAACGTCGCCTCGGTCGCGGCCTTCGGCGGCATGAATGGCGCGCTCGGCTATTCGCCGTCCAAGGGGGCGGTGAGGCTGTTCACGCAGGCGCTGGCCCGCGATCTCGCGCCCGACGGCATCCGCGTCAACGCCGTCGCGCCCGGCATCATCGCGACCGAGATGAGCGAGAGCACGCGCGACAATCCGGCGAGGCTCTCCGGCCTGATGGCGCGCACGCCGATGAAGCGCGTGGGCCAGCCCGAGGAGATCGCAGGACCGGTGGTGTTTCTGGCCTCGGCGATGGCCTCCTATGTCAATGGCGTCATCCTGCCGGTCGACGGCGGTTATCTCGCCTAGTGAACGATCGCTGGCGCAAGGTTTTTAGAGAGGACGATGATGAGCATGGCCGAAGGACTTCAGCCCGACGAGTTCGCGGCAACCGCGGCACGCGCAGTGACCGCGTGTGCCGGTTTGGGCATGCGCGAGCAGGCGAAAAATCTCGCCGGCGACGGATTGCTCGGCGTCATCGCGGATGAAGAGGTCGGCGGGCTGGCCCTGCCGCTCGGTTTCGCGGTGCCGGTGATTGCCGCCGCCCATTCGGGGTTGCTCGGCTTTCCGCTGCTTGAGACCATCCTCGTTGGCCGGCTGCTGCAGTCGTCTCTGACGCGTCTCGCCGCCGCGATCGTGTCCGGCGACAAGCTGGCGGCGATCGCCTGGCAGGGGGAGGCCGCCGCCGAGCGTGACGGCGGATTGCTGGTGCTGAACGGTGCGCTCGCGCGCGCGCCCTGCGCGGCGTCGGCCGACCATCTTCTGGTGCGGATGAGCGGCGGCGCCGCGGCGCTGATCCCGGCCAATGCCAAGGGCGTCGTGATGGAGGACGCGGCCGGCCTCGATCTGACGGTCCCGGAACACGCGGTACGACTCGAGGCGGTCGAGGTTCCCATCGGCTCCATCCTGCCGGCCGGCACCTGGGACCTGCTCAGCTCGGATGCCAATGTGCTGCGCGCCGCGGCCATTCTGGGATCGGCCGAAGCGTGCCTCGCGCTCGCGCAGGAGCATGCCTCGACGCGCCGCCAGTTCGGCCACGCTCTGTCCTACAACCAGGCCATCCGCCATGCGCTGGCGCGGCAGAAGCTCGGCCTCGAGAGCATCCGACATGCGATCACCCGCAGCCTGTCCGGGGACGGCGGCCCGGTGCAGCGCGATGCCGCGTTCCTCGCGGCCGCGACCTATGGCAGCTCGATCAGCGAAGGCGCACTGCAGATCCATGGCGGCATGGGTTTCACGTGGGACGTGCCGGTGCACCGCCATCTGCGCCGCATCCGCACGCTGCAGGCACAGGGTGATGCCAGCGGCCTGATCAGCACGTTCGGCCGCCGTTACGTATCGGAAGTTGCTCCGTTTGCCGAGGCAGGAGCTTGAAGGACAAGAGCGTGAGGGAGACAGCCATGACCGAAACCAGGGATCAGACGCTCGCAGGCCGCGTCGCACTCGTCACCGGCGCCGGAAACGGCATCGGCCGCGCGACCGCGCTCAAGCTCGCCGCGCGCGGCGCCATCGTCGGCGTCAACGATCTGAAGCCGGAATTCGTCGATAGCACCGTGGAGGCGATCAAGGCGGCAGGCGGTAACGCCGTTGCCGTCACCCAGGACGTCGCCAGCCGCGACGGCATGCGGCAGGCGGTGCTTGGACTGGCGGAGAGTCGGAAGCGTTTCGACATCCTGGTCAACAATGCGGCGTGGGTGCGCTATCAGTCCGTTCCGGACATCGCTCCGGAAACCGTCGATCGCATGCTCAACATCGGCTTCAAGGCGATCATCTGGGGAATCCAGGCCGCCGCGGAGGTCATGGACGCCGAGCGCGGCGGCGCCATCGTCAACGTCGCCTCGGTGGCCGGCCTGATCTCGGCCAAGAACAGCATCGTCTACAGCGGCATCAAGGCCGGCGTCATGGGCGTCACGCGGGCGGCCGCCGCCGAGCTCGGCGCGCGCAACATCCGCGTCAATGCGGTGGCGCCCTCGGCGATCCCGACCGAAGGAACGATGCGCAACCGCAATGCCGAGCTCGACGCGCGCCGGGTCGCGCGGACGCCGCTGGGCCGGCTCGGCACGGTCGACGACATCGCCAAGGCGATCTGCTTCCTCGCCGGCGATGAGGCCGGCTTCATCTCGGCGCAGGTGCTCACCGTCGACGGCGGCATCACCCTCACCAACATTGCCTGACGGGATCATCGCGATGTCCAATCTGACGCCGGAGCAAGAGGTGCTGAAGGACGCCTATATCAAGGCCCGCGGCTATTGGCGGCCCTGGACGGAAGGCCTGTTGCGCTTCGATCCCGAGTTTCTTCAGGCCTACGGCAAGTATGCGGGCTATGCCGCAGAGCAGGGACCGCTGTCTCGCAAGATGTGTGAGCTGATCTACGTCGCGCTCGACGTATCGGCGACGCATCTGTTCCGCTCCGGCCTCGCGCTGCACTTGCGCCTCGCGCTCCAGGAGGGCGCCACGGCGCGGGAGATCGTCGACGTGTTTCGCCTCGCGACGATGCAGGGGCTGGATGGCTGCAATGTCGGCATCGGCATCCTTGCCGAGGAGCTGGCGGGCGCGGGTCTTCAGGCCGATCATGCCGAGCTCACCAAGGAGCAGCAGGCGTTGCGGGATGGCTACATCGCGCAATTCGGGGACTGGCCGGATTTCTGCGAGCAATGGCTGCGGAGCGATCCCGGTTATTTCGCCGTCCTGCTGGATCTGCTCGCCGACCGGTCCGGCGGCGACGGTCTCGACCGCCGCTCGCAATGCCTGATCTCGCTTGCGCTGAACGCCTGCTTCACCGCGCTCAATCCGCAAGGGTTGCGCGTGCAGATCAGGCGGGCCTTGCGGCTTGGCATCGGCCAGCGGGACATCCGCCAGGTCCTGCAGATGAGCGCGCATCTCGGCGTACACGCCTGCGCCCTCGGCGTGCCGGTGCTGATGGAGGCGCTCGGGGAGGAATCTCCGAAGGATGAGGAGGGAGGACCGGAATGAAGGGGCTCGCCATCCGCAATCACAGGGCCTTTGCCTCCGGCGCCCTGTTTCTCGCCTTTGCGATCTTCTTCTTCGTGACGGCGCTGCAATACCCCGCAGGCACGGCCGCGAAGATGGGGCCGGGCTATTTCCCGCGCCTGCTCGCGATCGTGCTCGCCGCGATCGGACTTGTCGTGATGTTCGGCGCGATGACGCCGGCGGCGGGCCGCGAGTCGCTGCGCAAATGGGACCTGAAGGGTCTCGCCTGGATCACGGGATCCGTCATCCTGTTCGGTGCCCTCTTGTTTCCGCTCGGCCTGGTCGGCGCGCTGTTCGTCCTGATCATGGTGTCGAGCCGGGCCAGCCCCGAGTTCACCTGGACGGGAGCGCTGGCCAATGCGTCGGTGCTCATCGTGCTGTGCCTTGCCGTCTTCGTCCATGGTCTCGGGCTGCCACTGCCCGTCTGGCCCTCCGTCCTCAACTGAGCGAGCCGGTCGATGGATCTGTTCCACAATCTGGCGATCGGCTTTGCCACCGCAGCCCAGCCCGCCAATCTGCTCTACGCGTTTCTTGGCTGCCTGCTCGGCACCCTGATCGGCGTGCTTCCGGGCCTTGGCCCGCTTGCGACCATCGCGATGCTGCTGCCGATCACCTATGCGCTGCAGCCGGACGCCGCGCTGATCATGCTCGCCGGCATCTATTACGGCGCGCAATATGGCGGCTCGACCACGGCCATCGTGGTCAATCTGCCCGGCGAGTCCTCCTCCGTCGTGACCACGATCGACGGCTACCAGATGGCCAAGCAGGGCCGCGCCGGCGTCGCGCTCGCGACCGCCGCCATCGGCTCCTTCTTCGCCGGATGCGTCGCGACGCTCGCGCTTGCGGCTCTTGCGGGACCGCTGACCGCGACCGCGCTGTTGTTCGGACCGAAGGAATTCTTCGCGCTGATGATCCTCGGCCTGATCCTCGCCTCGGTGCTGTCGAGCGGCCCCTTCATCGAGGGCATCGGCATGGTCGTGCTCGGCATGCTGCTGAGCCTCGTCGGCACGGATCTCAACAGCGGCAGCCAGCGTTTTGCCTTCGGCATTCCCCAGCTGTTCGACGGGCTCGATTTCGTTCCGCTGGCGATGGGCATCTTCGGCTTCGCCGAGATCGTCAAGAATCTCGAGCAGGACGACAAGCTGTCGCTGGTGACGCAGAAGATCACCAATCTGTTTCCGACCCGCGAAGACTTTCGCCGCATGGTGCCGGCGATGCTGCGCGGCACGACGCTCGGCACGCTGCTCGGCGTTCTGCCCGGCGGCGGCGCGGTGCTGTCGTCGTTTGCGTCCTATACGCTCGAGAAGAAGCTGTCGCGGCATCCCGAAGAGTTCGGCAAGGGCGCGATCGAGGGCGTTGCCGGCCCGGAATCCGCGAACAATGCCGGCGCCCAGACTTCGTTCATTCCGCTGCTGACGCTGGGCGTGCCGTCCAATGTCGTGATGGCCCTGATGGTCGGCGCGATGAACATCCACAACATCCACCCGGGCCCGGAGGTGATGACCAAGAACCCGACCCTGTTCTGGGGCCTGATCGCCTCGATGTGGGTCGGCAATCTGATGCTGCTGATCCTCAACCTTCCGCTGGTCGGCCTCTGGGTGAAGCTACTCACCATTCCCTATCGCTATCTGTTCCCGGCGATCATGGTGTTCTGCTCGATCGGCGTCTATTCCATCAACAGCGGAACGTTCGAGGTCTACGAGGCCGCATTGTTCTGCGTGTTCGGCTACGTCCTGATCAAGCTGCAATTGCCCGCGGCGCCGCTGCTGCTGGGCCTGGTCCTGGGCCCGGCCATCGAGGAGAACTTCCGCCGCGCCATGGTGCTGTCGCGGGGCGATGCCACCGTGCTGCTGACCTCGCCGCTCTCGGCCAGCCTCCTGGCCGCGGCCGTCATCGCGATCATCCTGATCATGCTGCCGACCATCCGCGCGCGCCGCGAGGAGGCGCTCCAGGAATGAGAGGGGTCTCTCCATGATCCGCGAAGCCGCGGCCTTCGAAGCCCTGCTGGAGCGCGTTCGCAGGTTTGTCCGCGACATCGCCATTCCTGCCGAGGCGCGTGTCGAGGACAATGACGAGGTCCCGGCGGACATCGTCGCCGTCATGCGCGAGGAGGGCTTCTTCGGTTGGAGCATCCCCGAGGCTTACGGCGGGGCAGGGCTGACGACCGAAGAGCTGGTTTTGGCTGCGTTCGAGCTGTCGCAATGTTCGGTCGCCTTTCGCGCCCGCGTCGGGACCAATACCGGCATCGGTTCGGAAGGCATCGTCGCCGACGGCACCGAGCAGCAGAAGCAGGCCTATCTGCCGCGGCTTGCCAGCGGCGAATGGACCGGCTGTCTCGCGGTGACCGAGCCCGACGCCGGCTCGGAAGCGTCGAACGTGCGGACCATCGCCCGCCGCGAGGGCGATCATTACGTTCTCGACGGCGAGAAGTGCTTCATCACCAATGCGCCCGTCGCCGACGTCTTCACCGTCACGGCGCGGACCGATCCGCAGTCGAAAGGCGCAGCCGGCGTCTCGGCCTTCATCGTCGAGCGCGGCAGCGCGGGCCTTGTGACTGGCGCGCCCTATCGCAAGATGGGGCAGGCGGGTTCGCCCGTGAGCGCGGTCTTTTTCAACCAGTGCCGGGTGCCCGCGGCCAATCTGATCGGCGGCCGCGAAGGCGTGGGCTTCAGGACCATCATGAAGGTGCTGAACAAGCAGCGCATTCACCTCGCCGCGCTGTCGACCGGACCGGCGATCCGGATGCTCGACATGGCCATCCGCCACACCATCAGCCGTGTCCAGTTCGGCGAGCCGGTCGCGAACTACCAGCTGGTGCAGGCGATGATCGCCGACTGCCGGACCGAGATCTTCGCGGCCCGGTCGATGATCCTCGAAACGGCGCGCAAGCGCGACCGCGGCGAGGATGTCGCGCTCGAAGCCTCGATGTGCAAATATTTCGCGACCGAGATGTGCGGCCGCGTCGCCGATCGCTGCGTCCAGATGTTCGGCGGCGCCGGCTACATCGCCGATCTCTCCTCGATCGAGCGTTGGTACAGGGATGTCAGGCTGTTGCGGCTCTACGAGGGCACCAGCCAGATCCATCAGCTCAACATCGCGCGGCTCGTGCTGCGCGATGCAACGTGAGCCGCCCGACCAATCTCGACTGTTGCTCGCGTCGAGGCTGATCTGATGAAGGAACGAGAGGGCCGCATGGCGCGGCCCTCCTGGTGTTTGCGGCCTTCTCCTCCGTTACGACCATGTGTCCGGCGGCCGGTTTCGCCACGGCACGAAGATCCTGCGCTGGCGCCCGGACAAGAAGACTTCGCAATGCCGCATGGATCAGTTGCGGCAGAGATCGGCAAGCAGATAGCAGCGCTTATCCGTCTGGAACGCGACCTCCCGGAACAACGTTGGAAACATGAGCAACAACGGGAGGAGACCCATGACGGACTCGATGGAGGATCGCATCCGGACTCGCGCGCATCAGCTCTGGGAGCTCGCAGGCAAGCCGGAGGGGCGGGACGACGAGTTCTGGCGCGAGGCGGAGCGGGAGCTGTCCGGCGATCCCGCCATCAACGCCGACGAGGCCTCGGACAGATTCACGGAATAGCGCGATCCAGGCGCAGCCGCCGCTTAGGAACGGCAAGCCTCGTTCGCGATTAGACCGGCAAGCTGCGCGAGAGGCGTCACACGGGTCTGAAGAACGAGATCCAGTCTGCGGTGGCAAACGTCACGCCCCGCAGAAGCGCTCGCCAGGCAGTATCGCAAGATGGCGGAAGCCGGCTCCGCCAAAGCACCTGCCGGTGGAAGCGAGGAAGGAGATCGTCATGCTTGGAAAGTCAATGCTGGCCGGCGCCCTGCTGGCGCTCAGCTCGACCATTGCGCTCGCCGGACCCTGCAACACGACTGATCGCGATGCCGGATCCGGTCCGGTGACGACAGGGAAAGCAGGTGAAACGACGGGAACTGCGACATCGAATGCCAGGGAGCATCCGCCGACCTCGGCCATGAACAAGGCGACCGAGAGCACCGCCACCTCGTCGCAGGACGCCCAGCGTCAGATGCAAAGCCAACCGACGGCTGCCGACCAATCATCCAAGACCGCCGCGGCTGACGACAAGGGCTGCTGACGAGCGGCTCGTCCTGCAATGGAAAGGGGCGCCTCGTAACCGGAGGCGCCCCCAATAATAAGTCAGCGCGAGCAGGTCGGTCTTGATTGTCGTCGTTCAAGGCATGGAGGCTGGCGTCTCGGCTGGGTGGCTCGACCAGCGGTTCGAATGCAGCATCCAGGAGGACAGTGGCCGGCCGTCTCGGTGCCGGCCGCCTGCTGCGGCGCCCGCCCATGCAGCCACGGCTCCGAACAGCAATGCAGCCGCGGCCGAGAAAGCGAGGATGATGCTCGCCGCGCGCGCCTTCGAGATGGCACCCTTGGCGTTCGCGATCGTCGCATCGACCCGCTTCTCCGCATCCGGGCCGGTGAGGCCGGTCAGCGCGGTGACCTGCTGGACGAGATAGGTGCGATCCTCAGGCGCGACCCCGTTGTGGCTCGAGGACGTCATCAGTACGCGCGCAGCTTCAGCCCTTTCGGCGCTCAGATCGACGTTCGGCGGCCGGCGCGGCGCGCGGAACAGATGATCGAGCTCGAAACTCAGAACCGAGGGTTCGGTGGCGGATGGCGATTGCAACGTCGATGATGGCTTGCTCGCCGCCCACGCCACCAATGCCGTCAGGATCGCGCCAATCAGGACGGCGAGTGCCCAGGAGGCGACACCGTGCATCCCGTCCCGGGTTGCGACGTCCTCGTTGAGGGACGCGTAGGGCGCCCGGACACGTCCGGCAAAATAGCCGCCGCAACCGAAGCTGATCAGGGCTTGAAAGATCAGATAGATGCCCGAGAGCAGCCAAAGCGCAAACGATGTGTCGCGCCATGTCGGTGCAGCAGAGGCGACACCGAGCCCGAGGGCGGTTGCGAACGAAATCAGGATCAGGGAAAGCGCCGACGCAGCCAGGGCGCCGGCAACGATCGGCGTCCACTGCAGGCTCCAGGGCGGCAAGCGCCCTTGTTCGCGCAGCGTCGCGTCTTCGGCCGTAACAAGCGTTTCCATCATCGTCACCGCAAGCCGAACAGCGACAGGACGAACATGATGATCACGATCAAGCCGACGAGATAGATGATCCCATCCATGCGAATTCCTCCGAATTTGTGCCGTGACAATTCGGTGTCCTCCCGGGGGTTCCTAATAAAGGAACGGCGGGAGACCGAAGATCGCCCGCCGTTTTGCGGAGCAGCCGGCTTGCAGTCGGGTTCCCCGCAGCATGGCCTCTGCTAGGGCCAGATGATCGGCGTGAACTTCACTCCGCGCAGGGCAAGTTCGGCCTGCAGGCCCTTGGCTCGCTGCTCGGTGGCTTTGCCAACCAGACGGTATCTGCCGCCAAGTGCCCTGTCGGCTTCGACTTGTTGTCGAATGCCCTCATAGAGCCGCAGCAGGCTGGAGTCGCTGAGATGATCGAAGCTGGACGTCATTGAAAAATGAACTCGGACGGATAATGCCGGCACGAGGTCCCGATATGGACGCGCGCCATCTCCTTCCCCGCCGGCAAACGTGCTGGCCGTGGCAACAAAGCAGTCTGCCGCATGTTCCTCGGGTCCGCGGCGCCCCCCGCGAAAGCGGCTGCGGGCCGCCTGAAAGGCCCTGCCCGAGGCGAGGAATCACCGCTATGAAAGCGCGACAAACGATGCGGGGCATCCGGCCATCGCCTCTGTTGAGACAGGAGTACTGCGATGACGCAAGCCGAGACCCGATTTCCGCTCGACGGCCGAACCCGGAAGATGTTCGTCGACGGCGCCTGGGTGGAGGCGCGTTCGGGACAGGTCTTCGAGACGCGCAATCCCGCGACCGGCGCCATCATCGGCCGCGTGCCGCGCGGCGAGGCGGCTGACATCAACCTCGCCGTCGCCGCGGCCCGCCGGGCCTTCGTGGGACCGTGGAGCCGCTTCAAGCCGTTCGAGCGGCAGGCGCTGCTGCTGCGGATCGCCGACCTGTTCGAGAGGCACTGGGAGGAGATCAGCCAATCCGATACGGCCGATATGGGAATGCCGATCGCGCGGACGCGGGCGAACAAGCTTCGCGTGATCGGTATGCTGCGCTACTACGCCGGCATGGCCACTGCGCTCCACGGCCACACCATCGACAACTCGCTTCCAGGGGACATCGTCTCGTTCACGCGCAAGGAGCCCATCGGCGTGGTGGGCGCCATCATCCCGTGGAATGCGCCGACGGCCGCATCGGTCTGGAAGATCGGACCCGCGCTCGCCACCGGCTGCACGATCGTGCTGAAGCCGTCGGAAGAGGCGCCGCTGACGCCGCTGCTGATCGCGGATCTGATGAACGAGGCCGGCGTGCCGCCCGGCGTCGTCAACGTGGTGACCGGAACGGGAATGGAAGCCGGCGCGCCGCTGGCCGAACATCCCGGCGTCGACAAGATCGTCTTCACCGGCTCGACCGCGACCGGCCAGGCGATCATCCGCGCTTCGGCCGGCAACCTCAAGCGCGTGTCCCTCGAGCTCGGCGGCAAGTCGCCGGTCATCGTCTGCGCCGATGCGGATCTCGACAAGGCGGTGCCGATCGCCGCGATGGCCGCATTCGCCAATTCGGGCCAGATCTGCATCGCCGGCTCGCGCCTGTTCGTGGAGCGGGCCATTCACGACGAACTGGTCGAGCGGCTCGGCAAGTTCGCCTCGGCCCTGAAGATCGGCGACGGCGCGGATCCCTCGACGGAGATCGGACCTCTCGTGTCCCAGCGCCAGCTCGACAAGGTCGAGGGCTTCCTGCAGAGCGGGCGCGCGGAGGGCGCGAAGGTGGTCGCCGGCGGCCGGCGCATCAGCGAGGGCAATCTCGCCAAGGGCAATTTCGTCGAGCCGACCGTGTTCGCCGGCGTCTCCGACGACATGCAGATCGCTCGCGACGAGATCTTCGGCCCGGTCATTTCCGCGCTGCCGTTCGACAATCTCGACGAAGCCGTGGACCGGGCCAACGCAACGCCATACGGGCTCGCCGCAGGTGTGTTCACGCGCGACGTGAGCAAGGCCCACATCATTTCGCGCAGCCTGCGCGCAGGATCGGTGTGGGTGAACACCTATCATGCGCTGGATCCCGCCATGCCGTTCGGCGGCTACAAGATGAGCGGATATGGCCGCGAGGGCGGCACCGAGCACCTCGACGAATATCTGCAAACCAAGGGCGTCTGGATCAAGCTGGACTGACCTCGGGGACTCGCCGAGCGAGCCCGGGCTTGGTGCCCGCTATTGCCGTGCGGCGGTGGCGGTCATCTCGAGCCTGACGCCCGGGCCGAGGTCGGCCACGCCGATGGCGGCGCGCGCCGGCAGATGAGCTGCTGCGAAGTGCGCCTTCCAGGCCGCATTGAACGCGGCCTTCTCCTTGAGGTCGGTCATGAAGATCGTCACCTGCAAGACCCGGGAGATGTCGGATCCCTGGGACTTCAGCAGCTGCGCGAGCTGCTTGAGGACGTCGTTGGCCTGGCCCGCCATGTCGAGGCTGGTGTCCTCGGGGACGATCCCGCCGATGTAGAGCACACCATTATGCTCGACCACCTCGTGGAGCAGTCCTTCGTAGGGCAAGACGCGATTTATCATGATGAGACCGATGCTGCTGTGAGGATCGGGGCGATATCGCACATTCCGATCGGCAATGCGAGGCCCCGCATCGCGCGATCACGACGGCGAGGAGCGGGTAGCTGCGCAGGCTTCGCTCCCGCTGCGAGACCGCCGTTGTTGCGTGTGGCCTTGATAACCCTGGCCGGAGATCACAAAGCTCGCCAGCGCCAGAACCCAGACGGAAATCCCGCCATACAGCATCACCAGCCGGAAGCCATGGATCAGCGCGTCCTGCATGACGGTTTCCGGTCCGGGAAAGTCCGCCGTTCGGATGGCGCCGCCTGCGATCTGCTGCGCAAGGTCCTGCAGATGGCCGGCATCGAGGCCGCCGGGAAGCGCCTCGCGCAATCTGGCGGTGATGCCGGCGACCAGGATGAAGCCCATCAGGGCGATGTTGATCGCCAGCGAGATCATGCGCGCACTCATGTCGATGCCGGAGGCCATGCCGGCCCGCGCACTCGGCACCGATCCGGTCGTGACGTTTGTCACCGGCGTGTTGGTGAGGCCGAGGCCGATGCCCGCGAGCAGGCATCCCGGCCCCAGCGTCAGCCAGTTGACGCGTTCTGCGCCGCTGCCCGCATTCATGAGCATGAAGCCGAGGCCGATCGTGAACAGCCCGGCCGGGATGGCGATGCCGCCGCCGAACCTCAGCAGGATCCGTTCGCCGAACGGCGGGACGACGAGCGTCGGAAGCGTGTAGGCGAGCAGCGCCAAGCCTGTCTCGACATTGTCGTAGCCAAGGGCGCGGAAAAGGATCGGCAGGTAGATCATGAACGGCCAGAAGCTGAAATTCATCCCCGCCGACCCGACCAGCGCGCCGGAGAAGGCGCGTATCCGCAGGACGGAGAAGTCGAACATCGGACGTGCACTCCGCGTCTCCGCCAGCACGAAGGCAACGAAGCTCAGAATGGCTGTCGCGGCGATCGCAAGGCCGGTCGGGCTCATGAAGCCGAAATCGGGGCCTTGGGTGATGTAGAAGGCCACGCAGAACACGGAGGTCGAGAGTGTCGCGATGCCCGCGACGTCGAGATGTTTCGCATCGGGATCGCGCGACTCCTGCACACCCGTCACCGCGAGCGCGATCGTGGCGATCGCGATCAATCCGTGCACCAGGAACACCCAAGGCCAGCCGGAGACCGCGACGATCGCCGCGCCGACGATCGGACCGAAGCCGAGACCGATGCCGAAAATGATCCCCCACGCGGCGAAGGCACGCGCGCGCTCCGGCCCCTCCTGGAATTGATGCGAGAGCACCGCGACCTGGCAGATCAGCATCGCGCCGCCGCTCATGCCCTGGAGGAAGCGGCTGACGATGAGGACGAGAGCGTCCTGTGCGAGGCCGCAGATCAGGGAGGCAAGGCCGAACACCGCGATGCTGATGACGAACACGCGCTTCCTGCCATAGCGATCCGCCAGCGTTCCCGTCGCCATCAGCACCGTGGTGACGGCGATGGTGTACGCATTCATGATCCATTGCAGTTGCTGGAAGCTTGCGTGCAATACCTTCTCCAGCGTCGGCAGGATGGTCGGCACGCTGGAGATCTCCAGACCGAACATGAGCGATGCAAGGCACGCCGCGGCCAAGGCGACCGTGTTTCGTCCTGATGATGAGACCGTCAAGGCTGTAACCTCCAAGCGTGATGTCGATGGCCTGCGCTGGCGCACGGCATCGTTCGCGCCGGAGAACATTGGCTTCCGGTACGTGCAGGCTCGCGTCAGGCCCGGCGAACATAGGGAGACCTTGACCACAACAAAATCGTATCAATATGGATTTCAGAGACAACAAAGCCGGATGATGCAATGCTCTCGCTCGATGTCGATGCCGTCAGGGCTTTCGTGACCGTGGCGGATCTTCAAAGCTTCACGCGCGCCGCCAAGGCGTTGGGCACCACGCAAGGCGCGATCAGCGTGAAGCTGAAACGGCTCGAGGATCGCATCGGCCACCGCTTGCTCGAACGTACGCCGCGCTCGGTGCGGCTGTCGGCGCAAGGAACGTCCTTCCTGCAGGGAGCACGTGACTTCATCGCGGCGCATGAGCGCGCGATCGCCGGCCTCAATGCGCCGCCGCGTCACTTCGGCCTCGGCATCGCCGCGCATGTTGCAGGTCCGGAAGTTCCGGCCTTGCTGTCGCGACTTCATGCGCATGATCCCAATTTGACGATCGAGGTGCAGCTCGACAGTTCGCGTAACCTCCTCGATCTGTTCGACCAGGGGCGGCTGGATGCGGCCATCGTCCAACGCGAGGATGATCGCCGCGATGGCGAGACGCTGGCGCACGAGCGGTTCGGCTGGTTCGCGGCGCATGGCTTCGAGCACAGGGCGGGAGATCCGTTGCGCCTCGCGGCGCTGGCGCCGACCTGCGGCGTGCGCAACATCGCTACTCAAGCGCTGGATGCGGCCGGCATCAAATGGACCGAGGTGTTCCTGGGAGGCGGTTCCGCGGCCGTCCATGCTGCCGTCGTGGCGGGGCTCGCGGTCGCGCCGCTGTCGTATCGGATTGCACCGAGCGGTACCGTGGACATCGGCGAGCAGCTTGGGCTTCCAAAACTGCCGCCGTCCGATGTCGTGCTGCACTCGTCCTTGACGGACCGGCGCTCGCGGGCCGCGCTCGCAGCTTTGGCTGCCGCATTCCGCGAGCATCGCACGCCGGCCTAAGCCGTCAGGCTTGGCGCACGACTCCGTGCACGGGTGCCAAGCGTCTGCGTCAGCCCTGATCGCGATGACATCGTGTCATGTATCGGTATACTGGCACCCCCGATCGCGGTGGGACCGGCTCGCCCGCAGCGGAACAAGGATCAGACGATGGACGATACGATTGGCTTCCCCGACCCCGGCCTCGACCTGTCCGACGGCTTCAAGCCGCACACCTCGCATTGGGGCGTGTTTTCCGCGCGTGAGGGCAAGGCCGGTCTCGAGGTCAGGGCCTATGCGGGCGATCCCGATCCGAACGGCATCATCGACAATTTCCCCGGCGCGCTGCGCCATCAGGCGCGCATTTCCCAGCCGGCGATCCGCCGCGGCTGGCTCGAGCGCGGGCCCGGCCCGGACGATCGCCGCGGCCGTGATGAATTCGTTTCCGTCAGCTGGGAGAAGGCGCTCGACCTGCTCGGCGACGAGCTCGGCCGCATCCGCGACACGCGCGGTCCCGGCGCCGTGTTCGGCGGCTCCTATGGCTGGTCGAGCGCGGGCCGCTTCCATCACGCGCAGAGCCAGGTGCATCGCTTCCTCAACATCGCGATGGGCGGCTATGTGCGCTCGGTGAACACTTACTCCTCGGGCGCGTCCTCGGTGCTGCTGCCGCAGATCCTCTGCGGCTACGAGGACATCACCAGGCGCAACGTCACCTGGGAGCAGATAGCCGGTCACACCGACATTGTGCTGGCGTTCGGCGGCATGGCGCTGAAGAACTCGATGGTGGCCGGCGGCTCGATCAGCAAGCATGTCGAGCGCGGCGCCATGGAAGCGGCGCGCCGGCGCGGCTGCGAGTTCATTCTGGTCAGCCCGCTGCGCGACGATCTTCCCGTCGAGGCCGGCGCCGAATGGATGACCTGTCTGCCCGGCACCGACACCGCCCTGATGCTCGGCATCGTCCACACGCTGGTCGCGGAAAACCTGCACGACCAGGCCTTCCTCGATCGCTACACCGAAGGCTGGCCCGTCTTCCTGCGCTATCTCAACGGCGAGAGCGACGGGCAGGCGAAGCACGCCGAATGGGCCGCCGCGATTTGCGGCGTCGAGGCGGAGACGATCCGCAAGCTCGCGCGCCGTGCCGCCGGCAAGCGCGCGCTGATCACCGTCTCGCATTCGCTCCAGCGCGCCGAACATGGCGAGCAGCCGGTATGGATGGGCATGGTGCTGGCGGCGGCGCTCGGCCAGATTGGACTTCCCGGCGGCGGCTACGCCTATTCGCTGGGTGCGATCGGCTATTACGGCCGCCGCGTCAACGACGTGCCGGGACCGACGCTGGGGCAGGGCCGCAATGGCGTCGCCGATTTCATTCCGGTGGCGCGCATCGCCGACATGCTGCTCAATCCCGGCACCACCTATCGCTACAATGGCGAGACGCGCACCTATCCGGACATCCGCCTCGTCTACTGGGCCGGCGGCAATCCCTTCCATCACCACCAGGATATCAACCGCCTGCGCAAGGCCTTCGCGCAGCTCGACACCTTTGTCGTGCACGAACTCGCCTGGACCGCGACCGCGCGGCATGCCGACATCGTGCTGCCCGCGACCATGACGCTGGAGCGTGAGGACATCGGCTATTCCACCAACGATCCCCTGATGGTCGCGATGCACCGGATCGCCGAGCCGTTCGGCCTGTCGCGCGACGACTACGACATCTTCGCCGATCTCGCCGAGCGTCTCGGCGCGCGCGAGCCCTTCACCGAAGGACGCACGTCGCGGCAGTGGCTGCAGCATCTGTACGAGCCGACCCGCGCCTCGCTCGCCAAGCGCGGCCTGGAGGCGCCGAGCTTTGACGAATTCTGGCGCCGCGGCAGCCTGGTCGTGCCGCAGCAGCCCGACGACGGCGGCCGGCTGCGCCGCTTCCGCGAGGATCCGGTCAATCACGCGCTACCGACGCCGAGCGGACGCATCGAGGTTTTCTCGCAGAAGATCGCAGGCCATGGCGATGCCGATTGCCCCGGCCATCCGGTCTGGCTGGAGAAGACCGACATGCCCAAGCCCGGCGCGCCGTGCTTCCTCGTCGCCAACCAGCCGGTGACGCGTCTGCACAGCCAGCTCGATTTCGGCGGACATTCGCTCGGCGCAAAGCATCGCGGCCGCGAGGTCGCGCGCATGAACCCGGTTGATGCCGAGGCGCGCGGAATCAAGGACGGCGACATCATCCGCCTGTTCAACGAGCGCGGCGCCTGCCTTGCCGCCGTCCATGTCACCGACGGGATTGCGGCCGGCGTCGTGCAGCTTCCGACCGGCGCCTGGTACGACCCGATGGATCCCGAAGACGACGCCCCGCTCTGCGTTCACGGCAATCCCAACGTGCTCACCCGCGACATCGGCACCTCGTCGTTGGCACAAGGCTGCACCGGGCAGCTCACAGCGGTCGAGGTGGAGAAGTTCACCGGCAATTTGCCGCCGATCCGCGCGTTCGATCCGGTGTAAGGGGCGTTCGCCCTTGGTCCGTCATTGCGAACGCAGCGGAGCAATCCAGATCGCAATGACGGTGTGGAGTCCGTGAGTGCAACTCCATCCCCGTCAACGGCCAAGGAAAGGGCCGCCCTGTGTGGGAGCAGGACGGCCCCGAGTGGCTCGGAGGCCCGGGAGGAGAAGGGCGCGAGCCGGCGCATGTGGCAGGGCACTTGCGCCGAAGGCGAGACGAACGGTTGCGTATTCCCTGGTCCATTCCAACCGCGGTCGAGACTACGGGCTATGCGGCCGCGCTTGCGGCCCAATCCCGGTCCGCAGCAGGCCGGCGCCGCGGCTGCGCCTCGATCTCAAGGGGCTCTCTCTTGCTCGTGAGCCGCCACCGCGCCGGCGACTGAGCGGTGATGCGCTTGAAGACGGTCGAAAAATGCGCCTGCGTGCTGAAGCCGACGGCGAGGGCGATCTCGGCGAGCGGCCGTCCGGTCGTCGCCAGCAGCATCTTCGCGTGCTCGATCCGGTAGTTGAGCAGAAATTCGCGCGGACGATAGCCGGTCGCGGCACGGAACTGCGCCGCAAAGTGCATCCTGGAAAGACCGGCGACGCCCGCGAGCTCGGACAGGCTGATGCCGCGGTCGAAATGATCGGCGATGTGCTGCTCGACGCGCCGCAGCCGCCATTTCGGCAAGGCGTTGACCCGGGTGCGCGGCGGCTCCAGCCGTGCAAGATGCATCGCGAGAGTCTGGCCGATGCAGCGCGCGAATTGGCGGTCGGCAGCATCGCCATGCTCGGTCAGTGCCTTGGCGAGCTCGGCGGCCAGCGGGTCGCGCAGGAGGACGAGGTCGCCAAGAAGGTCGACAAGCCCGTCGCCCGCGACTGACTGCGCCGGCAAATGGTCGGCGGAGATGTGGAAGTGCAGGAAGGCGCAGGGCGCCTGGAATTGCGCATTGAGGGGCTTCGACGGCGCGCTGACATAGAGCGTGCCCGCGGGCATCGTCCCGTCGAAGATGACCTGGCGGTCACGCGTCAATTTCGCGCGGGTGGTCTTCAGGGCGATGCCGACGAAATAGCGGTCCTCGGGCGTCGTCGCTTGGTGCGACGAGGAATCCCGCAAATCCTCCCATCGCGAAATCGTGATGTCCTCGACCGCGGCATCCAGGCCGCCATCGGGCTGCCGCCATCGGTTCTCCCGGGAAATCGCCTGCGCCTGGCGGACCTGGTGATCCCGCAGGCTAGCCTGAAGACCAATCCAGGCATGTGCCACTTGCAAGTCGTTGAACATCGCTTGTCCTCTCTGCATTGCGGTCGCTGTGGCGACCGGCAAACTCCCAAGCCCAAAGCCGTCGACAAGGCTTTCGAGAAGGCTCTCCATGCTCGAAGGATAGGCGTGGGCCCGGCAAAAAGCTCGTTAGTGATGATTAGGATGTGTTAGATTTTGTGCGAGCGCACATGGTGTGACAGCCCGCCGCAGGCGTCTGACTTCGTTAAACTTTTCAACTCCTTGCGCGGACCGGAGCGGTGCGAGGAGGACGCGTGAGATGGCGTGCGATCAAGGCATTGGTGCAGGGCTCACGACCTACCTTCACTGGACCCCGCTTTGGCGCCGGCTATAGTCGCCGCGTATTTCGAGGACGAGGACGTGGTGGCAGGATGAGCGGGACGTGACCGGACTCTCGGCAGGACATGGCTCCCGCAGCAATGCCACTGGAGCCAATCTCGATCTCGATGCCGTCTCGTTCGGGCCGTTTTCCCTGAGGTCACGGCTGCTCGAGAAGGACGGCGCTCCCGTCAAGCTCGGCAGTCGCGCGATGGATATCTTGCGCCTCCTCGTCAGCCGCGCCGGCGAGGTGGTGCCGAAGAACGAGATTCTCAGCTTCGCGTGGTCCGGCCTCGCGGTCGAGGAGATCAGCCTCCGGGTCCATGTCGCCGAGCTGCGCAAGGTGCTCGGCGACGGCAAGGACGGCGCCCGCTACATCACCAACATCCCGAGCCGGGGCTATTGCTTCGTGGCGCCCGTGCAGCGTGGTGAGCGCGCAGCCGCGCCGGCTCCCGCGCCGCAGAGCCCCGAACGAACGGCCCCGCCGCCGTCCTTGCCGCATCGGCTGGACCGGATGATCGGGCGGGACGATGTGCTGCCGGAACTGGCGGCGCGCCTGCTCAGCGACCGTTTCGTGACGCTGCGGGGTCCGGGCGGCATCGGCAAGACCACCGTTGCGACGGCACTCGCCCACGAGATGTGGCAGACGTTCGAGGGCAACATCCACTTCCTCGAATTCGGCCCGCTTAGGGATGCCGCGCTGGTCGCCAGCACGGTCGCTTCCGCGCTCGGCCTCGTCGTGCATCACGAGGATTCCTCGGGCAGCATCGTCAACTTCCTGCGCGGAAAGCGGCTGCTCCTGATCCTCGACAGCTGCGAGCACGTCATCGACGAGGTCGCGCGCCTCGCCGAGAGCATCTACCGGGAGGCACCGGGGATCGCGATCCTCGCAACCAGCCGTGAATCGCTGCTGGTGGAAGGCGAGCAGATTTTCGAGCTGGTGCCGCTGCCGGGCCCGCCGCAAGGCGTCCGCCTCAGCGCCGGCGAGGTCTTGGACTATCCCGCCGCGCAGCTGTTCGTCGATCGCGCCGCTGCTGCGGGACACCGCGGCGACATCACGGATGAGGATGCCGAAATCCTCGCCGAGATCTGCGGCAAGCTCGACGGCATTGCGCTCGCGATCGAGCTCGCCGCCGTGCGCGTCGGCGTCTACGGGTTGCGGGAGATGGCGGGCCTGCTCGACTCCCGGCTCAAGCTCGAATGGCGCGGGCGGCGGACGGCGCCACCGCGCCAGCAGACGTTGGGAGCGACGCTCGACTGGAGCTTTGGCCTCATCGGCGAAAGCGAGCGCGTCGTGTTTCAGCGGCTCGCCATCTTCGCCGGCCCCTTCACGCTCAACGGGGCGGTCGCGATCGCCGCGGACGCGGGCGCAACGGCCGATCGCGTCGTCGAAGCGCTGGAGCAGCTCGTCGCCAAATCCCTGGTGTCGGCGCAGCCGGACGGTGCCTCGCGCCGCTACCGGCTGCTCGATGCCACGCGCGCCTATGCAATGCAGAAGCTGACGGACACGGGCGAAGCGGACGCGATCGCGCGCCGGCACGCCATCTATGTCCAGCGCACGCTCGAGGCCGGCATGATGGAGCAGGGGGCCACCGACCAGGCGTCCCGCCTGCAGGAGCGCGCGAGCCTGCTCGCCGATGCCCGCGCGGCGCTGGAATGGAGCCATGCCGGGAATGAGGGGGCCGCCCTGCGGGTGCCGCTCGCCGGGTGCTCGGCCAAACTGTTCGTCGAGCTCAATCTGCTCAACGAGGCGCGCATCTGGTCGGCCCGCGCGCTCGCCACGCTCGACGACGCCAGCCGGGGCGGCAGATGGGAGCTGGAGCTGCAGTCGACGCTCGGCCACGCCTTCATGTTCACGGAGCGCAACAGCGAGCAGGCCGAGGCCGCGCTGCGGCGCGGGCTCGAGATCGCGGAAGTGCTGGGCGATCACGCCAACACGTTCAGGCTGCTGGCGCGGCTGAACATGTTTTACCGCCGCACCGGCGACTACGGGCATCTGGTGCCGACCGCCGCCCATGCCGAGCGGATCGCCCGGACGATCGGCGACACCGCGGGGATCGCGGGCAGCAAGGCCCTTCTCGGCGTATCCTATCACCTTGCCGGCGACCAGGTCGCGGCGCAGGCCCATCTCGACGAGGGCGTGCGCGATGCCGCGGCGCTGCGCGGGACGCAGCCCGGACATTTCGCCTATGCGCGCACGCCGCAGATTCCGCTGGCGCGGGTGCTGTGGCTGCGCGGCTTTCCCGACCGCGCGCTCGACTGCGTCCGCCCGCTCATTGGCGCGGCCGCGCCGCGCGACGTGGTGATGCATTGTATCGCGTTGTGCTGGTCGGCCTCGGTGTTCGGCTGGGTCGGCGATTGGGCTTCCGTCGAGGCGATGACCGAGCGCCTCGCGGCACATGCGAACATGCATGGTCTTGCACCTTACGAAGCCGTCGCGACCGGCTTTCGTGCCCAGACCATGATCGCGCGCGGCGAGGCCGCGGGCGGCATCGATCTGCTGCGGGGTGCGCTCGCGCGCCTGCACGCGGATCGTTACGAGCTCTACGCCTCGGCCTTTTCCGCGGACCTCGCGCACGGGCTGGCTGCCCTTGGACGCGTCAATGAGGGCGCTCAGGTCATCGGCGAAACCATCGCCCGCGTCGAGCAGGGTGGCGGCGGCTTTGACGTGCCGGAGCTGCTGCGGCGCCGCGGCGAGCTCGAGGTGCGCGCCGGTGAGCTCGATGCGGCCGAGGCCAGTTTCGCCGCGTCGCTGGCCTTGGCGGATCGGCAGGGTGCGCTGTCCTGGCGGCTGCGGACCGGGATGTCGCTTGCCCGATTGAAGCAGCAGCGCGGTGACAAGAAGCCGCTCGGTGAACTCGCAGCAACCTATGAGCTGTTCACGGAAGGATTCGAGACGGCTGATCTGACGGCGGCGCGGCTCATGCTGGGCAAGCCGCCTTCCTGAGAAAGCTCAGTCGAATCGAAGCTCCGAGAGATCGATCGACACCATCAGCTCCTCGCGCAGCGGCATCAGGTCCGCATCGCGCAGATAGATGCGCCGGCGCGTCGGCATCGTGATGCCGGCGACGGTGACGGGCTCGGACGCATAATGCGCCGCCGGAAAGTTGCCGGCGATCTCGATCCGATAGTCATGCCGACGGATCAGCATGTCGGGGCCGAAATAGAAATCCTGCTCCAGACTGTGGCTCGCGATCTCCGCTGGAAACGTCGCCCGCAATCCGCGCCAGACTTCCGCACCTTCCTGCCAGGGCTCGATTTCGCGGACGTCAAATCCGTCCGTCGCCAGCAGGAAGGGCGTGGTCATATAGGTCCACAGCGCGCTGCCTTCGAAATAGGCGCGGTGCAGCGGGTCCCAATGCGTCCGCATATCGTGCCGCGCAAACGCTGCGCGCGGATTGTCGCGCATCGCGACGATCCGCCCGTCCGCGGCGATGATGGCGACCCGCCCGGGGTTGAACGCGATGCGCTGACCGGGCTTGCCGAACGGCTCGACCGAGGCCCGTTCGCGGTGGAGCTCGACCTGCATTGTGCGCGGCGCCCGATCCTGGTCGATGCCCTTCAGGGCCCATAGATCGCCGCCCGTCACCACCGTGGCTGAGAGACGCCGGTGCGCATTCCATCGACCGAGGCCGCCATGCGCCTCGATCGCATTTGCCAGCAGCGGAAGCATCCGGCATCTCCATGGGATGTGTCGTCCCATGGAGATAGTCCACGATGGCGGCGAGGGCCCGTTAAGCCTTGTTAAGCGCCGTTTGTCCCGTTCAACCCTTGTGCCCGTCGTGCCGGGCAAGGAAGTCGCGCACGAGCGCGGCGATCTCGTCGGTCGCCTCGTCCAGTGCGAAGTGCCCGGCTTCCAGCAGATGCACCTGTGCATCCGGCACGTCGTCGCGATAGGCGGTGGCGCCCGCGACGGTGAAGGACGGATCGTATTTGCCCCAGACCACCAGCGTCGGCGGTTTGGTCTTGCGCAGCCAGTCCTGCCACTTCGGATAGGACGCGACATTGGTCCGATAGTCCAGGAACAGCGTGGTCTGGATCTCGGCCTGACCGGGGCGCGTCAGGAACGCATATTCGTCGGTCCATGTGTCGGGGTCGTAACGCTCGGGATGCGGCGTCGAGCCGAGATGCCGCTGGCGCGTCGCCTCGAACGAGGTGAAGTTGGCCTTGAGCGCCTCGAGCTCGCGCGCCGGATCGGCCCAGTATTTGCGGCGCGCGTCCCAGAGCGGGCTGAGGCCCTGCTCGTGCGAGACCGCGTTCTGGACGATGACGGCACGGACGCGTTCCGGATGCGCCAGCGCCATGCGGAAGCCGACCGGACCGCCATAGTCCTGCATCAGCAGCACGTAGCTGGTGAGCCCCAGCTTCTCGGTGAGCTCGCCGACCACGCCGGCAATGTTGTCGAACGTATAGGTGAAACCGGACGGTGCAGGGGCGCTGCTGTTGCCGAAACCGGGATAGTCGGGCGCGATCAGATGATATTTGTCGGCGAGCAGCGGCAGCAGCGGCTCCCACATCCGCGAGGACGAGGGAAAGCCGTGCAGCAGGAGCACCGCCGGCGCGTCGGCCCGGCCGGCCTCGCGATAGAAGATCTTCAGGCCCCGGATATCGACGCTGTGATAGCGGATCGAGCTGCGGCTCGATCGCAGCTCCTGCGCCGAGGCTTGCAGGGTTGCGCAGGCGAGGGCGGCTGAAACGGCAAGAGTGGCTGTCATGTTCATGTCATCGCTCCGTCGAGAGGCGCCGTCACCGGCGCCTCTCGAAATCTGACCGCATCGGGAATTTACGACGCCTTCGCCAGCGGCTTGCCCTTCAGCGCAGCGAGCAGTGCCTGCGCAGCCGGGCCTGACGAGTGCGGGTTCTGGCCGGTGATCAGGAGCCCGTCGCTGACGACATGGGGAACCCAGTTGACCTTCTTCGAGAAGATCGCGCCGAGCCGGAGCATCTCGTCCTCGACCAGGAACGGCACCACCTTGGTGAGGCCGACCTCCTCCTCTTCGCCATTGGTGAAGCCGGTGACCTCCTTGCCCTGCACCAGCGGCTTGCCGTCCGCCGTCTTGACGTGGCGGAGCGCGGCCGGGGAATGGCAGACGATCGCGACATGCTTGCCGGCGGCGAAGAAGGATTCGATCAGCTTGACCGAGTTCGGGTCTTCGGCGAGGTCCCACATCGGGCCGTGGCCGCCGGGATAGAACAGCGTGTCGAAATCCTCCTGCCTGACGCTGTCGAGGCGGACGGTCTTGTCGAGCTGGGCTTCCGCGGCGGCGTCCGCCTCGAAGCGCAGCGTGAGGTCGGTGCGGAACTCGGGCTCGTTGCTCTTGGGATCGAGCGGCGGACGGCCGCCCTTGGGCGAAGCGAGCGTGATCTCCGCGCCGGAATCCTTAAAGACGTAATAGGGAGCGGCGAGCTCTTCGAGCCAGAAGCCCGTCTTGCGTCCGGTGTTGCCGAGCTGATCGTGCGAGGTGAGGACCATGAGGATCTTCATAGCGGTCTCCTTGAGTGCGTCTGTTGCAATGACGCACTCCGATCTCACGGAGATGCGCCGGGGCTTGTGTCGCTGGGGCCTCGAACGTCGTTCGTTGCCCGCAACACCAATCTGCGCGCAAGCCCGGCCGTGCGCTCGTTATGTATTGTTAGTCCTTGAGAGTGGGGAGCTACCGTCCGGCGCTCGCGCAACCGTTACTCGAAGACGGCGTCGAAAATCTCGACATCCATCAGCACGGGCTTGGCGATCACGGTTCCGTCGGCTTGCACCGTCTGTGCGCGCCGCAGCGTCGGCACCACGATGCCGCCGAAACTGTCATGGGCCCAGGAGTGATGAGCGACCTTCATTCCGAACAGGTCGTGATCCGTTCGCCGTTGCAGCGCGTTCTCGTCGAAATAGAAGATCTGCTCCGGTGCGAGGGTGATCAGGCTCGAGGGGAATTGCGCGCGCAGCCGCCGCCAGGTTTCGGCGTTCTCCTGCCAGGGCGGCAGCTCCTCGATCACGACATCGGGATGCGCGAGCAGGAACGGGCTGCTCAGGTAATTCCAGATCGCGACGCCGCAGAAGAAGACGAGGTGCAGCTCGTCCGCGAGCAGGTCGGAGCCGGCATCGGGGAATGCGAGGCTCGGATTGCGCCAGGTGCGCAGCACCTCACCGTCAACGCTCTCGATCGTGATCGCATCCGGTTGAAAGGAGCCGGAATATTCGCCGCCCGTGATGCCGGTGAAGCGGACGGATTGCGTCCGGGTCGAGCCCTCCGCGGTGACATCCTTGAATTCCCTGGCATGTCCGGCGCTGGAGAACAGTGTGCCGCCGACGGAAAGGTGGAGCGTGAACCGGTTCAAGCTGTTCCAGCGGGCCAAACCGCCGCTGGCATCGAGTACGTCGTCAAGAAGAGCCATGTCCCGCCAAATCCACCTTGGAGCGCCATCACCATGGCGGGGCGGAGGCGACTTGGCATGTTAGAAGTTGTTAGGAGTTGCGAGCAGGAATTTTGGCGGTATCCCGTTGAACACGCTGTCAATTCAGCTGCCGAGCAGCTCCCTGGCAGCCACCAGATCGCGGGTCTCGAGGCCTTCCTGATAGCGTGCGACGAGCGGGGCGAGCAGCGTGCGTGCATCGTCCCGTCGTCCGGCCTGATGCCAGACCCGGCCGAGGCTGATCGCGCTGCGCAATTCCCAGCCAAGCGCGCTCTGCCGCCGCGACAGGTCGAGCGATTTGCGCAACCAGCTTTCGGCTTCCGGCACGTTGCCCGACCGGGCGAGGATGTCGCCCTTGACCCTCAGCATCTCCGGCATGTCGAAGGACTCGCCGTGGTCGGGGACCTCCGCGATCGCCTCGTCGATCGTGCGCAGGGCCTCGCCGCTCTGATTTTGCGCCGCAAGCCCTTCCGCGAGCGCCGTCGCAAACACCGTCGTCATGATCCGGTGCCGCGTCGCATAGAGCGTGGCCTGGCTGCGGCGGAGATGCTCGATCCCGCCGGCAAGGTCGCCGCGGCGCAGCAGCAGCTCGCCCTTCTGGCCGATGCCGACGGCGTGATAGGGGCCGAGGAAGTGCCGCGCCGAATGATCGATCAGCCGCTCGATCAGGATCTCGGCATTGGCCCAGTCGCCGACCCAGAGGAACACGTAGATGGTCCAGATCAGGGAAATGCCGAGCGTGAGCGGCTGCTCGAGCAGCTCGGCCTCGCGCACCGTGTATCTGGCCGCCTCGATCGCGCGATCGGGCCGGCCGGTGAGCCAGAGCCCGCGCGCCAGCGCCACCAGCGCGACGATGCGGTCGTCATAGCCGAGATGCCCGATGTTCAGCCGCTGCGAGCCGGGATTGAGCACCATCGCGCTCTCGCAGAACTGCACGGCCTTGTCCTGGTTGCCGATCAGGTGATGGGCGACGCCCAGCATCCATTCCACGTTCAGCGCGGCGGCGGGATCGTTCAGCTTGCGCGCAACGCTTTCGCCGTCTGCCCCGGTCCCGAGCGCGCCGTGGAAATCTCCGACCCTGGTCAAATAGATGTGCAGGCCGCGCAGCAGCCAGAGCTGCCAGTGCAGATCCTCGAGCTCGCGGGCCAGCTGCAGGCTGCGCGTGAATGCGGTGCGGACCGCCTCCGTATTGCCTTGCGTGAACATCACGGAGACGCCGAGCGCGGCGTGCAGCGTCATCTCCTGGCGGCTGTCCAACGTGTCCGTCGAGGAGGCAGCCAGCGCCTGCTGCGTCCAGCGAAGACACTCCGTCAGCAGGGTCAGCTCGAGGAAGAATTGCGCGGCCGAGGCGGCGAGGTCGACACCGAGCGTCCGGTCGCCGCCATCCGAAAAGCTCCAGCTCAGCGCGGCCCGGACATTGGGCAGATGGTCGGCATAGGGCAGGAAGCCGCCCGCGCTCTGCAGCCCCGAGGATTTGAGCGCGATGTCGCGCAGCAGATCGCGAAAATATTCGGCATGCGCACGTGCGACGCGGGGCGCTTCGCCGTGCTCGGCGAGCTTGCCGCCGGCGAAGGCGCGGGTGGTGTCGAGCAGGCGATAGCGTAGCCGCCGCTCCGCCGGCGAGGTCGCGATCAGCGATTTGGAGAGCAGGTTCGAGACCGCCTCGACCGCCTCGGATTCGCCGATGCCCTGGCTGGATGCGACCGCGAGTGCGGCTTCCAGGGTGAACGGCCCGACGAACACCGACAATCCGCGAAGCGTCGCGCTTTCGGCTGATGGCAGCAGATCGTAGCTCCAGGCCAGCGCGGCGCTCAGGGTCTGGTGCCGCGGGATGGCGGTGCGCCGGCCCCGCCACAGCAGCGAGAAGCGATTGTCGAGCAGCGAGGCGGTTCCGGCGATGCCATAGGCGTTGACGCGGCCGGCCGCGAGCTCGATCGCGAGCGCGATGCCGTCCAGCCGCCGGCAGATTTCGGCGACGAGTGGCGCATCCTCCTCGCTGAGCTCGAACTCGCCGAGGCTCTCGGCAATGCGTTCCACGAAGAGCTGGCTTGCGGGATAAGCAAGGATGTCGGCAATGCCGAGACCATCGCGCTCCGGCGGGCAGTCCAGCGGAAACAGCCGGTGGACGCGCTCAGCTTCGGTGCGGAAGGATTCACGGCTGGTGGCCAGGATATGCAGCTCGCTCGCCTCCTGGACGATGCGCTCGGCCAGGGGGGCGAGGTCGTCGAGGATGTGCTCGCAACTGTCGAACACCAAAAGGGTCCGCCGGCTGCGCAGGACCGTCAGCAGGCCCGGGATGGGGTCGTCGGAATTGACGGTCAGGCCGAGCGCGGCCGCGATTGTCCCGGGGATCAGGCGTGCATCCGTCAGCGCGCCGAAATCGACGAAGCACACCTGGCCGCCGAAGGCTTCCAGCTCGCGATGCGCGACGGCAAGCGCGACCGAGGTCTTGCCGATCCCGCCGGGGCCGACGACGGTGACGAAGCGATGCTGGGCGAGCTCGGCGGCGATCTTCTCGACGGCGTCGTCCCGCCCGATCATCCGCGCCAGCGGCGAGGGCAGCGCGTGCGGCGAGGCGACGGGCGCGCCGGACCGGCTCTGCGCGGCGGCCGCGCGGCGCAGCGGGGCAGCGAAGCAATAGCCGCGTCCGGGCACGTTGACGACGTAGCGGGAGGCTTCTGCGGCGTCGCCAAGCGCCTTGCGCAGGGTCGTGATGTGGAAGCGCAGGCTGCCTTCGTCGACGTTGACGTCGGACCACACCCGCTTCATCAACTCCCGCTTGTCCACGACCTCGCCGGCGCGCTCGGCGAGAAAAATCAGGATATCGAGCGCGCGTCCGCCGAGGTGGAGCGGGGCGCCGTCCTTCTCCAGCAACCGCGATTTTGCGAACAGGCGGAATGGTCCGAAGGAAATGGCCGAATCCTGGTCGCTCGTGTCCGGCACGGGCCAATGGCTCCAGTGAAAAAGGGCGGCTCTCTATGATTTGGTCTAGCAGAACGCGAGTGTGAGTAAACTAATCGAAAGTGGCGAAATCGGGTGGTGCGCGCAGCGCATCAGGGGGAACACCTTCGCAAATTTTGCTTAAACGCGAACAGCTTGTCACGCGGTCGCGACAATTCGTCAGTGTGCTTGACCGTCGCATCGACAGGCCCTGCTGCGAGGCCTCGCGGCTGCCGATCATAACAAAATCTTGCAACGTCTAACGGGCGGAATGGGCGCGACGCAGCCAGTATGGGCCTCGAGTTAGGTCTTATTCCAACGGGAGGCTGTCATGTCCGCCATCGGCTCCATGCCGAACGGCAGTGCCGTTCGATCTCAGTTTATCGCAGGTCTCGACGAACAGTCGCGTGATTGGGAGCTCGTGCTGCGGGAATCCCATCACCGCATGAAGAACACGCTGACGCTGCTGGGTGCGTCAGTCCGCCGCGACTTCACGCGAGCGGGCACCAGGGACGTCTCGCAGGCCGTGGACCGGTTCGAGCGCCGCATCGTCGCCTTCGGCCGGCTCTATCAGCTGCTGTCGGACAACGACGATCCGGCGCCGGTCGCCGTCGCGCCCTTCTTCGAAAATCTGTGCGCCGCGGTCTCGGAGGCCGTGCTGGAGCCGGCGGGTATCCGGTGCGAGGCTGCGATCGAGAGCGGTATGCTGCCGGCATCGCAATGTCACAGGCTCGCGCTGATGCTGACGGAGCTGGTCACGAACGCGGCCAAGCACGCCTTCCCGAACAAGAAGGGCGCACTGATCCGTGTCGACGTCGCGCGCCACGACGGCGCCTGGGTCTGCACCGTCGCCGATAACGGCATCGGCGCGACCGGTCCGCTCCAGGGCACCGGCAGCCGCATCCTCGAAGGGCTCGCCCGCAGCATTCATGCGCGGCTGCAAGGCGAGGCCGGGCAGGGCGGCACGCAAGTGAGCATCGTCATGCCAACCACCGCGTGAAATCACAGCCGCAATTCACAGCACGGGAGTCTTACATGGCCACACTCGAAATCGATCGCGACGCAGCGGTGAAGCCTTCGGCCTCGCGCAGCGTTGATCTCAAGCTCGAAGTCGTCGTCATTCCGGTGTCCGACGTCGACCGTGCCAAGGCGTTCTATGCGCGTCTCGGCTGGCGACTCGATGCCGACTTTGCCTCGGGTGACGGCTGGCGCGTGATCCAGTTCACGCCGCCGGGCTCGGCCTGCTCGGTGATCTTTGGCAGCAACGTCACGGCGGCCGCGCCGGGCTCGGCGCGCGGCCTGTATCTGATCGTCTCCGATCTGGAGGCCGCGCGAAAGGATCTGCTCGGCCGCGGCATTGCCGTCAGCGAGCCGTTCCACGGCGGCGGCGACGTTCACGCAGGTCCCGATGAGCCGTATCTGTTCGGCAGCGTCCGGCTCGGCGGCGCCGATCCGAAGCGCGGAAGCTACAGCTCGTTCGCCTCGTTCAGCGACCCCGACGGCAATGGCTGGCTGTTCCAGGAAGTCACGACGCGATTGCCCGGCCGCATCGAGGCAGACGCCACGACATTCGCATCGCAAACTGATCTTGCCGCCGCGCTGCGCCGCGCCTCGGTGGCACATGGCGAGCACGAGAAGCGCACCGGCGGTCACGACGAGAACTGGCCGGACTGGTACGCCGACTACATCGTGCGCGAACAGGCCGGTCGGACGCTGCCGTCCTGAAGTTGCCGCTGTCCTCAGCCACGGCGCGCGATGACCTGTCGTCGCGCGCCGTTTTGCGTTGGATCGCGCGCGTCGAACATCATGGCTGCTGATTGCGATCGCGCGGGACTCGCAACGGCTAACGCGCCCTAACAAGCCATAACGAGCAAATTGCCGTTGCCTGCATCAATCTCCCTCCACGACGAACCGACGCTTCGGGTTCGAACGCGGACAACGCCACAGGCCAAAGCAAGGGAGACCCACGATGACCACGCAAGCACGCACCGACATCCTCAACCCCGACCGCCGTCAATTGCTCGGCCAGGCCGCGATGACGGCGGTCGCCGCCAGCGTATCCAGCCTGCTCCCGCTGCGTCCGGCAAAGGCGGCTGCGAGCGGCGCGATCCGCCCGTTCAGCGTCAACATTCCCGAGGAGGATCTGCTCGATCTGCGCCGGCGCCTCGCGGCAACGCGCTGGCCGGATCGCGAGATCGTCGCCGACCAGTCGCAGGGCGTGCAGCTCACGACCGTGCAGCAGCTCGTGCGTTACTGGCAGAACGACTACGACTGGCGCAGGATCGAGGCGCGGCTGAACGGATTTCCGCAATTCGTCACCGAGATCGACGGCGTCGACATCCATTTCATTCACGTGCGTTCCCGCCATGAGAACGCGCTGCCCATGATCGTCACGCACGGCTGGCCCGGCTCGATCATCGAGCAGATCAAGATCGTGGGACCGCTCACCGATCCCACCGCGCATGGCGCGAAGGCGGCCGACGCGTTCGATCTCGTGATCCCCTCGCTGCCAGGCCACGGCTTCTCCGGCAAGCCGGCCGCGCTCGGCTGGGATCCCCAGCGCATCGCCCGCGCCTGGATCGTGCTGATGAAGCGGCTCGGCTACAACCGCTACGTCGCGCAAGGCGGCGATTGGGGTAACGCCGTCACCGAGCAGATGGCGCTGATCGCGCCGCCCGAGCTGCTCGGCATCCACACCAACATGCCCGCCACCGTGCCCGATGACATTGCCACGGCGCTTCAGCCCGGCGGGACGCGGCCGTCGAACCTCTCGGGCGACGAGAAGATCGCCTACGACCAGCTCGACGACTTCTACAAGCATGGTCTCGGCTATGCGATCGAGATGTCGAACCGTCCGCAGACGCTTTACGGCCTGGTGGACTCGCCGGCGGGCCTTGCGTCCTGGATGCTCGATCACGACGCACGCAGCGCCGCGATGATCGCGCGGGTGTTCGACGGCAAGACCGAGGGGCTGTCGCGCGAGGACGTGGTCGACAACATCACGCTGTATTGGCTCACCAATACCGCGGTGTCGTCGGCGCGGCTCTATTGGGAGAACAAGCTGGTGTTCTTCGCGCCGAAGCACGTGAAGATCCCGGTCGCCGTCAGCGTCTTCCCCAACGAGATCTACGCCGCGCCGCGGAGCTGGGCCGAGAAGGCCTATCCGAAGTTGATGCACTACAACCGCCTCGACAGAGGCGGCCACTTCGCCGCCTGGGAGCAGCCCGCGCTGTTCTCCGCGGAGATGCGCACCGCGTTCCGCCCGCTGCGCCAGTCGATCTGAAATCCAGCACACATCAGGAGCGAAACCATGAACCGTCCAGAACGCAATTTCACCGCCGGCGACATCCGTCTCGAACGCCGTCTTCCGACCTACTGGCGCGTCACCTTCGACATGCCACCGGTGAACATCTTCGGCCCAAAGCACCTTCCGCTGCTCAACGACGTCGTCACGGCGATCGAAACCGATCCGCAGGTGAAGGTCGTCGTGTTCGACAGCGCCGTCGAAGGCTTCTTCATCACGCATTACGACTTCCTCGCGCCGCTTGAAGATTCCCTCGAGGTCCCGCCGGGACCGACCGGTCTGCAGTCGCTGCCTGACACGCTGGTCCGTCTCAGCCGTGCCCCTGTCGTCTCCATCGCCTCGATCCGGGGCCGCGCCACCGGCGTCGGCAGCGAGCTTGCGCTGGCGAGCGACATGCGCTTTGCCAGCCGCGAGAAGGCGATCCTGTCGCAATGGGAGGTCGGCGCGGGCCTGGTGCCGGGCGGCGGGCCGATGGCGCGGCTGCCGCGTCTGATGGGCCGCGGCCGCGCGCTCGAAGTGCTGCTCGGTGCCGACGACATTCATGGCGATCTCGCCGAGCGCTATGGCTACGTGAACCGGTCGCTGCCGGATGCCGAGCTCGACGGCTTTGTCGAGGCGCTCGCGATGCGCATCGCCTCGTTCGACAAGGAAGCCATCGCCGAGACCAAGCGTCTCGTCGACATCGCAAGCCTGCCGCCGGATGCCGAGATCAAACCGGAGTGGGACGCGTTCCTGGCCGCGCTCGGCCGCCCCGCGAGCCAGATCCGGATCAAGGCGCTAATGGCGCGCGGCTTCCACCGTGCCGGCGATGTCGAGAACCGGCTCGGCTTCCATGTCGGGCAGATCGGCAGCTAACGGAACCGCTGCGGCGTTCGGCCGGTTGGAACGGCGACAGGCGGTCGTGCCAATGTCGCTTTCCTCCGGTACCGAGCGCCGGTGCTTGAAATCAAACAAGGAGAACTGAGATGATCCGCAAGGCAACAGCAGTCTGGAAGGGCACCGGCCGCGATGGCACGGGCCATCTGTCGAGCGAGTCAGGCGTCCTGGCTCAGACGCCCTATTCGTTCAAGACCCGTTTCGAGAACGAGAAGGGCACCAATCCCGAGGAATTGATCGCCGCCGCCCATGCCGGCTGCTTTACCATGGCGCTGGCCTTCGGCCTTCAGATGGCAGGCTTCACGCCGGACGAGCTGTCGACCGAAGCCGCCGTCACGCTCGAGCCTGAAGGCAAGGGTTTCAAGATCAGCAAATCCGCGCTGACCCTGCGCGCCAAGGTGCCGAACATCGACGATGCCGGTTTTGCGAAGATCGCCGGCGAGGCCGAGAAGAACTGTCCGATCTCGAAGGCGCTCAACGCGGCGATCACGCTCGACGCCAAATTGGGCTGAGCCAGCACAGGGAACGCCGCCATGCCCCGCGAGCATCAGCCGGACGAAGACAGGTTTCGGGCCATCCTGCCCGAGGACGTCGCATGGCAGCCGTTTCCCGCCTTTCCGCCGGGCGCACGGCTCGCCGTGATGGTCGGCCACCCCAACGCACCCGGACCTTATGTGGTCCGGGTGAAGGTGCCGGGCGGCACCAGGCTGATGCCGCACAAGCATCCGGAGGACCGGATCTACACGGTCATGTCGGGTGTCTTCTACATCGGGCTCGGCGAGCAATTCGACGGCGACAAGGTCAAGGCCTATCCGCCCGGCAGCGTCATCGTGCTGCCGGGCGAGACCTGGCATTTTCACTGGGCGAAATCCGGCGAATATGTCACGCAGGTGTCCGCCATCGGCCCGCTGGGCCTCGAATATCACGACGCGCATGACGATCCGCGCTTGCATCCGGAAACGGACAAGCGCTGACTATCGCGACGAAAACGAATGGAGCATCAGATGACGACTGAGCGCGCAGTTTTGGCCGGGGGCTGTTTCTGGGGCATGCAGGATCTCATCCGCAAGCAGCCGGGCGTGATCTCCACCCGCGTCGGTTACACCGGCGGGCACGTGAAGAACGCCACCTACCGCAATCACGAGGGCCACGCCGAGGCGATCGAGATCATCTTCAATCCCGCGAAGACGAGCTTCCGCACCATGCTGGAGTTCTTCTTCCAGATTCATGATCCGACGACGCTCAACCGGCAGGGCAACGATCGCGGCACGAGCTATCGCTCCGCGATCTTCTACACCAGCGACGAGCAGAAGCGGATCGCCGAAGACACCATCGCCGACGTCGAGGCCTCCGGCCTGTGGCCCGGCAAGGTCGTCACCGAGGTCGCACCCGCGGCCGAGTTCTGGGAAGCCGAGCCCGAGCATCAGGACTATCTCGAGCGCTACCCCGACGGCTACACCTGCCACTTCATCCGGCCGGACTGGAAGCTGCCGCGCCGTGCGGCCGCCGCGGGAGGCTAGTAATGGCCAAGGGTTACTGGATCACCTTCTATCGGTCGATCTCCGACCCGGACGCACTCGCGGCCTATGCGAAGCTCGCCGGCCCTGCCATTACCGCCGGCGGCGGCCGTTTCCTCGCCCGCGGCAATGCCGTGAAGGCCTATGAGCAGGGGATCGCGCAGCGCGCTACGTTGATCGAGTTCGACAGTGTCGAGCTCGCCATCGCGGCGCACGAGAGCCCCGCCTATCGTGAAGCGCTCCAGGCGCTCGGCAATGCCTGCGAGCGGGATATCCGTATCGTCGACGGGCTCGGATGAGCACTGCCGGCCGGTCACACGCAGAAAGCGGGTTGTGACCGGCGGCTGACGTAAAAACCACAGATTTGATCGGTGAGCCGGATGACACGATTCCGACTGATGCACCCGTGCGCCGGTGCATCGATGGCGCTTGGCTCGCTGCCGGCCGGTTTGGCCCGTCGGGCTCCTGATCTCAGGCGTGGGCCGCGGGCTCTCGCGCCTGCGACCGGCGCCCGCAGATCACGTCCACGGCCTTCCGGGCCAGCTCGCGCAACTCGGCGCGGCGAGCGCCCGCACGTGCGCGAATGGCGATGGTCTGCATTGTGGCGGCTGCAAGGATGGCAAGCGCGGCAGGATCGGCCTCGGGGGGCAGCTCGCCCGTCTCTTGCGCGCGGCGGAAGCGGGCTTCGAAATCGGCATCGATCGCGCGCAGTCCCGCCGCAACGCTGCTGCGGATCGCCGCATCTTCCGCAACTTCGGTCACCGCGGTCCCGACCACGAAGCAGCCGCGCGGGCTTCCCTTGCCCGAGAAATAGATCGAAAGCGCCGCATCGTAGGCCAGCATCAGGGCCTCATCCAGCTTGTGGTTCCCGGCAAGCGCCTCGCGCGTCGCGGCGAGGCTCATTTCCCAATAGCGTGCGAGCGCTTCGAGATAGAGCGCGTGCTTGTTGCCGAACACCGCATAGAGGCTCGGCGGGCTCATTCCGGTCGCGGCTGCAACCTTGTCCAGAGACGTGCCGGAATAGCCGGTGCGCCAGAATGTTTCGGTGGCCCGTTTCAGGGCCGTGTCTGCATCATAGGCCGGCGGTCGTCCGCGGCGCGCCGGGCCTGTCTCGCTCTTTTTCCGTGCCATGCCGGCAGGTTCCCTGGTTGTCTCGATCCACACATATATTTGTATGGATCGTTATAAAAATCAATGGGCGGCATCTTGATCGGTGCGAGGCAGTCCAATATTTGTAGCGAACGTTAGTAAATGGATTGGACGAGGGCTTACGATGCGTTTGAATTTTGCGCCAATCGCCGGCTGGCTGGGCGATTACTGGAGCCTCCGTCGGAGCGAGGCTGCCGCTCCGTTGTTCGGAGCGGATATTGCAAGACGGTTGCGCCGGCCCCTCATGGTGATGGTGCCGGCGGCAGCGGTCGTGTTCGGCGGCTTCATGTACCTGGCACAGGAGCAGTATGTCGCGACCGACGATGCCTTTGTGCGCGCTGCGAAAGTGACGATCAATGCGCGGGTGTCAGGCCAGGCGGTCGAGATTGCCGTGCGCGACAACGAGCGCGTTCGGCAGGGTCAGGTCCTGTTTCGCATCGATCCCGAGCCCTATCAGATCGCCGTCGACCAGGCCGAAGCCCGGCTCGGCAGCGCGCGGCTCCAGATCGATTCGCTCAAGGCGACTTACCGGCAGCAGCAAGCCGAACTGCAGTCGGCGAAGGAATCGGCCTCCTTCGACGAGCGCGAGTTTGACCGCAAGAAAATGCTCGTCGCCTCGGACTTCACGCCGCGCGCTGTCTACGAGCGCGCCGAGACCGATCTCAAGGTCGCGCGCCATCGCACGGCGTCGATGGAACAGCAGATCGCCAACACGGTGGTCGCGCTCAACGGCGATCCCGATATCGATGTCGATCGTCATCCGACCGTGCGGGCGGCGAGGGCGCAGCTCGACCGCGCGCGGCTCGACCTGTCCTATGCCACGGTGAGGGCGCCGGACGACGGCGTCGTCACGAAGGTCGACGATTTGCAGATCGGCGGTTTCGTCAACGCTGGAGCGCCCACGTTCTCGCTGATGTCGAGCCGGGACGTCTGGATCGAAGCGAACTTCCGCGAGACCGGCCTCACTCACATGCGGCCCGGGCAGCAGGCGACGATCGACGTCGACGCCTATCCAGATCGCAAGTTCAGGGCGCATATCGTCAGCATGAGCCCCGGCACCGGGTCTGACTTCTCGGTCTTGCCGCCGGAAAATGCGACCGGAAACTGGGTGAAGGTCGTGCAGCGGCTGCCGGTGCGCCTCGAGCTCGACGATCCCGATCCGGGCCGGCCCCTGTTCTCCGGCATCAGCGTGACGGCGCGGGTGGACACCGGCCACCGTCGCAGCTGGCTGCCTCTGCTCCAACCCGCGCGTGCGACGGAGGTCAAATGAGTGCGATCCTCCCGTCGGCCGCCACATCCGACGGCCGTCACGCGATCTCGGCGGCGGCACTGCTGGCGACCTATATGCAGGCGGTCAACATCTCCGTGCCGAACGCCGCGCTTCCGCACATCCAGGCGACGCTCTCGATGGCGAATGACGAGGTCGGCTGGGTGTTTTCGTCCTACATCGCGGCAAGTGCCGTGACCATGTCGGTCGCGCAATGGCTCGCCGGACGCTATGGCCGCAAGACGGTCTACGAGGTTGCTCTGGCTGTCTTCGCGCTGGGTCTCGTGCTCGACACGCTGGCGACGACGTCGATCCAGTTCGTGCTGGCCCGAATTCTCCAGGGGGCGGCGAGCGGACCGCTCGCGCCGCTTTCGCTGGCGATCCTGCTCGAGGTGACACCCGCGTCGCGGCACGCGCGCATGAGCCTGGCGTGGACCGTCTGCTCGCTGCTCGGCATCAGCACCGGCCCCGCCATCGGCGGCTGGCTGAGCGAATATTACGGTTGGCCGTCGATCTTCTATGTCGGTCTGCCGATGACGGCATTCGTGTTCCTGACGATGGCCATGTCGTTGAGCGAGAAGCGGGCCGAGCGGAGCAAGTCCTTCGACTTCTTCGGCCTGACGACCTTCTCGGTCGGCATGATCGGGCTGCAGATGCTGCTGGATCGCGGCGAGCGCCTCGAATGGTTCGCCTCGACGGAGATCTGGATCGAAGCCGGCGCTTCGGTCCTGGGATTCTATCTCTTCATCGTGCACGTCATGACGACGAGGGAGCATTTCCTCCGCACGGCGCTGTTCAGGGATCGCAATCTCATCCTCTCGACGGTGATTTCATTCGCCATCGGCTTCGTCCTCCTGCCGACGCTCGCGCTGACGTCTCCGATGCTTGAGGAGCTTCTCAACTATCCCGTCGACACGACCGGCTACATGACTATCCCGCGCGGCGTGGCGCTGGTGGGGGCGCTGGTGCTGACGAGCCTCGTTCCGGGCCAGGTCGATTACCGGCCGTTCCTCATGGGTGGGATGACGCTGGTGGTTTATGCGAACTGGCTCATGCTCGGCTACTCGCCCGCGATGGATTGGCGGCCCGTCGTCGAGGCCGGCTTCCTCCAGGGCGCAGGCCTCGGCATGGTGCTGCCGGCGCTGGCCAGGGCTGCGTTCGGTACGCTCGATCCGAAACTCCGTCCGGAAGGCAGCGCGCTGATCAACCTGTCGCGCCTCTATGGCAGCACCATCGGCATCGCAGTGGTTCAGCTCTTCTTCTATGCCAATACCCAGGCCGTGCACCTCGCGCTCGCCAAGCATCTGACGCCCTTCCGTGTTGCGGCCAACGCGGTCGGCCCGATCGGCAAGCCGGGTCTTGCCGCGCTCAACGGCATGGTCACGCACCAGGCGGCCACGGTGGCGGTCATCGATCAGTTCGAGATCCTGATGTTCGCCATGCTCGTCGTGATCCCGCTCGTGTTCTTTCTGCGCAAACCGCGTCCCGCCGGCTGATGCCGCAAGGTGCGACATGACATTTCGACCGCAACCACCATCGTCTCGTCCGCAGCATCGGCGAGAGATCAACCAAGGAGTATCACGATGACGCCTTCGGATTCGCTGCGTTACACGAGAATTCCCACCCATGAATCGGGGACGATTCCGGCGGTCGGGTTTGGTACGCTGATTCCCGATCCGATCAGGACCGCGCAGGCGACCGCCTCCGCATTGGAGGCCGGATTTCGACATTTCGATTGTGCCGAGCGCTATCGCAACGAAGCGGCCGTCGGGGATGCGCTGCAGGATGCGTTCCGTGCCGGAAAGCTGCGGCGCCAGGACCTGTTCGTGACGACGAAGCTGTGGAACACAAATCATCGGCCGGAGCGGGTCAAGCCTGCCTTCGATGCGAGCCGCAAGCGGCTGCAAGTCGGCGAGATCGACTGCTACATCATCCATACACCTTTTGCCTTTCAGCCCGGCGACGATCAGGACCCCAGGGATGAGAGTGGTCACGTCATCTACGATTCAGGCGTGACGCTGGTGGAGACCTGGCACGCGATGGAGCGCCTCGTTGACGAGGGACACTGCAAGTCGATCGGCCTGTCGGACATCACCCTGGACAAGCTGCGCGAGATCGTCGCGGTCGCGCGGATCAGGCCTGCCATGGTGCAAGTCGAGGCGCATCCGTACCTTCCCGAATGGGAATTGCTCGACTTCTGCCGCGAGCACGGCATCGTGCTGCAGGCGTTCGCGGCGCTCGGACATGCGATGGAGCCGCGCGTGCTCGACGATCCGACCATCACCGCGATTGCGCGGCAGGTGCACAAGACGCCGGCTCAGGTTGCGCTGGCATGGGCCGTGCAGCGCGGCACGGCGTTCCTGACAACCTCGACGGATCCCGGGCGAATCCGGGAGAATTTCGACATCTCGACCCTGCCCGAAGACGCGATGCGGCAGATGCGGGACGAGATCTCGACGACTGTCAGGTTCAATGCGGTGGTGGAAACCGGCGTGCCCGGATTCATTCCGCGGGCCGGATGAACGGCGTCAGCTCCGCAGCTGCGCGATCAGCTCGCGTGCGCTGCGCATGTCGGCGATGTCGGCGCCTTCGCTGAACGATCCCGAGACGTTCTCCAGAAGCGCCAGAGCGTCCGCGCTCTGGCCCGCGCCGACCATGAAGCGCGCGAGGCTGGTTGCGCAACGCAGCTCCCAGAACCGCGCGCCCTGCTGAACGGCGGTCGCCATCGCTTCGCGAAAGCGCGCTTCGGCCTCGCCCGCATGCCGCGGACTCCTGAGCATCAGCTCGCCCTTGATGCGGGTCAGCTCCGGCAGATACCAGAGCTCCTGCCGGTCGTTACAGCGGGTCAGGACGTCCTCGATGACGTCGAGGCCGCGGTCGATCTGGTCGGCCGCGAGGAAGCCCGCCGCGAGCTCGCCGAGCAGGGGGAGGAAACGCGGCAGGAAGCGCGCATCGCCGGCGCGGTTGAGCTCTTCGCGCAGCAGCGGCAGACCGGCCGCGATGTCGCCGCGCTTGGCGGCGACGGCCGCGTTGAAGGCCCTTGCCCACAGCCCCCACAGCCGGATCGCGTGCCGCTCGGTGTGCTCGAGCAGCTCGCTGCCGTGGCGTTCTGCGGCGTCGAGATCGCCGGACCAGAAGGCGATCGGGCAGGCGGCCTGTCCGAGCACGCTGCAGAAGGTCAGGGCGTGGCCGTTGGCGCGGCCTTCCTCGATGTTTCGCGCCGCCAGCGCCCGGGCCTGGTCGGCGAGACCTTGCAGCCACAGGATGCGCGCCCGGAAATACTGCGTCGAGATCCTGAGATCGAGCGGGAAGATCTTCGGCTTCTCCGCCAGCACGTGCAGCGATGCGCTGACCCGGTCGATGCGCTGGCGGGCGTCGTCCTGCTCGCCGAGATAATGCAGCGCGACGGCCATCAGCCGGTCGGCCAGCATCAGGTCGGTCCTGTCCGGAGAGTTCGCCGCCGCGGTCGCGAAGCGATCGGCGAATGCGCGGGCCTTGCCGAACTGTCCGTTGTTGAACTGGTCGATGCACAGGCCCCACAGCGCGCGCAGGCGGAAATCCTTGTCGTCGAGCCTCTCGGCCAGCTCGAGCGTCGTCTCCAGGATCGGGCGCGCCTCGCGCGCGCGGCCCTCGCCATACATCAGCGACCAGCCGAGCGCGGACAGGAGCTGCATGCGGACGCGGTCGTCGCCGCCGGTGTCGTCGAGCGCGGCCAGTGCCGTCCTGGTGCGCTCGCGGCATTCGGCGAACAGCGACAGGCGCACCCACAGCGTGACGGCGGCCGCGGTCAGCGCGATTCCGAGCGCGGTGTCGCCGTCGGGTCCGAAGGCCCAGTCCAGCGCCACGCGCACATTGTCGAGCTCGGCGCCATAGATGCCGAGCCATTCCGGCAGCGGCGTCGAGATGTCGGCCTCGGCACGCGCGAAGAAATCGCGAAAATGCTCGGCGTGGCGCCGCGCGAACTGCCTGGTTTCGCCGAGCTCGTTGAGCTTGCCGTGGGCGTAGGTGCGCGTGGTGTCGAGCAGGCGATAACGCAGCGTCCGCGAGCCCGAGGGCGAGATCAGCGATTTGGTGACGAGGCTGTCGATCGCCTCCAGGGTTTCCGATGCGCTGAGGCCGTCGCCGGCCGCGACGATGGCGGCCGCTTCCGGCGCGAACGGTCCGGCGAACACCGACAGCCGCCGCAAGGTCGCACTCTCGGCCGCGGGCAGCAGGTCGTAGCTCCAGTCGAGGGCGGCGGCGAGCGTCTGGTGCCGCGGCACGGCGGTGCGCCGGCCGCGCCATTGCAGCGAGAAACGGCTGTCGAGCAGCGAGGCGGTGCCGGCGATGCCATAGGCATTGACGCGCCCCGCCGCGAGCTCGATCGCGAGGGCAATGCCGTCGAGCCGCCGGCAGATGCTCGCGACCAGCGGGGCCTCTTCCGCGCTGAGCTGGAACGGACCCGAGCTCTGGGCGATGCGCTCGACAAAGAGCTGCGCCGCCGGGTAGGCGAGCACGTCGGCGACACCCAGGCCGTCACGCTCCGGCGGACAATCCAGCGGGAATAGCCGGAAGATCCGCTCGCCCTCGCTGCGGAACGATTCGCGGCTGGTTGCGAGAACGCGAAGCTGCGGTGTTTCGCGGACGATGCGCTCGACCAGCGGCGCCAGATGATCGAGCACGTGCTCGCAGCTGTCGAAGATCAGCAGGGCCGGGCTGGCCTTCAGGAAGGTCAGCAGGGCCGGCGTCGGATCCTCCGCGCTGATGGTGAGCCCGAGCGCGGAGGCGATGGTTGTGGCGATGTGGCTGGCGTCCCGCAGCGGGCCGAAATCGACGAAGAAGACGCGCCCTCCGAAATCCTGGGAGCGGCGATGCCCGACGGTGACGGCGACCGCGGTCTTGCCGATTCCGCCCGGGCCGACGACCGTCATGAAGCGATGGAGCGCAAGTCCGCTCGATATCTTGTCGACGATCTCTTCCCGTCCGACCATCTTCGAAAGCGGAGAGGGCAGCGAACGGGGCGGCAGGATGTCCACGGTCGGCTGCTGCGCGGCGGGCGCGGCCGGCTGGGCGAGCGAGGCGACGAAGCAATAGCCGCGGCCGGGTACGTTGACGACGTAGCGGGCCGACTTGCCGGTATCGCCGAGCGCCTTGCGCAGCGCGGCGACATGGAAGCGCAGGCTGCCCTCGTCGACATTGACGTCGGCCCAGATGCGCTTGACGAGCTCTCGCTTGTCGACGACCTCGCCGGGGCGTTCGGCAAGATAGATGAGAATATCCAGCGCGCGGCCGCCGACATGAAGCGGCGCGCCCTCTTTCTCCAGGAGCCGGGACTTCGGGAAAAGTCGGTATGGCCCAAATGTAATGGCCGGGTCTTCGCTACGATCTGGCACGCGCCATTGCCCCCGCAACGGGAGTCAAAAGGTATTTATTTCTCGTCTATCAGAACGAGACGTACAGTAAACTGTCCGAAAGCAGCATGGGTGGCAGACCTGCGCAGATCGCGTGGGTCAGCTTGGCCATTCCGAAATATTCCTTCAAAAGGAATGAGTTAGGCCTTCATGACAGAACGATGACAAAGCCGCCTGGGGCGGACGGAGCATTGACGGCGGTCGCGGGTTGCTGCGATGGGATGCTTCGGGAGCCGGTCCCGCCGCCATATTGACTGCCGACTTCCGGAATCAGACATGCTTTCCTCCTCGCGCCGACGTTTCGTCCTTGGACTATCGGGCGCTGCGGCGCTGGCCGCCATCCCGCGCAGCGTGCAGAGCGCCGATTATCCAACCCGCCCCATCCGGCTCGTGCTGCCCTACGGGGCCGGCGGCGCGGGTGACCAGATCGGGCGTCCCTGGGTCGACAAGATGTCATCGCTGCTCGGGCCGACCGTCGTCGAATATATCGGCGGTGCGGGCGGCGCGATCGGGGCCGCCTCGGTCGCGCGCGATGAGCCCGACGGCTATTCGCTGCTGCTCGGCAACGGCAGCACGCAGGTCATCATTCCCCTCACTGCGGCCAACCCCGGCTATTCCGTCGGCGATTTCCGCGCCATCTACCGTCTCATCAGCAGCGCGCTGGTCTTTGCCGTCCATCCTTCGGTGCCCGCGGCGAATCTGCGTGAGCTGATTGCCCATGCGAAGGACAATCCGGGCAAGCTGTCCTACGGGACGCCCGGCATCGCCACCGGGAATCATCTGGTCGGCGAATCCTTCAAGCAGCAGGCGGGCGGGCTGGACATCGTGCATGTGCCGTATCGGGGCATCGCGCAAGCGACCAACGACCTCGTCAGTGGCCAGATCTCGCTCGTCATCGGCGTGATGTCGGTTCAATTGCAGGAGCTGGGCCGGGCCGGGAGGGTGCGGCTGCTCGCGGTCACCCCCGAAAGGCGGCTGAGCGGCGCGCCGGAGATTCCGACCGCCGTCGAATCCGGCATGCCCGATCTCCGCTATGAGGGATGGTTCGGCATCTTTGCGCCCAGACACACCGACGATGCGATCGTCGAGCGAATCGCGCAGGCGACGCGCCTCGCCATGGCCGATCCGGTGCTGCAGGCCGCCTACCGCGCCCAGGGCATGGAGCCGGACAGCGAGTCCGGTCCCGACAAGTTCGAGCGCATCGTCGAAGCGACGACGGCAAGCCTCGCGCCCGTGATCAAATCGATCGGGCTGAGCAATCTGTGAGACCGCTCAGGCGCCCTTGCGCGTCACGATGCCCGCCGTCAACGTGACGAGCCCCATCAGCGCGGCGAGCAGCCAGAATGCCGCCGGCAGTCCACCGATACGCGCGATGAAGCCGACGCCGGCGGGACCGATCAGGATGCCGGCATAGCCCGCGGTGGTGATCGCGGCGACGGCCAGGCCAGTCGGCATCACCGTCTGCCACGCCGCGCGGCGGAACAGCACCGGCACCAGGTTCGATGCGCCGAGGCCGATCAGCAGGAAGCCGGCGATCGCAACCGCCGCGACGGGCGCCGTGAGCAGCACCACGAAGCCGCCGATCGCGATCAGGCTGCCCCAGAGCAATGTCGCGCGGTCTCCGATGCGCGCAACGACGGCATCGCCGCCGAGCCGGCCGATCGTCATCGCGATCGAGAACACGATATAGCCGGTGCCGCCCTGCGCCTCGGAGACGAGGCCCGCGCCGATCACGAGCAGTGCGCCCCAATCGAGCATCGCGCCTTCGACGAGGAAGGTGATGGCGCCGAGCAGCGCCAGCAGCAGCACCGAGCCATGCGGCAGCACGAACAGCGGGCCGTCCTGCACCTGCACCGAGCGAAGCAGGCGCGGCGAGGTGATCGCCATCGCGGCCAGCATCAGGGCGGAGCAGATCAGCGTGCAGGCGAGCGCCCCTGTTTGCAGCGAGAGCAGCGCCGTCATCAGCGCCGATCCAATGAAGCCGCCGATGCTGAACAGGGCGTGGAAGCCGGACATCAGCGGAATTTTCGCCGCGCGCTCGACCTCCACCGCGTGGATGTTCATGGCGACGTCGATGGAGCCGAGCGCGGCGCCGAATGCGAACAGGGCCAGCGCCAGCGTCGCGGGCGTGCTCGCGATGGCCAGCAGTGGGAGGACCAGCGCGAGGCCGAGCCCGCCGGCAATGATGATCGGCCTGCTGCCGTAGCGCGCGCTCATGACGCCGGTCAGGAGCATCGCGGCGACCGAGCCGATGCCGAGGCTGAGCAGCAGCAGCCCCAGCACGCCGTCGTCGACGCCGAGCCGCGCCTTCGCGAACGGCACCAGCGGCGCCCAGCACGCGATGCCGAAGCCCGCGACGAGAAAGGCAAGCCGCGTCGCAAGGCGTGTCGCCGGCCGGTCGGCAGAAGACATTGGAACTCCGGGAAAAGCAGGATGAAGTGCGGGGACGCCGGTAGATCCGAGGATTGCCGCGACTTTATGTCAGCGCCGCGCTCGAATTGTCGCGGGCAGATGCGGCGAGCGAGGTCGGCGCCGCCAGGGTTTGCCCCGGTGTGCAGGCGCGCTGTGTCGCCACCTTGTCAATCCGTCACGCCAAAAATATTCCACTTTACCGAAATTCGGAAATAGCGTACGTGTCGCCCATCCCGGCTCATCCTTGAGGGGCGATCATGTGGTCGTCGTTTTCGCGAGCCGGGCTTGCGGTGGACGCGGCAGCGTCGGGCGTGAATGATCAGGGGCAGGGCGGATTGCTCTCCGTGAGCCCCGGGACATCGCGCGGACGAACGGCGCTGACAGGCTCGTCTCGTATGTAAGTTTCCGGCTTTGTCGACAGGGCTGGGAAAACTGCAGCGAAATGGCGGGCCGCGCGTACGGCAAAACCGTGTGGTCCTGGCCGTCGTTGCTACGGCCAAGCTCTTGCGGATGCGGCGATCGCGTCAACCGGCGCGGCGCCGGTGAATTCCGTGAGCGTGAGGGAGGCCAGAGGGAAAGTTCGGCTCCCGGGAGAGCACGGCATAAGCCGTCCGACCATCGCGCAGGGAAGGCCGAGGGATTGGCACCACCTGTATGCTGCTGTGCGGTTCTTCTGCGCGTGCCTTTTGCGCAGCAGACCGCGGGTGCGAGGTCAGCACCCGGCCTTCCCTGCGCCCTCTTGGATTTGAGGGCGGAACGAAGATGCAAAGCTCGGGCGAAATTTGTCGCGAGGGCGAGAAGACGTGTCCGCGCCAAGCCACTCGCAGTCATCGCCCGCGAAGGCGGGCGATCCAGTATTCCGAGACGCCAGTGATTAAACCGAGAGGCCGCGGCGTACTGGATTCCCCGCCTTCGCGGGGAAAGACGGCGATTCTGGAGAACGACGCCATCGCCTCACACGCCGTCATTGCGAGGAGCTCTTGCGACGAAGCAATCCAGAATCCCTCCGCGGCAAGATTCTGGATTGCTTCGCTGCGCTCGCAATGACGGGGAGGATAGAACGTGCCTCACACTCCTCTCTCGTGCCCCGGACGCAGCGCATCACGCAGTGGTGCGCTGCAGAGCCGGGGCCCATCTATCGGCGTTGCGCCGTGCCGCCCTGGGTCCCGGCTCTGCGCAGCAGCGTTGCACGCTGCAGCGCGTCCGGGACACGAGAGCACGCAATGCAGCTACCACCGATAGCTCAACGTCCCGATCACCTGGCGCCGTGCGCCGGCATAGCAATAGCCGGCCTGGCAGGTGTCGTACTTCTTGTCGAACAGGTTGGTGGCGTTGACGCGCATGTAGGCGCCTCGGAAGCTGCGGTCGAGCTTGCCGAGATCGTAGTCGACCACGGCGTCGAACAGCGTCGTCGCCGCGTTCTCGAACGTGTTCTGGTCGTTGCCGAAGTTCGCGCCGATATAGCGCACGCCGAGGCCCAGTCCGAGCCCTTCCACCGGCGTGCCCGACTGGAACGTGTACTTGCCGAACGCAGCGACCGAGTTCCTGGGAATGCCGGAATATTCGTTGCCTGTCGTATCGGTATTGCCCCGCGTGATCACGACGTCGAGGTGGGTATAGGCCGCGGTGAGGTCGAAGCCCGGTATCAGCCCCAGCTTGGCTTCGAGCTCAAGCCCCTTCGACTCGATCTGTCCGGTGGCCGCCTGGAATGCGATGTTGTCGGGGTTGGTGCGCAGGACGTTGTTCTGCTTGATGTCGAAAACCGCGGCGGCCAGCAGCAGCGGAACATTCGGTATCTGATACTTGATGCCCGCTTCGGTCTGCTCGCCGGTGGTCGGCTTGAACGTGGTGCCCGTCGCGTCCACGCCGGTCTGCGGGCTGAACGAGGTCGCGTAGCTCACGTAGGGCGCAACCCCGCTGTCGAAGAGATAGCTGAGGCCTGCGCGGCCGGTGAAGGCCGAGGGCTTCGAGGTTTCCGGCGTTCCGTCCAGCGTCGTGGTGGTGCTCTGCGAAACCCAGCTCTGGCGGCCGTTGAGCGTCAGGATGAATCCGCCGAGCCTGGCCTGCTCCTGCGCGTAGACGCCGATCTCGTCGATCGACTGCTTGGTGAAGATCGAAAGCGGCGGCGAGGCGATCGCCTGCGCGCCGTAGTTCATGGTCTGAAGATTGAGGTCGGGCGCCGGCCCGTACCCGATCTTGTCGTCGTAGTGGGAGTGCGTGTAGTCCGTGCCGATCAGGACGGTGTTCCTGACGGCGCCCAGCATGAACTTGGCCTCGGCCTGATTGTCGAGCGTCGCCGTCTTGAGGTTGTCCACGATGCGCCATGCGGAACGCGATGCGCTCTGCGTTGCATAGTCGATCGAATCGATCTGCGTATACTTCGCGTCCACGCCGACCTGATAGAACCGGAAATTCTGCCGCACGGTCCATGTGTCGTTGATATTGTGCTCGAACGCGTAGCCGATGCGGAACTGCTTCTGGTCCATGGCGCTGAACGCCGGATCGTTCGAGTAGATGTTGGTCAGCTTCCCGTCGGCTGTCCGGGCGTTTCCGATGCTCGCCGCGGTGCGGCTGGTCTGATACTCGCCGAGGATCGTGAACGTCGTGTCGAGATCCGGCTTCCAGGTCAGGGCAGGCGCGATATAGGCGCGGTCGTCGTCATTGCCGGGAAACCAGGTCTTGGCGTCGCGCAGCAAGCCCGTCAGCCGGTAGTACAATTGATCGCTGCCGGGCACCGGCCCGCCGACGTCGAAGCTGCCCTGGTAGCGATCGTAATTACCGGTCTGCAACTGGACCTCGCCGAACGCTGTCTGCGGCGGCCGCTTCGTGGTGACGTCGACGATGCCGCCGGGAGAGCCGAGGCCGTAGAGGCCGGACGCCGGTCCGCGCAGGATCGACACGCTTTCGAGGCCATATGGCTCGATCTTGGGAATGGCGAAATTGCCGCCGCCCTGCCGCAGGCCGTCGCGATAGATGCCCGTGTAGGTCACGTCGAAGCCGCGGATGGAGAAAGCGTCGAAACGCGGATCGTAGCCGAACGCCGTGGTCGTGACGCCGGGCGTGTAGTTGACGGCATCCTTGAGCGTCTGGACGTTGCGATCCTCGAGCTCCTTCCGCGTCACGATCGAGAGCGATTGCGGCGTCGCGATCAGCGGCGTGTTGGTCTTTGTGCCCGCGGTGCCGCTGGTCGCGACATAACCGATCGTCGTGCCACCGCTCGCGCTTCCGGCTGCCTGCGGCGCGCGATTCTGGTTGGCTGTCGAATGACCGCGGCGGTTCGCAACGGCTGCGCGTTGAGATCGCGTGCGCTGATTGGAAACGGCGCTGCTGCGCGTCTTCGGCGCACTCGGCGCTTCGACCGTGACCGGCGGCAGGTTGCTGTTCTGGGCCTGCGCGCGGGAAGCCATCACGTCAACAGATACGAATACGACCGAACCGAACATCGTGGCGTTGATCGCAGCTGCGCTTCCAAACCAACGATACGTCTTCTCCAATAAGGCAACGCCCACCGATCATGATCCCCAATTTCGCCGAACTGAAATCGCTCGCGCGTCAGCGGTGTGCTGACGCGCGTCGAACGGTGCGGACTCTTATTGGTGACGCGATCAAAATTCCACACGCGCAAAATAGAATTGCTTGAACGTGCGGTGAGCCGACTTGGAATGATTCAAGACGCGTGTGGGAAACATCAATTCGCGTGCGGCAGATGCGCGCACGCGAGCTCCATATTCGAGTGCGTGCGATTGCGGACGCATGACCGGCAGGCTGTCGACTGCGTATGCTCCTTCGTCGCGCTCAACGAGACGGTGCGCGGCGTTTCGGCGAGCCGGTCACCACGAGATCGGGATTCGCTGCGCGAACCCGCCGCGATCCGAGTCCGGGCTCAGCGGCTGGCGATCGAGCGGACGGTTGTTGTTCTCGCGCGCGAACGAGGTGCCGGGCGGCAAGGCGTAGTCGCTGAACTTGCGCTCGCCGGGGAGCACCTCGGTCCCTCCATCGAGCCAGGACCGCTTGCTGACATAGATGCGCGTATGGGTCCCGTCCTGGTAGGACCGGTTGGGGCCGCGCGGACCGTACTCGTAGACGGCGTCCTGCGTCGCCTGCTGCCGGTCTCGCTTGCCGACGGTGGCGGCATGCGCACCGAGCGTCGAGGCGAGGAGGGCGGCAATCATCGTTCCGGTCATGAGGAGCGTGTTCATCGGCGAATTCCCATGCGAGTTCCTGATGCCGCGGCATCTCGCACCGGCTTAAGCGTCTGTAAAGAATCCGGGCGTTGCGCAATGTTGCTGATGATCCATGAAGGAGCGCCGCGCATGCGGCCGGCCCGATGCCGGCCAGTCTCCGCCGAAGGCCCGCGCGATCGTCGGGTCCGCCACGCCGGGACGGCTGATGCGCCAATCAAATTCAACGACCAGAAACAATGCAGAAATCACAAAGCCACACCGCGGCCACAGCCGTCTCGTTTCAGAGCAGGTGAGGTGCTCTTGAGGTGTGGAATGTCGTTTTTGCGGCCCTGGCTGATCGCGGTGGCGATGTGCGGTGTATCGATCGTGTGCTCAATTCCCGTCGTGGTCTGGCCGCAGCCGGCGATCGCGCAGGCGGCGGAGACGATCGTCGTCGAGGGCAATCGCCGCGTCGAGGCCGAGACGGTCCGCTCCTATTTCAAGGCCGGTCCCGGCGGGCGGCTCGATCAGCCGGCGATCGACGATGGCCTCAAGGCGCTGATCGAGACCGGCCTATTCCAGGATGTGAAGATCAATCGGGCCGGCGGCCGCATCGTCGTGTCGGTGGTGGAAAATGCCGTGATCGGCCGTATCGCCTTCGAGGGCAACAAGAAGATCAAGGACGAGCAACTCTCGGCCGAGATCCAGTCCAAGCCGCGCGGCACTTTCTCGCGGGCGCTGGTGCAGTCCGACACGCTGCGGATCGCCGAGATCTATCGCCGTTCGAGCCGCTACGACGTGCGCGTCACACCCGAGATCATCGAGCAGCCGAGCAACCGCGTCGATCTCGTCTTCACGATCGTGGAGGGCGCCAAGACCGGCGTGAAATCGGTCGAGTTCGTCGGCAATAGCGCATATTCGGCCGCGCGCCTGCGCGACGTGATCAAGACGCATGAGAGCAATCTGCTCAGCTTCCTCGGCAACAACGACATCTACGATCCCGACCGCGTCGAGGCCGACCGCGACCTGATCCGCCGCTTCTATCTCAAGAACGGCTTTGCCGACGTCCAGGTCGTCGCCGCGCTCACCGAATACGATCCGGAGAAGAAGGGTTTCAACGTCACCTTCAAAATCGAGGAGGGGCAGCAATACCGCGTCGGCTCGGTCGATTTCCGTTCCAGCATCGCCGGTTTCGATGCGAGCTCGCTGCGCACCTATTCGCGTGTCGGCGCCGGCTCGCTCTACAACGTCGAATCGGTCGAGAAGTCCGTCGAGGAGATGCAGGTCGAGGCCTCGCGCCGCGGCTACGCCTTCGCGGTGGTGCGGCCGAGCGGCGACCGCAACTTCGAGGTCCACACGGTGTCGGTTGTGTTCAACGTCGACGAGGGCCCGCGCACCTATATCGAACGCATCAATCTGCGCGGCAACACCCGCACGCGCGACTACGTGATCCGCCGCGAATTCGACCTCGCCGAGGGCGATGCCTACAACCGCGCGCTGGTCGACCGCGCCGAACGCCGGCTGAAGAACCTCGACTACTTCAAGAGCGTCAAGATCACCACGGAGCCGGGTTCCTCGAGCGACCGCGTCATTCTGATCGTCGACATGGAGGAAAAGTCGACCGGCGACTTCTCGATCTCGGGGGGATACTCCACGACCGACGGCGCGCTGGCCGAAGTGTCGATCTCGGAGCGCAACCTGCTCGGCAAGGGCCTCTACGCCAAGGCGTCGGTCAGCTATGGCCAGTATTCGCGCGGCATCTCGCTGTCCTTCGTCGAGCCGTATCTGCTCGACTACAGGGTAGCGCTCGGATTCGACACCTATTGGCGCCAGCAATTGTCGAACAGCTACACGAGCTACGGGGTGACGACGCTGGGCTTCTCGCCGCGCCTCGGCTTTGCACTGCGCGAGGATCTCTCGCTTCAGCTTCGCTACTCGCTCTATCAGCAGAGCATCACGCTCGCCAGCGTCTACAACAACTGCAACAACAACGCCGCGAACACCTCGCTCGCCTTCAACCCGACGCCGGCGTACATCCAGAACGTGCTGGGCGGCGTGGACCCGACCAATGCCACGAGCTCGGGCGTCTATGGCTATGGCTGCTACGGCGACGGCGAGTCGAGCCTGCCGGTCCGCAAGGAGCTGGCGAACGGCGCGACCTGGACGTCCGCGCTCGGTTATACCCTGAACTACAACACGCTCGACAACACCAAGAACCCTACCGACGGGTTGCTGGTCGACTTCCGCCAGGATTTCGCCGGCGTCGGCGGCGACGTCACCTATCTCAAGACGGCGGTGGACACCAAATTCTACACGCCGCTGGTGTCCGAGATCGTCAGCGTGATGCATCTGCAGGGCGGCATCCTGACCAAGATGGGCAGCGATCTGCGCATGCTCGATCACTTCCAGATGGGCCCGAACCTGGTGCGCGGCTTCGCGTCCAACGGCATCGGTCCGCGCGACATCACCTACTACAATTACGGCGCCAGCGGCGATGCGCTCGGCGGCACGAAATACTGGGGTGCATCCATGGAATTGCAGATGCCGTTCTGGTTCCTGCCGAAGGAAGTCGGGCTCAAGGGCGCGGTCTATGCCGATGCCGGCTCGCTCTGGGGCTACCAGGGGCCGACGTCATGGACGGCCACGGGCGAGGTCAACACCAAGGCCTGCCCGACCTGCGGGCTGCAATATGACGACGGCAACGTGGTGCGATCGTCGGTCGGTGTCGGCCTGATCTGGGCCTCGCCGTTCGGACCGCTGCGCTTCGACTACGCCGTGCCGATCACCAAGGGCAAGTATGACGTGGTGCAGGAATTCAGGTTCGGAGGCGGTACCTCGTTTTAGCCCCTCGCGCCGGCACGGCTGACGCCGTGTTGCGCAACGGACATCGCCAAGCCTGTCGTGCATTTGTGAAAATGCGTGATGGGCTTCGCGTCCGCGCGTGTGGACAGGCATCGGCGAATGTCGGATAATGCACGGCGGAATCTACAGGACTCTGTGGCCTGCACTTGGACTTCCACAGAAGGACGATATCGATGACACAGTCGGGCGCCTACGGGCAGAGACTTGGGCAATTCCTGCGCTTGAAGGATGCGCCACCCGCGCTGGTCGCGCGCTCGCTGCACAGCGCCGAGCTTGCGGTCACCGAGACGCGGAACGACTGCCCGGTTCGTGGCCTGTCGGGCTCACTCGCCGCCGAAGATGCCTTTCTGGTCAGCCTCAAGCTCCAGGATTATCCCGACTGCGAGCTCTGGGAGCGCGGCAAATCCGTCATGAAGGCGGACGTCCATGCCGGCACGACCTACCTCTATGACCTCAAGCGCGATCCGCGCTACGTGATCGACAAGCCGTTCCACTCGCTGTTTTTCTATATCCCGCGCTCGGCGCTCGACGGCATCGCGCGCCAGTGCAATGCGCCGCAGGTCGACGAGCTCGACTGTCAGATCGGCGTTGGCCATGACGACGGGATCGTGCGCCACATCGGCGCATCGCTGCAGCAGGGCCTGCAGAGGCCGGACGAGGCCAATCAGCTCTTCGTCGATCACATGATGCTTGCGTTGACCGCCCATGTCGCCCAGACCTATGGCGGACTTCAGCGCACATCCGCCGCCGCGCGCGGCGGCCTTGCGCCGTGGCAGGCGAAGCGCGCCTGCGAGCGGCTGGAATCGGACCTCGGCGGCAAGCTTTCGCTGCACAAGATCGCGGCCGAGCTCGATCTGTCGGTAAGCCATTTCTCGCGTGCGTTTCGAATCTCCGTCGGCATGCCGCCGCACCAATGGCTGCTGCATCAGCGCGTGAAGGCGGCCAAGCAGTTGATGGGGGTCCGCGACCTGCCGCTGTCGGAGATTGCGATCTCGGCCGGGTTCGCCAACCAGAGTCACTTCACGCGGGTATTCTCCTCGATCGCCGGCGTCAGCCCCGCGGCGTGGCGCCGCGAGGCGCTCGGCGCCGCGAACGGCGAGGCGTGAGGCGCCGCGCTCAGCGCCGCTTCGCAAGCGAGATGGTGTAGGCGGCGAGCCGGGCCGCAAAGATCTCGTCGGGGGGATGACCAATGCCCTCGGCGAGATTGGCCGGATTGAAGATGGAGCCGTCGCAAGCCTCGTCCGGTTCGAAACCCGTGATCACGACAGTGCCGAGGCGCACCTCGTCGCGGCGATCCTCGTCCGGCCAGCGGATGGTCACGTCCGTGGTGGGATCGCCGGGCCGATCGAGCAGCGCCATCACGTTGAAGCGGACATTGCCCGTGGCGATCCGACGGGCGAGCTCATCGCGCAGGAAGTCGGACGGTTTCGTCCTGGCCTCGTCCTCGCTCAGCGTGATCTCGCCGCCGGCCGGAACGACCTTGAACTTGATGAAGCGCGTCTCGTTCGCCGCGTTGGTCGCGGGAAAGGAATGCACACCCCAATAGGTCGTGCCGGCAAGGCTGCCGGGCAGCGGACGCGCGGCGATGTAGTTGGCCTGATTGAGCGTCTCGGGATTGGCCGCCGAGAACGCCTTGACCCTGGCCATATCAGGCTTGCCGTCCGGCCCGGGGATGCGCGCCGCGAGGAAGGCCTGCATCTGGTCGAGCGTCCGGGCAAAATGCACCGGCGCGCTCTCCACCAGGATATCCGAGCGGTGATCGTCATCGCCGAGCTTGAAGCTGAAGCCGCGCAGCACGAGATTGTTGGTATCGGCTACGGCGGGATTGCCGCCTCCGACCGAGAAGCGTGCCAGCACGCGCGATGGCTTCGTGAAGCTTTGCGATCGCGTGACCTCACCCGCCCGGTCGGACGGGGTGTAGGTTCCGCGAACGCACCAGCCCTTGGCAAAGCTGGCGCGGACCTTCGGCGGATTGCCGGCGACGGCCTTCAGGGCCTCGACGATGGAGGCGGGCGTTGCGGCAGGGACGTCGGACATCGTGAGCCTTCTCGCGTGGGGCGGGCAGGCTAGACGTCGTGGGAATCGGTGTCTTTCCCGAACCGATCGCGCCTTGCACGATCCTGCTCTGGGTTCGTGCGGGAATGCGATGGGGCGCGTTCCTGCGCCGGCGTGGGACGACCTCAGGCGCTCAGGATGCGCCGGCAGGCATCGACGAACACCTCCGCGCCGGTGACGATGTCGGCGTCGGCGGTATTCTCGGTCCAGTGATGGCTGATGCCGCCGATCGACGGCACGAACAGCATGCCGGCCGGCATGACGGTCGCGAGCATCTGCGCGTCGTGGCCGGCCCCGCTCGGCATGCGGATGGATCGGCCGCCGGCGAGGGCCTTGCTCGCAGCTTCGATTGCGTCCTGGATGCCTGAATTCATCATCGCGGGCGCGCCGGTGCGGATCTTTTCCACCTTGACGGAGCAGGGGCCCTTCGCATTGACCTCATCGGCCATGCTGCGCAGCAGCTGCTCCAGCCGTTCGATGACCACAGGATTGTCGTCGCGGATCTGGAACAGCATCTCGGCGCCGCCCGGAATGATGCTCGGTGCGCCCGGATCGAGGGTGATGCGGCCGGTGGTCCAGACCGTGCGAGGGCCGCAGGCGGCGGGGAAACGTTCGTCGATGGCGATGCAGAATCTTGCCAGCGCGAGACCTGCGTCCTTGCGCACCGCCATGCGGGTGGTTCCCGCGTGGTTCTGCTCGCCGGTGAAAGTGATGCGGTATTGCCAGATGCCGACGATGGAGGTGACGACGCCGATCGCGAGCTTGCCGCTCTCGAGCGTGTCGCCCTGCTCGATATGCGCCTCCAGATATCCGACGTGCCGTCCCGGTTCGGCGCCGATGCGGGCACGTCCCGAAAGACCCATGTCGGCGAGGGCGTCGCGCATGGTGCGGCCGCTGGTGCGGTCGCGCGCGGCGTCGATCTCGGCTTCGGTCACTTGTCCGACGTAGGAGCGCGAGCCGAGGAAGCTGCCGAAATGGCCTTCCTCGTCGCACCAGGCGGCGACTTCGACGGCGCCCTTCACGGAAGGATCGCCATTGAGCACGCGTGCGGCCTCGAGCGCATAGACGACGCCGAGTGGGCCGTCGAGCCAGCCGGCATAGTTCTGGCTCTCCAGGTGCGAGCCCGCGAGCAGCTTCGGCCCGGGTTTCGTGCTGGTGCCCAGGATGTTGCCGATGCCGTCCGTCGTAGCGGCGAGACCGGCGCCGGACAGTTGCCGCACCAGCCAGTCCAGCGACTGCTTGTGTGGTTCCGAGAAAGTCGGCTTGTGCACGCCGGTCTTGTAGGCGCCGATGGCGCGGAGCGCATTGAGGTCGGCGAGAACGCGCTGTCCGTCGGCGCGCGGATTGGTGTCAGGCATGTTCGGCAACCTTCAGCGCCTCGGTGCGGATTTCCTCGACCAGCCGTTCCTTGAGCTGGACGAATTCCGGCGTCGTCTTGATCTTGTAGGAGCGCGGATGCGGCAGGTCCACATTGATCTCGGCCTTGATGCGGCCCGGGCGTGCGCTCATGACGATGACGCGGCTGCCGAGGAAGATCGCTTCCTCGATGTCGTGGGTCA
>Ga0102590_1000654_pt1 | contig 68279 bp, 62 predicted proteins | sample AraplaMF_Col_mMF_FD_76859 | JGI IMG/M metagenome (GOLD analysis project Ga0102590, IMG submission 76859) | Arabidopsis root microbial communities from the University of North Carolina, USA - plate scrape MF_Col_mMF | ecosystem: Host-associated > Plants > Roots > Endosphere | place: USA...
CCGCTGATCCACGATCGACACCTCTTTCCACGGCATGGAGGCCTCCCGAGCCGAATCCATGCGATGATGATGTGTCGGTCATGTCCCCGAACACCCGTCGGGGATGTCTCCGGGCTGAACATCAAGCTCGCGGGTGACAGTGTGCCCGTTGCGCGAGCGTGCTTCAGTCAGGCGGGAAGTGCCCTAGTTCACCAGCATGGTGCCGTAGCGTGCGGCGTCCGCTTTGACGATGTTGTCGAAGGCGTCCGCGCCGATGAAGACCGCGTCCGCGCCCTGCTGGGCGAGATATTTTTTCACCTCGGGCGTTTCGAGCACCTGCCGCGTCGCCTCCGCGATCCGATCGACGATCGGCTTCGGCGTCTTCAGCGCCGCGAACAATCCGAACCAGGCGTTGTAGTTGAACTCCGGCGCGCCGGCCTCGCGGAAGGTCGGCACGTTCGGCAGCGTCGGCACGCGGCTGCCGTTCACCACCGCGATCGCCCGCACCTTGCCGGTGTTGATCTGCTCCAGCGCCACGGGCGCCGGCGAGAACGTCATCTGGGTGTCGCCGCGCAACACGCTCATGACACTCTCGGCGCCGCGATAGGGCACGTGCCGGATGTCGATGCCGGCCGAGCGCTTGAACACCTCGCCGGCGAGATGACTGGTGCTGCCGAGCCCTGCGGACGCGAAGTTCAGCTCGCCGGGCTTCGCCTTGGCGAGCGCGATCAGCTCGTTGACCGTCGAGGCCTGCAGCGTCAGCGGCACGATCAGCACCAGCGGAATCACGGCGACCTGTGCGACGCCGACCAAGTCTGACACCGGATCGAAAGTCAGTCCCTTGTTGAGCACGCCCACGGCGGAATGACCGTTCGACGTCAACATGACGCTATATCCGTCAGCCGACCCCCTCGCGACGCTGGAGATGCCGGCGACGCCGGGACGGTTCTCCACGATCACGCTCTGATTCCACATGGGCGCAAGCCTGTCGGCGAGCACGCGCGCCAGGATGTCGGCGGTGCTGCCGGCCGTGACCGGCACCACGATGCGGACCGTCTGGTTGGGAAACGCGCCGGAAGAAACAGCCGGCGCGGGCGGCGTCGATTGCGCCCGCGCGGCGAGCGGCCAGGCCGCCAAAGACGTCGCGACCGCTCCACCTGCCAGCGTGATGAACTGCCGCCGCCTCATCCGCGCCTCCCGAATTTGTTTTGGGAGATGGTAGCGGCAATCGTCAGCTTGCGGAACGGGGCTTACACCACCGAGCGCACCACGCCGCCGTCGACGCGCAGCGCCGCGCCCGTCGTCGCCGAGGCCTGCGGCGAGCAGACATAGACCACCATGTTGGCGATCTCCTCGGGCGACGCGAGACGGCCGATGATCGAGCTCGGCCGGCCTTCGGCGATCAGCTTCGCCTCCATCTCGGCCTGCGTGAGATTCTGGCCCTGGCTGAGCTTGCCGAGGAAATCCACCACGCCCTCCGAGCGCGTCGGCCCGGGCAGCACCGAATTCACCGTCACGCCGGTCCCGGCCGCGGTCGCGGCAAGCCCCAGCGCGAGCGCAAGCTGCGCGGTCTTGGTCACGCCGTAATGCACCATCTCGACCGGAATGTTGATGCCGGATTCGCTGGAGATGAAAACGATGCGGCCCCAGTTGCGCTTCATCATCGCCGGCAGGTAGTGCCGCGACAATCGCACGCCGCTCATGACGTTGGTATCGAAGAAATTCTGCCAGTCGGCGTCCGGAATTTCCGGAAACGGCTTGGGCTCGAAGATGCCCACGTTATTGACGAGAATGTCGGCGTCGCCGGCCTTGGCGATAAAGGCCGCGGCACCGGCCGCGGTCGAAAGATCGGCCGCCACCGCCTCGACCTTCGCCTTCGGGAATTTCTTCAGGAGGCGTTCTTTCGCCGCCGCGCTGGATTTTTCGCTGCGTCCGTTGAGAACCACCGTAGCGCCAGACTCCGCAAGGCCCTCCGCAATGGCAAAGCCGATGCCCGCCGTCGAGCCCGTGACGATGGCTCGCTTTCCGCTCAAATCGATCTGCATATAACCATTCCTGTGTTCGCCCCGGCACGGGTGCAGTGAGATACCGGCGCAAGTGCAGTTAGGTACAGGAATGCTGTCAGACAACGGGGGCCGTCGGCGCATCATCATGCGCCGGCTTCACAATTTTGAGATGGCTCTCTCCGGCGCGCTACGCCGCGCCTTTCTTTTGCAAATGCGGGAAGCGCTCGGTCAACAGCGAGCCCGGATAATAGGTCGGCTTGAAAGCCGGCTGCGCGCGGATGAGCTCGTACCATTTCACGACGCGCGGCAAGTCGGCCCAGTCGCTTTCGCGGTTGAGGTCGGCCATCCGCACCATCGCCGGCATCACCGAAATATCGGCGAGCGTGATGTCCTTGCCCAGCAGCCACGGCCCGCCGCTGTCCTTGATCGACTGGTCCATGCGCTCGTAGTTGCGGCGCAGCCGCGCCATCGCGGAATCCATGTCCTTTTGCGGAAAGCCCTTCCGCCCCATCGCCAGCATGAACTCCTTGCGCAGCGGCTTGGACTCGGCGAAGGCTGTGAACTCCTCCTCGCTCATCGCAGCAAAGCGCGGCAGGAAGGCGAGGTTGAACGTCGGCACGCGCACCGCGGCCGCCGGCATCTCGTCGATGAAGCGCATCAGCGAGCGCATCGCCGCGCGCTTGACCGGGTCCTTCGGCGTGAAGCTTGCGGGCGCAGGCTGAACCTCGTCGAGATATTCGATGATGACCGAGGAATCGACCACGATGTTGCCGTCGTGATCGAGGGTGGGCACCACGCCGTTCGGATTGATCGCGAGATATTCGGGCTTGAGCTGGTCGCCGGCCAGGAGGTCGAGCTTCTCCTCGGCAAATGGCAGGCCCTTGGCGTTGAGCACGAAGCGCACCCGCTGCGAGCAGGTCGATTGCGGCGCATTGTAAAGCTTGTAAGCCATCGCGGTCGTTTCCTCGTTATGCCGCCACTGTGCCGGGATCGGGCGGCCGAGGCCAGTGCACGCAAGCTATAGATTTCGCAGATCGATGCTGTCGCAACCAGTGTTGACAGACCTTGCAAACAGCACGGGTAAAGTTGACGGCCGCCCGGTTCCGTCTATCGTCGCGCCGCCTTGCTCAGTGAGGGCGTTTCATGAGGCGCTCATGTTGCGGAGCAGGGTGTGGCGCCCGAGGTTTCTGGCCGACGCATCCAGAAATCCCGGGTCGTCTCGGATCACCGCCCGCGCCGTCGCAAGACGGGGCTGCCTTAGATGGCTGGACGTGGCCCGGATGAAAGGTGGGGCAGGATCGCCCGCCTGGATCGAGGCGAAGTGAAAGCTTCGTCTGTCCGGTTTCCCGGAAGAGCGGCCCGAGAGGAGAAACGCCACAAGTGGAGCGCCGGGAGGCGCGCGTGCTGGTAACAGCACGCGGCACCTCTCAAAGGTGCCAGACCAAGACGTCGCGCCGAACGGCGCTCCGCTCCCTCTTTGGAGGGAGGAAGGAAAATGAAGGCGGCGCCCCGCGCCTTGCTACTTCCGGGGCCGATGGTGCTTGCCTATTTGGCAGCGCGGGCTGTTTGACATGTGAATCTGAAGATTGCGCCGGCGGGAGCCATCTCCACCGACGTCATTCCGGACGCCGCGAAGCGGCGATCCGGAATCCATAACCACGACTCGGGGTTATGGATTCCGGGTTCGCGCCTTTCGGCGCGCCCCGGAATGACAGCTAAGTGCGCTGCAAAGGCCGCCGGATGCAAAGTCAGAACGTCGACTGCAGCTTCAGCGTATCGAGCCGGTTCACCGACGGCACGTCGAGCCGGCGCGAGCGGCCGTTGAGCTCGACGTCGAGCGGCACCTTGACGCCCGCGTCGCCCGTCGCCCACATCCGCTGATAGAACTCGACCAGCGTCGTGGTCTTCACGCCGCCGATGCCTGTGATGACGTCGCCGCGCTTGAGGCCGGCCTTGCCGGCCGGGCTTTCCGGGGCAACGCGGCCGACCACGAGCTTGCCGCCGGTCGCTTGCGCATTGACGCCGAGCCACGGCCGCCCGGGTCCTGCGACGCGGCCGTTCGACAGCAGGTCGCCCATGATCGGCGGCAAAAGATCGATCGGCACGAACATGTTGCCGGCGCTCGCCACGCCCTCGGCCTTGGCGTCGGTGACGATCAAGGAGCCCACGCCGACGAGCTTGCCCTCGCGGTTGATCAGGGCGGCGCCGCTCCAGCTCGGATGCGGCGGGCTGGTGAAGATCGCGTCCTCGACCAGATACTCCCAGCTGCCGGCGAACACGCGGCGGCTCGCCACGCGCACCGGCAGCACCGCGCCGGCGCCGCCGGAGCCCGCGACCAGCAGCGGATCGCTCTCCTTGACGTCGGCGGACCGGCCGAGCGGCAGCGGTTTGATCTTCGGCGGCTCGAGGGTGCGAAGGAGCCCGAAGCCGGTGACGTGGTCGTAGCCCACCACCGAAGCCGGCAGCGTGCGGCCCGACGTGGTGACGATCTGGGCGGCGTGCGCTTCGACCATCAGATAGCCGATGGTGAGCACGAGCCCGCTCTCGTCGATGACGACGCCGGTGCCCTCGCGCTCGCGGCCGAGATTCTGCACCGAGCTGCCGTCCGGATTGATGAAGGTCTTGATGCGGACCACCGCGGAAACGAGGTCCTCCAGCGCGGTCTGTGCGCCCGCGGTGACGGGGGCGGCGAGGAATAGGACCGCAGTCAGCAGAGCGAGCGCGGCCCGCCTGAAACAATCGGAACGAAAAGTTTGACGCATGGCCGCCCCTCATCCGGAGGATAACCCGGCAAGCCAGTATAACCTTCTATTGATCTTCCGGTATGATGATCCCCTCATCTTTGCCGCAAATCCCCACTAGATCACGGAAACAAGCCTGCTGCCCTGAAAGACCCGATGCCCGCCCCTCGCCTCCTCGTCATGGAAGGTAATTCCCCGGAAACCCGCGCTCAGCACGTGGCGGCCGGCGGTACGGTGGCCAGCACGGGCTACGCGAATCTCCTCCAGGACCTTCTTCCCAGCGCCGTGGTGGACGTCTGCTTTCCGGGCGACCCCGGGGCGAACCTCCCCAACGGCGAGGCGCTGGAGGGCTACGACGGCGTCGCCATCACGGGCTCGGGCCTGCACATCTATGACGGCGGCTCCGCGGTGACGCGGCAGATCGAGCTGACGCGCGCCATTCTCGATGCCGGCACGCCGATCTTCGGCAGCTGCTGGGGGCTGCAGGTGCTGACCACCGCGGCCGGCGGCGTGGTGCGCAAGAATCCGAAGGGCCGCGAGATCGGCTTCGGCCGCGGCATCCGGCTCACCGAGCCCGGCCGCAAGCATCCGATGTATGTCGGCAAGCCCGAGGTGTTCAACGCGCCGACCGTGCACCTCGACGAGGTCGAGACCGTCGCGCCGGGCATGACGGTGCTCGCCACCAACCAGGTCTCCGACGTGCAGAGCGCCGAGATCAAGTACAACGGCACCACCGCCTGGGGCGTGCAGTATCATCCGGAATATGCGCTGCGCGAGGTAGCGACGATCGTGCGCCGCATCGGGCCGCGGCTGATCGACGAGGGCTTCTTCCTCAACACCGCGGATATCGAGACCTTCGCCAGCGACCTCGACACGCTCGATCGCAATCCTGACGACAAGCGGCTGTCGTGGCGCCACGGCATCAGCCGCAACGTGCTGGACAAGAAGCTCCGCACCGGCGAGGTCGCGAACTGGCTCGAATACCAGGTGCTGCCGACGCGCGCCAAGCGCGGAAGGGGCTGATCATGGATCTCACCGGCCGTCAGATTGTCGTCACGGGTGGTACGGGCGCGTTGGGCCGCGCCGTGGTGGCGACGCTGATCGGGGCCGGCGCGCATTGTCATGTCAGCTATCTGCACGAGGCGGAGGCGCAGTCGTTCCCGCACAAGCAGAACGTGACGCTGCATGCGGTCGGCGATCTCGCCGACGAGGCCGTGGTCGCAAAGCTCTACGGCGCCGTGCCGAAGCTCTGGGCTTCGATCCATCTGGCCGGCGGCTTCGCCGCGCAGAGCATCGTGGACACCGACAAGGCCAAGCTGATGCAGCAGGTCGACATGAACTTCGTCGCCTGCTTCCTGTGCTGCCGCGCCGCCGTGAAGGCGATGAGCCAGAACGGCGGCCGCATCGTCAACGTCGCGGCGCGTCCGGCGCTGGAGTGGCGCAGCGGCTCGGGCATGGTGGCTTATGCCGCGAGCAAGGCCGCGGTCGCGGCGATGACGGTCGCGCTCGCCGAAGAGGTCGCGAAAGACGGCATCCTGGTGAACGCAGTGGCGCCGTCGATCCTCGATACGCCGGCGAACCGCAAGTCGATCCCGAACGCCGACTTCTCGGCTTGGCCGAAGGTCGAGGAGGTCGCGGCGACGATCGCGTTCCTGGCCTCGCCAGACAACGCAGTCACGCGCGGCGGCGTCGTGCCAGTTTACGGCAAGAGCTGAAATCGCTCACGCGATCTGGCAGGCTTCGTCGAAATCGAAGCGGTGGTCCTGCTTCGGCAAGGTCGACGGATCGCCGTGGCCGAGGCAGCACAGGAAGTTCGACTTGAAGCGGCCGTCGGGGAAGAACGCGGCGTCGACCACGTCGTTCTTGAAGCCCGACATCGGCCCGCAATCGAGCCCGACGATGCGCGCCGCGAGCATCAGATAGGCGCCCTGCAGCGAGGCGTTGCGCAGCGCCGTGGTGCGGATCTGCTCCGGCGTGGTTTCGTACCAGCTTCGCGCGCCGGGATTGTGGAACAGCTTCGGCAGATGTTCGAAGAAGCGCATGTCGTAAGCCAGGATCGCGACCACCGGCGCATTGAGTGCTTTCTTGCGGTTCTGCGACGACAGCGAGGGCCCGAGCTTTTCCTTGGTCTCGGGGCTCTTCACGAACACCACGCGCTGCGGCTGCGAGTTCGCGGTGGTCGGTCCCCACTTCGCAAGCTCGTAGAGCGCGCGCAATTCCGCGTCGGTCACCGGCTGCGAGGTGAAATCGTTGAAGCTCCGCGCCTTGCGGAACAGGATGTCCAGCGCTTCATCGCTGAACACGGCTTGCATCTTGGACTGCTGATTCATCGGCACGACCCACGCTTAAGAGACAATTGCTACGCCGGCCGGCGCAGCATGAAGCGGCTCGGAGATTTTGAAAAGGCCGGCGGGCGCAGATCAGCCGGCCGCCGGCACCAGATCGGTCACACCTGCGGCCGCGCCGCGCAGATGGCGGCGCACCGCATTCGAGGCGACCACGCGGCGGCCTTCGGCATACGCCTCATGGTTCTTCTCGATGTGCTCGAGGTCGTAAAGATAATTGACCATCAGGCCGTAAGACTGGTTGAGGCCCTTGTCGGTGACGTCGCCCAGCCAGTTGAGCCGCTCGAGCCGCGCGCCGTTGCCGAGATGAAACCGCGCCACCGCATCGACCGGCAGGCCGCGACGGTTGCGGGCGTTGAGGTAGTACCAGGCCGCTGCGCGCAGGAACGAGTCCTTGAAGCCTTCGTAGACCTCGGGCTTGCGCCACCATTCGGGCTGGTCGAGGCCGGCCAGCAGCTCGATGTCATCGGCCGACAGCACCTTCGAGTTCTCGGTCTTGCGCTCGCGGTCGAGCCAGCGCGCGAAGTCCGGCGCGGGCGACAGCGTGACATAGGTCGAAAGCTTGGCGTTCTCGCGCGACACCTCCTCGACCACCTGCTTGATCAGGAAGTTGCCGAACGACACGCCGGCGAGCCCGCGCTGGCAGTTCGAGATCGAATAGAACACCGCGACCTTGCTGCGGTCCGGCGTGACCGTGTCGCGGCCGTTGGCGAGGATCGGCGCCACCGCGTCGGGAATCTCGCGCGTCAGCGCCACCTCGACGAAGATCAGCGGCTCGTCGACTAGCGCCGGATGGAAGAACGCGTAGCAGCGCCGGTCCGAGGGATCGATGCGGCGGCGCAGATCGTCCCAGCTCGCGATCTCGTGGACCGCCTCGTAGCGGATGATCTTCTCCAGGATCATCGCCGGCGTCGACCAGTCGATCCGGCGCAGCACCAGGAAGCCGCGGTTGAACCACGACGAGAACAGATGCACGAAATCGGCATCGACCGACGCGAGGTCCTTCCGATGGCCGAGCGCGTCGAGAAGCTGCTCGCGCATGCTCACCAGCGCGGCGGTGCCGCCCGGCGCGAGGTTGAGCCTCCGCAGCAACTCCTGCCTCCGCGACTCGGCAGCTTCGTGCACCTCGGCCGCAGTCGCATCCGACGGCTCGGCCTGCCAGGCCTTGATCGCGGCGTCGAGCGCCTCGCGGTCCGGCCCGAAGCGCGTCGCCAGCGCCTCGAAAAAGGCGATGCGCGGGCCGGTCTTGAGCTCGGAATATTTCTCCAGGATCTCGCCGGCCAGCGCCACGCCGGAGGCCTCGCCGCGGCCCGACAGCAGTTCCTCGCAGAGGTCGATCAGGCTTTCCGATCGTGCCGCCGCCACGTCCCGCCGGTCGCGCGTGCGGTCGAGCAGCGCGCGGCCGCGTTCGGTGATGCTGTTGAGCATTTCGCCGAAAAAGGACGTGTTCATCGGGGGGACGTTCCTAGGGATTTCCTTGGAGATTCGAGCCGTCATGATAGCTGAAATGTTGAAAGAAAGACGACTGTTCAAGGGGACGCATGGCAGCAAGTTGATTGTTCTTGCTCGCCCTGGACAAAATCGCAGCAACGGGCCACTGGTTCCTTGGATTTTCTGGTTAATCGCTGCCTAGGGAGACATCATGGCGGGTCCACTGTCGGGTTTGCGTGTGCTGGAGCTGGCCCGGATTTTGGCCGGGCCGTGGGCCGGTCAGGTGCTGGCCGATCTGGGTGCCGATGTGATCAAGGTCGAGCGCAGCAAGACCGGCGACGACACGCGCGCCTGGGGCCCGCCCTTCATCGAGGCCAAGGACGGCGGCCATCTCGGCGCCGCCTATTTTCATGCCACCAACCGCGGCAAGCGCTCGATCGAGGCCGACTTCGAGAGCCCGGACGGTAAACGCATCGTCAAGAAGCTCGCGGCGCGCTCCGACGTGCTGATCGAGAACTTCAAGGTCGGCGGGCTCGCCAAGTTCGGGCTCGACTACAAGAGTCTCGCGCCGGACTGCCCGCGCCTGATCTATTGCTCGGTGACCGGCTTCGGCCAGGACGGCCCCTATGCGTCACGCGCCGGCTACGACCTGATGGCGCAGGGCATGGGCGGCTTCATGAGTCTCACCGGCACCGCCGACGGCGAGCCGACTCGCGCGGGCGTGCCGGTGTCGGACATCATGACCGGCATGTATTCGGTGATCGGCATCCTCGCGGCGCTGGCGCAGCGCGAGCGCACCGGCAAGGGCGGCTATGTCGACACCGCGCTGGTCGACACCACGGTGGGCGTGCTTGCCAACCAGGGCATGAACTATCTGGCGTCGCGCAAGATACCGGAGCGGATCGGCAACGCCCATCCCAACATCGTGCCCTATCAGGTGTTCACGGTCGCCGACGGCTACATCATCATCGCCACCGGCAACGACAGCCAGTACCAGAAGCTCTGCGGCGTACTCGGCGCGCCGGAGCTCGCGAAGGACCCGAAATACATCGACAACAAGTCGCGGCTTGCGAACCGCGCCGAGCTGGTCGGCAAGCTCACCGCGCTGACGCTGAAGTTCAAGATGCAGGACCTGGCCGACAAACTCGAAGAGGTCGGCGTGCCGGCAGGCCCCATCAACAATCTCGATCAGGTGTTCGAGGACCCGCACATCAAGCATCGCGGCATGCTGCTCGACCTGCCGAGCGCTTACGCCAAGAGCGGCCGCATCCCGGGCATCCGCACGCCGATCATGGTCGACAGCAAGCCGATGGCGTCGGCCAATCCGGCGCCGCGGCTCGGCGAGCACACCGCCGAGATTTTGAAAGAGATCGGCGAGGCGTAAGTCAGGTTGAGCCTGACAGATTTTTCAACCCTCTCGGCTAATCTGGCGCGCATCGTTTCACGCGTTCGAACGGGCTGGGGACAATGAAAAAACTGAACTGTGTCGCGGCGATGCTTCTCGCCGCATGTGCTGCGTCGATTGCGATCAATCCGGCGGCTGCCGCCACGAAGACGAAGAAACAGAAACAGCCGCGGTTTTCGAGCCTCGATCAAATCAAGCTGCACTGTCTGAAGGAGATCGGCGCGACCGTTCAGGGCGGATACTGGTACACGCAGGGCGGCATCGGAACCGCGCAGAACCAGCGGTACTATGACTGCCTCGACAGCCACACGATGAACAAGCGCTGACGGGCTGGGGGCTCACAATGAAAAAACTGATCTATGTCGTAGCGGCCATGGTCGCCGCGTGCGCTGCGTTGATCACAACTAATCCGGCTGCTGCCGCTTCGAAGAAATACAAGCAGAAGCAACCTTTGAGCGTCGGTGCAATCCGGGCGGCCTGCCTGAAGCAGGTCGGCGCGCAGTACCGCGGAAACGGATACTGGCAGATGCAAGGCGGCCTAGGAACCGGACAACGGCAAGCCTTTTACAACTGCCTCGACGCCCACACGATGAACAAGCGCTGACGCTCAAATCGCCTTGCCGGCCTCCTGCCAGCGCTTGGTGGCGGTCGGATTGGCGACGATGTCGTCGACGTTGGCGAGCTTGACGCGGTCGCGGACGAGGCCTTTGTAGAAATCGGCCTTCGACACCGGCGGCACGTCGGCGATGATCGTCCACGTGCTGCCGCCGTCGAGGCTTTCGAACACCTGGCCGTCGGTGTCGGCGGCGTAGAGCGAATAGCCGTCCTGCCGCGCCTCGATGGTCAGCGCCGAGAACAGCGCGCGCTGGCCGTTCGGCAGGCCGCCGAGGAGACGCTCCCAGGTCTTGCCGGCATCGCGGCTCCGGAAAATCTTGCCGCGCGCGCGGCCGAGCTCGTACCAGTGCACCGGCCAGCCGACGCCGGCTGACATGAAGAGAAGGTCGGGCTCGTCGGGGTGGATGACGATCGCGTCGGGGTAGTTGGCTTCTTCCGGCATCTTGATGCGCTGGAAGCTCTTGCCGCCGTCCTCGCTCGCCATCATGCCGACGATGCCGTTGGCGATGATGATGCGGTTGGGCCGCGCCGGATGCACGAGAATGCGATGGATGTCGCACTCCTGCGGATCGGGATCGACCGGCAGCTCGGTAAAGCTTGAGCCGAAGTCGTTGGAGACCTGCAGCGAGCCGATCTCGACGCCGACCCAGAGCCGGTCGCCGTCGAGCACGATGTCCTTGATATGGCCGATGCGCGGCGGCGGCGGGAAGGTCCAGTTCTTCACGGACTTGGCGTCGCGGAATGCTTTGAGCTCGCGCCAGCTGTCGCCCTTGTTCTCGCTGACATAGAGATGCGCGGGGAGCGCACCGGCGAACACCACGTCGCGGCCCGCGAGCTTGCCGGCGCGGCAGGACCAGAACTCGTGATGGGCGAGCCCCTCGTTGATCCAGCTCCACTTCAGGCCACCGTCGGTGCTGCGCGCGACGCCGACGCCGCGGGTCGAGGCGAACAGCGTGCCATCATCGAGCGCGGTGACGCCGCTGACGAACACGCCCTGCAGCGCGCGGTGCTTCACGGTCCAGCCGCGGTCGGTCTTCGCCAGCAGCGCAACGCCGTCGACGGTGCCGACCAGGATCGTGTCGGAAGGCGCCCCCGCCCGCTGGATGTTGGTGCCGCCGTTCGAGAGCAGAATCATCGATCAACCCCGGTTCTTCACTTGATGCGTTTTCGGACAGCAGCATAATCCGCGGACAACGCGGTGAATACATCGAATAGACCGATCGGAGGACGCCTATGCTGTTCAGCGGCTGCAACTGCATGCCCGATCCGTCCTCGCTCGGCGCGCTCTGCTCCGGCGGCGCTGGCTTCGTCACCGCGATGATGGCGGCGCTGGCCGGTGCGGCGCGCACTGCGGAAGCGAAGCCGCTCGGCAGCAATGTGCCGGAGGTCGATCGCCTCGCGGTGCGGATCGTCACCGATAACGTCGTGATCCAGTTCGTGCCCAACGAGACGCGCTCTGATCTCACCATCGAGCGCAAGAGCGGCAACACGCGTCCGGACGCGCCGCCTTATGCGGCGCTGAACGGCGAGTGGGGCCTCGCGATGCACGCAGAATCGCAGATCGGCGGCGAGACGCGCAACGTGCTGGTCGATTTCGGCTACACCGCCGAGACGCTCAACAACAACATGTCGATCCTGAAAGTCGATCCGTCCACGTTCGACGCCATGGTGCTGAGCCACGGCCATTACGATCATTTCGGCGGCATGGTCGGCTTTTTGAAAGCCAGCAAGGGCAAGCTCAGAGCCAAGCTGCCGTTCTACGTGGGCGGCGAGGACGCGTTCTGCCTGCGCCAGAACGCCGGCGGCAACTTCGGCGCGCTCGACCGCCGGGCGATCATGGACGCAGACCTGGCGCTGATGCTGTCGGAGGGGCCGGCGCTGGTCGCCGACCACGCCTTCACGACCGGGCGGATCGGCCAGACCTCGTTCGAGAAGCCGCTGCTGCCGACCCGGGAGATCATCGGCATCTTCGACGGTCTTGGCTGCTATCCCGAGAAGATGCCGGCCGCCAAGATCGTCGGCCAGTACATCCCCGACGATTTCGACCACGAGATCGCGACGGTCTATAACGTCAAGGGCAAGGGCCTGGTGGTGCTCACCTCGTGCAGCCACCGCGGCGTGATCAACGCCATCACTCAGGCTCAGAAGGTCTCGGGCATCGACAAGGTGCACGCGGTGATCGGCGGATTCCATATCGTGCCGCCGCTCGGCGACGACTACATCCGCGACACCATCAAGGCGTTCCAGGACATCGATCCGGACCATCTCATCCCGGCGCATTGCACCGGCGACCGGTTCTACGATCTGGCAAGGCAGGCGATGGGCGAGAAGGTGGTGCACTCCGCGGTCGGCACGCGGTTCATCTTCGAGGCGTAGCGGGCCATTGGAGAAGTCTCTGGCGGGAGGGAATTGAGCGTGATTCTCCCGATGATTGAGTCGGGAGATTGCAATGCGCGGCCCGGACGAACGCTCCACGCGTCCGTGCTGCGTGCTATATTCGCGCAAGCGATGGAGGTCCCCAAATGAAGCCGCGACAACACACGGAATCCCTGAAGGACGCCAGCCATCTCTACGAGGTCGAGCGCCGGGCCTACCACCTGCAACGCCCGGGCTTCCGGATCAGCGAGCTACAGCTGTCGCCGACGCAAACCGTGCCTTGGCACAGCCATAGCAACGTCAGCGACACTTTCTATGTGCTGGAGGGCCGGCTGCGTCTGTTCCTGCAGAATCCGAAGCAGGAGGTTCAGCTGGGCGTCGGTGAAAGCTTCGCGGTGGCCGCGGGACGCCCGCACCTGGTCACCAATGCCGGCGACACCTCGATGACCATTCTGGTCCTGCAGGGCGTTGGAGAGTACGACTACGTGCCGCTCGTGTAGCTTCTCCGGCGCGCCACTGCCACCGATGGCCCACAGCGGACCTCCGGCTATTTCGGCTTCATCTGACTGATGATGCCAGGCCCTTCCGCGGCGTCGATTTGATAGAGGGCAGTCGCGGACATGGCTGACCCGAACAGGGTCGTGGACTGCATTTGCCGCCCGCTGCTACCCGCAAGAGCCTGATTGAGAAGGTTTTGAGCCGGCGCGTAGTGCTGAGGCACGCCGATGCCGAAATAATAGGTGCGTCCAGCCTCGATTTGAACCTCGGCTTCGAAGTCGGCCGACAGCGGGTTCACGACGGCGATCTTGTATCGTCCGGCCGGTTTGCTGACAGAGAAATAACGTCCTTTGTTGACCGAACCGACCTGCCGGCCGTCGATCTTGATTCCGTTTTCAATCGACCAAAGTCCCTTCTCGCGTAAAAAATACAAACGCGCGAGCCGCGGACCCTGCGGCTTGGATTGCGGCTCGGCCACCGCTTTCGGCCGAGGCGCGGGTTGCGCCACCGCTTCGGAAACCGACGCCCATCCGCCGAGCTGGGCAAAAACGAAGAGCCCGAAAGCCCACGAAACAAGCCGCCGCATCACAACCCCCGATCCCCGCGTGTCCGCCCGGATAGATCATAAGGTGCAAACCTGCGCAATTGGAATTCGCGAGCAAGCCTCATGCGTTGAGCTGGCGCAAAGCCCGCCGGCGCGCTGTGAAATGACGGTTCGGCGCACTCAGCCCATCTACGCCTGCGAGCCGCGCCAGAGTTTGGCGAGGCGGACGGCTGCTTTGGCCCCTGCAACTCCACCACCCACAGCCGAGCATAACGGGACTACGAGGATTGCGAGGAGGGCCCCATCACTATGAATGCCTGCTGTTGCTTGGCTGAGAGCCAATATCCCGATCAAGATGCCCGCGTATCCAAGCATCGCTGCTCCGAGCACGAAGCCCACCAAGCCTGCGAGCCGGCCAACCCACGACGTTCGTTTTATTTCTTCCATCGAAAAAACCTCAGGCACTTGGAGCGTCCCTGATGACAGCGGCAGGAGTCAACTCTACGGGAGTCAGCCGACTGCCGCTGCTGGCAAATCTGTCTGCTTGCGGCCCCTTTTTCCGACGTCGGCGCTCTGGAAGGCCGCGTCAGCCGCGCCGGCCCCTTCAAGACACTGATCTCAACCGTTACGCTGATCCTGTCTGAGCCTTGGGCGAGCATGAGGCGACGGGAGTTTGACCGCGCCGGTCGCATTCATCGGAGAACGAAATGATCGATTGCTACACGTGGACGACTGACAATGGATACAAGCCGCGGATGATGCTTGAGGAGACCGGGCTCGCGCACAAGATCATTCCGGTCAACATCCGGGAAAAAGCGCAGATGGCGGCGGATTTCATGAAAATCAGCCCGGGCCACAAGATTCCTGCGATCGTCGATCATGATGGCCCGCGCGGCGCGACTGTCACGCTCTGCGAGTCCGGCGCGATCCTCAAATATCTCGCGGAAAAATCCGGCAAGCTCTATCCGAGCGATCCGCTCGTCCGCGCGAAGGTGGATCAATGGTTGTTCTACGGCTCCGCGACCTTCACCACCCTGGCGCAGCAGTTCGGCCATTGGGTCGTGCGCAACCCCGAGAAGGTGCCCCCTGCGCAGAAGCACTACGACGCCGTTCTGCGCGATATGCTCGGCACGCTCGACCGGCATCTCGCTTCCAGCCAGTATTTTGGCGGCGATTACTCCATCGCCGACCTGACAATGTATTCCGACGTCCACCTTCATGGTGTGAAGGATATTGGCCTCCAGGATTATCCCAACCTGAAGCGTTGGCACGACTCGATAGAAGCACGGCCGGCCACTCAGCGAGCATGGGGGCCATTTCCGGCGTGATGCGCCGAGATCGGATGATTGTAAGACCCAATCGACACGGCGACGGAGGCCGCATGCGGTTTGTCACCGACTCTAAATGAAAGAACGCGGCTCGCGCCGCGTTCTTTGCTTGGTACAGGAACTCAGTAGTCCATTCCGCCCATGCCGCCGCCGGCAGGCATCGCTGGCGCCGCTTTCTGCGGCACGTCGGCGACCATCGCCTCGGTGGTGATGATCAGGCCGGCGACCGAGGCCGCGCCCTGCAACGCCGCGCGCACCACTTTGGTTGGGTCGATGATGCCCTCTGACATCATGTTCACGTATGCGCCAGTTTGCGCGTCGTACCCGTAGCCGTACTGATCCTTTTCCAGGATCTTTCCGATGATCACGGAGCCGTCCTCGCCCGCATTGACGCAAATCTGGCGAGCTGGGGCGCTGATCGCCTTGCGAACGATCTGGATGCCAACGCGCTGGTCGTCATTGTCAGCCTTGAGCTTGTCGAGAACGCGAGTGGCGCGCAACAGCGCCACGCCACCGCCCGGAAGAATGCCTTCCTCGACCGCGGCACGGGTCGCATGCATCGCGTCGTCGACGCGATCCTTGCGCTCCTTGACCTCAATCTCGGTCGCGCCGCCGACTCGGATCACCGCAACACCACCCGCCAGCTTGGCGAGGCGCTCCTGGAGCTTCTCCTTGTCGTAGTCCGAGGTCGTCTCTTCGATCTGCGCCTTGAGCTGGGCGATCCGGGCTTCGATATCGGCCTTCTTGCCGGCACCAGCGACAATGGTGGTGTTTTCCTTGTCGATCGACGCCTTCTTGGCGCGCCCAAGCATGGCGAGCGTGACGTTTTCCAGCTTGATGCCGAGATCGTCGGAAATCGCCTGGCCGCCCGTCAGCACTGCAATGTCTTCGAGCATCGCCTTGCGACGATCGCCGAAGCCGGGCGCCTTCACCGCCGCGACCTTGAGGCCGCCGCGCAGCTTGTTGACCACGAGGGTCGCCAACGCTTCGCCTTCAATGTCTTCGGCGACGATCAGCAAGGGCTTGGAGGTTTGCACCACAGCCTCAAGCAAGGGCAGAAGCTCTTGAAGTCCCGACAGCTTTTTCTCGTAGATGAAGATATACGGGTCTTCCATCTCGACGCGCATCTTGTCGGCATTGGTGACGAAGTAGGGCGAGATGTAACCGCGGTCGAATTGCATGCCCTCGACCACCTCCAGCTCGGTTTCCAGCGACTTCGCCTCTTCGATCGTGATGACGCCTTCGTTGCCGACCCGCTTCATCGCGTCCGCCAGGAATCGTCCGATCTCCTGATCTCCGTTGGCCGAAATCGTGCCGACCTGAGCAATCTCCTCGTTGGAGGTGACCTTCTTGGAGTTCTTTTTGAGGTCCTCGACAATGGCTTCGACCGCAAGGTCGATCCCGCGCTTGAGGTCCATTGGATTCATGCCGGCGGCCACCGACTTGGCGCCCTCGCGCACGATGGCGTGCGCCAGCACAGTCGCGGTCGTGGTGCCGTCGCCGGCCTGATCGGATGACCGGTTGGCGACTTCGCGCACCAGCTGCGCGCCCATGTTCTCGAACTTGTCTTCAAGCTCGATCTCCTTGGCGACGGTCACGCCGTCCTTGGTGATGCGCGGCGCTCCATAAGATTTGTCGAGCACGACGTTGCGGCCCTTCGGTCCGAGCGTCACCTTCACGGCGTTGTTGAGGATATCGATCCCACGCAGCATCCTGTCGCGGGCATCGACCGAAAAACGGACTTGTTTGGCAGACATGTTTAAACCCTATGAATGATTGCTATTTTTATCGTTGAAAAGCTCAAGCGGCCTTCTTCTTGACCACTGGCTGATCGACCACGCCCATGATGTCGCTCTCCTTCATGATCAAATAGTCGACGCCGTCGAGCTTGATCTCGGTCCCCGACCATTTACCGAACAGCACGCGGTCGCCCACCTTCAGGTCGATCGGGATCAGCTTGCCGCTTTCGTCGCGGCCTCCCGGACCGACCGCAGTGATCTCGCCCTGCGAAGGCTTCTCCTTGACGGTGTCGGGAATGATGATGCCGCCGGAGGACTTTTCGTCGGCCTCGATGCGCTCGACAACAACCCGGTCATGCAGCGGACGGAATTTCATCAATGATCTCCAATGTTTCGGTTTGGCAGTATCGGTCGGCAGACTCGAACTGGATCGCTCGAGCTGCGTTACAGTCGAAGTTCGATTTCGCGTTCGCTTGAATCGACGTATCGCAGCCGGCGCGATCAAGAAACGAGCGCCGGCCGAGAGCGAGCGAATTCAACGACGCCGGCATGGCGGCCGTCTGCATCGAACATCATGAATTAAGTATGGGATTGGTATGCCGCCGACGGCATCAGCGCAGCCAACTGGAGACAACGGAGACTTCGGTACGTCTTCGCTTTACGGGCAACGCTCAGCAAGGTCTTACCTGTAATTCCTTATATGGGGGACCCGAACACAAAGCACAATGACGTGCCGAAAACTTAAGTGCCAATTCGGACAAGGTGGGCCGCGCGCGTTCTTGTCATGCTAAGCGGCCGTTTCCAACGAGGACATGGGAACATCCAGGGTATACGCGAAGCCGGCCGGGCTGTAGTTCAACTGAACTTCGCCGTTCAATTGCTGCCCAAGCGATTTGATCAGCCGCGTCCCAAAGCTCCGTCGAATGGGCGCATATACCATGGGGCCGCCGCTTTCCGTCCACGAAAACAGCAAACGATTTTTCTCTTCCTCGATACGCCACGCAATCTCGACCTTTCCGCTTGCAACGGACAGCGCGCCAAATTTCGTAGTGTTGGTGCAAAGCTCATTCAGCGTCATCGCGAAGGCTATAACGGCGGCAGACGGAATGCTGATGTCAGGTCCTCCGATCGAAAACCTTCCGGCGCTCTGGCTGTTGTAAGGCTCGACGGCACTGCGGACGATCTGAGTAAAACTCGCGTTGGCCCATCTCGCCTTCATGAGCAGATCATGCGCCTGCCCGAGCGCGGCAAGCCTGCTATCGATCGCCTGCTCTGCGTGCTCGATACTGATCGCCGTCCGCAGCGTTTGGGACGTAATGGCATGCACCGTGGCCAGCGTGTTCTTGATCCGGTGATGCAGTTCCTCCAGGATCAGCTTTTGCAGCTTGTCCGCGCTCTCTCGCTCCTTCGCATCGATGCCCGCTTGAGCGAGCAGTGCTTTGGCGTCAAGGCTGGCCTGCTCCAGCAAGATGCGAAGGCTGTCATTTTCCGCTGTCAATATCTGACGCGAGCTCGCCTCGGTTGCTCTTGCTTGCTCGCCTGCATGACTCCCGCTTAGGCGCCCGGCGATATCGGACGGAACAATCTTCAGCGAGCCTCGTCCAATCATGTCTTGAAGCTCCGCAGTCATATGCTGAACTTCGACCGGCTTTGCGAAGAACCGGCTGTCTGCGGGTCGCTCCGCCTCGCCTGGCGTAACTTGACCGGACACCAAAATAATCTTGATTGAAGGCCAACGCTCATGAACCGCATGGGCCAGTTTGAGGCCATTCATGACGCCGGGCAGTTGGATGTCAGTGAACAACAGATCAATGTCCGACCGCGACTCCAGCAGCACCAGAGCATCTTCGGCATTGACCGCTTCAAGCGGAGTAAAACCGGCATCCTCGACGATATCGACTGCGCGCATCCGCAGGAGCATCTCATCTTCGACGACAAGGACAGTCGGCTTTATGGAGTTGGGCTCGGTAACCATCGATGACAACCTTCAAACGGAGCAAATGAGAAAGCCCGTGCCAGTTGCCCGCTTATGGCTCCGAACGTTGCAGACGGTCGTCTGCACATGCAAAGTTCAATAGAAGCGCTGGATGTGCGGACGACTGTACGTTGATTGCGCCACGTCCGCTATCTTCATCGGCGCCCCGGCGGTTGCAGGTCGCGCTGCAACGATCGAACGTGGCTGTTTGTGTCTCGACACGCCCCGTTTGGCGACACGCGAACGGTAGGGCGTCGATTCAACGACCTTTTCCGGCTTTCCGAGATTGACCGGCGGCCGTCGACCATATCCGGGGCCGATTTTGCCACCGTCATCCCGCACGGCCATGGCTGAAACATTTTCAGGCGTCAGGGCCATTGTGGCGGAAAAAGCCCCGCCCGCGAGCGCAACGACCGCCAACACATAGACGCAGGTGCCGAAAAGCAAGCGCGAGCGCTGGACCTGCGGAGTCATTGCCGTATCCGATCATGTGTTGAGAAATTGGCAGCAATATCGATGCGGCCAAAAAAACGGCCAGGAAAATTTTACGCGAACAATCTTATCTGACGGCAACGCGAGCGGTTGAAGTCGCAGACCTGAAAGCCATCATGCACGCCATGCTGACTTGCTTCTTTTTCTGCATCATACACTTGAGGATGCGGCCTTCGTCGGGGACGGCATCCGAGCACAGACGCATCACATCAGGCGTACAGGCCGCCACCTGTTCGTCCGTGTATGCGAAAGCAGGCGCAATCGTCAAAACAGTCAACAGCAGCGCGCTGAAAGTACGCATGTGAGCCCTCTGATTTTTGGAATTCACAGCAACAACGCAAGTTGGAACAAAAGGTTCCGCCTGCCATCGACTTTTGAATGAATTTCAATGAAATAGAGGCCAAATGGTCTGAAAGCGGACGTCAGCAATCCCGATAACGTGCGTTCCCACCGGCTCCGCTGGATTTCGAATATTGATGGGCACGTCAAAGACGGGCGTGAAGCCTCTTCGCACGAACAGCCTGCCCGACTGGCGGCTCACAAAAACAGAGATCGGCACGATCTTTTGAGGCCTGGCTCCTGCGGAAGCTTCAGACTTGGCTCCCGCCGAAGCGAGGTCTGTGGCTTGGGCGCCTCCGTCGATGCCGGACACCGACGGGACATCTGTTCTTGCGGCTGCAACACTGCCAGTGCTCGCAAGGGTCGGGGTGCCGACTTCCGGCGAAGCCGGCGCCGCTTTCGGCTTCTGCGCAAAATACTGCGGATTGGCTATTTCGACAGGCCGAACATCCTCGGGTGCAATAATCACGCGCGTGCCTCGCTTCGTGAGATGCCAAAGCCGAACGGCAAAGTCGTGTGTCAGACGGATGCAGCCATGTGAAGCCGGATGGCCCGGCAGATCGACCGCATGCAGCGCGATACCGGACCAGGTGATGCGTTGCATGTAGGGCATGGGTGCATCGCTATAGATGTTCGAGCGATGCCATTTTTTCTTGCCGATCACGCTGAAGACGCCAAGAGGCGTTGGATGTCCCTCAACGCCAGTCGATACCGCAGACTGCGCGATCAGCGCGCCGTTTTCGTAAAGCGAGATACGCTGATCCGCGATGGAGACGATGATCTGCAGCGGCCCCTTCGAAGCGGCTTCAGGTCGACGCTTCTCTGCTGCATCGGATTTTGTGTGTTTGTGTTGACGCTTGTGCCTGAATGGGTAGTCACCCCACCAAAAGCCGGGCTGGGACCAGAACAGGGACCGGGCATGAGAAGGCGTCGCGGTCGAAAGCAAGCACATGGCAAGTACGGCCAGTGTTGGGACGCGAACGAATCTCACGACGCGTGGGAGAACTGCTGCAGACATCCAACTGGTTCACTTCGGGTTTGATGACAGCGATGTCCCTCCGGCGAGTTTCTCTTTCTTCGCCCGGCCGCGTTTATCGGCATATTCCTTGCCGTCGATCGGCCCGACGTGCGGTGGATCCTTGTCGAGATACGGACGGCCAATCCCAAGCTCCTGTTCGTGCGCATCGATCCACTGCCACAACTTTTCGCTTGAGGCATAGCGCTCCGCACGGGTGTCGCCCTTGACGCTCACGAGATCGACTGCAAGTGCACGACCGTAGCCGCCGCGGAGGCTCCCGCCATGGTATGATCTGTCGCTCGCGGCGGTGTTGCCGCTTGCGATCGACTGCCGGTAATCGTCACGGAATGCGCTGGTTATGCCCGGCATGAATCCGGCATCGTCCATCGCGCGAAGCGCATGATAGAGCTTCAGCTTGAAGCCTCGATCCAGACCTCCGATCACGTAGTCCTTGAGCGACATGCCGGCTTTTTGCGCGGCGGCGGGATCCTTCCAGGTGAAGTCCCCGGTGACATACTTGATGACGTTTTTGACGACGGTCTGCACTTTGCCCTTGATCTTGACCGTCGTCTTGATTTTCTCCGTCACCTTGTTCGTATCGATTTTGGGAGCTCGCTCGTACAGCGACCACAGGTACGCATCGATACAGTTTTCAGCCCCGAGACATTCATCGGCGATTTCAGCCGGGCGCACGACCGGTCTCGGTTGTTCCTTTACCAACGGCGATATGGACGCCAGCTGCGTGCGCGTTTCGGACTTCGGCAAAGGCGCTTCGGGTCCCTCGGCGGAAACGACGGAAGCAGTTTCTGGTGGGCCTGGATCAGTCATAGCCGTCTTACCGACCGCGACGGCAGGCTCCGGCGGATTGAGATGCATCACACCCCACCCGGTCAGAGCGATCGTTCCGCACAACAACGCCGCCAAGGGGACAAACTTCCGCGATGTCATCGCTCCCTCCCCCGCACCTCACTCAAAGGTACGTCCGCAAAGCTGGAATACGAATCGCGTCGTTTTTGGGGTTGCCTGGCTTCGCGCAGGTAAGGGTGCGGCGGATTTCCGAAACGTGTTGCCCGAATACCGCGTGGATCGCAACTGGAGGTATCATGAGCAAGCGTTCACTGAATGCGATGGAACTTTGCGCGCGCCCCCGGCACGGTTCCAGTGTCGGATATTGGCACATCGCGTCATCTGGCGCCGACGCACACTCAACCCATTCTGCGGTTGCTAGCCGCGCCAGCTGACGCGAGGCCACGCTCCCCTCGCGGGGAGGGATGAGACCGCCGATGTCGCCGGCGATTCAATACCAAACGAATTCGCTATAGATCCGCCAGACCATGGCCGGGCTACCTGCCCATGACCACGTCGGGGAACCAGGTCGCGATCCCTGGAGCGACGCAGAGGATCACCACCGCGATCATCATCAGGACCACGAAGGGCATCACGCCCCAGATCACATCGCCGAGCGGAATGTCGGGCGCAATGTTCTTGATGACGAAGATATTCAGCCCCACCGGCGGATGGATCAGCCCCATCTCCATCACGATCGTCATCACCACGCCGAACCAGATCAGGTCGAAGCCCGCGGCCTTGAGCGGCGGCAGGATGATCGGCGCGGTCATGAGAATGATCGAGACCGGCGGCAGGAAGAAGCCGAGCACGATCACCATGAACAGAATTGCGGCGAGCAGCACCCAGCGCGACAGATGCATGTCGACGATCCACTGCGCGGTGGACTGGCTGATGTGCAGGTAGCTCATCACGTAGGAATAGAGCAGCGACATGCCGATGATCAGCATCAGCATGGTCGATTCCTGGAGCGTCGAGACCAGGATCGGGCGCAGCTCGGTCGGCGACCAGACGTGATAGATCATCGCGATCAGAAGGAGCGCCAGCACGGCGCCGAGGCCTGCGGTCTCCGACGGCGTGGCGTAGCCGCCATAGAGCGCGACCATGACGCCGGTCAGCAGGATGATGAAGGGCAGCACGCGCGGCAGCAGCGCGAACTTGTCGCGGACCGTCAGCGTGTCCTCGCGCAGCAGCTCGGACTTGGCGCCACCGCCTTCGTAGAGCGCCTTGGCGGCCTTGAACTCCTGCTGGAACTTCCACATCGCGTAGCCGGCGAACAGCATCACCAGCAGCAGCGCCGGACCGATGGCGGCGAGGAACAGCCGGCCGAGCGACTGCTCGGCCGCGACCGCATAGAGGATCATGGTGATCGAGGGCGGCAGCAGGATGCCGAGCGTGCCGCCGGCCGCGATGATGCCGGCCGCGAAGCCGCCCGAATAGCCGCGCTTGCGCATCTCCGGGATGCCAGCCGAGCCGATCGCCGAGCAGGTCGCGGGCGACGAGCCCGCCATGGCGGCAAACAGCGCGCAGGCGAACACGTTGGCGATGCCGAGCCCGCCGGGCAGCTTGTGCATCCAGGCATGCAGCGCGCCGTAGAGATCCTGGCCGGCGCGCGAGCGGCCGATCGCCGAGCCCTTGAGAATGAACAGCGGGATCGAGAGCAGCGTGATCGACGCCATCTCCTCGTAGACGTTCTGCGCGATGGTATCGACCGAGCCGGGCGGCATGAACGCGATCATGAAGATGGTCGCGACCGCGCCGAGCGCAAAGGCAATCGGCATGCCGGCGAACATGACCAGCAGCGTGACGATGCCGTAGAGGATTCCGATGGTGCCGACGCTCATGCCGGCGTCCTCCGGTGCATGAACGCGCCCACGACCTGCAGCAGGATCTGCACCGTGAGCAGCATCATGCCGAAGGTCATCAGCGAATAGGGAATCCAGAGCGGCGGGCCCCAGGTCGAGCCGGAGTGGAAGTTGTCGACCCAGGCCTCCTCCAGCAGCACCCAGGCCTTCCAGGCGAAGAAGCCGCAGAACAAAAGACTCAGGATGTCGACGATGATCAGCCGGATGCGATTGGCGCGCGGCGGCAGCATGCTGGAGATCGCCTCGATCGCGACGTGGCCGCGCCGCGCCTGGATCGCGGCCGACGACATGAACACCGCGCCGATGATCAGGAACACCGACATCTCGTCCTGCCAGTCGGTCGAGATGTGGAGGAAGTAGCGGACGATGACGCTGTAGGTCAGCACCAGCGAGGCCGCGACCAGCGCGATCGACGCGATCAGCACGATGAACTGGTTGAGGATCGCGAACCAGTAATCAATGCCGGCGGCGCCCGCGGGAGGCGCCGCTGTTGTTCCGGTCTCGGCCGGATCGAGGCCGTGAGCCATCGTCTTGGTTGTCTCCGCCGCCCTTCAGAGATGCGTCAGGAGACCTGAACGCCGTCGGCGAGCTTCAGCAGCTCGGCCGACAGCGGGGTCTTGCCCGCGTAATCCTTCCAGGCGGTGTCGCGCGCGATCTTGCGCCACTTCTCGACGGTGTCGTCGTTGAGGTCGGCGACCTGGAGGCCCTTCTTGGCATAGACGTCGGCGACCTTCTGGTCGTCGGCCTGCGCCTCCTTGGTGCCGAACTCCTCCATCTCGAGGCCGATCTCCATGATGGCGTCCTGCTCAGGCTTCGACAGCTGGTCGAACACCGCCTTAGACATGATCAGCGGCTCGAGCATGAACCAATAGGACCTGCCGCGGCCGGTGGTGAGGCTCTTCGCCACCTCCTCGAGCCGGAACGAGATCAGGCTGGTCGACGACGTGTAGGTCGCGTCGCAGGCGCCGGTCTGCATCGCGGCGTAGAGCTCGTTCGACGGCGTCGACAGCGTGGTGGCGCCGGCCGCCTGCAGCAGCATGTCGAACTCACGGCTGCCGCCGCGGATCTTCAGGCCCTTGGCGTCGTCCGGATTGACGATGGACTTGCCGCGGCTGGCGCAGCCGCCGGCCTGCCAGACCCACGAGATCAGCAGCACGTTCTTCTCGGCCAGGAATGCGCTGAACTTCTGGCCGACCGGCGCCTTCTTCCAGGCGGCGCCCTGCTTGTAGGAGCTGACCAGGCCGGGCATCAGGCCGATGTTGAGCTCGGCGAACTCGCCGCCCGCGTAGGAGATCGGGTAGAGGCTCATATCGAGCACGCCTTTGCGCACCGCGGAGAACTGCGCCACGGTCTTCATCAGCGACGAGTTCGGATAGACCTGCGCGGCGATCGAGCCGCCCGTCTTCTTCTCGAGCTTCTCGGCGAACTGACGGCACAGCCGGTCACGGAAATCGCCCTCGGTCGCGGTGCCGCCCGGAAACTGATGCGAGATCTTGATGGTGCGGGCTGCCGAAGCGAAGCGCGTTCCGGCAAGAACAGCGGGGGCGGCGATTGCTCCAGCAAGGACGTGGCGCCGGTTGATGGTCATGTGGTTTCTCCTTGGTCTTGCTTGGTCTCGCCCCGCAGCCTTTTGGGTCCTTTCGTTTCCGAAAGCGACCCGGCCCACTGATACCGCAATAACTCGCCTCATGCGAAGTGTCTGCAGCGGCACCTCGTTGTGCAGCGCAATGAAAGCGAACCCGCTCCAATCGCAACCGCCTACGACACAGCGTCGCGGTTCCACCAAAGGCCAATGCCCTCCAGTGCTGGTTTGTGCAGTCTGGCCTCGGCTGCAAATGCCGAACCACAACAGGAACGCGCATCGGGGGCGACGTTCGAAGCGAAGGAGATGTGCCGTGCCGAAAGCCAAGCTCGTTCTGATGTCGCTCGCCGCAGCGGCGGCGAGTCTTTGTGCCCTGCCCGCGAGCCTGCAGGCGCAAGCTCAGTCCTCGCAAGTCCAGGTTTGGCCGCAGAAGCCGATCATGTTCGTGGTGCCGTTTGCGCCCGGCGGCGGCACCGACGCTTTCGCGCGGCCGCTTGCGGCCCAGCTCGACACGCAGCTCGGGCAGCGCGTGCTGATCGAGAACAAGGCCGGTGCGGGCGGCACGCTCGGCGCCTCCTATGCGGCGAAGCAGCCGGCCGACGGCTATTCGTTCCTGATTGGCGCCGCGCATCACACCATCGCGCCGTCGATCTATCCCAAGCTCGACTACGACCTCGAGAACGACTTCATTCCGGTGATCATGCTGGCCCGCCCGCCGCACGTCGTTTCGGTGCATCCGGGCCGGATCGCTGCGAAGACGCTGACCGAGTTCATCGCCTACACCCGCAGCAATCCGGTCGATTACGCCTCGGCCGGCGCCGGCACCACGCACCATCTGGCCGGCGAATTCTTCATGATCCAGGCCAAGACCAAGCTCAATCACGTGCCCTATCGCGGCGCAGGCCCGGCGATGCAGGACCTGCTCGCCGGCCATGTGCCGGTGATGTTCGACGGCCTCGGCTCGTCGGCGCCGCAGATCGCCGGCGGCACGCTGCGGGGGCTCGCGATCGCTGCGCCCAAGCGCGTACCGGCGCTGCCCGACGTGCCGACCTCGGCGGAAGCAGGCCTCCCCGGCTACGAGGTCTCGACCTGGTACGGCATCTTCGCCCGCAAGGGCACGCCGCCCGAGGCGATCGAGCGCATGACCAGGGAGGTCAAGGTCGCGATGCAGCTTCCGGCGATCAAGGCCGCCTGGGAGAAGAACGGCTCCGACGTGCCCGACGTCAGCGGCGCCGAATTCGCCAAGCTGGTCAGCGCCGAGGTGGTGCGCTGGCGCAAGGTCGTCACCGAAGGCGGCGTGAAGATCGAATAACGCCGCGACTGCGTTCCGGCGCTCGCACGTTTCTGCTAGCCTTCGGCGGTCACCGAAGCGCCGAGGGCTCCATGCTGGAAAAAACCGCACGATCCACGCTTGCGGCCGGAATGCCGGACTTAAGCCCGCTCACCATCCGCCGCGTCGACGCCATCCCGGTGGCGCTGCCCTTGAAGGCCGCGATGAAGATGGCGGGTGAGACCATCACGGCGGCGCAGAACATCCTGGTCCGGATCGAAGCCGCCGACGGCGCCGTCGGCTGGGGCGAAGCGGCATCAGCGCCGACCATGACGGGCGACACGCTGGGCGGCCTCACCGCCGCGGTGCGCGATTATCTTGCGCCGCGGCTCGTCAGCCAGGACGCCCGGCAATGGGAGACGCTGCGGCCCGGCTTGCACCGCGCGCTGCTGGGCAATGGCGGCGCGCACTCGGCCGTGGAGATGGCGGTGCTCGATCTGGTCGGCCGCGCCTCGGGCAAGCGGCTGATCGATCTCGTCACCAAGCCGCGGCGCGAGGCGGTGAACCCGATGTGGCTGCTGGGCAACAAGACCGCCGAGGAGGATGTCGCCGAGGCGCATCTGCGCCAGAAGGAAGGCTTCGAGTTCTTCAAGCTCAAGATCGGCGTGAAGCCGCTGGCGAAAGAGATCGCCATCGCGTTCGCGGTGCGCGAGGCGCTGCCGAAGACGCCGCTCTGCGCCGACGCCAATTGCGGGCTGACGCTCGCCGACGCGCGCAAGTACGCCGAGCAGACCCGCAAGGCAAAACTGATGTTCGTCGAGCAGCCGCTCGCCTATGACGACTTCGAAGGCCTTCGCAAGCTCACGCGCGCCACCAAGGTGCCGATCGGCGTCGACGAGGCGATCCATTCGTTCGCCGATATCGTCGCGAGCGCCAAGGCCGGCGCCTCGGGCGTGTCGCTCAAGCTCATCAAATTGGGCGGCATCACGGCTGCGGTCCAGGCCGGCAAGCTCTGCCAGAGGCTCGGGCTGTCGGTGAACATCGCGGCGAAAATCGCCGAGTCCAGCATCTCCAGCGCTGCGGCCCTGCATCTCGCCTGCGCGGTGCCGAAGGCCGACTGGGGCGTCAGCCTCACGCACTTCTATCTGGCCGAGGACATCGTCCGCCGCCCGCTGCCACTCAAAAACGGCATGGTTGCCCTGCCGGAAGGCCCAGGCCTCGGAATCGAGGTCGACGAGGCCGCCGTAGAGCGTTTCCGAGTTCGCTGATCTTGCTATAAGGCGGCGGCAAAGAAACTCGGGAAGGAACCTATCGAAATGTCCGGTCCGCAGAAGGGCCCGCTCGCGGGCGTTCGCGTGCTTGAGCTCGCCCGCATCCTCGCCGGTCCCTGGGCCGGCCAGACGCTCGCCGATCTCGGCGCCGAAGTGATCAAAGTGGAGCAGCCCGGCGCGGGCGACGACACCCGCGGCTGGGGCCCGCCCTTCATGGAGGACAAGAACGGCGGGCGGCTGACCTCGTCGTACAATCTCGCCTGCAACCGCGGCAAGCGTTCGGTCGCCGTCGATTTCGCGACGCCGGACGGCCAGCGTATCATCAAGAAGCTCGCGGCGCGCTCCGACGTGCTGATCGAGAACTTCAAGTTCGGCGGCCTGAAGAAGTACGGCCTCGACTACGAGAGCCTGTCGAAGGACAACCCGCGGCTCATCTACTGCTCGATCACCGGCTTCGGCCAGGACGGCCCGTACAAGACCCGCGCCGGCTATGACCTGCTGGTGCAGGGCATGGGCGGCATCATGGACATCACCGGCGATCCGAACGGCGAGCCCACGCGTTTGGGCGTCGCCTTCGCCGACGTGTTCACCGGCACCTATTCGGCGCTCGCCATCACGGCAGCGCTGAAAGAGCGCGAGCACACCGGCAAGGGCGCCCATATCGACATGGCGCTGATGGATTCGCTGGTCGGCGTGCTGGCCAACCAGGCGACCTATTATCTCGTCTCCGGCCAGCCGCCGGTGCGCATGGGCAATGCGCATGCCAGCGTGGTGCCGTACCAGACGTTCCCGACCAAGGACGGCTGGATGCTGATCGCCTGCGGCAATGACGGCCAGTTCGCCAAGATGATGCAGGTGCTGGGCGATCCGGCGATGTCGGACGACGAGCGCTACAAGACCAACGCGGCGCGCGTGGTCAATCGCGAGACGCTGATCCCGCGGCTGTTCGAATTGACCAGGAAGCTCTCCAAGCAGGAGCTTGCCGAGAAGTTCGAGGAGGTCGGCGTGCCGGCCGGCCCGATCAACACGCTGCGCGAGGTGTTCGACGATCCGCAGGTCAAGGCGCGCGGCATGCGCGTGGACCTGCCGCATCCGGACGCCAAGGGCGGCATGCTGCCGGGCGTGCGCACGCCGATCACGATCAATGGCCGCAGAGCCGCGGCCGACCGCGCCCCGCCCAAGGTCGGCGAGCACACCGAAGAGGTGTTGCGCGAGATCGGCGAGGCCTGACCGGCCTCGTCCCATTTTTCAAACAACAAAGCAATTCGGGGAAGGAACCATGGCCCGCATTCCATATGTCGAGGAGAAGGATCATCCGGAGCTCGCGTCCGACATCGCCAAGATCAAGGGCGCGCGCGGCGGGCTGATCAACATCTACAAGCTGCTGCTGCACTCGCCGACCGTCTGCATGACCTGGTTCGAGCACATCGGCGCAATCCGCTGGAAGACCAAGCTCACGCCGCGGCTTCGCGAGCTCGCCATCGTGCGGATCGCACAGGCGGCGAAATACGGCTACGCGCTGAACCAGCATGTTCCGCGGATCGCGGTGGCGGATGGCGTGTCGTTGGAAGAATGCGAGGCGCTGAAGGACTGGCGGCCGTCGAAGTTCTTCAACGACGCCGAGCGCGCCGCGCTCGCCTATGTGGACGCGATGTTCGCCGCACCCGAGGTGCCGGATGACGTTTTCAACGCGGTCCGCAAGCACTACAACGAGCGCGAGATCGTCGAGCTGTCGGTGCTGGTCGGCACCTACATGATGCACAACCGCGTGTTCACGGCGTTGCGCGTCGATATCGAGCCGAAGCAAGCGTAATCCGTCATCCTCCCCATCTGTTGTAACTGTGTAAGGGGCCACATGGCCAATCTTCCCGTCATCGTCGTCGAAGACGATCCGTTCACGCGACTCATTCCGCTGGTGCTCGATCCGAAAGCCAGCGAGGAGCGCCGCGCGGCCTTCGCCGACTTCATGTCGACCGACGAGCCGGATTTCGCCGGCTGGTGCGCGCGGGTGCGCAAGGGCTCGCCGGCGCTCTATCCGGCAGAGGTGCGGCTCGTCACGTCGGAAGAGGAGATGCGCGCCAATCTGAAGGATTGCGTGGCGCTCGTGACCGAGTCCTTGCGGGTCACCCGCGACGATCTCGCGGCCGCGCCGAAGCTGAAGGTGCTGCAGAAGTTCGGCTCAGGTCTCCGCAACATCGACGCGGCCGCCTGCGCCGACAAAGGCGTGAAGCTTTTGACGCTGCGCCGCCGCGCCAACGTCTCCTGCGCCGAGCATGCCTTCGGCTTGATGCTGATGCTGGCGCGGAAGCTCGATGAGCTGGATGGTCTCGTCACCGTCGATCGCATCAAGGCCCGGCAAGGCGCGTTCAAGCCGTTCCAGCGCCAGCACACGCCGGGCGGCAACTACGCCCGCCTCGGCGGCACAAGGCAACTGAACGGTGCGACCATCGGCATCATTGGCCTCGGCGAGATCGGCCGCGAGATTGCGATCCGGGCCAGGGCCTTCGCCATGAACGTTCTTTATTACCAGCGCTCACGGGCGCCCGAGAGCGAGGAGCTCGGCGCGCAGCATGTGCCGCTCGCGACGCTGCTCGCCGAAAGCGACTTCATCCTGCCGCAGCTGCCGACGCTGCCATCGACCCAAGACTTCCTCGGCCGCGCCGAGTTCGCGCAGGTCAAGCGCGGGGCTTTTCTCGTCAACGTGTCCAATGCCGCGGTCGTCAATCGCGACGCGCTGATCGAGGCGCTGCGCAAAGGCCAGCTCGGCGGGGCAGCGCTCGACGTGCACTACAAGGAGCCGGTGGCCGAAGACGACGAATTGCTGTCGTTCGACAACGTCATCCTCACGCCGCGCATGGCCGGCTCGCCGCGCCACAACGGCCTCAACGATTTCGAAGAGCTGATCACAAAGCTCGCCCGGGAGTTCGCCTCATGACACGCATCGCGTTGGCGCTCGTCGCAATCCTTGCAACCTTCACACCGGCGCTGGCGCAGTCGGACGCGAACTATCCGGACCGTCCGGTGCGCCTGATCGTGCCGTTCCCGGCGGGCTCCGCGACCGACATCGTCAGCCGCGTGATGGCGCAGAAATTCTCGACCAAGCTCGGCCAGCAGTTCGTGGTCGAGAACCGCGCGGGCGCGAGCGGCAATCTCGGCGCCGACGTGGTCGCGAAAGCCACGCCGGACGGCTACACCCTGGGGCTGATCACCGCGAGCACGCACGGCGTGGCGCCGGCGCTCGGCACCAAGCTGCCTTTCGATCCGATCAAGGACTTCAAGCCGGTCGGCATGATCGGCGCAGCGCCCTACGTGCTGGTGCTCTATCCGGGCATTCCGGCGAAAAGCGTGTCCGAGTTGACGGCGCTGGCCAAGACCAAGCCCGGCAAGCTGACCTACGGCTCGGCGGGGCTCGCGAGCCTCGCGCACCTTGCCGCCGCTCTGTACACGAGCGACATGGGCATCGACATCACGCATGTGCCTTATAAGAGCTCGGCGCAATCCTCGATCGACATCATCGCCGGCCGTCTCGACATGCAGTTCGCCACGGTGGGTCCCACGCTGGAGAACATCCGCGACGGCAAGCTGCGCGCACTCGCGACCACCGGCAAGAAGCGCGTGTCGTCGCTGCCCGAGGTGCCGACCATGATCGAGGCCGGCGTGAAGGACTACGACGTGGCGCTCTGGCTCGCTTACGTGATGCCGGCCGGCGCGCCGGACGCGATCGTCGGCAAGCTCAACCGCGCCATGGCCGAGATCCTCAAGGACTCCGAAGTGATCGAGACCTTCGCCAAGCAGGGCTTCGATCCGGAGCCCGGCCCGCCGGAGGCGGTGACCGCGCGCATCAAGAGCGAGACCGAGACCTGGCGCGCGCTGGTCGCCAAGACCGGCATCAAGGTCGAGTAGCGTAGCCGGTGCACCAGCACCTTCACCTCTCCCATGGGGAGAGGTCGACGCGCGACAGCACGTCGGGTGAGGGGGCACGGTCTATCGAGAGAGCGAAACCCCTTACCCCAACCCTCTCCCTGTGGGAGAGGGAGTTCACCGCCAATGTTGCAGCTGATGTGGATTACTTCAGCCCTCGGCGATCATGCTTTAGATTGCACTGCGATGGACGCCAAGCAATCGCTGACAAATCTCTGGCACGACCTCCGCCTGCCGGCCGAGGCGCTGGAGCACATTTCGCTCACCGGTGCCGATCCGGCGCTGCCGTCGTCGTTCCATGTCGGCCAGATGGCGCAGGTCAGCATCGGCGCGACCGCTCTCGCCGCGGCCGAGCTGCACCGCCGCCGCACCGGCAAAGCGCAAAACATCACTGTCGATGCCCGCAGCGCCGCCATCGAATTCCGCAGCGAGCGCTATCTGCGCGTCAACGGCGGCGAAGCGCCGGAGCTGTGGGACAAGATCGCCGGCGCCTATCGCTGCGGCGACGGCAACTGGGTGCGCATCCACACCAACTTCCCGCACCACCGCGACGGCGTGCTGAAGCTCCTGCAATGCGAGCACAGCCGCGAAGCGGTGGCCAAGGCGTTCGAGAACTGGACCGCGGACAAGTTCGAAGACGCCGCCGCGCAGGCCGGCATGGTGGTCGCCAAGGCCCGCACCTTCGCCGAGTGGGATGCGCATCCGCAAGGCGCCGCGGTGCGGACCATTCCGCTGATCACGCTGGAGAAGATCGGCGACGCGCCGAAGCTCTCGATAGCGGCCGGCAGCCGGCCGCTGGAAAACCTGCGCGTTCTCGAAATGACCCGCGTGCTGGCCGGCCCGATCTGCGGACGCACGCTCGCCGCGCACGGCGCCGACGTGCTGCGGGTCATCTCGCCGAACCTGCCGACGATTGACGTGGCCGATATCGACAGCGGGCGCGGCAAGCGCTCGGCCCATGTCGATCTGGCGACCGACACCGGCAGAAACGATTTCCGCGCTCTGCTCGGCGGCGCCGACATCTTCCTGCAGTCCTACCGACCCGGCGCGGTCGCGGGCCGCGGCTTCGGGCCGCAGGACGCAGCCAGTATCCACCCGGGCATCGTCTGCGTCTCGCTGTCGGCCTACGGCCACGCCGGCCCGTGGTCCGGCCGCCGCGGCTTCGACAGCCTGGTGCAGACCGCGACCGGTTTGAACTTTGCCGAGGCTCAAGCCGCTGGAAAAACTGGCCTCCAGCCCCTGCCCTGCCAGGCGCTCGATCACGCCTCCGGCTATCTCATGGCGCTCGGCGCGATAGCCGCGCTCCTTCGCCGCATCGACGAGGGCGGCAGCTGGCATGTCCGCGTCGCGCTGGCGCGGACCGGCCTTTGGCTCCGCGAGATGGGCCACGCCGCCGAAGGCTTCGCCGCGCCCGATATCGATTTGGCGCAGGCCTCGGACCGGCTAGCCACCTACCCTTCTGGCTTCGGCACGCTTACGGCCGTCCGACACGCCGCCGAGATGCCGGAAACACCGGCGCAATGGACCCTGCCGTCGGTGCCATTCGGGACCGATCCACCCCGTTGGTGAAATCGTCGCGGCATATTAATAGGAAGCCGCCCAAGGACCTCGGGAGCGTGCCCAACGCTCTCCTCTGCTCGTACAAGAAAGGCGTTCCTCTATGCCGACCGGCACCATCGACTCCGCGATCTTCAAGGACATCTTCGGCACCGAGGCCATGCGGCAGGTGTGGTCCGACGGCAACCGCATCCAGAAGTATCTCGACTTCGAGGCCGGCCTCGCCCGCGCCCAGGCGCGGCTGAAGATCATCCCGCAGGAGGCCTGCGACGAGATCCTCAAGCACGTGAAGGTCGAGCAATACGACATCGCGAAGCTGAAGACCGAAACCGAGCGCATCGGCTATCCGGTGCTGCCGGTGGTGTCGCAGCTCGTGAAGCTCTGCAAGGACGGGCTCGGCGAGTGGTGCCACTGGGGCGCGACGACCCAGGACATCACCGACAGCGCCACCATCATGCAGATCCGCGAGGGGCTCGCGATCATCGAGAAGGACATCAACGACATCTCGGATGCGCTGGCGGCGCTCGCCAAGAAGCACCGCAACACCGTGATGGCCGGCCGCAGCAACCTGCAGCAGGCCGTGCCGATCACCTTCGGCTACAAGTGCGCGACGTATCTCGCCGCCTTCGAGCGCCACAAGCAGCGCCTTGCGCAGCTCAAGGAGCGCACCTTCGTGTTCGAGTTCGGCGGCGCGGCCGGCACGCTGTCGTCGCTCGGCAAGGACGGCCTGCGCACCCAGGTCGAGCTGGCCAAAGAGCTGAATCTGGCCCAGCCGGAAATCGCCTGGCACACCGTGCACGACCGCATCGCCGAGGTCGGCTGCTTCCTCGGCCTCGTCACCGGCATCTGCAACAAGATCGCCTATGACGTGAAGCTGATGATGCAGACCGAGGTGGAAGAGGTCTACGAGCCGTTCCACGAGGGCCGCGGCTCGTCCTCGACCATGCCGCAGAAGCGCAACCCTATCTCCTGCGTCTACATCACGGCGCAGACCGGCGTGGTGCGCTCCCAGGTGATGGCGCTGCTCAACGCCATGGAGCAGGACCACGAGCGCGCCACCGGCCAGTGGGAGATCGAGTGGATCGTGCTGCCGGAGATTTTCACGCTCACGGCCGGCTGCCTGTCGCAGACCAAGTTCCTGGTCTCGGGGCTCCAGGTCGACGAGAAGAAGATGCGGTCCAACCTCGACATCACCAAGGGCCTGATCGTCTCTGAAGCCGTGATGATGGGGCTCGGGCCGTATCTGGGCCGGCAATACGCCCATGACCTGGTCTACGACATCTGCCGCAAGGTGGTGGCGACCGGCCAGCCGCTGGTCGACCTGCTCGCCGAGAACGCGGAAATTTCCAAGCATCTCAACAAGGCCGAGCTCGCCAAGCTCTGCGACCCGGCCAACTATCTGGGCCAGGCCGGCGAGATGGTGGACCGGGTGCTGGAGCTTCGGCAGAAGCGTTAACGCAAGTCCCTCCGCGGTCATTCCGGGGCGGTCCGCAGGACCGAACCCGGAATCCAGAAAAGGAGAGACTGCCGCTGTAACTGGATTCCGGGTTCGCGCCCATAGCGCGTCGAAGACGCGCGTAAACGCGCTGGGGGGCGCGCCCCGGAATGACAATCGCAGCGTAATGCGGCCGCGCTGATTTGCGGCAAAGAGCCATGCGTCAAACGCTGCCCGGCGTTTGACGTGCAGCGCGGTATGCGCTTTTCTTTCGGCCCAATCTAGGATGTCGCGTATCCCATGAATGTTTCAGGCGAATTCACCGTCAACGCACCCCGCGACGTGGTCTACAAGACGCTCCGGAACCCGGACTCCTTCGTCCGCTTCGTCGATGGCGTCCAGGACCTGAAGGAAATCGACCCGACCCACTACGAGGCCGTGTTCGAGACCAAGGTCGCCTATCTCAAGTTCAAGTTCGCCGTGACCGTCGAGGTCACCCGCACCGAGGAGCCCTCGGTGATCGAGGCCAAGATCGAGGGCACGCCCATGGGCGTGGTCGGCCGCCTGACCGCCAAGTCGATCACCAAGCTGGAAGACGCCGGCAACGAGACCAAGGTGACCTATTCGGTCGAGTCCACGCTGGCCGGCAAGCTCGGCAGCATCGGCCAGCCGGTGCTGCGCTCCAAGGCCAAGGACATGGAAAAGCAATTCGCCGCACGGCTGCGCGCAGCCTTCGCGGAAGGCAAGCCGGAGGCATAATGATCCCGTTCGACCTCGCCGAACCGACCTCACTCGCGGCGGCGATCAAGCTGCTCAATCCGGACGATCCGACGATCCGGCCGATCGCCGGCGGCACCGCGCTGATGCTGATGATGAAGGCCGGCGTGTTCAACCCGGAGAAGCTCATCAGCCTGCGCAAGATCGAAAGCAAGTATTCGTCGATCAGCGCCGACGCCTCGGGGCTGAAGATCGGCGCCATGACGGCGCTCGGCATCCTGGAGCGCTCCGCCGACGTGAAGAAGGTCACCCCGCTCATCAGCCGCACGCTCATGACGCTGTCGAACGTCCGCGTGCGCAATGTCGCGACCGTCGGCGGCGCTCTGGCGCACGGCGATCCGCACATGGACCTGCCGCCGGTGCTGATGGCGCTCGGCGCCGTCATGACGGTGATGGGCCCGAACGGCGAGCGCAAGCTCCCGGTCGAGGAGCTGTTCTCGGGCTACTACGAGACCGTGCTGGAGAAGAACGAGCTGATCGCCGAGGTTCATGTTCCGGCGCAGGGCACGCGCAAGGGCGCCTACTACAAGGTCACCACCGGCTCAGCCGATGATTGGCCGGCGCTCGGCGTCGCCGCCGTGCTCGAGGCCGACGGCAAGGCCATCAAGAACGCGCGCATCGTCGCCAGCGCCGCGACCGACAAGGCCACCCGGCTCAAGGCCACCGAAGCGCTGCTCAACGGCAAGACCGTCACCGACGCGCTCTTGAAAGAGGCCGGCGAGGCCGCGGTTGCCGAGTCCGAGTTCATCGCGGACGTCCGCGGCTCGGTGCCCTACAAGCGCGAACTGATGAAGGTCTATGTCCGGCGCGCGATCAACGCGGCGCTGGACGGCAAGGACGGGCTGCACTGATGGTTGCGACGCTCAACCCCGCCGCCAAGGCAGGAGCTCAAGTGGGCGCTCAGGTCGGCCGCTCGGTGCCGCGCCTGGAGAGCCGCGACAAGGTCACGGGCCGCGCCGAATACACCCACGTCATGCGCGTGCCCGGCATGGTGTACGCCAAGCTGTTCCGCAGCACGGTGGCGCACGGCAAGATCAAGTCGGTCGACACCAGCGCCGCGAAGCAGGTGCCGGGCGTGCTGCACGTCGTCACCGTCGACGACGTCATGAAGGTGCTGCCGAACCCGTATTACGGTCCGGCGTTCCACGACCAGCCGATCCTGGCCCACGAGAAGGTCCGCTTCGTCGGCGAGCCGGTGGCCGCCGTGATTGCGACCGATCCGCACATCGCCGAGCAGGCCGTGCAGCTGATCACCGCCGAATACGAGGAGATGCCCGCCGTCTATGACGAGGTCGAGGCGCTCACCACCGATATCTTTGTCCACGAGCAGCTCAAGCCCGCCGGCACCTTCGCCGACCTCAAGCACCTGAAGGGCGCCAAGAACACCAACATGGCGCTCGACTATCAGCTGCGCCGCGGCGACTTCGACAAGGCCTATGCGGCCGCCGAGCACAAGTTCGAGCACGAGTTCAAGACCCAGAAGGTCCTGCATCTGTCGTTCGAGCCGTTCGCCTGCATCGCCGACTACAAGGACACCCACGTCACGCTCTACGACTCGTCGCAGGGCCCGTCGTTCGTGCGCACCGAGATCGCCCGCCTGCTCGGCTGGCCGGAGAACAAGGTGCGGATCAAGGTGCCGTATCTCGGGTCGGGCTACGGCTCCAAGCTCTACATCAAGCTCGAAGCGCTGGCGCTCGCGCTGTCGATGATCGCGCGCAAGCCCGTGAAGGTCGCCTACACGTTCGAGGAGATGTTCTACCAGATCACCCGCCATCCCTCGACGTTCCGCATCAAGACCGGCGTCGACAAGAACGGCAAGATCGTCGCGCGCAAGTGCGAGGTGTACTGGAACGGCGGCGCCTATGCGGACATCGGCCCGCGCGTCACCCAGAAGTCCGGCCTCACGGCGTCGGGCCCCTACAACATCGACAACGTCTCGATCGACTCCTACGCGCTCTACACCAACGAGGTGCCGTCCGGCGCATTGCGCGGCTTCGGCGTGCCGCAGCTTGTCTGGGCCTATGAAGGCCACACCGACATGATCGCCCGCGCGCTGAAGCTCGACCCGGTCGAATTCCGCCGCAAGAACATCGTCCACGACGGCGATCCGCACGCGACCGGAACGATCCTGAAGGATTCCCCGGTCGAGAAGGTGATGGACAAGGTGCTGGAGCGGATGGAGTGGTCGAAGCCGTTCGACCGCGGCAACCATCCGACCATCAAGCGCGGACGCGGCTTCGCCATCGCCATCAAGGCGGTGATCTCGCCGACCACTTCGGTTGCGATGGTCAACGTCTCGGCCGACGGCTCGACGACGCTCTATTGCGGCACCAGCGACATGGGCCAGGGCTCGGACACCGCGATGGCGCAGATGGTCGCGGACATCCTGAACATCCCGACCGAGACCGTGCGCGTCGTGCCGCGCGACACCGACGTGACGCCCTACGACATGGGCACGCTCGGCTCGCGCTCGCTGTTCCACATGGGCCACGCGGTGCAGCGCGCCGCAATGGACGCCCGGGACAAGCTCAAGGCGCTCGCCAAGGAAGTCGGCGAGCCGGAAGGCTCCAATATCCCGGTCGCCGAGCTGTTCCAGAAGCGCTACGGTATGCAGGCCGGCAACGTGATCGGCTCCGGCATCTACAAGCCGGACTATGTGCCGCCCGCCCCCGGCACCGGCCAGACCCCGAACGTCACGCCGTTCTGGATGCTCTCAGGCGCCGGCGCTGAGATCGAGGTCGACACCGAGACCGGGCACATCAAGATCAAGAAGCTGGTCAACGTGGTGGACTGCGGTCACGCCATCAATCCGAAGATCGTCGAGACGCAGATTTCCGGCGCCGCGCTGATGCACGTCGGCTTCACGATGTTCGAGAAGATGTACCAGGACGGCGGCCAGGTCACCAACGCCTCGCTCGCCGACTACAAGATCCCGGGCTTCCACGACGTGCCCGAGGTCCTGGAGAACCACTACATCGAGCATGAGCAGTCGAACGGTCCGTTCGGTGCCAAGGGTGTGGGCGAGGTCGCAGCGTTCTGCGTCGGTCCCGCGCTCGCCAACGCCATCGACGACGCCACCGGCGTTCGCATCATGGAAATGCCCCTCAACGCCGAGACGGTTTACCGGGCGCTGCGCGCCAAGCAGGGCAAGCCGCTGGAGGATGAATAATATGACCGCGGCACGAACCATCACCTTCAAGCTCAACGGCGCGAACGTCACGGCTGACGTCAAGCCGCATCACAACCTGGTCGAGATGCTGCAGACCCAGTTCGGGCTGACCGGCGCGCGCGAAAGCTGCGGCCAGGGCCTGTGCGGCTGCTGCTCGGTCGTGGTCAACGGCCGCGCGGTGTCGGGCTGTCTCTATCTCGCGTCCTTCGTCGACGGCGCCGAGGTGCAGACGGTCGAGAGCCTCGACACGCCGACCAAGCTGAGCCCCGTCCAGGAGGCCTTCATCGAGGCGAGCGCGTTCCAGTGCGGCTACTGCACGCCGGGCTTCATCATGATGGTGACCCAGCTTCTGGACGAGCATCCCGATCCGTCCGACGACCAGATCAAGCACTATCTGACCGGCAATCTCTGTCGCTGCGCCACCTATCCCGAGGTGATGGACGCGGTGAGGATCGCTGCGAAGAAACGCAAAGCCGGCGCCACCGCCTGAACGGGCGGTTGTTCAAAAAGAAAGCGACCGGCAGGGGAGTGAACCACGCGCCCAAATAGCGGGCGCCAACGGGGAGGTGCGCCATGCCGGGCGTCGCCGTCGATTCGTCGCAGCCGTGGTACCGCTCGCTGAACAGGAGCCAGTGGAACACGCTGATCGCCTCCAATCTCGGCTGGCTGTTCGACGGCTACGAGACCTACGCGCTGGTGATCTCGATCGGCGTGGCGCTGCGGCAGCTGCTCGATCCCTCGCAATATGCGCAGATCCCGACCTATGCGGGCGTCGTCATCGCCACCACGCTGCTCGGCTGGGGCATCGGCGGGCTGATCGGCGGCATCATCGCCGACTACATCGGCCGCAAGCGCACGATGCTGCTCGCGATCCTGGCCTATTCGATCTTGACCGGACTCTCAGCCTTCGCCTGGGACTGGTGGTCGTTCGCGATCATGCGCTTCCTGGTCGGCGTCGCCATCGGCTCCGAATGGGTGACCGGCGCCTCGATCGTCTCCGAGCTCTGGCCCGACAAGAACCGCGGCAAAGGCGTCGGCCTGATGCAATGCGGCTTCGGCATCGGCTTCTTCCTCGCCTCGGTCGCGTGGTGGCTGATCAACCCGATCGGCCCCGATGCCTGGCGCGTGATGTTCCTGCTCGGCGTCGTGCCGGCGCTGCTGACACTCTGGATCCGCCGCTCGATCCCGGAATCCGAGCGCTGGGAGCACGTCAACGCGCAGCGCAACGCCGCGACGGCCCGGGTGCGCAGCGGAGCCGTGCTCAGCGAGAGCGACAAGGCGCTGACGCGCTTCACGGTCGCCGATCTGTTCGCTGAGCCGGAGATCCGCCGCCGCGTCATCCTCGCCTTCCTGATGTCGCTCGCCACCACGTTTGCGTTCTGGGGCATCTCGGCCTGGACGCCGTTGTACGTCGCAGCCGAAGCCACCAAGGCCGGCCTGCCCGGCCAGCAATGGGCGAGCTACGCCGCCATGGCCAACAACGGCGCCGCGATCATCGGCTACGCCGCCTTCGGCTTCCTCGCCGACGCTTACGGCCGCAAGGCCACCACCATGGCCTATGTGGCGCTGGCCTTCATCTCGGTGCCGCTGGTGTTCCTGTGGAGCCACGACCTCACGATGATCCTGTGGGCCACGGCCTTCAGCGGCGCCTTCGTGTCCGGCCAGTACACCTGGATGGCGGCTTGGCTGCCGGAGTTGTTCCCGACCCGCGTGCGCGCCACCGCCACGGCCTTCGTGTTCAACATGCCGCGGCTGATCGCCTGGACCGGCCCGTTGATCTCGGGCTGGATCATCTCGCATGTCGGCGGCTTCAGCTCCGCGGCGGTCGCAATCGCAACGATCTACATCGTGAGCCTTTTGGCCGCTCCGTTCCTGCCGGAGACCCGTGGCAAGCCGCTTCCCGAGTAGCGGAACATCTCGACGCCTCACGGTCTTGCTGCAATGCGCAAGAACGGCTGGTGATTTCAGGGCCGCCGCCTTACGTTGCGGCATGACGCTGGACTGCCATGACTGACGTGACCCAGATCGAGACCGATGTGCTGGTGATCGGTTCCGGCGCGGCCGGAATGTACGCCGCCATCGAAGCCGCTCGCCTCGGCTGCAGTGTCCACGTGATCGACCGCAGCCTGATCGGCCGCGGCGGCGCCACTGTGATGGCGCAGATGACAGTGGCGGTCGCGCTGGGCGACGAGGCCCCTGACCACTGGAGCCACCACTACCAGGACACGCTGACCGCCGGCCGCGGGCTGTGCAACGAGGCGCTGTCGCGCTTGTTGTGCGAAGAAGGCCCAGAATGCATCCGCGAGCTGGACGCCTGGGGCGTCGGCTGGGCGCGTAAGAATGGCAAGATCACGTCGGCGTTCGCGCCGGGCCATGACCGGCCGCGCTGCGTTTATGTTGACTTCCTCAACACCGGCCCCGCGGTGTCGAAGACGATGCGCACGGCGCTGCACAAGACCAAGGGCATCACGCGTTCGGGCGATCTCTGCGTGATCGATCTGGTGAAGTCCGGCGGCGAGGTTACCGGCGCTGTCGCCTGGCATGCCGGCAGCGGCAAGCCGGTGCTGTTCCAGGCCAAGACCACCATCGTGGCCACCGGCGGGCTGACGCGGCTTTATCGCCGCAACAGCGCGTCGAGCAACATGGGCGGCGACGGCTACGCGTTGTGTCTCCGCGCCGGCGCCCCCGTGCTCGACATGGAGTTCGTGCAATTCTTCCCGATCGGGCACCTCGCGCCGCGGCTGATCGGCATGGACCCGATCATGTGGGATCCGTTCCGCTACAAGCTCGGCGGCAAGCTGCTCAACCGCGACATGCAGCCCTTCACCGACCACTACGGCGTCGCCGAGGACGGCAAGTACATCATCACCCGCGATCTCGGCACCTACGCGATCCTGAAAGAGGTCGCGGCCGGCCGCGGCTCGCCGCATGGCGGCGCGTATCTCAGCTTCCAGCACGTGCCCGAAGAGAAGCTGCGCGAGGCGTTCGGCCCGGTGATCGACAAGCTGGCCGAGAACGGCATCGACCTCACCAAGATGCCGGTCGAGGTGGCGCCGATCGCGCATTACCACATGGGCGGCGTCGCAGCCGACGTGCGGATGCAGACCGAGATTCCGGGATTGCTGGTGGCGGGCGAAGCGGTCGGCGGCGCCAACGGCGCCAACCGGCTGTCCGGCAACGCCATCACCGAAGCGCTGGTGTTCGGCCGGCAGGCCGGCCGCACCGCGGCGGCGCGGGCGAAGGCCGTGCGCGCGGTGCCGGCCAAGCCCGACGCGGCCCGCGAGACCATCGATCTCATTGCCGGCGCCGCTCCGAAGGACCAGCCGAACTCCGCCGAGCTCCTGGCGCGCCTGCAGGCCGTGATGTCCGACGACGTCGGCCCGCTGCGCAACAAGGACGGCCTCACGCGCGCGCTCACCGCCATCGACCAGATGACCGGCGAGATCGGCGACCGTCCGTTCGGCGGCACCGGTCCATTCGACATGGCGCGGCTCGACTGGTTCGACCTGCGCAACATGCTGCTCGTCGCGCACACCGTGACCAAGGCGGCGCTGGCGCGCACCGAAAGCCGTGGCGCCCATCAGCGCGAGGACTTCCCCGGCATGCTCGAGAAGTGGCACGTCAACCAGGTGGCGCGGCTCGCCGGCCAGACCGTCACCCTCACCTCGGTGCCGGCGGCACCCATTGCGCAAGCGGCCCAATGAGCGAGACTTCAACGCTGAAAATCTGGCGCGGCCTCGACAAAGCCAAGGGCCACTGGGAAACCCACGAGGTGCCGTTCGAGCGCGGCCAGTCGGTGCTCGACGGCATCCGCTGGATCCGCGTCAACAAGGACCCATCGCTGGCCATCCGCTTCTCCTGCATCAACGCCAATGCCTGCAAGGAGTGCATGCTGGAGCTCGACGGCGAGACCGTCTATGCCTGCACGGCGCGGCTCGAGCCGCGCGAGATGACCGTTGCGCCGCTGTCCAACAAGCCCCTCGTCCGCGACCTCGTGACCGAGATCGCGCCCCCCGCCGAGCGTTTCGCCGTCACTGCAAAACGCTAAACTCCCGCCCGCAAACCCTCTCTGCCAATGGGAGGGAAAAGAACACTGACCGGAGAACCAGAGAAATGACCGTGCAACGGAAACCCGTCGCCTTCGGCGATATGCGCAACTGGATGAAGGCGCTGAAGTCGGCCGGCGAATTGCGCGAGATCGACGCCGAGGTCGATTGGAACGTCGAGCTCGGCACCGTGACCCGCATGGCGCAGGGCCCGGGCACCGGCCCGGCGCTGCTGTTCAAGAACATCAAGGACTACAACAAGAACACCACCCGCTGCGGCCAGGTGTTCACCGGCAGCATCGGCAGCTATCGCCGCGTCGCGATGCTGCTCGGATTAGAGCCCGACACGCATCCGCGCGAGATCGTGAAGATCGGCCGCACCATCCTCGAGGACAAGATCCCGCCGCGCATCGTCAAGGAAGGTCCCTGCAAGGAGAACATCCTCACCGGCAAGGACATCAATCTTTATGATTTCCCGGTGCCGCAGTGGAATCGGGTCGATGGCGGCCGTTACGTCCTGACCTATGGCGGCGTGGTCACCAAGGACCCGACGACCGGCACGATGAACGTCGGGATCTATCGCGGCATGGTGTCGGCGAAAGACCGCATCCCGATTCTGATGTGGCGCGCCCAGCACATCGGCCACCACGTCACCGCCTGGCAGAACGGCGGCAGCTCGGAGATGCCGATTGCGGTCGCGATCGGCTGGGAGCCGTCGCTCGCCTTTACGGGCGGCTCGCCGGTGCCGAAGGGCGTCTGCGAGTACGACGTGATGGGCGCGATCCGCGGCGAGCCGGTCGATCTGGTGAAGTGCGAGACCGTCGATCTCTACGTGCCCGCAACCTCCGAGATCGTCATCGAGGGCTATCTCCAGCTCGATCCCAAGAACTGGGACATGGAAGGCCCGTTCGCCGAGTTCACCGGCTACGTGGCCGGCGACAAGAGCCCGAAGCCGACCATCCGCGTCACCGCCATCACCCACCGCAACAATCCGATCCTGCGCGGCACGGTCGAGGGCTCGCTGCCCGGCTCCTATTCGGAGAACGGCATCTGCTCGTCGATCATGCGCGCCTCGACCGCCTGGAACGTGCTGGACCGCGCCGGCGTGCCCGGCGTCACCGACGTGTGGTGCCCGCCGGTGCAGACCGGCATCAACCTTCTGATCCGCATGAAGTCGTCCTATCGCAACCAGGCCAAGCAGGCCGCCAACGCGATCTGGGGCTCGTCGGCCGCCCACGTGCGCTACAAGCACATCACCGTGGTCGACGACGACATCGACATCCACGACTACGCGGCGGTCGACTGGGCCATCGCCCAGCGCGTCAACGCCGGCGAGGATGACGTCATCATCATGCCTTCGACCTTCGGCGCGGGCCTCGATCCGTCCACCCGCAAGCGCGACCGCAATCCGGCGCTGTTCGGCACCGGCAAGTGGAATCGCTTGCTGATCGACGCGACCATGAACCTCGACTACGACCCCGATCCGGAGCTCGGCGGCGCCCGCTTCCCGCCGAAAGTCTGGCCGGAGCAGAGCGACATCGACGCCACGATGAAGCGCTGGGGCGAGTTCGGGCTGAAGAAGCCGAACGGCGGCTGAGCAACCTCGCGTCAGCGTCGGCAGATTTTTCCATAACACCGGTGTCGACCCGACCGGTGCGCGCATCGGCGTCACGTCATCGGACGGGCGCCGCTGTGTTGCAGCCTGAATCGGCCGATGACCGGAAGGCGGTCGCGGCAGGAACCGTGGCGATCCGTTCGTAATAGTCCCATGGCCGTCGGCTCTCAGCGGGCGATTTTACGCGATAGACGCCAAGGTCATAGGCCAGACGACCGTTCTGCTGAAGGACGGCTTGCCGCCCGAATTTGTCGACTGGAAGTCGGCGCATCTCCGCATTGACGATCGCGGCATCGTCACTCTTCGCGCTTCTTGCAGCCTTGAGGAAATGCAGGACACCCGCATAAACGCCGGCTTGTTCCCGCGTGGGCATTCGTCCGTGTCCCTTCAGGAAGCGTGCAGCGAAATCGCGGGTTCCCTCACTGTCGTCCCAATAAAAGCCCGACGTAATAATCAAGCCTTGCGCCGCTTCCAGTCCGAGGCTGTTGACGTCTGTGACAAAGGCATGAAGCGCCGCAATCTTCTGCGTGCGCATGATCTGGAATTGACCAGCCTGCTTGATCGCGTTGACGGTGTCGGCGCCGGCGCTTGCAAGCGCCACCACTTGCGCTTTTGCGCTCTGAGCTTGCAACAAAAGGGAGGCGAAATCGGCTGTATTGAGCGGATGACGTGCCCTGCCCAGCACCTTGCCGCCGCGTTCTTCGACGACGGCGGTCGCGTCTTTCTCGAGGTCATGTCCGAATGCGTAGTCGGCTGTCAGGAAGAACCAGGATTTCTGGCCCTGCTCTGCCAACGCAGCCGCCGTGCCGCGAGCAAGCGAGTAGGTGTCATCGGTCCAATGGGTCACATAAGGAGAGCAACGAGGCCCTGTGATCTCGACGCTGGCAGCGCCCGATACCATGAGCGATCGCTTCTTCTCGGTTGCCAGCACCATCAGGCCGAGGACGGCGCCGGAATGAGGCAGGTCGACGATGACGTCGACGCTTTGCCGGTCGAACCACGCACGCGCAATCGCTGAAGCGGTGTCCGGCTTGTTTTGATGATCCGCAGTGATGACCTCGATGGGAACGCCGTCGAGCGAGCCGCCAAAATCTGCAACAGCCATACGGGCGGCCAGAATCGAGCCTGGCCCGCCGACATCCGCGACCACCCCGCTTTGGTCTCCCATCACTCCAATGACGATTTTATTATCGGAGAATTCGGCCAACGCCGATGACGCCGATAGGCCCATAAGCACAAGCGAAATAAGGATTTTTCGGCACATTTTGATCGCTCCCTGTTTCGTTCGGAGAGCAATAGCAAAGCCGCGCGACACACATGTGACGTGACCTGCCCACATGTACCTTGTCGTTTTCAGACAACCAGGTCGGCCCTGGCAGCCAGCAGGATCGAGGACAGGTGCGCACGGACAACCCGACGCTGTTCGACGCCGGCAAATGGAATCGCGTGCTGATCGACGCCACCATGAAGCGGCGCTCGGAGTTCGGGTTGCGACCGCTCGAGCACCGCGTCTTCCCGCTGTCTCAGATGAACGATGCGATGGCCGCCATGAGCAACCGCAACGGCGGCTTCAAGAATTTTATTGTCGACCCGACGCCGGCTCAGTAAGCTCGCTGGAGTAGAACAGATTACATTTGCAATTATCCCGATCGGGATACCGTTTCCAATATTCGTTTCACATAACGATCTGCGCCCGCTCTGCCACCTGCATCAATCGACCGGGGGGAAGTCGTGAGCAAGAACATCGTCTTCTGCGCCGACGGCACATGGAATGGTCCTGGCGAAGCCGATACCGATCCGAAGAATGCGGAGTGGACCAACGTCTTCAAACTTTTCCTGAATCTGGCCGGAGCCTTCAGCCCCGGCAGCACGCTGCTGGAAAAGGAGCAGGAAAAAACACTGCTGAGCGCGAGCAACACCGTCGAGCAGGTCGCCAAATATCTGCATGGTGTCGGCGACTCGGACAACTTCCTGGTCAAGCTTCTGGGAGGCGGCTTGGGAACCGGCCTGATCACCCGGATCGTGCGAGGCTATACGTTCGTGTCGCGCAACTATCGCGCCGGCGACAAGATTTTTCTGATCGGCTTCAGCCGCGGCGCCTATACGGCACGAGCGCTCGCCGGCCTGATTGCGAACCGAGGCCTGCTCGACGCAACCAAGCTGGACCTCGACGACAAGGAGAAAGCTTATCGGTTGGGCGCGGCGGTTTGGTACCAGTACCGGCAGCACGCCATGAGCGCGAGCGGCCATGGCAACCTGCTCTCCGACCTCGCCAACGCGATCCTCGACCTGCCGGGTTTTTTCACCCATCCTCCCGCCAACAACAAGCTCATCGCTGCGCCCATCGAAGCGGTCGGGGTGTGGGACACGGTCGGCGCGCTGGGTATCCCCGCCTACACGGCGACCATGGTCCGTGCGGACCTCTTCCAATTTTCAGACACCAAGCTCAGCCCTGTGGTGAAGAACGGCTTTCAAGCGATCGCCGTCGACGAACGGCGGGCGGATTTCACGCCGACCTTCTGGGATCCTGACAATCGGGTGGTCCAGGCTCTCTTTCCCGGGGCGCATGGCGACGTCGGGGGCGGCTATCCAAGGGCGGGCAATGAAAGCGGCCTATCCGATCGCACGCTCGAGTGGATGACCGCGCAGTTGGCCGGGGTCGGCGTCTTGTTTGCCGGCACTCCGACCGTCGACATCCATCCCGATTTCAAAGGCGTCGCTCACATGCCGTGGAATGATCCGCCTTTCCTGCTGCTCCCTCAGGGCCCTCGTACGTTTGTGCCGGGATACAGGCTGGCAAATTTCGTTCTCTCTCGCATGGGCGCGGGCCCGGTCTTTGCCAATCCCGGGCTGGCGGCTGTGGCTTACAGCCCCACGAATCTCAATGCCTACGTTGCCGGGACCGTGGCCGCGCAGGGCGTCCTGCTCGTCTGAGAGCATCGCCGTCACGCCCTAGGCGGGATGCTCGGCGTGCGCCTTCGCCTCGCCGGCCTCGGTCGCCGCGACCTCCGGCATGAACAGCCGCGAGAACGTCGGGATCACCAGGAGGCTGCAGATCGGCGACAGCAGCATGCCGCCGACGATGACGCAGGCGAGCGGCTGCTGCACCTGCGAGCCGATGCCGGTGGAGATCGCCGCGGGCACCAGGCCGATGCAGGCCGAAAAGCCGGTCATGAACACCTGGCGCATGCGCGCCTCGCCGGCCCGAAGGATCGAGGTCTCGGTCGCCATGCCCTCGTCCATGTCGCGGCGGATGTAGGAGACGAGCAGGATGCCGTCCATGGCGGCGACGCCGAACAGCGAGATGAAGCCGACCGCCGCCGACACGCTGGCGTTCAGGCCCGCGACGTAGAGCCCGAGAATGCCGCCGCAGACCGCGAACGGGATGCCCGACAGCGCAATGAGACTGTCGCGCACCGAATTGAACAGGCTGTAGAGCAGCGCGAGAATGAGCAGGAGACTGAGCGGCACGATCACGGCCAGTCGCTTTTTCGCCTCCTGCAACGCGCCGAACTCGCCCGACCACTCCATGCGGTAGCCCGGCGGCAGCGGCACCTTCTCGGCGATGCGCACCTGCGCCTCCGCCACCGTCGAGCCGAGATCGCGCTCACGCACGCTGTATTTCAGCGGAATGAAGCGCTGGCTGTTCTCGCGGTAGATATAAGCCGCACCGGTGTCGAGCTTGACCTCGGCGACGTCGCTCAGCGCGATATAGGCGAGCCCGGTTTTGGGGTCCGCGCCTGGCAGCGCGATCGGGATCGAACGGATGGCGTCGACGTTGTCGCGGTATTGCGACGCGAACCGCACCGTCAGCGCTGAATTGATCTCGCCCTCGTAGACGCGCGTGATCTCCTGGCCGCCGATCGCGGCCTGCACAACGGTGTTGATGTCGCCGACCGTGAAGCCGTAGCGCGCCGCCTTGGTGCGGTCGATCTTCACCGTGAGGTTGGGCTGGCCCAGCAGGTTGAATGCCGCCGGATTGACCACGCCCGGCACCTTGGCGAGCTCGAACTTGATCTGCTTGGAGAGCCGCTCCAGCTCTCCAAGGTCGCGGCCGAACAGCTTGATCGAGTTCTCGCCTTTGACGCCCGACACGGCCTCTTCGATGTTGTCCTGGATGTATTGCGAGAAGTTGAAGTCGATGCCGACGAACTCGTTGGAGAGCTTCTCGTTCATCTGCCGGACCAATTCTTCCTTGGTCAGGCCCTTCGGCCACTCGCTCTGCGGCTTCAACGGCACGAAGAACTCGGCGAGGAACGAGCCGTCCGGATCGGTGGCGTCGTCGCCGCGGCCCTGCTCGGAGGCGACCGTCTGCACCGGGGTGAATTGCAGGATGACGCGCCGGATTCCCGCCACCGCTTCCATGCCGGACTCGAGATTGATGGTCGGCGGCATCACGGCGCGGATCCAGAGGTTGCCCTCCTCGAGCTTGGGCAGGAACTCGGTGCCGAGCCTTGCGCCCATGATGCCCATCACCACCAGGAAGCCCACGGCGATTGCGGCCGCGCGGCGGGCGTTATGCACCGCCAGCGGCAGCAGCCGCATGTAGATGCTGCGGATGCCGCGCACCAGGAAGGTCTCGATCTCCTGCACCTTCTCGGGCAGCAGCACCGAGGCCAGCACCGGCGTCACCGTGAAGGTCGCGATCACCGCGCCGATCAGCGCATAGGCGTAGGTGCGCGCCATCGGCCCGAAGATCTGGCCCTCGACGCCCTGCATGGTGAACAGCGGCAGGAAGGCCGCGATGGTGATGATCACTGAGAAGAAGATCGGCTTGTAGACCTCCACGGCGGCGTGCAGCACGCGCTGCAGCTTGTCGTTCAGCGCTGCGGTCCGGTCCGTGAAGGCGCGATGGGTGTGGTGGGCGAGATGGCGGAAAATGTTCTCCACCATGATCACGGTGGCATCCACGATAATGCCGAGATCAATCGCGCCGATCGACAGCAGGTTCGCCGACTCGCCGCGCAGCACCGTGATGATGACGGCAAGCAGCAGCGCCACCGGGATGGTGGCGGCGACAACGAGGGCGGAGCGCAGATTGCCGAGGAACAACCACTGGATGGCGAAGATCAGCAGGACGCCGAACGCCATGTTGTGCAGCACGGTGTGCACCGTGATCGCCACCAGGTCGCCGCGGTCGTAGAACGGCAGGATCTTGACGCCCTTGGGCAGCGAGCCGTCGCTGTTGAGCCGCTTCACCTCCTCGCGCACCCGCGTCACCACGTCCATGGTGCGCTCGAACTTCTGCATCAGCACGATGCCGTTGACCACGTCGGTCATGTCGTCGCGGCCGGCCATGCCGAGCCGCGGCCGGTGCCCGACCTGGGATTTGGCGATGTCGGACAGCAGCACCGGATAACCGCCCTGCTGGGTCAGGACGATGTTGTCCATGTCCTTGACCGAGGTGATGACGCCGATGCCGCGCACGTTCACCGACTGCTCGCCCATCGAGATGGTGCGGCCGCCGACATTGGAGTTGCTGGAATTGATGGCGTTGATGATCTGCGGCAGCGTCAGCCCGTAGGCCCGCATCTTGTTGAGGTCGATCTCGGCCTGGAACTCCTTGGTCTTGCCGCCCAGCACCAGAACGTCGGCGACGCCGGGCACGAGCCGCAGCCGCCGCTCCACGGTCCAGTCCTGCAGCGTGCGCAGCTCGATCAGGTCCATGTTCGGCGGACCCGAGAGCTGATAGCGGAAGATCTCGCTGATGGTGCCGGCCGGCGAGATCACCGGCTGGACCGTCGGCGGCAGATCGACATCCTTCAGCCGGTTCAGCGCCTGCTGGCGGACGAAGTAATAGTCGCGGCCGTATTCGAATTGCAGGCGGACGAAGCCCAGTGCGAACACCGAGTTCGAACGGATGAATTTCAGCCCCGGCGTGCTCGCCACCGCGATCTCGATCGGGATCGTGACGTAGCGCTCGACCTCCTCGGGGGACTGGCCGGGATATTGCGCGATAATCTCGATGATCGGCGGGGCAGGATCGGGATAGGCCTCGATGTTCATCACCGAGAACGCGCCTGCGCCGATGGCCAGGAACGCCGCAAAAGCGATCAGCACCAACGGCCGCCGCGACAGGCAGACGGCAATCAAGCTTCGAATCATCGGGCCCCCGGGAAAGTGCAGGATTTTTATACCCGATAAAAAACTGGAAGGCGAAAGCCCCGGGTGCCGCAAGTCTGGGACGAGAAACCTAAGACCGCTCGAATTTAAGCTTCGAACTTGTGGCCCTGGGTCCCCGCTTCCGCGGGGACGAACGGGGAGAGAGCTCGCCGCACCATCAGCCGTTCGTCCCCACGAAAGCGGGGACCCAGCGCTGTACAAATCACTTCAATGATTTAAATCGCATCCCGAACAGCCACGGGTACTTCAAGCGTTCGGCGCGGGCTGCATCGGCTCCGGGACCGGCTCGTGGCCGGCGCTCGGCGCCCGCCGGCGCGAGAACATCTCGATCAGCACCGGCAGCGTCACCAGGATCACGATCGGCGCCAGCATCATGCCGCAGACCACCACGGTGGCGAGCGGCTTCTGCACCTGCGATCCGATGCCGGCGGAGAGCATCGCCGGCAACAGACCGATACCGGCGATGACGCAGGTCATCAGCACCGGCCGCATCTGCAATTCGCCGGTGCGCAGGATCGCGGCGCGGCGGTCCATTCCCTGGGCGATCAGGGTGTTGAATTGCGACAGGATGATGATGCCGTCCATGGTCGAGATGCCGAACAGCGCGATGAAGCCGATGGCCGCCGACACGCTGAAGGGAATGTCCATGATGACGAGACCGAAGATGCCGCCGATCACCGCCATCGGGATCACGCTCATGGCCAGCATGGTGTCCGGCAGCGAGCTGAAATTGATCCAGAGCAGGAGCCCGATCAGCGCGAGGCTGATCGGCACCACGACCTGAAGCCGCGCGATCGCGTCCTTGAGATTGCCGAACTCGCCGACCCATTCCATGCGCGAGCCCGGCGGCAACTCCACCTCTTTCTCGATCTTCGACTGCGCCTCGAGAATGGCGCTGCCGAGGTCGCGGTCGCGCACGCTGAACTTGATCGGCAGATAGCGCTGCTGCTTCTCGCGATAGATGTAGGACGCGCCCGACACGAGGTTGACGGTCGCCACTTCAGTGAGCGGGATCTGCATCACGCCGCCGGCCGGGTTCGTCACGCTGATGCGGATGTCGCGGATCGACTCGGCCGCCTCGCGGAACTTGGGCGCGAGCCGCACCACGATCGGGAAATAGCGGTCGCTGCCCGGCTCATAGATATTGCCGGCGCTCTCGCCGCCGATCGCGATATGGATCGTCGAGTTGATGTCGCCCGGCGTGAGTCCGTAGCGGGCGGCGCGCGCCCGGTCGACGTCGATCTGCAGGGTCGGCTGGCCGAGCGAGGTGAACACCGCGAGATCGGTGATGCCCTGCACGGTCGCGAGCACCGCCTTGATCTTGTTGGCGGTCTCGGTGAGCTTCACGAGATCATTGCCGAACAGCTTGATCGAGTTCTCGCCCTTCACGCCGGACACCGCCTCGGCGACGTTGTCCTGCAGATACTGTGAGAAGTTGAATTCGACGCCGGGGAATTCGGCCTGGAGCTTCTTCAGCACCTCCGCGGTCAGCGCGTCCTTGTCGACGCCGGGGCGCCAGTCCTTCACAGGCTTCAGCGGCACGAAGAATTCGGCGTTGAACGAGCCTGCGGCGTCGGTGCCGTCGTCAGGGCGGCCCTGCTGCGACACCACGGTCTCGACCTCCGGGAAGTCGCGGATGATCCGCCGCATCTGATTGACGTAGCTGTTGCCCTCGTCGAGCGAGATGGTCGAAGGCATCGTGGCACGCACCCACATGTTGCCTTCCTCGAGCTTCGGCAGGAATTCGAGGCCGAGCATACGGACCGCGATCGCGGTCACCACGAACAGAGCCGCGAGCCCGCCGAGAACGATCGGCTTGTTGTTGACCGCAAAATGCAGCACCGGAGTGTAGATCCGATGCAGCACGCGGACCACGATGGTCTCGGTCTCGCTGACATGCTCGGGCAGGATGATGGCGGAGAGCGCCGGCGTCACCGTAAAGGTGGCGATCAGGCCCCCGGCCAGCGCATACGCATAGGTCTTGGCCATCGGGCCGAAGATGTGGCCTTCGACGCCGGAGAGCGTGAACAGCGGCAGGAAGCCCGCGATGATGATGCAGGCGGCGAACAGGATCGAACGGTTGACGTCGGAGCCGGCGCGGAAGATCGCGCCGAGCTTGCCGGTGAAGCCGTCGGCAGTCGGCGGATAGCCGACGCCGTGCGCCTCGTGCAGCTGGCCGAGCCGCCGGAAGATGCTTTCCACCATGATCACGGTGGCGTCGACGATCAGGCCGAAGTCGATGGCGCCGACCGAAAGCAGGTTCGCGGATTCGCCGCGCAGCACCAGGATGCCGATGGCGAAGAACAGCGCGAACGGGATCGTCAGTCCGACGATCACGGCGCTGCGCAGATTGCCGAGGAACAGCCACTGCAGCAGGAACACCAGGCCGATGCCGACCACCATGTTGTGCAGCACGGTGTGGGTCGTGGTGTCGATCAGGTCCTGGCGGTCGTAGATGCGCTCGATCTTGACGCCGGGCGGCAGCAGATTGGCGGCATTGATCCGCTCGACCTCGGCGCGGACCCGCGCGATGGTCGGCGAGCTCTGCTCGCCGCGCCGCATCAGCACGATGCCCTCGACCACATCGTTGTCGTCGTCCTGGCCGGCGACGCCGAGCCGCGGCTGGTTGCCGACGATGACGTTGGCGATGTCCTTCACCAGCACCGGATTGCCGCCGTTCTGGATCAGCATGGTGTTCGCGAGGTCTTCGGGCGACTTGATCAGGCCGACGCCGCGAACCACCGCGGACTGCGGTCCGATATTGATGGTGTTGCCGCCGACGTTGACGTTGCTGTTGTTGAGGACCTGCAGCACCTGGGCGAAGGTCACGCCAAAGGCCAGCATCTTGTTGAAGTCGACCTGGACCTCGAAGGTCTTGCTCTTGCCGCCCCAGCCGATCACGTCGATGACGCCCGGCACGGCGCGGAAGCGCCGCTCCAGCACCCAGTCCTGCAGGGTCTTCAGGTCGGTGACGCTGAAGTTGCGCGGCGCCGCCAGCCTGTAGCGATAGACCTCGCCGATCGGGCTGATCGGCGAGATTTGCGGCTGCGCGCCGTTGGGAAGCTGCGGCAGCTGCGCCAGGCGGTTCAGCACCTGCTGCTGCGCCTCGTCATAGGTGTAGTCGAAGGTGAACTGCAGCTTGATGTCGGAGAGACCGTAAAGCGACACGCTCCGCATGGTGTTGAGGTTTTTCAGATTCGAGGTCGCGGCCTCGATCGGGATGGTGATGTAACGCTCGATCTCTTCCGCCGAGAGCCCCGGGCTCTGGGTGATGATGTCCACCATCGGTGGCGTCGGATCGGGATAGGCTTCGATGTTGAGCTGGCGGAACGCGAACACGCCGCCGACCATCGTCATCACGAACACCACGACCATCAGGACGCGGTGCTTCAGCGAGAATGCAACAAGGGCATCCATCTTGCGGGTTCGTCCGGCGCCTGCGGCGCGTCGTTAGCAGCCCGTCAGCTGCCCTTTAGCTTCCTGCCGCCTGATCGACGAACAGACTGCCTTTCGTCACCACGGACTCGCCCGCCTGGAGTCCCTGCACCACCTGCACCATGCCGGCGCGGGTGATGCCTGCCTTGATCTGCCGCACCTCGAGGGTCTTGTCCGGACGTGCCACCCAGACGCGCGCGGTGTCGGCTTCGTAGATCACGGATTCGCGCGGCACCGCGACCGACATCTCGCCCTCGTCGGCGAAGATCGTCACCGTCGCGAACATCTCCGGCTTGAACTTGCGGTCCGTGTTGTCGATCGTGGCGCGGACCATCAGGCGCCGGATGCTCGGATCGAGCGACGCCGAGACATGATCGATGGTCGCGTTGAACACGGTGTTCGGATAGGCCAGCATGGTGAATTCCATGCGCTGGCCGGCGCGCACCTTGGGCGCCTCGCTCTCGCGCACATAGGCGACGATCCACACCGTCGCGAGATCGCCGATGACGAACACCGGATCGACCGCGCCGGTCGTGATGTAGCTCACATATTGGCCCGGACCGATCTTGCGCTGGACGACCGTGCCGCCCAGCGGCGCGTAGATCGGCGTATCCGAGGTGATCTTGCCCTGCTCCTGGAAGGCCGTGATCTCTTCGTCGGTCTTGCCGAGGATCGAAAGCTGGTTGCGCGAGGCTTCGAGCGCGGTCTCGGCGGTCTTCAGATCGGACCGCGACTGGATCAAGGTGGCCTGGGCGGTCTGGTAGTCGCGCAGCGGACCGGCCTTGCTTTCGTAAAGCGTGCGGTTCTGCTTCTCGATGATCTCCGCGATCGTCACGGCCGACTTCGCCTTGTTCAGGCCCGCGACCGCCGCCAGGAAATTGTTCTGCGCGTTCACCATGTCGGCGGCTTCGATGTAGAACAGCGGCTGACGCTGCTGCACCGTGTCGCCGGCCTTCACCATCACGCGCGTCACGCGCCCGGCATAGGGCGGGAAGATTGCAGTCGAGCGATCGTCGTTGATCGCGATCTTGCCCTCGGTGACGATCTCCGAGCGGAACGCCATCTGCTTGCACGGCTCGATCTGGAGTGCGCGCAGTTGCGCCTCGGTCGGCACGAAACGCGCCGGACGCTTGGACTGGCTCGACACTTCGGTGTCGGCGCCGACCGTAACCTTGGCGGTGTGCTTGTTGTCAGGGCTGTTCGCATAGACGGCTGCGCCGGCCGCGACGGCGAGCACCGCGACAACGATCAGGGTCTGTCTCTTTCCAACGGCTGCCCGCACCACATGCGAGCTGCGCGACCAGAGCGTTTCCAAAGACAAACTCCTCTCCTCCCCCTGAAGAGGGCACATTTTTTCTCGTCGGGCTGTATAGCAGATCAGTCCACTTTCAATAGTTAAAAAGCGGCCATGTTCAAGGTTACGACGCACTCATAAGTGTTTGTGCGTAGGCCATAAATTGCGACAGGCGCCCGTTTCGGGACGCCTGTTCGGAAGGCACGGCGTCCCGTTGCGGTTTCGGCGGGCAGGGTCAGGGTTACCCTGACGTTACTCAGTCGCCGGTGTCGACCTTCGGCAGCGCCAAAGCGGCATCGACCAGTGCGCCGGCGCGCTTGAAATCGAAATTCCGGTAGACGTTCATCTTCACCAGGAATGAAGCACCGCCGTAAAACTTCTCGTACTGCGCATGGCGGTTGCCGAATTCCGAGCCGAGGAAGTCCCAGAGCAGCCGCATCAACGCCACCCGGCTCTTCGCATCGGTCGAGGCAGAGCGTTGATAACGCTCCATATCCGGGGCGGTTTCGGGGCTTTCCAGGTCGGCCAGCGACGACGGCAGGGTGATGAAGGCGCCGCCGGCGAGCTCGCGGACCATCTCGAGCATCCGGCCGTTGAACTCCGACTGCAGCGCCATGGCCGAATAGATCGTCAGCGCCGACGGCCAGAGCACGCCGTTCTTGACCTCCGACACGGTCTCCTGGGCCATCAGCATGCCCTCGTAGATCGAGACCAGGGCGGCGAGCTCGCCCATCATGACCTGGACCGGCGGCGCCCCGACGTTTCCTGTCATTTCGTTCATCCGCTGCGCCAGCCCGGCCAGGAAGCGCAGCTTCGTCACATAGCGAACCTGGGCCTGGTGGTTGCCCAGCGTGTGCGCGGTGGTCTTCCACCACTGGTCGCGGCTCGCCTCGATGTTGCGATAGATGAACACGTGCTCCCAGGGCACGAACACGTTGTCGAAGATCACGTAGTTGTCGGTCTCGTCGAACCGGCTCGACAGCGGATAGTCGAAGCTGTTGTCGGCGCGGAGCGCAAACGGCCGCCGCGGATAGAGCTTCAGCCCCGGCGCGTTCATCGGCACCGCGAGGCAGTTGGCGTAGTTCTCGTCGCCGGGCTGCAGCGGATGGATGCAGCTCAGGTGCAGCCAGTCGGACAGCACGCCGCCGGTGGCGAGCTGCTGCGCGCCGGAGATGATGATGCCGTCGTCGCGCTCCTTGACCACGCCGGCATAGAGCGCCGGATCGCTCTGCTTGTGCGCCGGCTTGCTGCGGTCGATCTGCGGCGGCACGATCGCGTAGCTGGCATAGAGATGCTCGTCGCGCATCTTCTCGTAGAACGCCACGACGTTGTCGGCGTATTTCTGGCCGCCCTTGGCGAACACCTCGGGCACCGAGGCATAGCCTGCGAAGAAGCCCGCGACGTGGTCGGGCGTGCGGCCCATCAGGCCGAAGGTCGCCTCGGCCCACTTTTCGTGAAACAGCCGGCGCTGGCGCAGGTCGGCATGCGAGCGCGGGATCTGGTAGGCGCGCAGCACCGGCCCGCCGGTCTTCGGCGACGTGAAGGTCATCAGCTCGCGGTTCGCGGGCTCGGCCGCAATGTCATAGAGCCGCGCCACCGAGCGCGCCGCCTCGCGAAACGCCTTGTGCTTGGTGACGTCCTTGACCTTCTCGCCCTCGACGAAAACCGTGCGGCCGTCGTTCAGCGAGCGCAGATATTCGGCGCCGGTGCGCAGCGGCGTGGCGGCCGCGGTCTTCGGCTTGTCCTGCGAAAGCGTGCTCATGGCTCATCTCCAAGGTTGGGGCGGCCTGACGCAGCCCGGTTAGCTACAGAATTTAGCTACAGTATGTAGGTATTTTGGACGCGGTCAAGCGGCTGTGCTAGAACGGCCTCCGGCGGGAGGAGATTCGATGGCCACGAGAGAGGCGGCAAAGCGGGCGCCGGCGCAGGGCGCCAAGTCAAACGCCAAGCCGAACAACACCAGCAAGACCAAGGCGTTCGCCTCGCCCGCGACGGTGACGCTGCCGGCGATGCTGACCGACGGCAACGATCTGAAGTTCCGCGAGACCATCTACCTGATGGCGCTGGCCTTCGACCGGCTGCACTCCTGCCGCGAGGCCTTCGGTCGCGCGCTCGCCCTCACCGCCTCGCAGTTCATCGTGCTGATCGGCACCGCGCACCGGCAGGGCCACGAGGGCGTCACCATCCGCACCCTCGCGGAGCACACCCAGCTGGCCGCGACGCATGTGACCACCGAGGTCGGCCGCCTGATCGACAAGGGCCTGCTCGTCAAGGAGCCCAACAGCCGCGACCGCCGAAGCGTGCTGGTGCGGCTCACGCCGAAAGGCGAGGCCGCGATCCGCGACGTCAATCCGCTGCTGCGCCGCGTCAACGACCGGCTGTTCCAGAACGTCACGCGCGGCGAGTTCGACGCGGTGTCGCGTTTCTTTGCGAAGTTCGCCCGCAACAGCGAGGAGGCGCTGTTCGAGCTAGGCCGCGCCGAGCGCGATCGCATCGCCAACGATTAGCTCTTCGCCTTCGATTTTTTGATCGACACCGGCCGCGCCTCCAGCGCGCCGTCGCGCAGGCGGACCTGGAACACCACGTCGACAAAGATGTGCGGGTCCTCTTCCTTGGCCACCTGCATCTGGACGCGCGCCTTGATCAGGCCGTTGTTGTCGATCGAAAGCTTCGGCGGGTCGCCGGAATTGTCGCCCTCGATCTCGAACGCATACCGCTCGTCCTTGACGGTCTTGCGCAGCTCCTTGCGGACCGCGAACTCCATGACCGATTTCAGATCGAGCGACAGCACCGGATGGGCACCGCGCTCGGGCAAGGCATGAAGCCGCATCGCCACGGTGCTCCAGCGGAAATCCACGAGCTCGATGACGAAGCGGCTGTTCGGCGACCAGATGGCGTGGAAGTCGTAGCGGTTCGCGCGCATCGGGCCGATCGCCCAATAGTCGCCCGGCGAGATTGCGAGCGGCTTGCCGTTGCCGAGCCAGACCAGCACGCTCTCCAGCTCCTCGTCGGTGGCCTCCTCGACCGGCGCCCGGCCGGGCGAGCGCCAGGCGAACGCCATCTCCTTCGACGGCGACGTCGTGCCGGCGATCACGCGCGCCGCGCCCGCCCCCTCGCCGCAGACCAGGTCCTCGGATGGATCGGGCTTGCACGGGCCGGTGCCGGCCTGCGCGGAAACGCAAGCGCCGAGCAGGAGCAGAGCGGCCACAACGAATGCACGATGCATGGAATTCCCGAGATGAGGCGTCAGCACGTCCGGTTCTGTCCTTTGTTGCAGCGACGGCGAGATTTGTTCAACGGCCCGCGGCCGGAATCGAGCTACTCGGCCTTCAGCCCGACGGCACGGATCAGCTCGCCCCACTTCTTCGAATCCGCCTCCATGATGCGGCGCATCTCCCCCGGGCTGCTGGGCGACAGCTCGAGCCCCGCCGCCGACAACACCTTCTGCGCCTCGGGCAGCGCCGCGATCCTGGCGAACTCCATGTTGAGCTTTGCGACGCGATCCTCCGGTGTGCCGCGCGGCACGAACAGCGCGAGCCACGATGGTGCGCTGAAGTGCGGCACGCCGGCCTCCCGCAGGGTCGGGATGTCCGGCAAGAACTTCGAGCGCTCAGGCTCGGCGACGCCGAGCGCCACCACCTGGCCGCCGCCGATCATCGGCAGGATCGCAGCGGTATCGACCATGGCCAGCGGCACATCGCCGGCCGCAACAGCGGCCGCGGCCGGCGCGCCGCCGCGATAGGGCACGGCCTCCATCTTGAACCCAAGCTCGCGCTGCATCAGCTCGGCGGCAAGATTGGCTGACGAGCCGCGGGCGGCGACGGAGTAGCTGAGCGGCCTCGCCTTCGCGGCCGCGACCAGGTCGGCGACCGAGGCGATGCCGGCCTTGGCGTTGGCGGCGAGCACGATCGGGCTCGACACGACCTTGGTGATCGGCACCAGGTCGTGGAGCGGATCGTAGTTGACCTTCGCCAGGTGGACGTTGATCGTCACCGGGCTGTCCGACAGGATGATGATGCTGTGGCCGTCTGGATCGCTGCGCACCAGCGTATCGATGCCGATCGCGGCATTGGCGCCCGGCTTGTTCTCGACGATCACGCTCTGCCCGATGCTGTCCTGCATGTTCTTTGCGATCACCCGCGCCGTGAGGTCGACGCTGCCGCCCGGCGCATAGGGCACGATGATGCGGATGGTCCTGCTCGGGAAGTTCTCGGCCTGCGCCGGTGCTGCCGCAGCGGCGAGCGCGAGCAGCGCGATGCACCAACGCTTCACCCGACGGGGTTCCGCCATCAAACGTTCCTCCCTTTGCAGGTCCTCTTGGTACGTCCTCTTGGTACGTCCTCTTGGTACGCCTCTTGGCGCATCCGATTGTTGCGCCGATGATGAACGCAACACAGCGCCCTGATCAATCGGGCAAAACGGGGCATTCATCACGTGAATGGCGGTCTATTTTACTGATCGATTTTGAGAATGCCGGGCCGCGTCCTAATGTGCCGCGAAAGCCGGCGGACAGCCTTGCCGCGAAGCATGGTCGCGGCATGATGCGTTGAGCGGAGGAAATGCATGCCATCAAGCTGCAGGATCGCGATTGTCGGCGGCGGGCTTGCGGGGCTCGCCGCCGCCCATGCGCTGCGCACCGTCGGCATCAAGGCCGAGGTGTTCGAGCAGGCGCCGAAGCTCGGCGAGATCGGCGCCGCCGTCAATGTCAGCCCGCAAGCCGTCAAAGCCCTGCAGGCGATCGGCGTCGGCGACAAGATCGCCGCGGTCGGCAACAGCTCGCCCGGCATCTACACCCGCAATATGCAGACCGGCGAGTTCCTGGAGCTGAACGACCGCATGAAAGCCGCGGCGCGCTTCGGCGCGCCCTACTACACGTTCCATCGCGCCGATCTGCTCGATGCGCTGGCGAGCGGGCTCGATCACAGCGCCGTGCATCTCGGCCACCGCCTCACCGCCATCGAGGAGCGCGACGATCGCGTCATGCTCAGCTTCGACAACGGCACGAGCATCGACGCCGAGTACGTCATTGCCGCCGATGGCGTGCGCTCGGTGATCCGCCGCGCGCTCTACGGCGCCGACAACCCGACCTATACGGGCCAAATGGTGTGGCGCGCGCTGCTCAACGGTCCCGACGTGCCGAAGGAGGTGCTGGAGCCGACCGGTCATATCCAATGGGTCGGGCCGGGCTGTCATCTGCTCGCTTATTACATCCGCGGCACCAGGCAGGTGAACATCGTCACCCAGGAAGACACCGACAAATGGGTCGAGGAAGGCTGGTCGACCCGCGGCGATCCCGACGAGATGCGGCTGTCCTTCCCCAATCCGGAGCCGCGCCTGAAGAAGCTTCTCAGCATCGTCACCGAATGCTCGAAGTGGGGCCTGTTCACCCGGCCGCTGACGCAGAACTGGGGCCGTGGCCGCATCCAGCTCATCGGCGACTCCGCGCACGCCATGCTGCCCAATGCCGGCCAGGGCGCCTGCCAGGCCTTCGAGGACGCCTACATCCTGTCGCGCTGGCTCGAGGCGAGCACCGATCCGGTCGAAGCCTTCACGAACTTCCGCCGCGTCCGCATCCCGCGCGTGCACGGCATCCAGCGGCTGTCCTTCTCCAACGCCAAGTTCAAGCACATGCGCGACGCCGCCGCGCAGAAGGAATCGATCGCCACGGGCAAAGGCAGCGTGCACGGCAGCGCCGAATGGGTCTGGAGCTATGAGCCGACCCGCGAATGGAACCAGGAGCCGACGGTGCCCACCGCTTACGCGGCCTGAGATCCGCTGCACTGAAATCTAAAAAAAACGCCGCATCGCGACCAAACAAAATACAGCGGCGCCGGGAGGGACATATGAATCGGAAGATCGTCAGCATCGTCGTGCTGCTGTTGGCGCAGCTCTTCATCGTGCAAGGCGCGCAGGCCTTCCCCGACCGGCCCGTCAGGCTCGTGGTGTCGTCGCCGGCCGGCGGGCCGCCCGACATCATGGCGCGGCTGCTGTCGGACAAGCTTGCCGCGGCGCTGGGCCAGCCGATCGTGGTCGAGAACAAGCCCGGCGGCGGTGGCGGCACGGTCGCCTCCAAGGCGGTGCTGGCCGCGGAGCCCGACGGCTATACGATCTACATGGGCAGCACCAGCTCGGTGCTGATCGGGCCGCTGGTGCACAAGAACGCCGGCTTCACGGCGGAGTCTTTCACCGCTGTGGCCGGCCTGTCGGAAAGCGCCGAGGTCCTCGCGGTGCATCCGTCGGTGCAGGCCGGCTCCGTCGCCGAGCTGGTCAAGCTCGCCAAGGCGCAGCCCGGCAAGCTGAACTACGCCTCGGCCGGCGTCGGCTCGCTGCCGCATATCGAAGGCGAGTTGCTGAAAGCGCAGGCCGGAATCGACATGGGCCACGTGCCGTATCGCGGCGGCGGTCCTGCGGTCTCTGATCTGTTGAGCGGGACGGTCCAGGTGATGTTCTCGGCGCTGACGCAACTGCTGCCGAACGTTCGCGACGGCCGCCTGCGGGGCCTCGCTGTCACCAGCGCTGCGCGCAGCAAGCTTGCGCCCGACATTCCGACCATGGTCGAGAGCGGCTACGATTTCGTCACCGCGTCGGTCAATTTCATCGTGGCACCGCCGGGCACGCCGCTGCCGATCCGGCAGCAGATCAACGACGCTGTCGCGAAGACGCTGGCGAGCCCCGAGGTCGAGCAGGCCTTCGCCAAGATCGGCGCCACGGCGCGCCCGGCTTCGCCGGAACAGCTCGCAGCCTACATGGCCGAGCAGCAGCGCCGCTGGGCCAAGATCGTGGAGACGACGAAGACCGTGGCGGAGTGACGTTCGCTACGGATCAATTGAAACTTCGATCTGTCGCCCTGGGTCCCCGCTTCCGCGGGGACGAACGGCTGATGGTGCGGTGAACTCTCTCCCCGTTCGTCCCCGCGGAAGCGGGGACCCAGTGCTGCACAACAAGATTCAATGAAGTTGAATCTTTATTCTTCAAATCGCCTTCCAGAACACCACGCGCGGCTCGCCTCGGCCCGCATAATCCTTCACCACCGGAATGCCCTCGGCGTTGGGCTCGCCCAGGAGACCCATGCCCAGGCTTTTATGAAACGCGATCGAGCCCGCATTCGATGGCGTGGTGATCGCCTTGATGTGCCGACAGCCGCGCGCCTGCGCGAACTCCACGAAGTGATCGAACAGCTGCTGCCCGAGCCCTCGTCGTCGCGCCGAGCTCCGCACCGCGATCACATGCACGTAACCAACCGGCTCGACCTGCGAGATGAATCCGAACAGGTAGGCCGCGACCACAGCCCCATCGCGGATCACAAACGCCGAATCGCCGAACTCGTGGATCAGCATCGGATGATGCAGATGCCGAACCTCCCGGCCATCCCAGAAATCCGCGAGCGCATCGAGGATCTGGGTGAAATCTTGCTTCGTACAGTTCGAAATTGCCGCGTTCATCGAAGGCACTGTAGCACCGCCGCTCAAGCCCACTACGTCCCGGTCGAATATCGCCTGGATCGAGCGGGAGGAAACCCATGGATCGCCGTACCTTTCTGAACGCAACAGCCGCGGTCGCGGCAGCTTCGCTGCTGCCCGGCGCAGCGCGAGCGCAATCTGCGCCGCCGAAGGTCCAGAACGTCGTGCTGATCCACGGCCTGTTCGCCGACGGATCGTGCTGGACCGAGGTGATCGCGCGGCTGCAGCGCAAGGGCCTCAATGCCACCGCGGTGCAGAACCCGCTGACCAGCCTGCAGGCCGCCGTCGACGCCACCAAGGACGTGCTGTCCTGGCAGCAGGGCCCGACCGTGCTGGTGGCGCATTCGTTCGGCGGCATGATCCTGAGCGAGGCCGGCGTCGATCCGAAGGTTTCGTCCCTGGTTTATGTCGCGGCGCGCGCGCCCGATGCCGGCGAGGACTACGGCGCGCTCGCAGCCAAGTACCCTACCCCGCCCGCGTCCGCCGGCATCGTGTGGGCGAACGACTGGGGACGGCTCGGCGAAGAAGCCTTCCTGCGCGACTTCGCCGGCGACCTGCCGGCCGAGAAGGCGCGTCTGCTTTACGCCGTGCAGGCGCCGTTCAAGCGTTCGCTGCTCGCCGACAAGACCACGCAGGCGGCCTGGCGCTCGAAGCCGAGCTTCTATGCGGTGTCCACCGAGGACCGCACCATCAATCCGGACCTGGAGCGCTTCATGGCCAAGCGCATGGGCGCCAAGACCATCGAGGTGAAGGCGAGCCATCTCGGCCTGATCTCGCAGCCCGATGCGATTGCGGGGTTGATCCTGGAGGCGGCCGGTCAGACATAAGCCGCTCCACAGGAGCGCGCGCCATGACCGCGGACGGCTTGATCACAATACGAAGTAGCTTTGGCTCGAAGGAAACGATGGAGCGGCTCGAGGCCGAAGTGAAGGCGAAAGGCCTCACCGTGTTCGCTCACATCGACCACGCGGCGGGCGCCTCGGCCGCGGGCTTGCCGCTGCGGCCGACCGATCTGTTGATCTTCGGCAACGCCCGCGGCGGCACGCCGCTGATGCGGGCAGCGCAGACCATCGGCATCGACCTGCCGCTCAAGGCACTGGTCTGGCAGGACGAGGCCGGCGGCACATTCCTGTCCTACAACGATCCGGCGTGGCTCGCGACGCGCCACGGGCTCGGCAATGACGTCCAGCCCGCCGTCGATGTGCTGAGCAGCGCACTCCACGCGCTGGCCAGGGCCGCGACCGGAGCGCAATAGCGGCTGATACCGCCGATGTCTGACGATGTCCGAATATGAACGTTGAGAAGCGCGCTTCAAGGAGCCGGGCCGTCGCCGGCGCGACCTCAGCGCGGCCGCGGCGCTCTTGATGACCGGAGCTGCTGGCTGAGCTCGCGTGCATGATCGATGAAGACGCGCACGCCCGGGCTTAGCGTTCGGTTGCGAAGCGTCACGACGCCGACAGGGGCCGGCCTGGTTTTCACGGCTACCGGCAAGACCTTGATGGTGTCGCGCTGCGTGGCAAATTTCAGCAACGACGACGGCAGGGCAGCGACAAATCGCCCGGTCGCCAGCAGGCCCCAATAGATTTCGATGGAACTGCAGATCACCGGTGCGGCTGGCTCGGGAAGACTGTCGGCCAGAAAAATGCCTCTAACGATCGAGCCCACCTCGGTGCCGCGCTGGGGCAATATCCATGGCTCGCCGATCAAATCGGGCAACGCGATCTTTCGCCGCTTCGCCCAAGGACTCGACAGCCCGGCGACGATCGAGACTGGCTCGGCGAACAGTTCTTCGCTGATGAGATCGCGGTCGAGAGGGCGGGTCGGCAAGCGTCCGACGATGAGATCAAAACTGCGGTCGCGAAGACTGTCGTAAACCGTGGGGCTCGTCAGAACCTGGGTCACCTGCACAGTCAGGCGAGGATAATTCGCGCGCATCCCGCCGATCACCGCAGGCAAGAGTCCCGCCATCATGGCCGCAAACGCGCCGATCCTGACTTCGCCAACCGCCGGGTCGGTGAGCGTCTCGATTTCGCTCACGCCCTGCCGCAATTCGTCGAAAGCAGCGATGCTGCGGCGGACCAGCGCACGTCCGTAGGCGGTCAGCGTCGCGCCGTGCCGGTCGCGATCAAACAGCCGAACTCCGAGCTCCGCCTCCAGATCGCTGAGGGCTTTGGACACCACCGGCGGCGAGACCGCAAGCTCCTGCGCCGCCTTGATCAAGCTACCCCGCTCGGCGACCGTCAGGACGATGTGCAGATCGCGGAGCTTGATGCGGCGACCGGTGCGGATCATCAAGTTTGACGAGGGCATGGCGCAATCTTTGTTAGCTGAATGGCTATTCTAGCGTCGAATAATAGAACTTTTCAGCTAACCACGCCCAGGCGACAGTGCATCACATGCGGCATGGAGGCCCCCAATGCTGAACCGACGGTCGCTCCTCGCTGGGTTGGCCTCATCCGTCGTGGTTGCCAGTGGCGCGACCGCGCAGCCATCCTACCCGTCTCGCACCGTCAGGATCGTCATGCCGTTTCCACCTGGAACGCCCAGCGAATTCGTCATCCGCGCGCTGGCGGAACGGCTTTCGGAAAAGCTCAAGCAGCCCTTCATCATCGAAAACCGTCCCGGCGGCGCGGGCGGAACGGTGGGCGCCGCCGCCGTCGCGGCCGCAGCACCCGACGGCTACACGTTGCTGGCAACCTCGCCCGGTCCGCTGGTCACGGCAGCAGCGATGTTCAAGAACCTGCCGTACGATCCGGCCGCACTCGTGCCGATCGCGCAGCTGTTCGAGAGCCCGCAACTGCTGGCGGTGCATCCCTCAGTGCCCGCGAAGTCGCTTGAGGAGTTCGTGCTTTATGCGAAGGCTCATCCGCGAACGATCAATTTCGCCTCGCCGGGAATCGGCACTTTCCCCCACCTCCTCGGCGAGATGCTGAAGACGTCGGCCGGCATCGAAATCGATCATGTACCGTACAGCGGCCCCGCCGCTGCCCTGAAGGATGTCGTGGCCGGTCACGTCAAGATGTACTTCGAGACGTCGACGCTGATCATTCCGCAGGCTGAAGCCGGAGCCGTACGCGTTCTGGCGGCCGCGAGCGAAACCCGCACCGAACGCCTGCCGGACATACCGACAACACGCGAAAGCGGCTACCCGGAGGTCGTCGGCGCTTTCTGGTCCGGTCTCCTCGCACCTCCCGGCACGCCCGCCGAAATCGTCGGCATCCTCAACGCCGCAGCCAACGAGGCGATGCAGTCTGCCGAAGTCGGCAACGCTCTGACAAAGCTCGCAGCCCGCCGGCGGACCGGCTCGCCGGAGCAATTTCGCGAATTCATCGCAGGCGAATCCGGGAAATGGAGCAACGTGATCCGCTCAGCCGGCATCAGGACGCCTTGAGACCACGGGATTCGACCAGTCATGCCGTATCTTCAGCTTGATATCGGACGCTCTTACCCGACCGAGACGAAACGCGCGCTCGCCGCGCAGCTTGGCTCGATTTACGCCGAGGTCATGCAGACCAGGGCCGAGAAGGTCGTCGTTGCGGTGCGCGAGTTGGGCGAAGGCAATCTGTGGCGATGCGGAACGCATTTCGCGCCTGCATCGGTCCTGAAATGCGACATCCGCAGTGGACGTCCAACTGAGCAGCGTGCTCGGCTTGCGGCACGCTTGGCCGAGGCCTGCGCAACCCTGCTCGAATGCGAGCTCGCGTTCTTGACCGTAGAGTTCACTCAGCATCCCGGCGACGAGTTCTATCGGCCCGGCCACGGTTTCGTGCAGGACTGGTCTCCGGCTGAGGCATGACCTTCTGCGGCCGCTCTTGTCACCGGGGCCGGCGTCGCTCAACCTCCTGTCCTCACAGTGGCGGGAGCTCAGATGTCCGAGTACGAACGTTGGGAAGCGCGCTTCAAGGAGCCGGGCTATCACTTCGGCACCGAGCCGAACGCCTTCCTCAAGAGCAAGGCCGGTCTGCTGAAGCCAGGCCAGAAGGTGCTGTCGATCGCCGACGGCGAAGGCCGGAACGGCGTGTTCCTCGCAAGCCTCGGCCTCGACGTGCTGGCGACCGATTTCTCGCCCAGCGCACTGGCAAAGTCGCAGGCGCTGGCGAAGGAGCGCGGCGTCGCGCTGCGCACCGAGCGGGCCGACCTCGAAACCTGGACATGGCCGGTCGCGGCGTTCGACGTCGTCGTCGGCATCTTCTTCCAGTTCCTGGTGCCGGCCTCGCGCACGCGCGTGTTCGCCCACATCAAGAGCGCGCTGAAACCCAGCGGGCTCGTGCTGATCGAGGGCTATGGCCTGAAGCAGATCGAATACAAGACCGGCGGGCCGGGCGTGCCGGACCAGCTTTACACCAGGCCGATGCTGCAGGAAGCTTTCGGCGACTTCGCCTCGCTCGAGATCACGGAATACGACGCGATGCTGTCGGAAGGCGACCGCCATGTCGGCATGTCGGCGCTGGTCGATCTCGTCGGACGCAAATAGGTCGTCGCAAGAACAAGCCTGAAGGGTGCCGCCATGATCAAGCTCACGCGTCTGGGCCACGCCACTTTCGAGACGCCGGACATCGACAAGGCGATCGAGCATCACACCCAGGTCATCGGGCTGTCGCTGGTTGCGCGCGAGCGCGACCGCGCGTTTCTCGCCACCCGCACCGGCCAGCTTGCGATAGAATTCGTGAGAGCCGCGCAGCCGAAATGCGCCAAGCTTTCCTTCGAGGTGCCGGCGAGTGCCGATTTCGCGGCGATCCGCCGCGAGCTGCAAGGCCACGGCGTCAGTGCGGAGGAGAAAAGCGATGCCGTGCCCGGCCTCGACAAGGTGCTGGCGTTCCAGGACCCGAAGGGCACCGTGATCGAGCTGTTCCGCGACTGGAGCTATGTCGGCAACGGCCAGCAGGTGGTGGGCGTCGGCGCGCTCAAGCTCGGCCACATCGCCTTCATCGTGCCGGAGCCCAAGGTGCTGGCCGAGTTCTACGGCAAGGTCCTGGGCTTCCGTATCTCCGACTGGATCGGCGACTTCTTCGTGTTCCTGCGCTGCAACGCCGACCACCACACCGTGAATTTCATCCGCGGCGACAAGGTGCACATGCACCACATCGCCTATGAGCTGAAGGACTTCGCGCATCTGCAGACGGCCTGCGATGTGCTCGGCCAGCGGAAGATCCCCATCGCCTGGGGCCCGGTGCGGCTCGGGCCGGGCCACAACGTCGCGACGTTTCATCGCGATCCCGACGACTGGGTCACCGAGTTCTATGCCGAGCTCGACCAGATGAAGGACGAGGAGCTCGGCTATTTCGATCCGCGCCCCTGGCACCAGGACCGGCCGCAGCGGCCGAAGGTCTGGGAAAGCCACCAGGTGGCCTACATCTGGGGCCCGCCGCCGACGCCGGATTTTCTGAGGCGGAAGGAGTGAGGCGTCGCGTGCCGTTTTTTCCCGGTTGCTCCGCTCGCACCGCTCTCGTGTCCCGGACGCAGTGCAGCGCGAAGCGGTGCACTGCTGATCCGGGACCCCGGTTGCTATCCGCATAAAGAAAGAAACCGGGGTCCCGGGTCTGCGCCGCACCACTTCGCGCTCATGCGCTCGTGCTGCGCCGCGCCCGGGACACAAGAGCCGCGCCTCTGTCCCCACTCTGTCAACATCGGAAATCGCAATAATCTTTTCTTCTTTTCCCAACCCTGTATTCCGGGGATGCCTTGCTCAACAGAGGGCGTCATCTAGAGCGTCTATTTGGCGGAGCAGGGTGTGGCGCCCGGGTTTCCTGTCCTAACGCAGGCAGGGGCTTCGGGTCGTCTC
>Ga0102590_1000659_pt1 | contig 67814 bp, 66 predicted proteins | sample AraplaMF_Col_mMF_FD_76859 | JGI IMG/M metagenome (GOLD analysis project Ga0102590, IMG submission 76859) | Arabidopsis root microbial communities from the University of North Carolina, USA - plate scrape MF_Col_mMF | ecosystem: Host-associated > Plants > Roots > Endosphere | place: USA...
GCACACACACCACCGGCCGGCCGCACAGCAGCTCGGTCGTCTCGAAGCCGGGCGGCATGTCGTCACCTTGGAGGTAGTTCACCAAGCCCAGGTCGAAGGCGCCCTCCAACAGCCCGCGGTGGATGTCGGCCTGCTGCGTTGCGACGATCTCGACCTGGGTGACCGGGTGCGCGGCCCGGAACTCGCGCACGGTCGGGATGAGCAGCGGGACGGTGGCCGTGTTCACCGTGCCGAGTCGGACCATGCGGCTGATGCGGTGCTGGTCGCCGGCCGCGCCGCGCAGCCGGTCGACCGCGTCCAGCACACTCATGATGTGGGGCAGCAGCTCCCGCCCCTCGTCGCTGATCTTCGCCCCGGACCGCTTGCGTTCCAGCAGGTCCACACCGAGCTCGCGCTCCAGATTGCGTACGGTCTCGCTGAGCGCCGGCTGGGACAGATGCAGTTCCTCGGCGGCGCGCCGCAGCGAACCGAGCCGTGTGACGGCAGCGATGTATTCGAGCTGTTCGATACGCACGAACAGGAGACTGAGCCCTCCCGCGGACCGGGTTCAAGGGAATCCCTGTCACAACCTCGTGAATACCGACTCTCAGCATGTGGAATCACATCCGGGCATTCTTGACCAGATGGACTTCCTCCTGGTTCGATCGTGACATGAAGCGACAGGACCTCACGCGGCGACGCCACGTCGACCTTGCGCGTGTCTCCAGCGCCTTCTGTTGCTGTCGGGTCTGAGCGCAACGAGGGAAACCCTCCCACTCGCTCCCTCCGCGATCTCTTCTCGTGAATTCCGATCCCGACCGATTTCCGTCCTGATGACGAATCTCCCGGGGACGCCGCTCCAGCGTGCCTGAATTCCCCAGACCTCATTCGCCCCGCCCGCGCAGCATTCCCCTGCCAGGAGTTCACCATGTCCGTGTCCCCCGAACCCTCGGGATGCGATCCCGTCCGCTTCGCCTACTGGGTCCCGAACGTCAGCGGCGGCCTGGTCACCAGCACCATCGAGCAGCGCACCGACTGGGGTTACGACTACAACCGCGAACTGGCCGTGCTCGCCGAGAACAACGGCTTCGACTACGCCCTCACCCAGGTCCGCTACATGGCCAGCTACGGCGCCGAATTCCAGCACGAGTCGACCAGCTTCAGCCTTGCCCTGCTACTGGCCACGCAGCGGCTGAAGGTCATCGCCGCCGTGCACCCCGGCCTGTGGCACCCGGGCGTCCTCGCCAAACTCGGCGCCACCGCCGACCACCTGTCGAACGGGCGCTTCGCCGTCAACGTCGTCAGCGGTTGGTTCAGGGGCGAGTTCACCGCCCTCGGAGAGCCGTGGCTGGAACATGACGAGCGCTACCGCCGCTCCGAGGAGTTCATCCGCGCCCTGCGCCAGATCTGGACCGAGGACCACACCGAACTCGCCGGAGACTTCTACCGGTTGCGTGACTTCTCCCTCAAGCCCAAGCCGCTGAACACCCCGCAGCGCCCGCACCCGGAGATCTTCCAGGGCGGCAACTCCACCGCCGCTCGCGCCATGGCCGGCCGCGTCTCCGACTGGTACTTCAGCAACGGCAGGGACTTCGACGGCGTCACCGAGCAGATCAACGACGTTCGGGCATCGGCCACTCAAATCGGCCGTAGGGCACCGAAGTTCGGCCTCAACGGCTTCCTCATCGCCCGCGACACCGAGGCCGAGGCCCGCGAGACGCTCCGCGAGATCGTCGCCAAGGCCGACACCCGGGCGGTGCACGGTTTCCGCGACGCCGTCCAGCAGGCCGGTCCTTCCACCACCGACGGCAAGGGCATGTGGCAGGACTCCGGCTTCGAGGACCTCGTCCAGTACAACGACGGCTTCCGCACAGGTCTGATCGGCACTCCTGAGCAGATCGCCGAACGGATCGTCGCCTACAACGGCTCGGCGTCGACCTCTTCCTCCTCGGCTTCCTGCACTACCTGGAGGAAGTCGAGTACTTCGGCAAGAAGGTGCTGCCCCTGGTGCGCGAACTGGAGGCACAAAAAGCCCGATCCGCTCCCGCAGCCGCCCACGCCTGATTGCCGCCCGCACGCGAAACGACAAACCGAAAGGACCTTGCATGGCCACCGTCCTGTCCGTCTCCGGAAGCCCCTCCGCCACCTCCCGCACCGCCCGACTGCTGCGCCACCTGGACGAGCGGATCATCGCGCAGGGACACGATGTGATCCCGCTGGAGGTTCGTACGCTCCCCGCCGAGGCCCTGCTCGGGGCCGACTTCGGCCACCCGGCGATCGTCCGGGCCACCGCCCTGTTCAAGCAGGCGGACGGGGTGGTGATCGGCACCCCCGTCTACAAGGCCGCCTACTCCGGAGTGCTGAAGTCACTGCTCGACCTGCTGCCGCAGTACGCCCTGGCAGGCAAGACAGTCCTCCCGCTGGCCACCGGCGGCACCACGGCCCATGTCCTGGCCATCGACTACGCCCTGCGCCCGGTCCTTGCCTCCATGGGCCCCGCGCACATCACGCCAGGCTGGTTCACGCTGGACAAGGACATCACGGTGGGCGAGGACGGCACCCTGACCATCGCGCCCGGCTCGGCCGAGGCCCTGGCACAGATCACCGACCAGTTCGCCGCGGCACTGGGCGGCCGTACGACGTTGCTGGCGGCCACCGGATGAGCGCCGCGACCGTGATCGCAGACGACGCCGAGGCCCTCGCCGTGGCCGCCGAGCTGGCCGCGGACTTCCGCAAGGACGCCGCCGAGCGGGACGCACAGCGCAGACTCCCGCACGCGGAACTGGAACGACTGTCCGCCTCCGGGCTGCTCGCCGTAACCGTGCCCGCCGAGTTCGGTGGCGCCGACGTCCGTACAGACACGCTCGCCGAGATCTTCCGGCTGCTCGCCGCCGCCGACGCCAGCCTCGCCCAGATCCCGCAAAGCCACTTCGTGTACGTGGGCGTGCTGCGCCGGCAGGGCACGCACGAGCAGCAGGAGTTCTTCTTCGGCGAGGTGCTGCGGGGGAAACGGCTCGGAAACGCCCAGTCCGAGGCGGGCACCAAGCACGTCCAGGACATCCGCACCCGGCTCACACGGCGCCCGGACGGCTCGTACCTCCTCGACGGCGTCAAGAACTACTCCACAGGCGCCTTGTTCGCCGACTGGATCCCCGTCCTCACCCGCGCCGACGACGACGCCCTGCACGTGGCGTACGTCCCGCGCGACGCGCCCGGCCTCACGGTCGTCGACGACTGGGACGGTATGGGACAGCGCACCACCGCCAGCGGAACCGTCCGCCTGGAGTCGGTGCCCGTCCCCGCCGACCGGGTCCTACCGCACCACCTCACCTTCCAGTCACCCCAACTCCACGGCGCGCTCGCGCAGTTGCTGCACGCGGCGATCGACGCCGGAATCGCCTCCGGAGCGCTGGCGGAGGCGGTGGAGTTCGTCCGCACGAAGAGCCGCCCCTGGTTCGAGAGCGTCGAGGAGGGACACGAGACCGCGGCTGAGGACCCACTGCTGATCCAGCGGTTCGGTGAACTGGCGATCCGGGTACGGGCCGCCGACGCGCTGCTCGCCGCCGCGGCGAGGTCCGTGGACGCTGCCCGCGCGGAGCTGACCGACGACTCGGCCGCCGAGGCCTCGATCGCGGTGGCCGCGGCCAAGGTGACGGCGGCGGAGGCCGCCGTGGAAGTCGCCAGCGCCCTCTTCGAGGTCTCCGGTACGCGCTCCGCGCTCGACTCTCTGGGCCTGCACCGCCACTGGCGCGACGCGCGCACCCACACCCTGCACGACCCGGCCCGCTGGAAGGTCCAGCACATCGGCCGCTACGTCCTGAACGGCACCAGGCCACCCCGGCACGGCCTCCTTTGACCACCTGACCCATTCTGACGAACAGCACTGATCGGAGACCTCTGTGTCCCTCACCTTCCACTGGTTCCTGCCCACCAACGGCGACAGCCGCCACGTGGTCGGCGGCGGCCACGGCACCCCCGCCACCGCCTTCGGACGCGACCGCCCGCCGACCGTCGCCTACCTCAGCCAGATCGCCAAGGCCGCCGAGGACCTCGGCTTCGTCGGAGCGCTCACCCCCACCGGCGCCTGGTGCGAGGACGCGTGGCTGACCACCGCGATGGTCAGCCAGAACACCGAGCGCCTGAAGTTCCTGGTCGCCTTCCGCCCCGGTTTTGTCTCACCGACGCTCGCCGCCCAGATGGCCTCGACCTTCCAACGGCAGACCGGCGGACGGCTGCTCCTCAATGTCGTCACCGGCGGCGAGAGCCACGAGCAGCGCGCCTACGGCGACTTCCTGGACAAGGACGCCCGGTACCGCCGAACCGCCGAATTCCTGCAGATCGTACGGGAATTGTGGAACGACAAGACGGTCAGCCTGCACGGCGAGCACCTCCAGGTCGAGGACGCGAAACTGGCTCGGGTGCCCGATCCGGTCCCCGAGGTGTACTTCGGCGGCTCCTCGCCGATTGCAGGTGAGGTTGCCGCGCGGCACGTCGACGTCTACCTCACCTGGGGTGAACCGCCCGCCCAGGTCGCCGAGAAGATCGCGTGGGTCAAGGCGCTGGCCGCGAAGGAGGGCCGCACGCTGCGCTTCGGCATCCGGCTGCACGTCATCACCCGCGACACCTCCGATCAGGCCTGGGCGGAGGCCGACCGGCTCCTCGCCGGCTTCGACCCGCAGACCGTGAAGTCCGTGCAGGCCGGACTCGCCCGCAGTGAATCGGAGGGGCAGCAGCGGATGCTCGCCCTGCACGGCGGCGGCAACCGCGACGGCCTGGAGATTTATCCGAACCTGTGGGCGGGCATCGGCCTGGTGCGGGGCGGCGCGGGCACCGCCCTGGTCGGCAGCCACGACGAGGTCGCCGAGCGGATCAAGGAGTACCACGCCCTCGGTATCGATGAGTTCGTGCTCTCCGGCTACCCGCACCTGGAGGAGGCGTATTGGTTCGGCGAGGGCGTCCTGCCGAGGCTTCAGGCGCAGGGTCTGTGGCAGCACCCCCTCGGCACGCAGACCGCCCCCTCCGCGCAGGTCCCCTTCGCGGGCGCCGGGAGTCCGCGATGAACCACAGAGCAGCGACAGGCAGTTGACCTAAGGGCTGTCCCGCAATGACGTGGCAGCGATGGCGCGAGCCGTTGATCGGGTAGGCGGGTGAGGGGCCAGGTGCTGGCCGTTTACCCTCGTGTTGTGGAGAAGTCCTGGGAGTCGCCGAATAGCACCGATGCCCTGGTGAGTGCGTTTCCGTCCCGGCTTGCTAGTGACGTCCGGAGTGTTCTGGCAGTCGTACCGGACGGCAGGCTCTCATCGGCGGACCCGTTGAATGTCGAGGTGTGGGGTGAGACTGTCACCATCCCCTATCGGATCTACCACGATGAGCCGAACGCCGACGTGGTGCGTTCACTGCCCGGGATCCAGCAGGTGATCTTGCACTGCCTGTACTCCCGGCACTGCGATGGCAGGGTCCGTCAGCGTCACCTCGAACAGATTGTGTGGCTGGACGAGGCGTGGGTGGTCCCGTTCGTAGTGCAGCTGGCCGGCGAGTACGTGGTGGAGATCCTTGAGGCGATCTACCGAGGGCTGCCCGGACTCGGTGTCCCGGACTCGGTCCAGCGCGGACTCTATGGGGAGTTCATCGCTCGGAATCCTGCGTTTTTCGCCAGCACGGAACGACGTGTGGTGAGCTACTGGTCCTGCTACTACCGCTGGAAATACCCGGAGTTCGGCACGTATCCGGGAAGCTCGCTGGCGGAAGCGTTTCGGGCCGCCGCCTCGGAACGGGCGGGCGCACCATGGCCCCGCCACACACCGGCTCCACTGGTGAACACAGACGGACAGACGACCTGAGCCCTCCACCGTCTATCCGGTGAGGGCCAGGTTGTGCAGGCGGGCGATGCCGAGCATCGCGTGATGGACGCCAGCGCCTTTGAGCCGGCAGTCGCGCAGGATCTTCCAGCCCTTCATACGGGCGAAGGCGTGCTAGACCCGGGCGCGCACCTGCTTGTGGGACTTGTTGTGGGCTTCCTTCCACGCGGCCAGTTCCTCGCCCTTGCGGCGGCGGTGGGGCATCACGAGTCCGGTTCCGGGGTAGCCGCCGTCGGCGATCGTCAGGGTCCTGCCCACGGCAGCCTTCGCGCCAGACTCCGCCCACGCTTTGCAGTCGTTGCGGTTGCCTGGCAGGGGTCGGCCGACCATGACGTTCAGGTGGGTGTCGGCGTCGATGACGACCTGGTGGTTGGTGGAGTATCGATAGTTCTTCGACTGCTCGGCCACCGTGTGGTCGCGGGTGGGTACCAGGGTGCCGTCCACAATAAGCACGGCGTCCTTCGCGAAGCGGAGCCGGGGCTGCAATGCGAGGAGCGGACCGAGCTGATCGATGATCCGGTCGGCTGCGGACTTCGAGATCCCGAACAGCAGGGCCAGCTGGCGCATCGTCAAGTTCGTGCGCCAATAGGTCGTGACCAGCAGCACCCGATCTTCCAGCGGCAGACTCCAGGGCCGGCCCCGGCGCACCTCGTCGCCGCCCTCGCGGCGCAGCGCCGTCACCAACTTGCGGAAGCAGCGCGGACTCAGGCCCGTGAACGGGCCTATCCAGACACCTCACGGCGCCAGGCCGTCAAGTCGGGACAGTGGGCACGAGCTCACTGTTCGATTCCGAGGGGCCGGTGGTCATCAGAGAGCGTCCTTGATGTGGCCTCGGGCGAAGTCCCATGGGGCGGGTGCGTTGGCGGCCGCGTACTCGTCTGCGATGCCGAAGACGCTCCCGCATCCTGGGCATTCCGCCTGGCCGAACAGGTGCGTCAGGCCCCAGGCGAGCCGTTGCTGGCCATCCCGTACGGCCGACTCGTGCAACATCCTTCCGGTGCCGGTCAGCTCGTCCGGGACGGCCGGCCGGAGCGGGACCTGGTGGACATCCCCCAGATTCCAGTCCCGGATCGAGGAGTAACAACCGTAGTCGCCGACCGCGATCGTCACCGGTGCGTCGCAGTGCGGACAAGCGACAGTGACGAAGGAATCGGTGAAGTCGTCCAGGGCCTCGAACCACAAGGGCTGGCCATCGAACGCGAGCATGGCGCGCAGCCGGCTCAGGTAGATCTTCCCGTCCAGGCCAGACCGCAGCCGGGCGGCGGCCATGGCGCGAAGCTCGGCCAAAGTCGCCGCACAGCGGGCGACTTCTTCGTCGGCGCCGTGAGGTTGAAGGAGGCCACCCGCTATGGCTCCGGCCAGATCGAGCGCCCAGTCCCCGGCGTCCTCGGTCTTGGCTACGTCCGCCAGCTGCGGCAGTGCGGCGATGCTCGCCGGGGTGATCGTCCCCTGGTGGCACAAGCGCCCCCAAAGCGAGTCGATGGCCTCCTGGTCACGACCGATGGCTCGGTCCAGGAGCCCGGGGATCGCGTGTGCCGGGCCGTAGGCGTCGTGGAGTGTGGACCAGTCGATCATCCGTTGATTCAAGCACGCTGCGGAGCGACCTCCGGGGGGCAGTGAGTCGTGGGCGGGACCACGTATGCCACCGCCAGTGCTAGGGCCTGCGGCGCCGGGAACGCGGTGTGCTCATCGAACAGGCGGCGGCTCTTGAGGCAGTGGTGGAGCTGACCTAGCATCCGGTTGAACAGATTGCGCTGGCCAGCGGCGTGCCAGTCTCCGTAGTCGTCACGTCGCCGCCGGTAGTGGGCTTTGGCACCGGGCGAGGCAGTGATCGCTGAGAACGCCCAGAGGTAGCCGGCGTGGTTGAGCCGGTTGTTCTTCACCCATCGTCTGGTGATGTTGGACTTCTTGCCGGAAGCCCGGGTGACGGGTGAGGCGCCCGCGTAGGCCTTCAGGCCGCGGGCGTCGGCGAAGCGGGTGCGGTCGTCTCCGATTTCGGCCAGCACCCGGGCGGCAAGCTGGATACCGAGGCCGGGAAAGCTGAGGATAATTTCGGAGTCCGGGTGCTGCGGGAACGCCTCCTCCACGGCCTGGGCAAGGTCGTCGGCGGCGGTGCAGGCGGCCGTGAGCTGTTTGAGTAGGGCGAGCGTCTGCTTGCCGAGGGCGTCGTCGACAAGCTCGGGCTGACGGGCCCAGTCGGTGCGGACTGCCTCGCGCAGCCGCTCGACGTCCGACTCGTTGCCGCGCTTGCGGCCCGCACGCTTGAGAGCCGCCGTGATCTGGGTGCGAGTTAGGCTCGCGGCCTTGGCCGGTGTCGGCGCGAGCTTCATCAGCTCGCGGGCCTCCGGTCGGCACAAGCCGTTGTCCCACTTGGCGAAGGCTTCCAGAGCGGCGGGGTAGTACTCGCGCAGCAGCGAGCGGAGCTGGTTGGCGACCTGCTGCCGGTTCCAGACCGCGTCCTGCTGAGCACGGGCCAGTACGGCAATGGCGCGGGCCAGGTCGCTGTCGTTCGGCAGCGGTCGGTGGGCATGCACATCCGTGCGCAGGATGTTTGCTAGGACCAGGGCGTCGCCGGGGTCGGACTTCTTGCGGGAGACCGCGTGCCGGTCGCGGTAGCGGGCGGCAGCCATCGGGTTGATCGCGAACACCTTCCGCTTGCCTGCCCGCAGCACCGCGACCAGCAGACCGCGGGAGGTCTCGATCGCGACCGGGATCGGGGTCTCCTCCGTGTCGCCGTACTCGGCGAGCAGGTCCATCAGGTTCCTGTAGCCGGCCGCGTCGTCGGTGATGTGTCGCTTCGCAAGTAGCTGGCCGGTGTCGTCGACCAAGGCAACGTCGTGTGTCCTCTCGGCCCAGTCGATGCCGCAGTAGATCAACATTTCCTCCCCCAGAGGAGCGGTGTTTGCGCTGGTTGCGAGCGCATGCGGGCCACGCAGCGACCTAATTCCAGGACTCGACCATCCAGTCGGTCCGCCACCTCACTAGCCGATCGTGGCACCAGCGCACCCCACGGGCCCCGGTCTCCTGGGGAGCTCCGACGGCTCTGGAGTATCAGGAGGACACCGTGCGGCAGGCTCGCACCACCAACACCAACGAGTGATCAAGCGGACAGTGTTGACGGTGGTGGCGACCTCGAAGACACCGAGCGCCGCCGCTCTGGATAAAGGGATCGAGTGCCCAGACGGCTCCAGGCGTACAGTCGGTGCCCGCGAGGCTGCCACCACCTGCACTGTGGAAGGCCGGGATGAGAGAAGGGCATCGGCCCCGGCGCTCGAACGGGCGGGTGGCAACCCCTGGCTCCCACGGCCCGTTACCAAGGGATTAGGACGGCTCCGACGCCGTGATCACACCGGCCACATCAAGATCATTTCAGGGTCACCCCCGACGCCACGTCCCGCACCAACGGATCGACGGCGCGGACGCGCAGTCGTACAGCAACACCTGCCGACCGCACATCCCGCAGCGCCGTACCGGCAGGACCGGGCGGCGCTGCCGCTGGATCCAGGGGGATCCGTCGCGGAGTTCAGGAGCGGGAGTCCGGCCGGGCGGCGCAGAGGTATCCCCTTCGCTAACCTCGCCCGTACTCCGGGGTCAGATCCTGGGTGCCGATCACCGAGAGCAGTTCGAACTGCTCCACTGCCGGGGTGCCGACTGCGGGGGTGAACCACAGCAGCCGCTGGCGGCCGTCCTCGCCGAGCAACGACAGGCAGTTGACCTCGATCGTTCCCAGAGTCGGATGGACGATCCGCTTACGGTCGTTGCGCCGCACGGCGACGTCGTGCGCGGCCCACAGTTCGGCGAACTCCGCCGAAGCCTGGATCAGGTCGTCCACCAGGCGGCGCGCCTCCTCGTCCTGGCTGCCGCGGCGGGCCACCGCGGCCCGCAGGTCGGCCGTGAAGGCATGCGCGTGGTAGTCGTGATCGGCCGCCGGGTAGATCCGGCGCTCGGCCGGTTCGGTGAACCAGCGGTAGACCAGGCTCGCCCGCCGCCCTGCATAGGCCGACGCGTTGCCGATCAGCGCACGTGCCAGCGAGTTCTGGACCAGCGTGACGTGCAGGTCGGTGACGACCATGGCCGGTGTGTGCGGCATCCGGCTCATCAGGTCGAGCATGCCCGGGTGCACGTGCGATGCGGCGCTTCCCGCGGGCGGCACGGGCCGGCCGGCCAGGTGGTACAGGTGGTTGCGCTCGTCGAGATCGAGCCGCAGCGCGCGGGCGAACGCGGCCAGCATCTGCTCCGACGGCTGCGCCCCGGACCCCTGCTCCAGCTCGGTGTAGTACTCCACCGACGCCCCGGCCAGATGAGCGACCTCATCACGGCGCAGCCCCGGAACACGGCGCCGTGGACCGCCCGGCAGGCCCACATCGGAAGGCCGGATCCGGTCGCGGCGCGACTTGAGGAACGCGCCGAGCTCGTGAAGGTCCATGCCCCCAGTCTCGCTGCTGCCGCACCCGTTACCCAGGGGGTGGCAACCCCTGGGTAAGCGCCATCTGCCTCTCCGGGCGTTCGCGACGGACAGTGATGGCAGGCAGCCCACGACCGCTGCCCGCCATCACACAAGCCCTCAAGGAGCCGGATATGCCCTTCGCGAACTTCAAGGTCCCTGCCGGATCCCTCACGGCCGAGCAGACCAAGACCCTCATCGCCCGCACCACGGACCTGTACGCCGAGATCTATGGGGAGGCGGCGCGCCCGGCCACCTTGGTCCTCGTCGAGGAGGTTCCCGACGGCGGCTGGGGGATCGCAGGCAGCGCCCTGACCCTGTCGATGATCCAGAGCAGGCAGGACCAGGGCTGAACCTCGCACCCGCCCTCACTTACTACTGATCATTCAATGAATCGAGTTTTTGTCATGGCTTCCACCCCACCGGCCACGGACCGCCCCGCCAGGATCGCTCTTGTCACGGGAGGCAACCGTGGCCTCGGGCGCTCGGTCGTCGAGTCGCTCGCCGCCGCAGGCACCGACATCGTGTTCACCTTCCGCTCTCACGAGGAGGAAGCCAAGGAGGTCGTCGACGCCGTCGCCGCCCTGGGCCGCACCGCGGTGCCACTGCACCTGGACACCACCCAGACGCAGACCTTCGCCGCGTTCACCGACCGGCTCCGGCAGGCCCTGCAGACGAACTGGGGCCGCGACAGCCTGGACATCCTGGTCAACAACGCCGGCTTCTCCGGAAGCACCGTCCTCGGCGCCACGGACGAGAAGACGATCGACGAACTGTTCGCCGTCCACGTCAAGGGCGTCTACCTGCTCACCCAGGCCCTCGCCACGGCCGAGGAGGGCGCCGAGCCCCTGCTCGCGGACGGCGGGCGCATCATCAATCTCTCCTCCGGCCTGGCCCGGTTCGTCACCGCTCCCTACGCCGTGTACGGAGCGATGAAGGGCGCGGTGGAGGTCCTCACCCGCTACTGGGCGGTGGAGCTCGGGTCTCGCGGGATTGCGGTGAACACCATCGCTCCGGGGCCCGTGGCGACCGACTTCGCCGACGGCTACCTGCGCGCCAGCCAGGACGTGCAGAAGGCGATGAGCGGCATGACGGCCCTGGGTCGCATCGCCCACGCCGGCGACATCGGTCCCGCCGTCGCCGCCCTGACAAGTGAGGGAACCCACTGGATCACGGGTCAGCGGATCGAGGCCAGCGGAGGCTTCCGGATGTAGCCGGACGCTGCCCCCGGCACAGGGTCCGGCCGGAGCGCCCTGCCCGGGCGGCGGAAAGCGGCGCGGGAGAGCGGCGCGGAGGGGTCAGGGCCAGTGGCGTGACGGATCATGCCGGCCTCCGGCAGGGGCGGCCCGCCCCGCGGTCCCTACCCCGGCCGGTGCAGGCCGCCCCGCCCCGCGGTCTCCACCCCGGCCGCAGCGGGACCCGCCCGCCGCGCCGAGGAAGTTCTGTGGCGGGGCGGGAACATGTGCCGGGTGCCGGTGGTTATGGAAGGCGTGGTGGTGAAGGGGACAGTGTCCCCGGGCCTCACCTATTGCCCATGAGGACGATCGTTCGGCTGAAGCCTCATGGAGCCTTTCGCCGCGTAGGCGACCGCCCTTCACCACCGCATACGCTCATCAGCCCCGACCGGCGCCCGTTGCCGGCCGGGGCTGCCTCGTTGCTGCCCCGTGCGGGACCGGCAGCAAGGCCGACCTGCTTGCCTGGGCGTGGACACTCACGGTCATTTTCGGCCTCGACGAGATGTCGGAGCCCACGGCCGGAACCTCACGCTCTGCCGCTCCTGCTGGGGCTGTTGCCGGAGAAGTCAGGCCGATAGCCGACGGGGAGGGCGCCACCCGCATCCAGCGAAAGAACCGTCTCTATCGGGGCGGCCGCACCCGAGTACGGGGTGCGGCCTTGCGCGTTCCGATGTCTCAAGCGGCGCGTCAAGCCCCGATCAGCGGACGAGGCGGATCAGGTCGATGTCGATACCGAAGGGCACCGCCGTCTTCATGTGATCTCGGTGAATACCGGTGGCGACATAGGCGCGGGTGGTTTCGTCCAGCTCGTATGTGTGGATGACAGGGAGGCCGCCTTCCTCCTCGATACGCCAATAGTGGGGAATGCCCGCCTGTGCGTACTTGAACGGCTTCAGCGACCTGTCTCGGTCGGCGGACTCGTCTGAGACCACTTCGATGGCGAGGGCTACTTCGTCGGGGAGATAGCGCGTACGGTCCGGGTCGTAGGGGACCGTGACAACCAGGACGTCAGGCTCAGGCCGGGTCTTCGTATTCAACTTGACCGTCATGTCCCGGTCGATCTCGAATCCCTCGGGGGCTTGATCGTCCAACACGGTCGTCAGCCGGGTGACGACGCGGGCGTGCCAGGAACGCTGCGGCGACACCATGAAGATCAGCGCTCCATCGATCAGCTCGGTGTGCCGGGGGAGATCGGGTGCGTTGTCGAGGTCGTCGGCTTCCCACCCACTCGGCCGAGGAGGCAGCATCCAGGGCGGGAGCGCATCCCAAGCGGTAGTCATCGTCTCCTCCAGGCGCCCTGACAAGCATATCCGCCGGTTGCATGGCCGAGGCGCACCTGACAGGTCTTCAAGCACTCTGCGGAACAAGGCAGTTAAAGGTGCTCCCGCAGGAAGTACCCCACGGCGTTGCCGCGGTCAGCCGATCCGGCCCACGTGAAGGATCACGATGCGCCGACCGGAGGGCGGAAGAGCGCAGCCGCCGTGACTCGTCATCCGGTCTTCGTCGTTCCCGGTGCCTGGGTCCTCTCGCGCCGGAAGCGGGCGGGTGTCGTGCCCAGATGGGCCCGGAAGGCCCGGGAGAACGCGGACTCGGAGGAGTAGCCGACCTGGCCGGCGACGCTCGCCACGGTCGCGTCGGTGGTGGTGAGCAGTTCCGCCGCCGCCATCAGCCGCGCCCGGGCGAGGAAGGCGCCCACGGTCGTCCCGGTGTCCCGGGTGAAGTGGCGTAGGAAGGTGGCGCGGGACATGGCGGCCGCGCGGCTGAGCCGTTCGATCGTCCAGTCGGCCCCCGGCTCGTTCAGCATGCCCTCGACGGCCGACGCGATCCGGCCGTCGGCCGCCGCGGTCCACAGGGTGGCCCCCGTGGCCTCGCCCCGCGCGGTCCGCAGCACCATCGCCAGCAGTACGGTGCACAGGGCGGAGAGGATCGCCGCGGTGCCCTCGCCCTCGCGTCGTGCCTCACCGCGCATCAGGGCGCTGAGCATCCGCAGCACTTCGTCGCTCTCGGCCGACTGCCCGAAGGAGACGTGCACCGGGTCGGGCAGGCTCGCGAACAGCAGCGAGCCCGCACCGGCGTCGAAGGTGTAGTGCCCGCAGAACAGGTCGATGACGGGTTCTCCGCCGTGCTCGCTGCGCGTGGTCACGAACGCCTCGCCGGCCGTCTCCGCCGTCCCCGTCGGGCCGGCTTCGCCGGCGGTGATGACCCGGTGCGGGGCGCCGCTCGGGATCATCACCACGTCCCCGGGGCGCAGGTCGAGCAGGACCGTGCCCACCTGCAGCCGGCATGCGCCGTCCAGCAGCACATGGAACGGCGCCTCCAGCTCGCCGTAGGCCGGCACGTGCATCCTGGTGCCGGCCCCGAGCAGGCAGCGCTTGTCCAGGGCGGCCTTCAGGCGGGCCATGCGCAGCAGTCGGCTGACTGAGTCCATGGTGAGACTTTCGGGCAGGAAAGCGAGACGGTCGAGTCTATTTGTACCAGCGGGCGGCGTTGCAGACTCGAGGCATGGAGATCACCACAGCGCTCACCGCGGATATTCTGGTCATTGGCTTCGGCAAGGGCGGCAAGACCGCCGCCCGCGTGCTCGCCGACGCCGGCCGCCGAGTGGTCCTGATCGAACAGTCCGCGAACATGTACGGCGGGACCTGCCCGAACGTCGGCTGTGTACCGACCAAGATGCTCGTCCACTACGCCACCACCAAGCGCCTGCAGGACGACGCGCAGCAGTACTTCGCCCAGTCGGTCGACGGCGTCCGCGCGCTGACCAGCGCCTTCCGCGCCGGCAACTTCGAGGCGCTGAACGGCAAGGACACCGCGACGGTCATCACCGGCACGGCCCGGTTCCTCGATCCGCACACCGTCGCGGTGGGGGAGGGACGGGACCTCATCACCGTCACCGCCCCCACGATCCTGGTCAACACCGGGTCCGAGCCGGTCATCCCCCCGATTCCCGGCCTCGCGGACAGCTCCCACCTGGTCTCCAGCACGGAACTCACCCAGACGCAGAACCTGCCCGAGCGTCTGGTCGTCCTGGGAGGCGGCTACCTCGGCCTGGAGTTCGCGGGCATCTACCGGCACTTCGGCACCGAGGTCACCGTCCTGGAAGCAGCCGACCGGCTCCTTCCCCGGGAGGACGAGGACATCGCCGAGGCCGTCCAGGAGATCCTCACCGGCGACGGCATCCGCATCATCACCGGCGCCAAGGTCACCGAGGTCCGTGACAACGGCGCCGTCTCCACGGTCGTGTACGACAAGGACGGGCGGACCCACACCGTCGAGGCATCCGCGCTGCTGCCCGCCACCGGGCGCCGCCCCGTCACGGCCGGCCTCCATCTCGACGCCGCCGGCGTCCACACCGCGCCGAACGGCGCGATCGTGGTGGACGAGTACCTGCGCAGCAGCCAACCGCACATCTACGCACTGGGCGACGTCAACGGCGGCGAGCAGTTCACCTACATCTCCCTGGACGACGCGCGCATCGTCCTGGACCAGCTCCTGGGCGAGGGCAAGCGCACCACCGGCGACCGCAGGGCGGTTCCCCACACCCTGTTCATCACCCCGCCGCTCGCCACCGTGGGACTGACCGAGAGCCAGGCGCGGGCGCAAGGGCTGAACATCACGGTCGCGCGGGAGAAGGTCGCCGACATCGTGGCCATGCCCCGCGCCTACACGGTCGAGGAGACCCGCGGCGTCATGAAGTTCATCGTGGACTCGGACACCGACCTGATCCTCGGAGCCGCGCTGCTCAGCATCGACGCGCAGGAGATCATCAACACCGTCGCGCTGGCCATGCGGCACCACATCACCGCAACCCAGCTCCGCGACTCGATCTACACCCACCCGAGCTCGACCGAAGCCCTCAACGAGGTCTTCGACAAAGTCCTGCCCTGACCGGCCCGGCCGCGCACCCCGATGGGCGTCCGCCCAGACACGGCACACAGGCAGCGGCACCTGCCCAGGCCAGGGCACGCCACACCGACGCAAGCCGGAGTGCGTGTGGCGAAGGTCGAGGCGGTGCGGTGCGCGGCGGCCCAAGGGGGACCGCCACCGCCGCGACACCGGTCGGTTTGCCGGACGGCGTCACGAGGCGCGGCTTTCCACCTCCGGGGGACCCGCCGCAAGCCGATCAGGGCTGCGTGAATCCACGGACCCGGCGTATACGCGAAATGCTTCCATCGCCTTCCGCACTGCCCCTCACGCGGCGTCGACACGGCTGTCCTCCTGCCAGGAGACACCTTGACCACTCGACGAGGCGGGACCCCGTGCACACGTCGGGAAGAGATTCCAGTCGGCGACGGAGATGATGCAGGAGGAGGAGAAAGCCGTCGCCTCCTTCGCTGTGCGGCGGGTCCGGCCGATGTCCGCGGTCGACGACGTGTGCGCCGACGGCCTGGCCGAACGAGGTCGATCAGCCGTTCCGCCTTCCCAGGAGAAAAGGACCATGCACCACCAGAAGAACAGGCCTTTCGAACTCGCCGACGTCCAGATGCACCCGCACCGACTCGCCGAGGGGGTGTACGCCGTCATGGCGAGCGACGTCGATACCACCGACCACACCGCGACCAACGCCGGTTTTGCCGTGGGTGATTCGGGAGTGCTGGTGATCGAGTCGCTGAGCAACGGCCGATTGGCGGCCCAAGTCATCGGCGAGGTGCGCAAAGCGACCCCGCTGCCCATTCGGTTCCTGGTCAACACCAGTTTCCACGGCGACCATTGCTTCGGAAATTTCGCCTTCCCGGCGCAAACGGTGATCATCCATCACGAGGCGACCAAGCGTGTCATCGACGAGCGCTTCGAGCAGGACCGCGCCTTCATGATCGACCTGCTCGGCCCGAACGCCGGCATCGAAGAAGCCGTGGCCCGCTCAGCGGACGTCACGGTCACCGGGTCGTGCTCCCTCGATCTGGGAGGCAAGCATGTGGACATCGAGCACATCGGCTACGCCCAGACCGACGGCGACCTGGTCGTGCGCATACGCGAGGACAACATCGTCTTCGTCGGGAACATGCTGCAGGCGCCGCCCCCGGCATTCCCCTGGCTGCTGGAAGGGCGAGCCGACGAGGCGCTCGTCACCTACCGGCGCCTGCACGACATCCTCGACGACGACACCCTGATCGTGCCGGGCCACGGCCGGACCATGCGCCGCGCCGACATCCTGCATTCCATCACCTACCTCGAGAAACTGATCAACCTGGCGCGGGACGCCCAGGACAGCAAACTGCCCCCCGATCAGGCCCGCGAGGCGCTCGCGATGAAGGAATACAGCGACTACAGCATGTACGAATTCATCCACTTCCAGGTCAACATCCCCGCGGTGCTGAGCCCGCAATGAGCGGCGAGCCCACCATCCGCGACACCGAGGCCCTCGGCCACCCCGGCAGCAGGAAGAGGATGTCGACGCGGCGAGCAACCCAGACGCCGGTAAACGGCGGCGCCGGCCCAAGGCGGCCTTCTGCCAGGAGCCGCGCTACGCATCCGGTTGATTGCGGCGACCTCTCCAACGGCGTTACAGCGCGGCCGTTCTTCTGCCTGCCGCGGCGGGTCCGTAGGGCGCGCGCCGGGCATCGTCAGGTCATGTGTGAGCCGCAGACGACGACCGGCCATGGATCCATCCGCGCTCACGATCCGGTGGCGGGGGACACGGGGGTCTGTTCGCGCAGGCACCAGTCCAGTGCAGCCGGCCATGGACCGTATCCGTCCTGAGGGGTGATGTGGCCGGCGGCGGGCAGGACGTCGCAGTCCAATCCGAGCGCAGCGCTCCACGCGCATGGGTCGGCGGGAGCGTAGGGATCGGTCGCCGAGACGACCACATGCGGCGCTTTGGCCGACGCGGCGGTAAGCAGCTCACGGTCGATGCCGTCGAGCCTGAACTCTTCATTGCCGTTGGCCGCGGTGAACGCTTGGTCACCGAGCGGGGACACCAGCAGCACCCGGGTGACACGCAGGTCCTCCGGCAGGCTCTGAGCGGCGTGCAGCCACAGGGCACAGCCCAGGGAGTGGCACACCACGACGCGTTCCTGTTCGCCGAGTTGGGCCAGCTCGGCGTGCAGAAGATCGATCCATTCACTCATCGACGGCTGCTCGGGCGTGGGGAACTGCGGATAGAGCACCTGCTCACCCCGCTGACGCAGGGCCTCGGTCAACCACCACAGCCAGTGGTCCCGCGGGCGACGGTGCTGCACACCGTGCACCATGAGGAAGCGCCGCGCCGGCGGAGGCGAGCTGGGCATCTCGGTCACCTGTCTCCTTCGTCCCGAACCCGATCCACGGGTCGCGGCAACTGTAAGGCCACGATGCAGATGATCTTCCGAACTGAACCGGCGGAGGCCGCACTGAAGCTGGGCGACACCTGGCAGGTGGGATTCCCTCAACCGGGGTGCACGTCCTGGCAGTCCACGCCCGACAGTCGCGTCTTCGTCACGTTCCGGCCCGCAAGACAGTTCAGGCAGTCGGATCAACGGCCCAGACGAACGGCAGGCGCCCCGGCCCGGGTACAGCAACGAACCGCTTGGACTCTGTGGCCGCGAATGAGCTTGGTTACGCTCTGTCCGCCGGCCGGTTCGAGAGCGAGGAACGCCCGCTCGTGGGCCGCCTCGAGCCCGCATAGGAGGTCACCGGCTACCGCCGACCCCGGCCTCAAGTGAGTGACCTGCGCAGCCGAAACGGGTAGCCCCTCAGCCGACGTCCCTTCGTTACCGCCCAGTTGGTCGGCCGACAGGAGTTCCACCGCTGCGCGTTGACGCCCGGGTCTCGTACCCGGGGGCCTCAACTCGCCTGGGCGATCAGCTTCCTGATCGCCCTGGCGGCTGGTCAGCACCGCAGTTGTTCTGCCGAGAGGTCGGTTCGGGACCGACCGCGTCCTTGGAGACGCACCCACCCGGGATCCAGGTGCGGCCCCAACGGGTTCCGATGTTTCCATTCCTTCCCTGCCGTTTTCAGAAAGGGATAAAGGCATCGTGGTCCGCCGTCCTGATAGGCGCAGGGGTGCTCGAGGACCGGGCTGCGCGCCCGGACTGCGGGGCCGAGTCGGCCGGGGTGCAAGGCCGGTCCGGTGCAGCTCACCGCAGGTCTGATCGGCCTGGAGGGCTTGGGGGAAGGTCCGGCCCGCGGCGAACGCCCTGCGTGACCTGGCCGCCGGGTCGGTATCGGGCGATGCACCGGGTGTTCGAGGTGCTGTCCGGGCCGCCGGCCCAGCCGACGATGCCGGGAGTGCGCCACGGGCGGTTCGGACGGCTCCCTTCGACGGCTGCAGCTTCATGGACCGGCGACCGTTGGCCGCTGCCATGCCCTGGCATACCGACCTCACCCTGATACGGCACGAGCCGAGGCAGCGGGGTCCGGCTGCTGCGCGAACCGCAGGAGTCCGGGGCGCTCGCAGCACGCCTGGCGCATGATCGGCTGCGTTTGCTGGTGACCCAGGGACGGGGCATCGATGCGCGCCGAGGCAGACCGGCTGGCACGGGAGATCGCCGCCCGAATGGATCATGAACGGCCGAGGTGCGGGTGCACGACTGCCCTCGGTGCCTGCGACTGCTTGCGGTGAGCGGTTTTCAGGGCACGCTAGCCTCTCGCCGGTGTGCTGTCGCGGCAGGATCCGCCGACCGCGCAGGGATGTGTGAGACAGGATGCGGCAGAAAGGTTCGGGCCCCATGGTTGAGCGTGCCGTCGCGCGCCGGATCGGTGCGGCCGTCGTGTTCCTGGCCGCGCTCGGGACCGCGGCGGGGCAGGGGTGGGCGCAGCCCTCGTCGGCGCTGGTCGATCAGACCGCCTTACGTGTCGAGACGGCCTCGGTGACCGTCAAAGGCAGTGCCCGCGGGGAGAGCGGCGGGTGGCGGCTCGCCAGCCGCCGCAACCAGCCGCCGCAACGGCTTGGGGCCGCCGCCGTCCGCATGTTGCCCCCTGCCGCATTGCACGGCGCCGACCGGGTGCCTCGGGGCGCCGCTCTTGTCGTCGGTGGGTCCCGGTCGACTCCGTTCGCCGACTACGTTCCCGTCAGCGAGACGGTCAAGGGCAGGGTGGGGGACACCGTCGTGGTCCGCTTCGGTGTGGCGAACCTGGGCCCCGGTACCCCGGACGGCGCAGCCCTCGGATCGTTCGCGGTGGTGCCCCCGGCCGGGACCACGGTCACGTCCATTCCCTGGGAAGGGGACGACGACGACCGGAGATACTCATGCCAGCCACCGCAGGACAAGGACAACGACTTCTTCCTGTGCGACCTCTCGCAGCGAAGTGCCCCAGAGCCTGGATCCCCCGTCACCATCGGTTTCCACATCCGCATCGACAAGCGGATTCCCGGCGCCGAGGGCTCCATCACCGTGTACGGTCCGAACGACCCGGTGGCGGGCAACGACCGCGACGCGATCCCCGTCGAGGCCGCACCTGCGCCGCTGTGGCGGTGGCAGAACCCGCTCTGGCGCTGGCAGCACTGGGTGCTGGCGGCTGGGGTGCTGGCCTTTGCGGCTTCAGCGGGCAGGTGGTTCGTCAAGAGCCGGCGGCAGCACAGGTCCTAGCACCGCCCCCCGGCCCGTGTCCTCGGCGGTGTTCATGGCGGGGGCCGCGCATCGCGGCACGGCGAGCCGGGGTGGCGCCGTGATCGCAGTGGTGGACGCGGTGCCGCGACGAGCACGAAGGGCCGCCACCTGAGGGTCGCCGCAGCCCCACCCCGCCCTCCCACGGCGCGTAAGCCTCCCGGATACGGTGTCCCCGACCCGAGTGCCAAGGTTTTTTTGTCCGCCTGTCGATCCGCGTCCGCCTCGTTCGACCTTGAGGTGAGAGGGCCGAGAGACGGCCCTTCTATCAAGGAGACCGAAGATGGCGAAGTACATGCTCATCATGCGCGGCACGGACGAATCCGTTGCGAAGATGATGGCCACGCCCTTCGAGGAAATGCTCGAGACGGTGGGCCGCTTCAACGAGGAGTTGATCCGTGCCGGCGTGCTCGTGGCCGCCGAGGGCCTGGACGACCCTGCGCAGGGTGTGGTGGTCGACTTCAGCGGTGAGACGCCGGTGGTCACCGATGGTCCGTACGGTGAGACGAAGGAGCTGTTCGGTGGCTTCTACGTGATCGACGTGGCATCGAAGGAGGAGGCCGTCGAGTGGGCCAAGCGGCTCCCGGCGGTCGCCGGCTCCAAGTGCGAGGTCCGCCGCGTTCCGGGCATCGAGGAATTCCCGCAGGACAACGAGTGGATCATCAAGGAGCGGGCTTGGCGCGAGAGGACCGGCCAGCTGTGACGCCCGAGGCCGCCGGCGGCCCGCCGAGCGCCGAGTCGGCACGGCGGGCCGTCGAGGCCGTCTGGCGGATCGAGTCCGCACGGATCGTAGGCGCGCTGGCCCGCTACACCGGGGACTTCGAGCTCGCCGAGGACGTCGCGCAGGAGGCGGTGACGGAGGCGCTCGTCACCTGGTCGCGCGACGGCACTCCGACGCACCCGGTGAGCTGGCTGCTGGCGACCGCGCGCCGACGCGCCATCGACAGCTTTCGCCGCCGCTCGGCACTCGACGCGCGGTACGCCGTACTCGCAAGCCGGCTCACCGAGGGCGACCTGAGCTCGGGTGTGACGGACCCGACGGACCGGTCGGAGGACCTGCCGTGGGATCCCGACCGGATCGACGACGACGTCCTTGCGCTGATGTTCATCTCCTGCCACCCGGTGCTCTCGCCCGAGGCCCGCGTGGCCCTGACGCTGCGAGTGGTCGGCGGTCTGTCCAGCGAGGAGATCGCCCGGGCGTTCCTGGTGCCCACACCGACGATTCAGGCACGGATCACGCGGGCGAAGAAGACCATCGCCGCGGTCGGAGTGCCGTTCGAGCTGCCGCCGGCACAGCAACGGCACAAGCGGCTCGGAGGTGTGTTGAGCGTGCTCTACGTGATCTTCACCGAGGGCTCGACGGCGACCGCCGGTGACCGCCTGCTGCGCCCCGACCTGGCGTACGAGGCCATCCGACTGGCCCGGATGCTGGCCGCGTTGCAGCCCGACGACCCGGAAGTGCACGGGCTGCTTGCCCTCTTGGAGCTCACGGCCGCACGCTTTCCCGCACGCACCGGCCCGGATGGCGAGGCAGTGCTCCTGGAGGATCAGGATCGGCGCCTGTGGGACCGCTCGGCGATCCGTCGCGGTGTGGCTGCGCTCGGCCGCTCCTCGGCCCTCGGACGAGGCCTGGGACCGTACGGTCTGCAGGCGTCGATCGCCCTGTGCCATGCGTCGGCGTCCTCGGTGCGGGAGACGGACTGGGAACGCATCGTGCTCCTGTACGAGGCACTCTGCCGCCTTGCACCCTCACCCATCGTCGAGCTCAACCGGGCCGTCGCCATCGCGATGGCTGAAGGCCCGCAGCAGGCGCTGCCCTTGGTGGACGAACTGACGGCCTCCGGCCGTTTGTCGGGCTCGCACCTGCTCCCGAGCGTGCGTGGCGAGTTGCTCATCCAGCTCGGCCGGACCGCCGAGGCACGGACCGAGCTGGAACTCGCCGCCCGCCTGTGCCGCAACACCCGTGAACGGTCAGTGCTGCTGCGCAAGGCAGTTGCGCTGGAGTGAGTGCAGCGCGGCGAGCAGCCGAACGCCTTCCCTGGCACAGTCGCCTACCGGCGAAGACCAGGCTCGGCTGTTGGATGATCACCGCATGGCTGTGCGGTCGAAGACCAGGCCAGCGATCGCTGGTGCTCTGACCGGGATGGTTCCCCGGGTTGGCTGCTTCGTCTTGGTAGTTGTTTCGGCGGTTGCCTGGCTGCACGTCTGAGGTGCTCGCGGGCGGGCTTTGAGGTCCCCGCTGGCTGGTGCGGGGACCTGGTGTCCTCAGTGGTGGAAGAGCCGGAGCCCGGTGCGGGCGAGCGCGATCTGATGCTCGCGGCAGGCGTCCTCGACCTCGGTAGACCGGATCGATCCGCCGGGTTCGGCAATGTAGCCGACGCCGTGCCGGTGGGCATGGTCGACGTTGTCGCGGAACGGCAAGGCGCCGTCCGAGACGAACGCGACCTCTCTCAAACCAGTCAGCCACTGCCTGCGCTGGTCGTCTGTCAGCTCGGATGCGGGTGCGGAGAGTGCGTTCGCCAGCCGCACCCGCTCGTCCGGGGTGAGGTCGCCCTCGATGAAGCGGATCTGCCAGTTGATCCGGTCCTGACGCCGGATGCCCGGCTGGAAGGTGAGCGCGCGGACCGCCGGGTGGCGTCGCAGCCACCAGGTGTCGGCCTTCGCGCCGGCCAGCCGAGTGCAGTCGACTCGGGACTGCTGGCCGGCGCCGATCCCCAGTGTTGTCCCTCCGCGGAGGTAGCACACGGAGTTGGACTGGGTGTAGCGCAGGACTGCGAGGCCCAGCAGGAGATCCTCCGCTGCCGTCGCAGGCAGGACACCGCACACGATGTCGTCCACCAGCGTGGTGGAAAGAGCCACTTCGTCACGCTGCTGGGTCAGCCGCAGGCCGAACACCTCCCGGGTCTCGTGCTGCGGGGGCACGAACGCCTCGTCTGCTTCCATGACCAGGAAGCGGCCGTTCTTCTTTTTGCTGAGCGTGGCGACGGTGCCGGGCGCGTAGCCGGGGGCGATGATGCCGTCGCAGACCACGCTGATCAGCAGCTCGGCGAGCTCGGTGTCGACCGGGTGTGAGACGGCGGCGAAATCGCCGTAGGAGGATTTCGGATCGGCATCGCGGGCTCGCAGGTAGGCGCTGGTGAGCGCACCGACACTGGCGCGGTCAATGCCGTAGAGCTCGGCCGTGACGTCATCGACGGGCCCGCTCACGGCCGCGCCGGCTGGCGAGACGTGCTTGAAGGATGTAGCGGCCGGCCGGTTCAGGGCTCGGCTGGCCTCCAACACCAGTTGCCAGCTGTTCAGCGCGTCCAGCATGTTGATGTAGGACGGGCTTCCTTGCAGCACCCGGACCGGCCACTGCCCGGGACGCGCTGGTGCGGCATGGGCTGCCTGCTGCTGCGGGTTGATTCCGTAACGCAGATCCACGTCGTAGCCTCCTGTGTCAGCCGGACATCACTGACGCAGGCGCCCAGGCGGTCGACGCTCACGCGGGAAAACTGCCGCTCCCCGGTGGTTGTCCACCTTCGCCAGTTGCGGCCTGCAGATCTTACCCGCGGAGGCGTTTAAAGGGCTCGGCGGTCATGCCGCCGGCGTCAGCGGGCGTCCGCCCCAGCGTCCCTTCTCGCTGCGGATGCGGGCGCGTTCGCGGCGTTGGGCGGCCAGGACGTCGGGTGGTGCGGGTACGGCGCCCGAAGGCCGGCAGGCCCGGCCGCCGGCCTTCGTCTCGGGCAAGATGCGGCAGCCATCGTGTGCAAGCGCAGTCCGACCTCTCCGGGAACCGCGAAGCCGCGCGCCGCCAGGAGCGGGCGGATTTCGTGGACGGCCCGGGTGATGGTGGAGCGGTCGACGCCGTAGAAGACGGCCAGAGCCGCGTGCGGAAGCTGGAATCGCAGGACCACCAGGGTGGCCATCATCCGATCGGTGAAAACCGGTTGATGGCCCGGCCCGCCGCCTTCGGCCCGCAGTCGTTCTTGACCACGACGTTCACGCCGCCGAGAGTCCTGCTGCGCCATCCATGGGCCCGCCGACTTGGAGATGATCGCGCCAAGTCGACGCCTTGAGATGCCAGTGCAGATAGGATGCGAGAGAGCAATACGGGCCAATCGCAATATCCCCAACCCGTACGGCTCTCTTCACGTCATGGCCCGGCCGTTCCTGTTCTCTCGCACACCACGCCGCTAGTCCTGCTGGGCGGCGAACAGTTCCAGGTGTGCGCAGGTGGGGCAACGATAGGCATCGATCTGCCAGTGTGGTCGGCCCATCCTCTTGGCATTGCCGAGCGGGCCTCGCTGCAGGGGGCCCGCGATCCACCGCGCGAACCCACGAGCGCCTTGTCCGGAGTCCTCGACGAAGCCCGGCTCTAGCCCCAACGCACCGCATTGGGTGCACCGTATGTTGTTCATCGTGGGAGTGTAGTGAGCAGCTACGGGCGTTGGTCACAGGGACCAGTTCCCGTCGCCCTCATCCCGCGTGAGGCGCAACAAGGGGGCTGTGGCCTTTCGTGCACGGCCCCGTTGGATTCACGGGTCAACGTCGCCCACGCCGAGCGATGCACACCGATCGTGCACGCACGGCAGTCGTCAGCTACGCCCACACCTGGGGTCCACCTCCGCGCCACTCGATCAGCTCGCCGACGTACTCGATCGGGTCCTCGGCCGCCAGATCAACCTCAGTCAGGCCTTTCAGGCCTGCACGGCAAAGGAACACGCTGAGATCGTGCAGGCTGTAAGCGGTGCCGAGGATGACACCGTCCACGCGCACTCTTCGCCCGCCCGTCCCGGCTGGCGGGTAGACGATCACGCGACGCCTGGCCATAGTCCCAGCCTTGTCCGCATGCATCAGATTCGCACCCCGCAACGGCGTCGTCGGCGCCATCCGCCTGGCTGCCCCAGCGCGCCCCCGACACTGCCGGGTCAGGATGTCTTGCTCAGGTCGGAAGTCGAGGTAGAGCGCGCTTCCCACCCTTCATCCGCTACACCACAAGGAGTGGGAGGCGCGCTTACCGGGTCGAGGTGCGCCGGCACGATGGCAGCGGCACGCTTGAGATAGCGGAAGGTGCCCCAGGACGGCTGAGACTTCCCAGGTCCGCTTCACCTTCTGGGGTATAGCCGCAGCGGGCTCATTGACCCGCGCCGACAAAAGAAGAGTTGCGCCGAACGTAGCCCGCTGGCTGCGGGTGTCCATGCTGTCCCGGTTGCTGGCTACGCCCTCGATGTCGGCGCAACGTATTGCCCCCCGTGCCCGCCACGCTCTCACGGGGGGCGTATCTGTTGGTGGCAGCTTCCCTCGAGAATCCCGCGACCGTCCGTCCGGCGCGGCTGGCGCACGCTGGCGGCGGCAACACGGCGGGAAGCTCGATCTGATCGAGAGCATGACCACTCATCGGGTCGAGTCCCTCACGGAGCGGCAGGGACGCATCTTCGCCTGCATCCCCTCCTTCCGATTCGGCCCGAAGTCCCCACACGGCCGCATCACCGGGCCGCCGCGCCCTCACTTGCCCGGCCCTGCCCTCGAACGGGACGGTCGCGTCCGATACCTGTACGCCACGAAGGGCGCCGACCTCGCCGACGAGGTGTGACTGGGCATGTGGAGGCGCGCACCCTGACGCACATGTCTCGCCCGGGGCCGGCCGACCGCCGGGCCAGACGGTCCCAGAGGGGGATGGGTGCCCTGGTCCGGATGGGGACCAGGGCCACGATCAGCGATCGGTGTGCCCCAGCGTTGGGGTGCCCGGGGAGCGGGGCCCGCTCAGGCGGCCGGGGTGAGTTCCGCGCGGCCGAACAACAGCGCGTAGCCGGAGGGGAGTTGGTGCAGGATGCGGGTGAGGAGGTCGGGTCCGGCGAGGGCTGCCACCGCGCAGAGGACCGAGCCGGTGTCCCAACGCGTCGTGGCCACGGTGGCGCCGGTGCGATCAGCGAGGTCCTTGACGAAGTCGAAGCCGGTGAGTGGCTGGACGTCGGGTATCTGCGCGGAGAGGGTTCGCGCGGCTTCATGGGGCAGGCGGGCGGCCAGCTCGACGCGTTCGTCGCCCGTCAGCTGACGCCCAAGGCCGGCAAGGACCAGGCGGACGGCTTCCTCGGCCCGTTCCCGCGTCGGGTAGGCGCCTTCGTAGCGGACCTTCTCCAGCAGCTGCTCGTACGTTATCGCGGACAGGTGCTGGAAGGGCGCACGCCTGTCGGACATCACTGCGGTACTTGCCTTTCTGATCGGTCTGGTGCCGGTGCGCGGACACACGGACACCAGGGACTGGCGTGGGTCAGGTGGGCTGGGGGCGGCCGAACAGCAGGTCGTAGCCCCCGGGGAGCTGGAGCAGGATCTGCCCCAACAGGTCGTCGCCGACGGCGTCGGCGACCGTGCTGAGGACGGCGCTGACGTCCCAGGCCGCGGTCTGTTCGGTGGCTCCTTCGATCCAGGCCGCCGTCGCGCGTACGAAGCGCTCCGGTGACAGGGGCTCGGCGCTGTGCAGCGGGTTGAGCAGAATCAGGGCGAAGTCTTCCGGCAGGCGAGCCGCCAGCTGAGCGCGCACTTCACCGACCAGATGGGCGCCCAGCAGCGCGAGGACCACGCGGGACGCGCGTTCCGCCTCCTGCCGGCTGTCGTACTTGCCGCGTTCTTGGACGTAGTCCAGGAACGCTTCCCATCGCAGGGTCACGTCGGCCGCCACCCTTCGTCCGGTGCTGTGGGTGCGGAGGACGGGATGAAGGGGAGATCAGATGCCCGTCCTCCGCCGCCGTTCGACCCGTATCGGCCGGCTCAGCCGGAGATCTCCTTGCGGTCGGAGCCCACGCCGATGGCGATCTTGCGGGGCTTGGCGCGCTCGGCGATCGGGATGCGCAGGGTGAGTACCCCGGCTTCGTAGTCGGCCTTGATGCGGTCGGTGTCCAGCGTGTCCGCCAGCACGATCTGGCGGGAGAAGACGCCCAGCGGCCGCTCCGACAGTTCCATCTGCACGTCGTCGGCCTTCGTCACGGGCCGACGTTCGGCCTTGACGGTCAGCATGTTCCGTTCGACGTCGATGTCGATCGCCTCCGCGCTGACGCCGGGGAGGTCGAAGGCCACCACGTACTCGTCACCCTCGCGGTAGGCGTCCATCGCCATCGCTGCCGGCCGCGACCAGGTGCCCGGACCCAGCAGCTGCTGCGTCAGCCGGTCGAGCTCACGGAAGGGGTCAGTGCGCATCAACATCGTGAAAACACCTCCAGCAGGTTCAGGCAGTTGCTGCCAATGCGCCTCACTGAGACCGTTGTAGCATGTCATCCAATGGATGACAAACATGGTGTCGTCCACACGATGACGCTCATTGAAGGAGGTGCCATGACCCCAGCCGACCAGCCGGCCTCGTCCCGCGCCGACGCCCAGAGCCCGGCGTCGTTCCTCGCCGCCGCCTCGGCCCTTGAAGCCATAGACGAGGCCCTGCGCGGCGCCCATCTGAAAACCCCCGACTCCTCCGACCTGGGCCTCGGCCCGGAACAGGCCCTCGCCTGCCTCCTGCTCCTGCGGCAGGTACGCGAGCAGCTCGCCGGATGGGAGACCGGCCTGATCGAAACCGCCCGCGACGCGGGAGCGAGCTGGGCCGACCTCGCCCACCCCCTCGGCGTCGCCAGCCGCCAGGCCGCCGAACGGCGCTACCTGCGAGGTCGGCCCGGGCCCGCCGGAACCACCGGCGAACAGCGCGTCCAGGCCACCCGCGAACATCGCGCCGCCCAACGCACCGCCGCCACCTGGGCCCGCCGCAACGCCGCCGACCTGCGCCGCATCGCCGGCCAGATCACCGCTCTGACCGACCTGCCCACCGCCGCCCGTCGCCCACTCAGCCAACTCCATGCGGCCCTCGCCCAGGACGACCCGGCCGATCTCCTCCACCCGCTCGAAGCCGCCCGCCCCCACCTGACAGCCACCCACCCCGACCTCGCCGCCCAACTCGACGCCCTCACGGGCCCCGACACGCCTCCACCCACCCCCGGCTGACCACACGGCACCACCGGGCCCGCGCATCCGGCCATGCAGTGGCCCGTCGCCGCAGGCCGCAGCCAGATTGAGCGTGCTGACCATCAGGGACGTGCCCGAAGATCAGATTCGTGTCCTCAAGACCCGTGCCGCCCAGGCCGGGAAGTCCCTCCATGCGTACATGCACGACTTGATCGCTGCAGAGACCGCCAAGCCGACCATGAAGGAAATGGCTGCACGACTGGAGCGCGAGACCACCGCAAAGTACACCACTGACGACGTGCTGGCAGCGATCGACGAGGGCAGGCTGGGCGGTTGATCGCCACCGACACGTACGCGCCAGGGGGGTCCGCCTGACCGGTCACGGCGCCACCGGTGGCGCCCTCCCCTGGGGTTCCGTCCTGCCCGGAGGCGGTCGGCGCGCACCGGGCAAGGGCCATAGCAAGGCCGCCGCGTGCACCTGCGGGGGGATGGAATGCATCCCACGATCAACCGAGTTGGGCCGCCCGCCGGCGCAGAGGATCACAGGACGGACGGCCACCAGGCTTCGACGAAGCGACGGACAGCAGGCGCCACTGCCGAGCGCACCGCCTCCAGGGGCAGGCAGGCGCGGAGCTCAGGACAGCGAAGACGCCGCGGGCGGCACGGTGGTGAGCGAAGTGGCGGTCTCCCAGGCGAATCCGTCCGGGTCGGTGAAGGCGCCGACGGTGCTGCCCAGGACGATGCGGTGGGAGCCGGTGCCGTCGGCGGGGACGCCGAGGTCCTTGGCCAGGCCGCCCCGCTTGTACAGGGCCAGCTTGACCGGGTGGGAGTCGCCGGCGGCGAACTCGGCGTACTTGCCACCGAAGCTCTTGGCCACGCTCAGGCCCCGGCCGACATAGAACTGCTTGCTGGCCTTCACGTCCTCGACGCCGAGCAGGAGGACGACCTCGTCGATCTCGCGGGTGGCCGGGCCGGTGTCCTTCTTCGCGGAGGTCGCCACCTTCCAGATCGTGCCGTCCGGAGCCTGGACGACGCCGCCGTAGCCCCACAGCGATTTCGCGCCGGGCTTGAGCACCGTGGCCCCCGCGTGCACGGCGGCGGCGAGGAAGCTGTCGACGGTGGCCGGTCCGGACACCGTGAGCGCCAGGGTGAAGCCGCGGAACCCGCTGGAGTGCGCCTCGGACGCCCGCAGGCGCAGGTGTGTGTCCACTCCGAAGGCGGTGTAGAAGCGGTGGGCGGCATCGGGGTCGGCCACCTCGAGGGTGACGGATGCCAGGGACAGTGCGGTGGTTGCCATGGCCATCACGCTAGGTGCTGCCCGGCGGCCGGGGCTTCTCGATTCCTGACGGGTCTGGCCACCTGCTTCGCCACGCACGCCGGCATCCCCTCCACTGTGACTGCAGGCTTCCCGTCCCCGGCCGCAGGTACGGCATCGGTGCGGTCGGCCGCCGCATCGGCCACACGGCGCCGGAAGGCCCCGGGAGGCATACCGACGAGCTCGGTGAAGCGGGTGGTGAACGTGCCCAGCGACGCGCAGCCGACCGCGAAGCAGACCTCCGTGACGCTGAGGTCGCCGCGCCGCAGCAGGGCCGTCGCGCGCTCGATGCGACGCGTCATCAGGTACGCGTACGGCGACTCGCCGTAGGCGGCCCGGAACTGCCGGCTGAGGTGACCGGCGGACATGCTCACACCGCGGGCGAGCGCCTCCCCGTTCAGCGGCTGCGCGTACTCCCTATCGATGCGGTCACGGACACGACGCAACCGCGCGAAATCGGCCAGCCGCTGCGCCTGGACGCGTGCACGCCGCCACTCGGGCCGACACATAGGATCACTCCCCATTCTTTCCTCTTCCCGCGACGCCTGCGCGTGCCTGGGGATGCCTGCCGAGGCAGGCATCCCCAGGCGCTGGGTGATGAGGGCCGGCCCTGTCGGGCCGACCAGTTGCTTGAGCCTGTCCGGCTCAGCGAAGCTCCTGGATGCGGACCAGGTTGCCCGCGGGGTCGCGGAAGGCGCAGTCACGGATGCCGTACGGCTGCTCGGTCGGCTCCTGTACGACCTCGGTGTCACCGGCCTGCACCTTCTCGAACGTGGCGTCGAGGTCCGGGGTGGCCAGCAGGATCCACCCGTAGGTGCCTTTGGCCATCATCTCGGTGATGGTGCGGCGCTCGTCCTCGGTCACCCCGGGATCGACAGCCGGCGGGGCCAAGAGGATGGACGTGTCGGGCTGACCGGCCGGGCCGACCGTGATCCAGCGCATTGTGCCCTGCCCGACGTCACTGCGGACCTCGAAACCGAGGACGTCGCGGTAGAAGGCGAGTGACGCGTCCGAGTCGGTGTGCGGCAGAAAGCTCGTGTGAATGGTGATGTCCATGCCGAGCAGGCTAGAAGGAGCCCGCTCGTGTGTGCTTCTCAATTCCTGATCGATCTTCCGCGCCGCGCAACCAGTTCCAGCTTCCACCGAACCGGGACACACCACCCGAGCCGTAGCGCGACGGCGTGGGCGCCGCTGGAGCCATGCTGCTGCCAGGACGGCCCCTCACTCCATGGTTCGGCAGCCGTGCATGACATCCGCGCTCGGTCTCACTCATCAGGTGGACAACCGCGAGATTATCTCGGAAGGCCAGGAACAGCACCGGGAAATCAATGTTCGGCGACCGAACCTCGAATCACCCCTGGCCATCGGAACGCAGGTTGTTGAAGTGTTCTGACAGATGTTTCACCGCTGAACGTCTCTCAACCGGATGGAACAGTCCAGATTCCGGCGACGTCACCGCCCACATCACGCTCATCCAGCCCCTCTTCCCCACACAAGCCGTCGCCCACGCTCCCACGCGGACTACTGGGACTGGGCCGCATGATCGTGTTACGAGTTCTTAAGCGATTCTGCAGCTGTAACCAAGGACGCGCCCAGTAGGACTACGTCCTTGATGAGGAATTGCCCCGCGAGCGACAACTTGGGCTCTCGGCCCCGCTCCCGCACTTGCCATGCTTCTGGCGTGGTGATCAGAAAACTGAGTGTGACAGCGAACATGCCGGCGGCGAGCAAACTACCAGTTGCCGATACCCTTGGCGCCCAACGCCCGGTCGACACCATCCCACCGATTGCGATCTCAGTAAGCCCGATGGCCCTGGCAAGCTTCTTCTCGCCAAGCATTTTCAGCGGATGCCTCATGAGCGGGCTTGAAACAACCAAAGGGCGGATGTTTTCGACTTCGTAGGATTCGAATTTCAGCCGTCCGATACTGAGGAGGTTGAGCGCGAGGCCGTACCGGGACGCGATCATTCCTCCGGAGTACAGTCCGCCGGACGTGGGGCGCCTGGTCATGGAATTCTCCTCTCGTCTCTCACTGTGCCCCCAAAAATCTGGCCATGGAGGCCATAGCATTTCACCCATCCCTGTGCCTTATCGACCAGCGCGGTCTTACCGCGGCCACACCATGCGCCAACCTCGGTCAGGCTTGCTCCCCTCCACAGCCCGCCATGCTGGGAACATTCGCGCGCACCACATTGATCTGCTTTCCCATCATGCCAACGACTCGTCCATCTGGCATCACGGTGGATTGCTCTCCGCGGTGATGACTACACATCCAAGGCCGGTGTGGGGCAAAGGACTCGCGGCGACCGGCGCCATCGACCAGCTGACAAGAAAAGCACTCCACGCTCGGCTCACCGTTACAGACAGCTCGCTGCGACCGCTCCATACGTGCGCAAGCATTGCAGTCAGACGCCTTCACAAAAGGACGAATAAAGGGAAATGGCTACAAAAGCACCTCTTAAAACTACTGTCCATCGATACGCCATGAAGGTTTCCTGAGCGCGCGTAACACGATCTTGTGACCTCAGGCTCTACATCGCTGACACACGGCCACCTGCTCGCTCGCGATCCTTGGACGATGGACAGCTACCAGGACAGCGCGACGCTGAACGGTCAGGCGATTCCGGGGAGATCAGGAAGCTGCGACAGCGCGGCACAGTTCATGGGGCAGAGCCCGGGCCGCGAAGCGTTCACCCCTCGCCTCCGTGTAGCGAGCATGGGATCTGATAGGTGACCGCCCCGTAGCGCCAGCTCGGCGACAGCGGCGAATCTCTGCGCTCAGAGCAGTGAAGCGTGCAACCTCTCGAACATGCCGCGAAGTTCCGTAGCGTCGATCGGGTTGATCTCCATCTGCATGTGACACACGTCGTCGTCCCCGTTGGGGGTCAGGCGCGCGAAGAAGGCGAAATCGTCCCTGATGGGCTCGGCTCTCAGCGTCAGCGGGTTGTTGCGGCCGGGAGTCACTGCCACGGAGAACCGGCTGCCCGATGGAACCCGGAGGTGGGAGAGCATCGTGGCCGCGAAGTCCGCGACCTCCGCCATGCTGAGACAGGCGGTGAAGTCGGCCCTCAGCGACGAGCACCAGTCGGCCGTGACCCGCCAGTCGTCCCCGCCGCTATGGGCTAGTTCCACCCACGCGTTATCCCCGCCGAGGCGTATCCACGGCCTTTCCATCGTCATGCCCTCGCCCTCCGACGTCCTGGAGCCGTGATCTTACAAAGCAGTGGCGGGACATGAGGGGGCAGTGGCATCTCAGTCGTCGAGGCCACCTCGGTCAGCAACGATCACCTCGACGGCGGTGCCTCGTCGCTGTAGTGCAAGCTGTAGTGCAAACGGAGCCGTTCGACCATCGCTGCGGCCTTGCTGTGCCCACCGCGAGGTGCGTCCGGCCATTCGTCGACTCGTTGCCACCAGTACTCGTGGGGAGTTCCGGGATACCGAGGCAGGAGGTGGACGTGTAGATGCGGCACGTTGTCCCCGATGACGGCGGCGTACACGTGCTCGGCCCCTCCGGCTTCTCGGAGGGCGCCGGCGGCTCGGGTACACCACACACCCACCCGCTGAGCTTCCGCCTCGGTGAGATCAGCAAGGCCAGGAGCATGTCGGCGGGGTTCCACCAGAAGGTGACCGAGATAAACCGCGCCTGCGCCACCGGGAGCTTGCGGTGACAGATGTGAGACCACCACCAGGTCGTCCATCCACACAGCACCTCCGGGCATCAGCGAGTCGTCTCGGTGCTTGCGGCAAACGAAACAGCCTCTTGCCGCGCCGTCATCCGCCATGAGAGCTTCCCCCATCTCCTCCGTAGTGGCTGACCCACTATCAGAGCAGTGCGGTTCACGCCTGACAATGGCTGACCCAGGAGGGGGATCGGCGGGTGGTCGAGTGCGTACAGCTCCGGACTGCGCGTCGTAGTCGTCCTTGCGTTGCCGGTACTACGCCTGCGCCGCCGACAGGCGGATTCGTCGTCAGACCTCGTCTTCCATGCGGATGGCCTTGCGAAGGTTGTCCTGCGCCTTGCGTGCCTGGCCCTCGTCCTGCTCCAGCAGCGCCGCGGCGATAGCGTCCAACTTCCGTTGGATCGCGTGCTCGGCCCGTCGTTCCGCATTCTTGAGCAGGGCGAGCAACAGCAGGGTGACGGACGTCATCAGGTCCCCGGCCAGCAACTGCCAGGTGATCTCCAGTCCCGCCGCGTGTGCGGCGATGAACAGGGCGACCAGCACCAGGCACACCACGTAGAACGCTGGCGAGCTGGTGAAGTTCGACGCGGCTTCGGAGAACCGCTCGAACCGTCCCCTCTTCCCAGCTGCGGGATGTTGAACGAGCATGGGCCTTGACCTTCCGCAGGAGGGGCTGGGGAGTGATCGAGTACCCGCAAGTTCAGGCGCCAACGCGTTCCAAAGCACCTTGGGCAAGGGCCCGTCGGCGGAACGCCGTGGTTATGTGATCGTGGCGGGCACGCTGAGCGGCCTGGCGGCTGTGCCGGCCGCCGAGGGTCTGGCCGCCTCATCCACTCGACTGCCGCACTGCCGGCCAGCATTGCGGCGGCCACAACAAGCCTCTTGCCGGAGCCACCACGGCAGCGTTCAGGCCGCCCTCCCGTGGTTCTGAAAAGGAGCCGGAGGCTGCGTCACCAGGCGCTGGCGCCGCCGTCGACTGCATAGTTGGTCCCGGTGATGTAGGAGGCGCGGTCTGAGGCGAGGAAGGCACCGAGTTCGACGATCTCCTCGGGCCGGGCGAAGCGCCTGAGGAGGGTCTTTGCGGTGATGGCCTCGCGGGCGGCCTGGTTGTCGCCGAGGTCGCGGTCACTGGCCGGGGTCAGCACGGGGCCGGGGCTGATGGCCACTGCGCGGATCCCATGGGGTGCGCCCTCAAGGGCCATCTGCCGTGTCATGCCGATGACGCCGGCGTTGGCTGCGGTGTGCCCGACCATCGGGGGATTCTGTCCGGCGATCATGCCGGCCATGGACGCGACGTTGATGATGACGCCGCCGCCGCGGCGCACCAGGTGTGGCCAGGCGAACTCCGAGACGAAGAAGGGAATGTCGAGCTCGCCGGTGATGGTGGCGTGCCAGTCCTCGACGGAGAAGTCGGGCAGCGGGCCGAAGCGCAGCGAGGCGGCGTTGTTGTAGATGACGTCGAGACCGCCGTAGGCGGCCACGGCACTATCGACGAGGCGCCGCGCTTGCTCGGGGTCGGTGAGGTCGACCGGTGCGATGCCGGTCATCTCGCCGCCTGCCTGGCGGACGAGTTCTGCTGTTTCCTCGTTGGCGTCGGGGTGGATGTCGGCTCCGACGACCTTCGCGCCTTCTCTGGCGAAGACCTGGGCCGCGACGCGGCCCATGCCTGCGCCGGTGCCGGTGATCAGCGCGATCTTGCCGTCAAGAAGAGATGTCATGGGAATGCTCCTGGTCACAGTGGTGTGCGGGGTGGGTTGGGTGGTGCCGCGGCCCCCCGGGCACACGCTGGAGGTCGCGCGCCCGGGGTCTGTGCTGCGGCCCTGTGATGCGGGCCGTTCGAGCGGCTACTTGGTGCCGGGGTGAACGGTGCCAGGAGGCGTCTGACCGCGCAGCTCGTCCAGGAACACCCCGAAGTTGCCTTCCGACCAGTGCTCGACGGACTGGCCGCGGATGACGCGGTCGATGGAGATGCCGCTGAGCTGGACGTCGCGGCCGGAGGCGGGGATGCCGAAGACCGTGCCGGTGTGCCGGCCCGCGAAACTCCAGCGGGTGACGACCTTGTCGCCCTCCACGATCTGGTCCAGGACGGTCATCTTGAAGCCGGTGAGCCCGGCCTTGATGTTCAGGTCGCCGTTGATCCAGTCGTCCCGGTTCTCGGGGCCGTTGAAGCCGTGGAGCACCAGGTCCTTGGAGATGTAGCGGTCGAATCCGGCGGCCAGGTCGCCGTTGTAGCTGGCGTAGTACGCCGAGGCGACCTGCAGCGGCGACAGGTAGTGGTGGTGGGCCGAGTGAGCGGACGAGGCGGCGTGCGATGCCGGGCTCTGAGCCGCGGCAGGCACGGCCACGGCGGTCAGCGCACCGGCGGCGGCCAGAGCGGCCACGACGCCGAGCACCTTTTTGCGTCCCGCGGTAGCGGCGGGGGCGGGGGCGGCTACGGCCTCACGGGTCTTGGTGAAGATCACAAGGCACTCCTCAGCTGAGCATCGGCGCCCGACGGCAACCGATGTGATTGACACGTCAAGCATCTTCCTCGGCTTGACAGGCGTCAAGCAGTTGCCGGATCAAACCTCCCGCGACCTACCGGCCGGCGACCGGCATGGAAGACTCAGAACACCAGTGACTGCCTCGCCGCCCTGCCGGGGCTGCGGACCCGCACGCCGCTCACCAGGCACGACAGGCCATCCCGGACGGCGTGAGCGAGGCAGGAGCGATCGACATCGGGCGGAACGGAGCGAGGCCAGAGTGACCGACGGAACACCGCGAGAGGCGCCGGAGGTGAGGGCGCGCGGCAAGTACGCCCCCGTCCGGCTACCCGAAAGCGAAATCCTCCGGCGCGGCCTGGACACCTTCGCCGAGCTCGGCTACGCCGCGACCACCATGAGGGAGCTGGCCCGGCGGCTCGGCGTGAGCCACAACTTCATCCACGAACGCTACGGGTCGAAGGACGACTTCTGGCGCGCGGTGGTGGACTTCGGGCTGCACGACGGCCAGCCCGCGCTCGACCGGCTTCTTACCGACTGCCACGACGCCGAGGAACGCCTGCGAGCCGTCATCGTCCACCTGTACCGGCTTGCCGCGAACGACTCCGCCATGAACCGGCTGCTCACCGACGAGTCGACCCGGGACTCCAGCCGCCTGGACTATCTCCACCAGCAGTTCATCAAGCCGTTCTGGGACAGCATCGAGCCGACCGTCAGCAGCCTCATGGCCGCCGGCCGCATCCCCCGCGTCCCGGCGCACATCCTGTACTTCGCCGTCACGGGCCCCGCACTCGCCCTGGCCCAGGACCCGATAGCCGACCGGCTCAGCCCCGGCGACCGGCCGACGGCCCAGCACGACAGGACCGCCATGGCCGACGCACTCTCCGCTGTCGTCCTGCACGGCCTGCTCCCACCGCATGCATGAGACAGCCCCCTCCCGCCCGGGCCTGACCTTCAGCTTCCGTGCCCAATGGCGTGTCGACCGTCATCAGTCGGTTCGCTAACCGGCGTACACGGAGGCGGGCCTTCGGCTGAGCATGTGTTGCGACCTTGCAGCGAGCCGGTTCCCCGCGTCCTCAACCGTCGATACCAGATGGTGTGACTTGCGCCATTTTGGCCCTTTTGGCGTGGTTGTAGAGTCGCCTCGCTCGAGGACAGCCCACTGCACTGGTCGGCGTGCCGGGCGCCGCCGAAAGGAGCAGGGGAATGCAGGCCGACCTCTCCCCGGTCATAGCCGCCACCACCCAGTGGCTCCTGCGGTCCTACCCTCACGACGGCGGCCCTTTGGGAGCATCGCTGGCAGAAGCTCAGGCCCGCCAGGCGGTGACGGTGGCCGCATGGCTGCGCTACCCCACAGCGACGGATGCCGCCCTGCTCACGATGGCAGGCCCAGGCGGCTCGGGACGGCTGGACTGGCTCGTGGGATCCGAAGCCTCCAGCACAGACGTTGTGGACCATGCGTGGCGGTCCTGGGTCGACGAAGTGGTGGCGAGTTGGGCGGCATGCCTGCTCACCGCAACCGCTGCTGCCGCGCAGGCCGTGGCGCACCTGGCGGAGTGCGAGCATACGGGCGGACTGACGTTTGATTTTCGTCGGCTGGTCAGTCCCGACGACCGGGACCGGCAGGCCGCGGTGCTGCTGCGGCACCCCGATCTGCTGGCGCCCGTCGCCGACCTGCACCGGGCAGCACTGCTCGAGCGCCTGGCCCAGGGCTGGAGCGACGCGGCCTGAACCGCCACCAGGCGGCGCGCGCCGCAGAAACAGCTGCTGCCCCTCCACCGCCGGCATGTCCGACACGCGTACCTGCTCCGAGCTGCAACTGGCAGTGGCTCCAAGGGGATCTCTCCCGGCTGGCGGCAAACGCCGTCAGTCCGGTTGAGGCCTTGCACAGTCTCTCGCCACCGGACGGTCTCGTGACCGCAAGCCCGCGCATGCCGGTGGCGTTCGTCGCGTGCCGGTGAGGGTGACCTCTGCGTTCGTGCCGCGCACGTCGACAGGCCGGCGGCATGCTCGGTTGGTCTGCCGGGCCGTCGCCCGCATCAACTCCTCTTAACGGGTGAGATACCCCGCCGCGCAGCACGCGGCGGCGGCAATCGGCTCGCGCAGCACCGAGCATGGCCGGTACCGTCCGGCGCCAGGTCGCGCCACGCGGCGAAAAGGCATGCCCCGCAGGCCCGTCGAGGAGGCAGAGGTGACCTTCAACCCGCTGGAACAGCGCGGCATCCCGCTGGACCGTCAGCTGCGCAATTGGCGTGAGATGAACGTGCAGCCGATCGACCCCGACCGCGGCGACCCCTACACCCGGTGCCGGATCATCACGATGAACGGCATCGAGGTGGAGGCGATCCTCTTCAGCCACCAGCTTGCCCGCAACACCGTCGATCCCGACGTCAAGCGGCAGCTCGCCCGGACCCGGTACATCGAGGCACAGCAGCAGAAGGTCGTGAACTGGCTGCTGCCGGGCGTCTCCTCCGTGCTGGAGACGACGATCGCCTACGAGCAGGTCGCGGTGGACCTCACGGCGTGGGTCGCACGGATGGAGCCCGACCCGTACCTGAGGCAGGCCTACCAGTTCGGTGTGCTGGAGGACTTCGACCACCTGTTCCGGTACGCGAACCTGTACGAGATGATCGAGCACCGCAAGGCGGAGTCGATCGTCGACAACCTCACCGAGGTCATGCCGGGCCGGCCCACGAAATTCCACCACCGTGACCCGTACGACAACGTCCGCGACCCGTACGACAAGAACGAGGCGAACCCCCTGTCGAAGCTCCACGCCCTGACGATCATGTCGGCGGAGCAGCAGACGATGAACTTCTACATGAACACCGGCCCCACCTACATGGAGCCGATCGCCCGTCAGCTCTACCAGGAGATCGGGCTCATCGAGGAGGAGCACGTCACGCACTACGAGTCGCTGGTCGACCCGGGCGAGACGTGGTGGGAGCAGCTGGTCAACCACGAGTACAACGAGTGCTACCTGTACTACTCCTTCATGGAGCAGGAGAGCGACCCCAAGGTGCAGGCCATCTGGGAGCTGCACCTGAACATGGAGCTGGAACACCTGCACACTGCCTGCGACATGATGCGCCGATATGACGGGCGCGAGCCGCAGGAGGTCCTGGCGCCGGAGCTGCCCAAGGTAGTGACCTTCGCGCCGAACAAGCAGTACCTCAGAGGGCTGCTCGACACCCAGATGGACCTCACCACGCTCGGAGCCGGCTACGTGCGTGAAGCGCATGAGCGGTTCGAAAAGATGCAGGAGCAGATCCACGGCGGCCAAGAGCCGCCCAGCGAGCGGGTCATGGCGGAACACGACGACGTGTTCGGCCGTGAATACCGCGTGCAATCCGAAGGCGAGCACCCCGACCCCGCCCTGCGCGAGAAGTGAGGCAGCCGAACATGTCCGAACCGCGCACCCATCGGGCCGGCGGCGACAAGGCCAAGGACACCGACGTCGTCGCTCTGCTGATGCGCCAGCACGGCGACATCCGCAACCTCTTCGACGAGGTCGAGCAGAGCAAGGGCAAGGAACGCCGCACCGCCTTCCACCGCCTGGTGCGGCTGCTGGCCGTCCACGAGACCGCGGAGGAAGAGGTCGTCCATCCCTTCGTCCGGCGGATGGTGCCCGGCGGTGAGCAGGTGGTCGAGGACCGCCTCGCCGAAGAGAAAGCCGCCAAGGAAACCCTTGCGACGCTCGACGAGATGGACACCGATGACCCGAAGTTCATGCCGCAGCTGATGAAGCTCCGCAAGGACGTGCAAGAGCACGCCCGGGCGGAAGAACGCTACGAGTTCATCCACATCCGCCGCCACACCGACGCCATCAACCTCGCCGTCATGGCCAAGGCGGTCAAGGCGGCCGAGGCCATGGCTCCCACCCATCCTCATCCCGGCGTCGAGTCCCTTGCCCGCAACGTGGCCCTGGGCCCCGTCGCCGCCCTCATGGACCGCACCAAAGACGCAGTCCGTAAAGCCATGGGCAACGACTGAGCCCGAGGCAAACCCCACTACAGCCAGGCGCCGCAAGCGGCCCCTTCTCCTCGAGAGAGCCAAGAGGAGGAGGGAGGATGCGGCAGACGCGCACACCTTCAGCCGCGCGCACCGCTGATACAGCGCCACCGTGACGCAGAGACTCGAACAGCGGGAACTGCATGACCCGCATGGGCTGGCCGGTACGCGGCTGACCAGCGGACAAGCGCATCACCCGAAAGGGTTGCGGCCGCGTGGACACCTCTTCTGGCGCTCCGTACGTGCCACAGTTAATGCCAATGGTGAGATCCCACAGGGCCCGCCTCGCCGCGCTCCCTCATCTGGCAAGGCGGGCCACGGGGATCGAAGCGCGGACGCACATGTCGCATAGCCTGCCGGGCGAAGAGGCCTGGGCGCCACACCATGCGGCGCCCAAGCTGACATGCATGGTGAGCAGCATCTCCGATGAGTGGCCAGGGCCTGCCCTGGGGACGAGGACGACTGCAGGCACGGCCGGGCAGATCCCGGCGATCGTGCCGCGGCTCACGACGTCCTTCAGCGTGCTCTTCGCACCACTGACCACGTCGGCAGGCATAGGCCCTTTGATGCGGGGCACCTGAGAGCTGCTCGATGCTGCTCGTATGGGGGAGTGGCATTGGGCCCTGTACGCGGTCTGTGCCTCGCGGTGGCGTTCGCCCGCCTTGCGAGCTGTGCCTTGTGGGAGAGGAGCCACCATGATCCTTCCGGTGGAGAAGGAACTGCGCGCTGCACTGGCGAGGTTTGCTGATGCACGCATCGAGCACGACGTACGCCCCACCGGCCGCACCAGCCGGGCTCTGGAGGACGCCACCTACACGCTGTGCGTGATGACCGGGACCCGCACCACCGAACAGGCTCTGCTCGCAGCGGACACTCTGCTGCACCGATTGAGCGCCGATCGTGAGAGCTCCGCACAAGAGGACGCCAGGCTCGCCGCGTGAGCCAGACTCGCCCGACGACGTGTTCCGTTGGCTTCCCTCGCCTTCCCCGGAGCGCAGACGCCTGACCCGCCAGGCGTGTGTGCGGACCTGCCTCTGCCCGGCGCAGGGCGGGGGCTGTGGGCGATGGCGCACGCACTGCCACCACGTGGGCCAGACGCCTCCGGGGATTCCTCTTCGCGGGGATGGTCGAGCAGCGTTTCACGCGGTGTAGGCCGGCAGGTGCTGACCCGGCGCCGTCCGGACTCAATCGATGGCGAGAGAGCGCCACTTATCGGCATGCATCAGGGGTGTTACCGCGATGGCGCGGAAGCGTCCTGGCGTGCAAAAGGTGATCACGACTTCGCCCGGGTCGTCACCGTCGCGCACCGCGGCGATTTCGGAACGGGAGATGTGCCAGCCGGCGGCCCTGGCTTTGAGCTCCGTGTCAGATTTGAAGTGTAGGTGGTCGTCGCAGACCTCTGCGACTCCGGCGATCTTCTGGAGGGCTCCGGATGCTTCAAACGCGGTTGCGTCGGCCATCAGAGCACGCCCGGCATTCACTGCCTGGACGATCTGCTCGATCTGAGCGTTCGCCTTGCGACGGTGCCACCAACTGCGAAGTCCCACCTTGCTCCCCATCCCTGGCTACTGCATTCGCTCAGCAGTGTGCACGGCCGGGGTGATCATGCAACGTGCGGGTTCCCTGTGCACGCTGTCCCAGCCGGTACAACCGCGTTGGGCGTGGTCAGTGAAGGCTGATCGTCCATGTGGGGCGCCGAGGCCGTAGCCAGGACAGCGGTATCCCGCAGACGCTGGCGATCGGCCTGCCTTCGACGGCAGGGGCCGCACGCATGCACTCTATGAAGCCGTTGTCGGACCGAACTTGATCTGAAGGGTGCACGACCGCCCACTCCGCGTCCGACATGTCCGAAGGGTACCGCGGCTCGCGGTCCGGACGGTCGCCCGCATTCCCGAACCGGTGAGTGAGGCAATCACACGACCGGGCAACCGAGTTGGACTCCGTCGTTGCGGAACCGCAAGACTGCGACACAAGGGCCTCCTGCCAGCTTGTTCGGACTTCGACAATCCCGAGCTGAACAGGAGGCCCCGCTTTCATGCATACCGCAGCCGAAGATCACGCGACCGAGTCACCCCTATCGAACCGGCACCCGACAAGATCGCTGCGAAAACGACCTCCCACGCCTGCGGCAGGTGGTCGGTCAAACGAAGTAGTGGCCCTGTTCGATGTCCTCGATGAGGCCGGGGTGGGTGGGTTTCCATCCCAGGAGTTGCTGGGTGATGGTGCTGGAGGCGGGCATGTCGGTGCTGAGGAGGCGCATAAGCATCCCGTCGAACTCCTCGGCGGGCAGAGAGCGCGCCGGCAAGTGGAGGTGCCGACCGATGGCCTCGGCGATCTCGCGGACCGGCACGCCCTCGTCGCCGACCGCGTTGAGGACGGAGCCGGCGGGAGCGTGCCCGACGGCCAACCCGTAAAGGGCCGCGGCGTCCTTGACGTGGACGGCGGGCCAACGGCTGGCGCCGTCACCGATGTAGCCGCAGACGCCCTTGGCCCGAGCCGTGGCGATGAGCTGGGGGACGAAGCCGTGACGCTCCCCTTGGCCGTGGACCGAGCGGGGCAGCATGACCAGGGAGGTGCGGACGCCTGCCTCTGCGGCTGCGAGCGCTGCCCGCATGTTGGCGATGCGGGCAGCGACGGGGCCCGCCGCGACGAGCTCGTCGCGCTCGGTCGCGGGCCGACCAGGTGTGACGAGTGTTGCGCCGGAGATCACCAGGGGCTTGCCGGAGCCGGCGAGGGCGGCGGCGAACGTCTCGATGGCCTTGGCATCGGTCCGCGTCGCAGCCTCGCTCATGCTGGGCACGACGAAGGCCAGGTGGATGACGCCATCGCTGCCGAGGGCGCCGGCGCGCAGCACGTCGGTGTCGTTCAGGTCGCCACGCAACACCTCGGCGCCCATGGCGATCACTGCCCGCTCGGAGGCGTCCGAGCGGGCCAGTCCGAGAACCTGGTGGCCGGCGTTGACGAGTTCGGGGACGACGGCTGAGCCGATCCAGCCGGAAGCACCGGTGATGAAGATACGCATGGGAAGGACTCCTTGATCACAGCGGGAGGGAGGACGCGTGGCTCAGCTGCCGTTGGCAGAGGGCTGATGCGACCCCGTTGCATCAATAGTATTCGACTCATGCGACTGCGTCGCATCATCTGCTGAATGATGCGACCCGATCGCTTCGCATAGAATGTGTTGGTGAGCAGATGGGCACCGGACGCGCGTGAGCGCCTGGAGAGTGCGGCGTTGGACCTGTTCGTGGAGAACGGCTTCGAGAAGACGACCGTTGCCCATATCGCGGACCGCGCCGGCTTGAACCGCGCTACTTTCTTCCGCCACTTCGCTGACAAACGCGAGGTCCTGTTCGGCGGCGAGGACGTGCTGGCCAGCCTATTCGCCGAAGGCATTCGCGCTGCCGCTGCGGACGCGACGCCCGCCCAGTGCCTGCAGGCGGCGTTCGCGGCCACCGACGCTGCCATGACCCCGCGGCAACGGGCCAAGGCCGCCCAGCGCATGCGGGTGGTCGCGGCCAACAGCGAACTGCAGGAGCGCGGACTGCTCAAGCATGCCCGGATCGCCGCCTCCATCAGCGCCGCCCTGCGCGAACGAGGCACGGACGATCTGACCGCCCGACTGGGCGCGCACGTGGCGATGCTCGCCTTCGCCCTCGCCGTCGAGCGCTGGATGAAGGCGGAGGGCGACGAAGCGTTCCCGCCCCTCGCCCAAGCGGCCCTGAGTGACCTGCAGGTGCGTGCAGCCGAACTCGACGCCCGCCCCCGCCTCTCCACCTGACGCGGGAATCCGACGGCTGCCGTCCAGCGCCTCACCTTCAGCAGGAGGCCCAGCCTTCTTGCACGCGCCGGAACTAAAGGATCACGCGACCGAGTCACCACACTCGCACCCAGCAGGATCGGTACGACAACGGCTTCTATCGCCCGCACCCGACATGGGCTCTCGGCTGGCAGGTTCGTCCGGGAGCACAGTGTTTCGGGCCTGCGTATGACGCTGGAGCCGTGCAATCAGCGGGCCTTGTGTATCCGCAGACCGCCACCAGCGCCGCGGTGGACGTGGTGGCCTCTGCGCTAGTGCCGCATCAGGCAACGTTCGCCCTGGTGAGGAACCAAGCCAACACAGCCACGCCGACGGGCAACGCAACAAGGTAGCCGACGAGGATACCGACGCCCGGATCAGCCAGCGCAGGAAAGGCCCAGTTCACTGCTGCAGCCACGAGTAGTCTCACCGTTGCCAGCGCAAGGAGAGCGGCGACAACAGCAAGCCGACGCGGCGGGCCCGCCCCGCGGTACAACTCAGCCGCAGGCCCGATCGCGATCAGGCCCGTCACGAGGAGGACGAAACCAGTGTCGGGCAGCCACCCGAACGGCCACCCCACCAGAGCGACCAACCCGGAGACAGCAAGGCCGCCCAGTTCCAGTGCGACAGTGGACACTACCGGGTGGCCCCACGAGGGGCGTCGGATCGAGCCGCTCCCACTGTCCTCTTCATCGGCCACGTCGTCAGAGTAGCCATCGGCAGGGCGAACGTTGCTTTATGCGGCACTAGTTGGTCGGTAATGCCCACCCTCGTTGAAACCTCCAGCTGCCAGTTGAGGGCCCGCACGCGGTGTGATGGGCTTCTGTGGGCTATCTTGGCTGCTTGCGTACAGCCCATCATTGTGTGGCAGTTGATTCGGGGGACAGATGAATCTCCAAGGCGCGTACCTGGGTGTGGCGGCTCAGGCGGTCACCTTGCTGGGGGAACGTGAAGTTGCTGCGTCATGGGAGAAGCCCAGCGCGTTGGCGGAGATGACGGTCGGTGGTCTGGCCGGTCACCTCATGCACCAGATTTTCTCTGCCAGTGCCGTCCTGCAGGAGCCGGCGTCCGCGGAGGCACCGATCCCCCTGCTGGAACACTACGCACGTGCCGTGTGGGTTGATGAGCCGCTTGACGGCGAAGTCAACACGGGTATCCGGGCGAGGGGGGAGCAGATTGCCTCCGAGGGTGCGCAGCCGCTGCTGGAGCAAGCTCGCGCTGCTCTCGCGGAGCTGCAGGCCGAACTCCCGGCGATGCCGGGTGACGCGGCGGTGTTCATCCCGTGGGGCGGGTGGGCATTGACCCTCAACGACTTCCTCGTGACAAGAATGATGGAACTCGCCGTGCATATGGACGATCTTGCCGTGAGCGTGGGAATCACCACCCCGGAGATCGCCGGCGCCGCGTTCGAACCCGTGCTCTCCCTGCTGACGCATCTATCCGTCCGTCGGCATGGTCAGGCAGCACTGCTGCGCGCCTTGTCTCGGGTGGAGCGAGCGCCATCAGCGATCAATGCTCTCTGAGCCACACGGCGTGACTCGAGGTGGGTCATGGCGCAGATTTCTCGAGGCCGAGACGCTACGGCTGGGTGCTTGAACGATCGGCCGACTGCCGGCCTGGGTCGCCGAGAAGTTGACTCAGCGATGAGAAACGGACGGCTGGTCGTTCATCCCGACGCCCGCCACCGTACCCGGCGTGGGTGTGCCTGCATCCGTGTCGGCGGATGCAGGCACACCCAGACTGCACGTAGACGACGCCGGGGCATCTGCGGTGCTCCCCGCGATGGCTTCAGTTGAGGGTGCCCATGCGCGCCGGCCTGGTCGTGCCATGGACCCGCCGTGCGTGGGCGGCGTAGCGGCGGCGCCCGATGACCGGTACCAGCAGGCGGACGGGCAGCGGCGCGTGGCCGAGTACCGCCTTGATGACCGCAGGGTCACCCTCATACATGGCCATGCCGAAAGCCAGCGGCAAGTCTCTTTTGGGGGTCGCGGCCATGCCGTGTTCGCCGAGCTCTCTCCACTCTGCAGCGGTGACATGCTTCTCCGCCAGCGGCAGGATCCACTTCTCCTCGGTCGTCATGTGCGTCAGGAGCACAGCCAGCAGCACCTCGAAGACACCGGCGAGCTCCTCACTCTCCTGCCCGGTGGAGCGCCAGGCGGGCAGGAGCCCGGTTGCCTCGGCAAGCGCCTTGTCGATGGCCTGATGCTGTTCTTCCATCATGGGCACGATGGACGCGGCCTCATCGCCTCCCCGTTGGAGGAGCTTGGGCCACAGCAGGAGGTCCTCTCCCTCGTGATGTGTGTGCAGGATGCGGCAGATGAGTTCCGCATGCGCGCCTACGACTTCGGCGCGTGCGGTGTCGCCTGGTGCGACGTCCCGGATCAGCTGAGGAAGCAGCCGGAATTCGCGGCGCAATGCGGCATGGGCCATGTACATGTCCCGGACATCAGCCATGGGTGCGTCGACGGTCGAAGTCACTGCCATTCCTCGGATTCATAGGGGTACCTCACCGGGCACGCCAAGAACCACCTCCAACGGTGAGGTGGTTGTCGCATTCCCCGACCGGGCCGCTGTGCCGACGGTTCAGGTGAGCGACCGCTTTCCGGTCCTTCTTGGGGAAGAGGTCTGCTCATGCCGGTGGATCATCGACATTGATGCCGGGTTCTTCAGAGCCCAGGACCAACTGCCCCCTTGGGGCCCATTGGATCAGGCTGTCTGGCGGGGAGGTGAGAACGATCCTGCTCCCGGTGTGCACGATACTGCCGACTTTTGGTCTTCCCGCTTCTCGGGAGAGGTGTGCGCCCGGTCCTGCCCGCCGGGTGCGGCCTCGCTCGGTGGATCGGGTCCCTACATGCTTGTCCGCGAACTGTCACGTCCGGGGTCTGCGCAGCCGCCGGGGTACCTCGAGATCGGTGAAGGCGGGTCAGTTGTGCCTGGTGGAACATGGGCGTGCCGCACCGAGTGGACCGCAGGATGAGGAACCGACTTCGGATGCTGGGATGGAATCTCCTCAAGCCTGCCCAGGCAAGCGATGTCCCGGTGTGTCGCGCCCCGGAGAGGTTCCGAACTTTTTTCGGTATTCGCGGTTGAACTGGGATGTGCTTTCGTAGCCGACGCGGTGAGCGATGTCTGCGACGCTTCCCGAACGGGTCCACAGAAGTGTTCGGGCGGTCTGCAGGCGGATGGTTTTTTGAAACTGCAGCGGTGTCGCGGACGTTGCTGCGCGGAAGTGCCGGTGGAAGGAGGAAGGGCTCATACCGCAGAGCCGGGCGAGAGCGGCGACGCTGAGCGGCTCGTGGTAGTGGTCGCGGATCCAGCCGATGGCCCTGCTGATGTGCGTGAGGCCGTTGTCGGTCCGGCCGATCTGCCGTGTGAGCGCGCCTTGGTCCCCGGTGAGCAGCCGCCACAGGATCTCCCGCTGGTATGAGGGGCCGAGGACCCGCATCTCGTCCGGGCAGTGGGCGGCTCGTAGCAGTCGCACGACTGGATCGAGCAGCTTCGGCGTTGCGTCGCTGATGGCCAGTTCGCGGTGGGCGGGGGATGCGGGGGTGTCGGTCGTCTCCAGCAGAAGCGATGCGATGGCCTGGGGTCGAAGGCCCATGATGAAGATCGCGAGAGGGTTGTCGGGATCTGCCTGGACGACCTGGCTGGTCGATGGCCAGTCATGTGAGGCGATCACGTACGTGCCGGCGCCGTACTCGTACGGCTCGCCGTTGAGTACGGTGCGCATGGTGCCCTGAGCGACGATCGCCAGGGTCGGGCCGGGCATGGCGGCGACGACCGGAGGCGTCGGCTCGTCCACGACCGCCACGCTCACGCCGTCCGCGATGGTGGCTCTGCGACCGTCGTCCCCGACGTGTTCGAGGATCAGCGTCCGCAGCTCCTGCAGAGGTTCCATCCTCAAGCCCCGTCGGCCGGTGCCCTCGGGGGCACGCTGTGGAGGATGGTCAGGCCGCCCGTCGGACAAAGACCCAGGTGGACTCGTGCGGTCGACGTCGATCCGATCGGTGAGGGCGGGAGGAAAGGCGGGGGAGACATGGCCACTTCATACGGGACGAACAACGGGAGGCCTGACAGTACGCAGCCGTAAGGCCCTTTGGGTTACTGCCGGCTGGTGGGTGATCGGTACGGTGTATCGGGCGGGAGGCGGTGGCACGTGGTTAGAAGTCCGAGTGTGCCGCCATGGTGTGACCGTCGGTATGGGCGTCCTCTGATGGTTGAAGTTGCTCTTCCGCCCAGATGATCTTGCCGTGGCCAGTGTAACGCGTGCCCCAGCGCCGGGTGAGCTGAGCAACGATGAACAGACCCCGACCGCTTTCATCGAAGGTACGGGCTCGCTTCAGATGCGGGGAGACGCTGCTGCCGTCGGAGACTTCGCAGGTCAATCCGGTGCCGTGGAGGATCAGACACAACCGGACCGGTGGGCAGGCATGGCGCAGCGCGTTGGTGACGAGCTCGCTGGCGATGAGCTCCGTGGTTGGTGCGGCGTCCTCAAGGCCCCACTCGGTCAGCGTCTGCGAGACATGCTTGCGGGCCTGGGAGACGGCGGCGAGGTCGGCTGCGAGGTCCCAGCCGGCGACATTGCTGTCGCCGAACATGCGCGTGCGGGCGGCCAGTACACCGGCGTGGGCGTAACGCCTTTCGGACAGCAGCACATCGAGGGCGGACCGGCAGATCGTGTTCAGGCAGGACTGGGATCCCAGGCCTGCCTTGACCAGCACAGCCTGGTCGGTCCCGGCCGGCGGGTCGGGTGTTGTCGTGGTGTATCCGTGCAGCAGGAGGACGCTGCCTTCTGCGAGATCGAGCTCGGTGGTCTCCGCGTGGGGATGCATCTGCCCGAGCGGCGGGCTGGTAGGAACCTCGACCGTGGTCACCATGCCCTCGGGCAGGACGACCGTCGGTGCGGGGTAGCCGGCGCTGGCGAGGGTGCAGCGGGCGGAGACAGGGTCGTAGACCGCGTACAGGCACGTCGCGGTGACCCCGGACAGGTCGGCGTGTCGGCTCCCGTTGGTGGGCCGGAGCCGGGCCAGAACATGCTCCAGGTGGGTGAGCAGTTCCTCCGGCTGTAGGTCCATGTCGGCCAGTGCGCGCACTGCGGCGCGAAGCTCGGCGGCGATGGCGGGCGCGGCATCCCCGCCGTCGGGGACGGTGCCCGCAACGAGTGCAACGCGGGCGGCCGGCAGGGGTATGACATCGAGCCAGTGGGCCTCAGGCGCGGTGGTGTTGTCGGCAGCCGTGCACCAGGCGGCATGTTCCACCGCCGCAGGCTGCGGGAGCAGATCCGGTGGCATGTAGGTCACCAACGGCGGAGGTGTGTCGCGGGAGGGCATGTCGGGCGTCTGCTTTACATCCGAGTTGAGTGGTGTGCTGGCGGGGCGTTGGCGGGGCCCCTGTGCAGGGGGGTCGGCCTGCAGGCGCAGGCGTGTCCGGCAGATGACGATGCTCAGGCCGAAGGACAACACAGCTGCGGCGATTACGACCGTGCGGCCACCTTCCGACACCCCGCGGATGGCGAAGCCGTAGACGGCCACGCTGGCCACGAGCGTTGCGACCCCGATGGTGAGGGTGCGTCGTACGGGCAGCAGGGCGGCGGCTACGAGGGGCGCCAGTACCGAGTAGTCGGACCATCGGACCAATCCGCCGGTGGATGCGCGCAGTTGTACCAAGCAGGTCGCTGCTAGGTAGAGGCCTAGCAGTGAGACCAGCTGCCAGGGCAGGCGTCGTACAGTGCTCATCCTGGTCACTGTCCCTTTGGGGTTGGCGTGTGGTGCAGCGTGTCCGTCCGCCCGGGGCACCGCCGGCTCTTCGGGGGACGGCAGAGGTATGGGCTGCGTTGCGTGTATGTCATCCGGGCCGGCGGGGCGGGCAGGACCGGCATGCACGCGCACGGGGTGGGGCTGTTGTCTTCCACGAATCTTCGGAGCGGACAGGAAGGGCTGTGCGGTTGGTGGTGGGGGGTCAGCCGTTTCCGCAGTCAGGCGGTGGTCTCTGGCGTAGGGCATGCGAGAGCCTCCGAGGCGTGGAGTGAGGGGGCAGGGCAGTGGACGGCCACCATGGCGAGGTCGTCGTTCAGGTGCCCGCCTGCATAGCTCTTGAGGTCCTGGCTGATGTGCTGCAGGAGGGTGTGCGGGCACCGCCAGGCCCACGTGGCAGCGCGTTCGAGGAAGGGATAGAAGTTCCCGGTGGCATCGCGAGTCTCGATGAGCCCGTCGGTGTACAGCAGCAACGTGTCGCCGGGACCAAACGCGAAGGTGTCGAGGGGGAATGCGTCCGCGGTGCTTCCGGCCAGGCCAAGTGGTGGAGCGGGCCGGCTGCCGCACAGGAGGGTCGTTCGGCCGTGCTGCTTCAGCAGAGGAGGGGGATGCCCGCAGTTGACGACCCTGACCGTCTCTTCTCCGTCGGGAAGTTCGACCAGCGCAGCGGTGATGAAGCGCTCGGCGCTGTCGGGATCCCTCTCGGCCATCTCGGTCAGGTGCCTGCGGACGCTGCGCTCCAGAGCGGCCGCCAACTCCGGGAGTTTCTCGTGCTCATGGACGGCCTCGCGGAAGGCCCCGAGGAGTGCGGAGGCGTCCTCGATGGCCGGCAAGCCCTTGCCGCGGACGTCGCCTATGAGGATGCGGTTGGTGCAGCCGGTGCGGGCCGCGGCGTACAAGTCGCCGCCCACCAGGGCGTGCGCGGTGGCCGCCCGGTACATCGACGCGAGACGCAAAGAGCCCAATGTGCGCGGGAGGGGCCGCAGCAGAACCCGCTGGGCCGTCTCGGACACGGCTCGCACCTGTGTGAGTTCTCTCAGGTCGCGATCGTGCAGCGCGCGGGCAGCGATGGCGAATGCGGAGACTGCCAGCACAGCGCCGATGTGTATGGGCAGCAGAGCCGTATGCGCCAGATTGTCGTGCCAGTCGACGAGGACCACTGCCGCACTGGCGGCCAGGGCCATGGCGACTGTGAGTCGGGTCCGTGCGATGGCCGCGGTGCAGGTGGGGGCCGCCACGAGGAGCGGCGAGAGGTGAATGGCCAGAGGGGCGACGGACGCCACAAGGGTGATCACCGCGATCAGCAGGATGGGAAGCGCCACCTGCGCTCGGGTGCCGTCGGCCGGTGCCCGACTGCCGCCTGCAAGGCCAGGCCGAAAGCGCCTTTTCCGTTGCTGGGGCGGACGGACCTCGCGGCCGTCGGGACCCGGCGCTGAGACACCGCTGGCAAGGAGTTTCATAGGTGGTCCTGCGAGGGTGAAGCGGGAGCGCGCTTTCTGCTCCTGAGGACGCGCGCTGTGGCGGAGATCATCCAGCCTGTTGGGATTCCATAAAGGCGGATCTGCCGCTCTTACCGAATCCTTGGCACTTTCTTGCCGTATCGCGAGAGATTGTTTCCGCTATGCGGACTCCAATATGCGACGGGGGGAGGGCCTGGTCAAGGCGTCACGCGTAAAGAATCCGAAAACAAGGCGCTGACACTGGCTGACTCAATAAGCGGTTCGCCGCTGATACCCGGACCGGTGGCGCCACTTGAGCCTTGATCCCTCGGTCCGCAGAGTCCACTGCATTGTGTTTGGGCGGGGCAGTAGCGGTGACGAACAGAACATGGGGCCGCCGCGGATCCGCTGAGGATATGGGCTGCGTAAAGCTGCAGTGGGCGTTCTCCCAAACGCAGGCAGCCCCCCAGTGGGCGGAAGCGGCGACCCGCGGAGTACAGCTAGTGGGAATGCTGGCGGGCACATCCCTTGAGAGGCTGGTCACATGCTCCGCTGCATGATTGTCGATGACAGGCCTTGCTTCCTCTCCGCCGCCCGACGGCTGCTCGAGAGCCAGGGCGTTGCGGTGGTGGCTGTGGCATCCGACAGCGCGCAGGCATTGCGGCAGGCTGAACGCCTCAAGCCGGAGGTGGCGCTGGTGGACATTGATCTGGGTGCCGAAAGCGGCCTGGATTTGGCCCGTCGGCTGCAGTGCGAGACCGGCCCCTCCCCTCCGTGGGTCATTTTGGTCTCCAACCACGCCGAGGACGAGTACGCCGACTTGATCGAGGAGAGCACCGTTGCGGGCTTCATAGCGAAAACTGGATTGTCGGGGGACGCCATTCGTGCCCTGCTCGCCGAGGAAGACGAGGACCACCAGGGCGGCCCGGTCATCGGGACTCCAAAAACGTGATGACCGCCCGGACACGACGGTGATCGTCGGCGGTCTCCGGCAGGTTCAGTTTCGCCAGGATATTACGCACATGCTTTTCCACCGTTCCTTCGGAGACCCACAGCCGACGGGCGATGCCGGCATTGGAACGGCCCTCGGCCATGAGCTCCAGCACCTCGCGTTCCCGCACACTGAGCACCGCCAAGGGCTCCTCCTTGTGACGGGCGGACACCAGCTCCCGCACCAGTGCGGGATCGACCACCGCACCGCCCCTGGCGATCTGCTGAAGCGCCTCCAGGAACTCCTGCACGTCATTGACGCGGCTCTTCAGCAGGTACCCAATGCTGTGGCCACTGTCCAGGAGTTCCAACACACACTCCACCTCGGCATACGCCGACAGGACCAAAATGCCCATGTCAGGAAACTCCTGCCGGATGGTGCGAGCTGCGTCCAGCCCTTCCGTGGCCTGTCCGGGCGGCATACGGATATCCAGTACGACCAGATCCGGCGTCGCTTTCCGCACCATGTCGAGCAGCTGATCGGCATCGCCGGCCTGCCCCAGAATCGCGCAGCCCGCACGCTCCAGCAGGCTGGCCAGCCCTTCGCGAAGCAGGACGTCGTCCTCGGCGAGGACGATCCGCGGGTGCGCCATGGCCGGTCCGCTGCCGCTCGGCCCAGCCCCAGAACCGGACGTCGAGCTTGCGGGCGTCATGCCTACCATTGTCCTTGAGCCTCGTCGGGAGAGCACCCCCGCAACAAGCCCGCACAACCTGTCGCACCGACAGGGAGGAACCAGTGCACGAGCTCACTTCTCCCACCCGGAGAGCCGGCGCCAGGACTGGACTCACGCGCCGTATGATCGTTGTGAGTAGCCTCCTGATACTCCTCATCGGCTCGGCCTTCGCGGTCCTGCTGCGCTCGGTGGCAGACCTGCGCACCACCGAGCAGCATGCGCAGCAGTCCGAAGAACTGCTCATGGCGGTCGACCAGGTACAGCGCCAGTTCTTCAACCTTGAGACAGACGCACGCGGCTACACAATCACCGGGCAGCAGCAGTACAACACGCGCTGGCAGGCCGCCCAGGCCGCCTTCCCCAAAGAGGCCGCCGCACTGACACGCCTGGCCGGTATCAACCCCGAACAGCGGTCCGTAGCGGAACGGATCCGGCAAACGGGCATCGCCTACATCAAGGAACACCCCATACCTTCGAATAGCGCCGCGAAGCATGACCCCTCGGCGAGACAACGCATCACCTCAATGGAGCGGGACGACTGGCGCGCGGAGCCCATCCGGGACGAGTTCTATCGCATCGTGGCCACCCGGCAGAGTCTTGTCACGGCCCGTGAGGAACGCGCCGTGGTCACCGCCGACCGGGCAGTCGCCGCATCCGTCGGAGGCCTGACCGGATCGATGCTGCTCCTCACCGCATTCGCGGGCTACATCATTCGAGCCATCGTGCATCCCGTGCGCCGAACAGCCGCCATGGCCGACCGACTGGCCAACGGGGACCTGAGCGCACGTACGCCGGAAACAGGCGTCAGCGAGATCGGGGGGCTGGAGCGCAGCTTCAACCGCATGGCCGCCTCACTGCAGGAAAGCCACGCCGAACTGTCCACCTCACGGTCCAGAATCCTCGCCGCCGCCGACCGAGCCCGGCAACGCATCGAACATGACCTGCATGACGGCGCCCAGCAACAACTGGTGGCGGTCATACTGGAACTGAAGACGGTTCAGAGCGCGATACCTGCGGCCCAACAGGAGCTCAAGGCCAAGGCGGCCCGGGCTGCCGATGAGCTCGTGGGGGTATTGGACGGTCTGCGCGAGCTTTCCCACGGGATTCATCCGGCGGTCCTTTCCAAGGGCGGCCTGCCCCCCGCGCTCAGGGCCCTGGCTCGCCGCTCACCGGTCCCGGTCGAACTCCACGTGGACGTCCCCCAGCGGCTGTCCGAGCCGATCGAGGTCGCGGCCTACTACGTCGTGTCGGAGGCGCTGACCAACACCGCAAAGCACGCCCACGCGTCCTACGTCCACGTCACGGCGCGGGCCCGCGACGACGTCCTGTACCTGGCCGTTCACGATGACGGTGTCGGAGGCGCCGCATTGGGGCACGGCTCGGGCCTGGTTGGCCTCACCGACCGGATCAGAGCTCTGGGCGGCATCCTCACCCTCCACAGTCCCGATGGGCAAGGAAGCACCTTGCGGGCATGCCTTCCCCTGACGGACCCATAACCGACGCCATGGCTCCCCCCATTGCTGTGAGGTGAGGTGAAGGCATGCTCTCCTGGCGCCGGGCTTGGCTGCGGTAAGAGCGAGGCCGGGCAGGACGGTCGGCGCTTTCACATACGGATCCGTCTTGGTCGTCTCTGCCGGCGTGATGTCGAGAGGATCGACGACCTGGTGCAGCGCCTCGATGGTCTTCGGCACGCTGTCCAGGATGTTGTCCGGCACGATCTCGTCCTCGTCATAGCGCACATGCGACTTCGACTCCTGTCAGAAGCGGCTCTGTCGACTAGCGCTCTGACCGCAGGCGACAGCGGTGGTGGCAGTGGAGCACTACAGGCGGGGATGCGGGGGAGGCTTGAGTTGGGACGGCGTCGTCGGCCGACGGCACTTTGTCGGGGGTCAATTGGTGAAGGCGCAGCACCTTGAGAACCATGGGGTGCTCGGCCAGTAGGGTCAGCGAGCCCCCGGCCTCGCGTATGCGGCGTGCGACAGTGGCCACAGGCCGTGCTCCCGCACAGTCCAGGAAGGTGACTTGCCTCAGGTCGATGACGACGTCGGGCTGAGTACCACTACTGGCGGCAGTAAAGATGGCGTCAGTGTGGACGGCCGTGGCGATGTCCAATTCACCGGCGGCAGTCACCACGGTGGGACGAGGTCCAACAAAGACGGTGCAGATGGCTGGCACTTTCGATTCCTCTCTCTAAGACACTGCTATCTACGGGGTTCTGGGCTTCCATGCGCTCGGCAGGAAGACAGCCCAAGGGCACAGGCCGTGGCGGGGATATCGACGTCGCAGAGAACAGAACGCCGACGGGCTGCAGGGCTGGAGACAGCGCAGATGGCCGGAAGTTGCCCGGGGACGACCTGACAGCGGTCGGCCACCACACGTCGCGCACTGCCCGGCCTTCGCCGGGGGAGCATCAGGCCGTCCGTGGCTGCCCCGCATGCAGGCAATCGAAAGGGGGCCGGCACCTTCTTGTCAGCTGGGCTCCATGGCGAAGGCACTCACGCCGTCCCTGATCAAAAGACTCCCGCACCACCTCGCTGGTTGCTTGTCAGCTCAGCACGGAGCGCGAACGGCCATGCCGGCAGTCGTCGGCCACCCGTATACGTGCGTCATGACCAGCAGGACGCCGTACGGTTGCCGCATCAACGAATGCATCCACCCTAGGAACACAACGACGGCACGGTCATCCCGGACAGCCCCCATCCTTCCCCCCAGCTAGCGCCACCATCCATGTGTCGCGGACGGAAACTGAGGCTTGTCCCAATCCGTGGATCGGGCCGGGCCGAGGCGGTTCGGTGGACATCCTGATCTCGCTGCTGATCTCGCCGTGACGAGTGATTTCGTGCAGGACCAAGTCGCCGGTAGAGGGCGGGCATGCTGATAGATGACGATGACGTCCAAGGTAAGGCGTCAGCACTACCGGCGAGCCTGGTGCAGGAAGCTGCGGATGAGCCGGCTGCCGATGCCGAGATTCTGGTCGTCGGGGTGGATCGCGATCCGCGCCCAGCCGCAGCGAGCCGTCGCCGATCAGACCGTCGGGTCGGGCATGATTTCCCGGACCTCTTGCGCACAGCGGCACGCGGCAGCGAACTTGGCAGCCCACTCCAGTGCGTCCTCACGTGAGGGCACGTCGATGATCGAGAACCCGCCGAGGACCGCCTTGGTTTCCGGGAACGGGCCGTCGGAGACGGTCCCGTCGGTGGCCACGACGCTTGCCTGCTGCCTTTCCAGCCCACCGCCGAAGACCCACACTCCGGCGTCCTGAGCCTTGCGCACCACCTCGTGCGAGGCCTCGGCCACCTCGGGCAACTCCTCCTCGGGGAAGGTCATCGCGCCGTCATCGAACGAGATCAGGTACCGCGTCATGCATGGCTCCCTTGACCGAAGGCCGCCTTCGGCCGCCTCTCACCCTACGACGAGCGGCTCCCTCCCGGCTCCCGCGACAGGCCAATCACCTGGTTCGGCAACTGCCGTACGCGGAAGCGGCCTTCGACTGAACGCGTGCTCCCACCGAGGAACACACACCTTCACCCCCGAGTCCCTGCCCACCGCCGCCCCGGCCGGTGACCGCCTGACGGAACTCCCGTGCAGGCAACGGGAATAGCAGCGAGGAGGCCGCTGCCACAGACCGCAGTGCGGCCCAAGGACCGGACCGCAATCCCTCATGCGGCCCCGATGCCACCAAACGCGACAAAGAGGGCGCCCGCGTGGGCGACTTCACATTCCTGTAACCAGGCGAGCAGCGGGAGCACGCTACGCTGTGCGCCAGCCGTCCCGGTGGCTCCCCCCGTACCACCGGGACGGTTTTTGCACACCAGCCTTCACTTGCCCCTCAAGCCCCAGCGCCTACTGCCCCGCCCCGGGTCTGGGTGCAGCACCTATTGACCCCGGCATGGTGTGGCGGTGCCGTCAACGGCTTTCATCTGCTCTCCGATTGGGCTGCCTCATCGGCGAGAACGGGCATGCTGTGTCTGTGGGAGCGGGTTGGGAGGTGCAGGGATGCGGTGGTGGGCCGTGGGGTGGACGGTCGCTGGGATGGTCGCCATTGCCGCGTGCAGCTCGTCATCAGATGGCGATGCCGCCGGGCCGTCCGGGAGCCGCTCGGTGAAGCCGCCGACCGGCGCGTCGGCGGGCACGCCCGCAGGCCCGTCCACGAGCGAGACCGCAAGCCCAACCGCGGGAAACCCGTCAGCGCCGACCAGCACGCCCTCCAGCGCGGTGCCGGGCTGTGCTGCTGGGCATGTGAAGGTCGCCGTCAGCCCGGGTGACAGAGGCGGACGGCAGCTGTGCGTGCGTCCGGGGACGGGGATATCTCTCGTCCTGCAGCCTCGGGCAGACGACAAGCGGTGGAGGGGCGTGCAGAGCTCGGCGCCCGTGTTCGTTCTTGTATCCGGATGGCGGGTGGATGCAGACGGCACGGCCCACGCCACGCTGCGCTGTGCGGGTACCCGTGCCGGCAAGGCCAAGATCACCGCACTGGCGAAGGCACCAGACGTGGCAGGCGCGGCCGACGGCGCCTTCACTCTGGACATCAGCGTGGTGCCCTACCCGAGGCAGGGGTGACCCCGAGAGCCGGGATCACCCCTCCACCTCGCTGTCGGCTGGCGTGGGTGTCAGCCGCAGTCGCGCACCTTGATGGTGTAGATGCCCCGGCCGTGCGTGGCCGCGTACAGAGTCTGGCCGTCGGGGCTCAGCTTCAGCTGGAGCACGGCAACGGCCGGGAGAGAGCCGACGCGCTTCCACTTCGTCTGGCCCGGCGCCCGGTAGACGACGCCCAGGTCGGTGGCGACGGCAATGCCGCCGTCTGCCGTGACGACCGCGGAGTTGGTCGGTACGTCGGGAAGGTTCGTCGAGATGTCCTTCCAGGTCGTACCGCCGTCCTTGGACTCGAAGACGTGGCCGAGGCCCGAGCCGGGGCCCTCGGTCCAGTGCCGGGAGAAACCATTGACGGCAAGGTAGACGTGGTTGGCGTTCTTCGGATCGACGGCAAAGCCGCTCAGGTAGCGGTTGGGGACGGTTCCGTCCACGGGCAGGGAGATGTCGTGCCACCCCGTGCCGTCGGCATTGCCGACCGAGATCCCGCGGGCGTAGCCCTCCTCGTTGCAGGGGCCGCACCAGGCCGCGTAGACCTTGCCGCCCGAAGCCGCGACAGCGGTCGCTGTACGGCCGGCGCCGAGGTCGTACACGCTCTTCCACTCCGAGCCGCTGCGGATGGCGTAGCCGTGGGTCTGCACCCACACGTGGCGGCCGCCCGCGACCCACGTCGAACCGTTCTTCAGGTCCGCCCCGATCGGGGCGATGAAGCGGGCCTCGCCGGTGGCATTGTCGGCCGGTGCGATGTTGTATGACGTGGCCTTGCTGGGGTCGGTGATCCAGGAGCCGTCGTTGAGGGCGCAGTTCTGGGTCACCTGCAGGGCGAGGTAGACGTATTCCTGGGCGATGTTGCAGCCGTTGGCGGGATCGGTGAGGGTGTCGCCGCCGTCGCCGCCGAAGTTGGAGCCCATCACCTTGTCGTTGCTGCGCAGGATGGACTGCCCGTTGTCCTGCAGGCCGCCGGTGACGGAGACCCCGCCGTGGTCCAGGTCCTTGCCGATGCCCACTGAGTAGTACTGGAGGGTGTCGATGGTGCCGTCATTGAGGGAGGTCCAGTCGGTGGCGTGCCCGGAGGAGTCCTGGGAGCCGTTGACCGGCCGCCGGTAGGCGCCGCCGTCGTTGCCCACGTACACGTAGCTCTTGCCGTGGTAGCGGCCGATCGCCACGCCGTGCTGGTCGGAGTGGGTGGTGGGGTTGCAGTCGCCCGTCTGCTTGGCGGGGTCGATGCTCCAGCAGGAGAAATTGAAGTTCCAGTAGGGGCCGACGGTCGACCAGGTGCTGCCACCGTCCTTGGTCTCGTAGACCTCCTCAAGCCCCGCGTATACGTGCTGCGGGTTGCTCGGGTCCACGGTCAGGAACTGGTTGTACCAAGCCTGCACGCCCGGCATATAGCCGCTGGAGGTCAGCGCCGAACCGTCGGCGGCCAGGCCCTTGTAGTCGGCGACCTTCGTCCAGGGCCCGAACAGCGAGCCCGCACTGTAGATGCCCTCCAGGCCGCTGTCCGGGTTGGACGCCATCTGCTCGGGCGACTCGTCGATGGCGTAGTAGCGCGAACCGTCCGCGGAGCGAGCGAAGGTGACCGTTCCGACGTTGTCGGCGTCGGTCGGCAGATCACCGAAGCCGCTCGTGATCCGCTGCCAGCGGCCCCCGACCTTGGTGTAGAAGCCGTTGTAGTCGTCACCGCTGCGCCAGCCGACCGCGAGGACCACCTTCGAGGGGTCCTTGGGGTCGATGGCGATGTCGTTGGTGATGTTCTTGTAGGCGGCATCGGCGTCGGTCGCCTTGGAATGGCCCGGCAGGTAATCGGGGTTGGGCGCGTACTCGAGTTTCCAGGAGCCGCTGAGCGTCTTCGTGGAGTGGCTCCACACGCCTTCGCTGGTCGCCGCCCACACCTTGCCGCCGCCGAACCGCAGCTGGCGCACGGTGGTGCTCTCCAGCTCGTCTCCGCCCACCCTGGTGCGCGTGGAGAAGGTGCCGTGGTGGGGATCGGACAGCACATACACGCCGCTGCCCAGGTATGCGTCCGCGTTGGTGTTCGCCTCACCGGTGCCCAGCCACAGCCGACCGGTCCCGTCGAGTGCGAGTGCGCCGGTGGACTGCGAGGGCAGCCGGTCGCTGATCGGCTGCCAGTGCCCGCCACCGGTGGCCGAGCGCCACACCCCGCCACCGGCGCTGCCTGCATAGACGTAGCCGTCGTCGTCCGCGGCTATGGCGGCCATCCGGCCGGTGACGTTGCCCGAGCCGCCGCTGGAGTTGGAGTCGATGTCGCGGTAGCGGGGGTCGTCGGAGTTGTACGGCAGATTCGTGATGTGGCGCCAGTTTCCGCCTGTAGTGGGCAAGTTGGCCAGGCTTTGCCAGGCGGCGCCGTATGCGCCGGGTGCGACGACGCCGGGTGCGGTGCGCGCCTCGGCGTACTGGTCCGCGCCCTCGGCGATCTCGTCGGCCTCGTTGCCGTCGTCGGGATCTTCCGCCGTCGCCTTGGGGGTGACGCTGCCGGCGGAGTTGGAGTGTTCGCGCTCGGAGGCCAGTTGGCCGAGCGTTCGGGCCCCGAAGGGGCTGCTGTCGTGTTTGCCGGGCGCGGCGCTTGCGGGTATCGCGAAGAGTCCTGCGGATGCGGTGATGGCGCAGATCGTGAGCCATCGTCTCTTACGGGTTGGTGCTGACACCAAGTCCTCCCACACGGGCGGTGAAACAGCCGTCACAGGGACCCGATCACGAGCGGAGGAAAGCATCCGACACTTGGCAAACTTTTTGATCAGAACCTGCCACTCCAGTGGCCGGAAGTCGACGTGAATGCTCGGGCGAGGGACTGAGTCAGCCGGGTCATGAGGTCGTCGCCCGTTTCAACGGGACGCGCTCGCCCGCTCCATCGCCAGCTCTGTCATCGCCCGCCGGGGCCTGCCGGCCTGCTTGCACTTCTTCACCCGCGCCGATCATGCCCACCGAGCGGCTCTTGAGGCGCACCTGGCTGGCACCGGCAGCACGAAGGTGTAGCCGGACGACAATGCGGCCGCACTCAGGGCAGACTTCGCCGTCGCATCGCGTGGAGGCGCTGACCGGTATCGATCGAGAGGACCTGGAAGGCTGGTTGCGGCGTCGGAGGTACGTCCTGGCGTCCCTCAAGTGCCCACCGGCATGCCGATCCGCCGACTCAGACCACGAACCGTCTCGCTTCGCGTAGACCCAAGGCGCAGGCTAGGGGAGCGAGGTGTCGGGGCGGGCGTCGTACGTGGCGCGGGCGGCGTCGATGTGGGCCAGGTGCGCGGTGCTCCACTCCAGCAGGGGTGCGGTGGCTTGGCGGAGGGTTTTGCCCATAGGGGTGAGTTCGTAACTGACGTGCGGCGGCATGACGTTGCGGACGGTCCGTGTGAGGATTCCGTCGCGTTCCAGGCTGCGCAGGGTGACGGTGAGCATGCGCTGGCTGATTCCGTCGATGGCGCGCTTGAGTTCGGTGAAGCGGAGGGGTCCCTGGCTGAGGTTGCGCACGACGAGCAGTGACCATTTGTCCCCGACGATGTCGAGCACTTCGCGGGTCCGGCACGGCTCCTGTTGCCGTGCAGGTCGCGACTCGCTGCCGGCTGTGGTCATGGTTACCTCCAGGGAACCGGGGCACCGGAATGTGCCTTATTGTCCGAGACGTGGCGGGTGCACCACGATGGCTTCGGTTCTCAAAGAGTACCGAGGAACGAATGGGAACCGTTATTTTTTCGTGGCCTCCGCACCCCGAAGAGGAAGATCGTTTCAATCATGTCAACATTCCTGCTGGTCCACGGCGCTTGGCACAGCGGGCGGTGCTGGGAGCGGGTGGTCCCGCTGCTGGCGTCGGCCGGGCACCGCGTGTTCACGCCGTCGCTGACCGGCTACGGCGACAGAAAGCACCTGCTCAGCCCCGAGGTGGGGCTCGACACGCACGTCGAGGACGTCATCACGCTGATCCACGAGGAGGATCTGACCGAGGTGGTCCTCGTGGGCCACAGCTACGCAGGACTGGTTATCTCGTCCGTGGCCAACGAAGTCCCGGAACGGATCGCACACCTGGTGTATCTGGATGCGATGGTCCCGGAACACGGCGAGAGCGCCATCGACGTCCAGCCTGTGACGCAGAACCTGATCGACCTGGCCGCAAAGTCCGACAATCCCTGGCGCGTTCCACCGCTGTCCGAAATGCCCCCGCCCCTCGGCCTGTTCGGGGTCACCGACCCCGCGGACGTCGCGTGGCTGCGTGCCATGCTTTCCGACCACCCGGTGCGCTGCCTGCAACAACCGGTCCGGCTGGACAACCCGGCCGTGGACAGGATTCCGCGTACGCACATCCACTGCGTCGGCGTAATGCCGCAGGGCATCACGCGGCGGCCCGTCCCCGCGATACAGCCCAATGGTTCTCCGGCACAGGTGCGGGAACTGCCGACCGGGCACGACTGCATGATCACCATGCCAACCGAACTGAGCGAACTGCTCCTCAAGCTCGGCCTTTAGCCCTGGGATCGATGGCGGGCCTCCATGGGCATGGAGCGCCAGGTGCGGGAGGCGCGCCGCAGTGTCTCCGAAGGGCCTGCCACCGGTCCAGTGGTTCACGGTCGCCGTCGGCCGGAGCCTCCAGCCGATTGCGATGGGGGGCATCGGGCCGGGGCGGGGGAGCGGATGCGGGAGTCCCGGCCGCCAGATCCACCTCGGTAAGGCCGCTGATGCCCGCGCGGCAGAGGAACACACTGAGACCGTGCAGACTGCAGCCGTGCCGAGGATGGTGCCGTCCACACGCACCCGCCGCCCGCCTGTCGGGGTTGGCGGGTAGATGATCACGCGGTGCCTGGCCACAGCCCCGGCCTCGCCCGCGGTCATCGGATTTGCACGCTCCCGGCCTCCTGCCACCCAGATGGCTACTCCGACAGGCGCTCTTGGCGCCGCCCGATCAGGATGGGCTCGACTCCACGCGGCCTGGTGTCTTCCAGATCAGGCAGGCTGGAAGTCGAGGCAGAGCGCGCCCCCCACCCCATCGGAGGCAGCACCGCAGGGAGTGGGTGGCGCGCTCACGGGTTCAAGATGCATCCGCGCTGCGGCAACGTCACGCTTGACCTAGCGGAAGGCGCCCCAGGTCGGTCGGCCTCCGCCGCACTGATCCGGGGTGCCGCCGTAGCGGGCTACGGTCCGCGCCGACAAATAAAAGCTGCGCCGACCGCAGCCCGCTGGCTGCAGGTGTCCATGCTGCCCTGTCTACGGGCTACGCCCTCGATGCCGACGCGGCGTACCGCGCCTCCCGTGCTGCCACGCGTACGGGAGGCGTTTCAGGTGGGCGGCAGCCTCAGTCGAGGACTCCCAGCGCCGGACCAGCTGCTACCCCGCCACGGCGTCGACCTCGCCCGGCTCGACCCTGCACTCCACGGCCGACACGGCAGGAGAGCGGAGATCACCTCTCGTTCCTGACCGGATGCGTAGTTTGCGGCGACACTGTCTCAGCGCTGGGCCGTCGACACAGGAAGCGGGCCCCCGCGGGCTGGTCTGTGCCAGATACACACGCCGGGCGTATTCCGAACTGGTCGCGCCGTCCGTGCTCATGGATGACGCCGGCCGGTATCACCTCTCCCCGACTCTGATGGCCGCGCGCCATGGACGGCTGCTGGCGGGACGAGGAGACGGCAGGCGCCCAGTTCCCTGGGATCGTCGGCAAGCACGGTCGCGATAGGGCGTGCATCGTCCTCGTTGACACCGAGATGGACGCAGGGCTGGCCCTCTGGCCGAAGCCTGCGGCCTTCTCTGCGACATAGGTCAGGTCACTTCCGGCTTCCGGTGAGCAGCAGGGCCGTCCAGGTCGATGTGCAGTTCGTTGGCCGCAAAATGCGGGCCGGGCAGCGGAGCGGACGGTCAAAAACTGGCAGTCCACCGCAGCGGTGCAACCGTCTCGAATTCTGAGCGTGTTCCGAGGGCGATCGCCGGATCGGCCGCTGCGAAGGTGCGTGCGGGGCCTTGCCCGGTCACGCTTGCGTCATGCCAGAGCAACACCGCACCAGTACCAGTACGTCCTCCAAGGGTGTACGTGCCCGCGATACCTCCGCGGACGCCGGTCAGGAAGCGGTCACGCAGGTCGGGCCTGAGGAGGCCGCCCGCACTGCCTGCGACTGGCTGCAGAGCTTCATCATCCACCGCATCGAGGGCGTGTGCGCCGTTCGGCGGACCGAAGAGGGTTGGTGCGTTGGCATCGACGTGCTGGAAGTGCCTCGTATCCCCGACACGACCAGTTTGCTCGCCACATACGAGGTGGAGCTCGACGGATCCGGCGGTCCTGCCGAGTACCGCAGGGTCTGCCGCTACCACAGAGGGACCGCCAACCGCTGACGGGCCTGTCGGCGCCGCTGGAAGCCTCCCGAGAGGACCACCCGACCATGACCACCACCACCTACTCCAGCAGCGAGGTCGTGTACGTACCGCGCGCCGGGACGCTGTACGACACACTCGAACTCATCCTGGACCGCGGCATGGTCATCGACGTCTTCGTCCGGGTCTCCCTGGTCGGCATCGAGATCCTGAAGATAGACGCGCGCATCGTAGTCGCCAGCGTCGACACGTATCTGAAGTTCGCCGAGGCGTGCAACCGGCTCGACCTTGAGGCGACCTCGCGCAGTACCACCATCCCCGAGATGTTCGGCGGGGCAGCCAAGGGCGTGGGCACGCGCAAGGTCAAGAAGACCATCGAGTCGGTGGGCGAGAAGCTGCGCGACGTCATCGGCGGTTCTGAGGAGGACGGCGAGGAGCAGGAAGCGGAAGAGAAAAAGGCTGAGGCGCGGCCGCGGCGCCGCACCGCTTCGGAGAAGTCCGAGCAGGGGCGCCGCAGGCGGGAGAGTGAGCGATGACTGCGGCTGGGCCCTACATCTACGGCATCACGGGCTGCGACCACCCCATGCCGGCGCAACTGCGCGGGGTAGGCAGACCGTCGGCGGCCCTGGAGTTGCTGCCTGCGGGTGCGACTGCGGCCGTGGTCAGCGCCGCCCCGGTCCCATTGCGTGCGCGGCGGCGAGATTTGCTGGCCCACCAGGAAGTACTGCTCACGTTGGCCCTCGACGGACCGGTGCTGCCGATGCGCTTTGGAATGCTGGCTCCGGACGCCGAGGCCGTCCGCGAGCAGCTGGAAGCCGGCCACGAGCAGAATCTCCGGGCGCTCGAGCGGCTAGCGGGCCGCGTGGAGATGAACGTCAAGGCGCTGCCCGCCACCGGCGCGCTTGCCGCGCTGGTCGCCGAGGAGCCCCGGATCCGGCAACTGCGCCAGGCCGCACACAGCCGTCCGGGATACGAGGCGAACGTGCGCCTGGGCGAGGCGGTGGTCCACACTCTGGCGCGCCGCGCGGCTGACGTCACACAGGAGATCGTTGCGGAACTGGCGGCGCTGGCGGTCGCCCAAGCGAGGGGGCCGCAGGTCGCCGGAACCGTCCTGAACATGTCGTTCCTTGTCGCCCGGCAGGACGTCCGGGCCTTCCACGCGGCTGCCGACCGCCTGTCCGCCCGACACCAGGACCGGGTCGAGTTGCGCGCGGCCGGGCCGTTGCCCTGCTACAGCTTCACCGAGCCCGAGGGCGCGACCGCTGCCGCGGCACGGGCGGGGGCCTGACATGGGCTTGTTCACTGCACTGCTCACCGCGCCGCTGGCTCCTGTGAGAGGCGTGGTCTGGGTTGCCGACCAGCTTGCCGAAGCTGCCGATCGCGAGGTCAATGATCCGGCAGCGGTCCGCACACAACTTGCCGAGCTGAACCAGGCGTTGGAGGCCGGGCAGATCGACCTGGCTGCATTCGAACGGGAAGAGGACCGGCTGCTCGATCGGTTGGAAGCCGCAATGGGCCCGGAGGTGGCCCGGTGACTGAGGTCGACTACCGGCGAGCCGGCCAGCTTCCAGGCCCCTCCACCAGCAACCTCGCCGACATCCTGGAACGCGTGCTGGACAAGGGCATCGTCATCGCCGGCGACATCAAGATCGACCTTCTGGACATCGAGCTGCTCACCATCCGGCTTCGCTTGTTCGTCGCTTCCGTGGACACCGCGAAGAAGGCGGGCATCGACTGGTGGGAGACCGATCCGGCGCTCTCCTCCCGTGCCGCGCACCGAGAGCTGGTAGAGGAGAACCGACGACTGCGCGAGCAGCTCGCGGCGCCCTCGTCCGCACAGGATCCGGAACTGCACGGTGACGGCACGGCCGCTCCCGGAGCAAACGAAGACCCCCCGCAGGGCCGGCCCAGCCAACGGGCCCGACGAGCCGAGGAGCGACCGGTGTCATGACGCAGCCCGTCCCCGCAGTACCGCCTGCCACCGTGGCCACCTATGTCTTCGCCGTCTGCCGCCATGCGGACGGCGATGTCCTCTGCCGGCTGCCAGGGATCTCCACCGCTCCTGTGCGGACGCTGCCGTTCGAGCAGTTGCACGCCGTCGTACAAGACGTGCCCGCGGCCGAGGCCGACCGCCAGTTTTGGACCGAGCGACTGTCCGACCCCGATGAGCTGGAGCGATACGTCCGCGCCCACCACCAGATCGTGACGGCCGTCGCGACTGCCGGGCCTGCCGCGCCGATGGCGCTGGCCACTCTCTACAGCAGCGAGGAACGCGCACGGCAGGCGCTCACGGCCGACGCGGCACGCTTCCACACTGTGCTGGACCGCGTCGCCGGACGGGTCGAGTGGGGCGTCAAGGTGTACGTGTCCTCGGCCGCCACCATGACTGAGACGGACCGCACCGTCGCGCCCGCCCGCGTGCCGCAGGCGCCCGGAGCTGGACGCGCCTATCTGGAGCGGGTCCGAGGCACACACCGGGCACGGGAAGAAAGCCGAAGCGCCGCGCTGCAAGCCGCCGAGGAGCTGGACGCGGCGCTGCGAAGCTTGGCGGTGGCGGCCCGTCGACTGCGGCTCCAGGAGCAGCAGTTGAACGACTGCCGCCGTGTCCAGGTCCTCAACGGCGCCTATCTGGTGGATGAGAGCCAGACTGCACGATTCACAAAAGCGGTGGCCACGCTGCGGCGGCGAGCCGGAGCGCTGATCGAGCTGTCCGGCCCATGGGTGCCCTATTCCTTCGCAGGGGAGGACGGGGCCCATGGAGATCATTGACCAAGTGCCGTGGCAGGAACCCGAGCCGCTTGAAGGACCGATCGGCGTACCGCTGGTGGATCTGCTGGATCGGCTCCTCGCCACCGGCGTCGTGATCAGCGGGGACCTGGTGATCGCCATTGCGGACGTGCCGCTCGTACGACTGTCGCTCCACGCCCTGCTGTCCTCGGTGAACGAGCGAGTGCCCGCCCCTTGGGCGGACTCGGGGCCACTATGACGGGCGCCCGACTCGACGCGGACCCCGACACAGTCGGACGCGATCTGCTGGCCCTGGTGCTGACCATCGTCGAACTGCTCCGCCAACTGATGGAGCGACAGGCGATCCGCCGGGTGGAAGAGGGTGACCTCAGCGATGAACAGGTCGAGCGAATCGGGCTGACGCTCATGATGCTGGAGCAGCGGATGACCGAGCTGTGCGACCAGCACGGGCTGCGGCCAGAGGATCTCAACCTGGATCTCGGACCACTGGGAACCCTCCTGCCGCGGCACTGAGCCCTGCTACGCCAGTGATTCGGCATCCCGAGTTGGCCTGTGCCCCTTTCCCTCACCGCACCCACTGCTCCCACACGTCAGCCCTCCTCCGCCAGCAGCAGAGCACGGCACTCCTCCACGTCGTAATCGGCCGCCGGGTACTGGGGGTCCAGCTCGCGCAGGCATTCCAGCAGGAGCCTGCTGATGGCCCAGTTGCGATACCACTTGTGGTCGGCCGGGACCAAGTGCCAGGGCGCGGCCGGGGTCGCGCAGCGGGTCAGGGCCGTCTCGTACGCCCCCTGGTAGGCCGGCCACAGGGCCCGTTCGTCGATGTCACCGGGGCTGAACTTCCACCGCTTGTGCGGTGTGTCGAGGCGTTTCAGCAACCGGCGCAGTTGCTCGTCGCGCGAGATGTGCAGGAAGCACTTGATGACCGTCACCCCGTTGCCCGTCAGGGACGTCTCGAATCCGTTGATCCGGACGTAGCGGCTCTTGATCTCACCGACCGGGGCCAGGGAGCGGACCTTGGCGATCAGGACGTCTTCGTAGTGCGAGCGGTCGAAGATGCCAATCTCGCCGGGGCGCGGGAGTTCTTTCGCAACACGCCAGAGGAAGTCGTACTGCCGCTCCTCCCGAGTGGGAGATTTGAAGGCGTGAATGCGGCAGCCCGCGGGGTTGAAGTGGCCGATGACGTGCTTGACCGTGCCGCCCTTGCCGCTGGTATCCATACCCTGCAACACCAGCAGGATCCGTCGACGGTCACCAGCGGTCGCTGCCGCCCACAGACGTTCCTGCAGGCCGGCCAACTCCTTACCCAGCCGGGCTGTGTCCGCGAGCCCGGCGGCCTTGCCGTCAGGGCCGCCAGGGGTCGCGCCGGTGTCGTAGGCGGACAGGTCGACCCGCTTGCCGACGGGGAGGCGGAGCAAGTCCCGCAGCGGGGCCTCGTCATGCATACCTCCTCCTCGCGTCAGTGCCCCCGATGGTGCGCCAGGGCGACGGACCGCGCTACCTGTCCAAGGACCGGTGAGGCCAGGTCGCCGCCTCTTCTGTTCTCGACTTCCCTCCAAGTGACGACCGCCGGGCCTATTGCTACTGACGGCTGCCGCAGCCGGGCCGCCGGACGCCGGTGGTCGCTTGGGGGCCCCTCGCTGGTGGCATGGGTCGCCAGATGGTCCAGCGGTAACCGGCCGCCACTGCGACGCGCGCTGTCCGGGTGAACCGAGACCTGCTCGACGTGGAGGTTGCCACTCGGGGACTCCCGACCGAACTCGGGTGCCTCCCGGCCGAAGGGAGTCTGTTGTCCGTTCCAGCCACCCCCTAGACAGCCGAATCGCTAAGGCGCTCATCACGGGCTCTCTGATCCCAGAGAAGGGCCGGGCTCCAGCACCGTCACCGCCGGTAGCAGGCATGCCCCCGACGGGTGATCTTGGCGAGAACCTCGCAGGATGATCCCGGTTACTCAGCCCGACGAGGACGGCTGACGGGCTGGGCAGCTCATTCCTTCCGCGCGGTTGACGCCGCCTGACCTCCGCAAGGAGCAGCCCATGATGACGACGCAGGCCTTGTTGCC
>Ga0102590_1000662_pt1 | contig 67697 bp, 62 predicted proteins | sample AraplaMF_Col_mMF_FD_76859 | JGI IMG/M metagenome (GOLD analysis project Ga0102590, IMG submission 76859) | Arabidopsis root microbial communities from the University of North Carolina, USA - plate scrape MF_Col_mMF | ecosystem: Host-associated > Plants > Roots > Endosphere | place: USA...
CACCAGCGCGGTCGGCAAGTCGCTCAAGGACCTCGAGCAGGCCTCGCGTTCCGCGATCGACCAGTCGCGCCAGGTCTCGATCGCGGCCGTCACCGAGATGCAGGAGACCAGCAAGATCCTGCGTACCGACACGGTCGCCCTGTTCGAGCGTCTGCGCGAAGGCAACATCCTCCTCCAGGAGGTGCTGACCGGTGCGCACGACAACCTCAACTCGCTGGAGCGGGCGCTGGTGACGCGTGTCGCCGACTTCGTCTCGGCGATGAACGACGTCACCTCGCGCAACGGCGCGGCGACGCAGGGCCTGGAAGACCAGCTCAACGTCTTCAACAGCAAGACCACGAAGGCGCTGCAGGATCTCGGCGAGCTGTCGACCCAGTTCGACAAGCACGGCAAGGCGCTGGTCGATGCCGCCCAGGTCGTCGAGCAGAGCAACAAGAACACCACCGCCTCGCTCGCCGAGCGCAAGCAGGCGCTGGAATCGCTCGTCACCACGATCGACCTGCGCACGGCCGATCTCGACCAGCGGCTGTCGCGCTTCACCGGCCTGCTCGATGAATCGCTGGCCGCGGCCGAAGAGCGTGCCCGCGACATCGCCCGCGTCGTCGCCGAGACCGCCGGCGCCGGCTCGGCCGCGATCACCCGCCAGTTCGAGGCGGTGCGGTCGGCATCCGAGGAAGAGCACCGCCAGACCATCGAGGCGATGCACGACATCTACCGCCAGACCACGGACGAGGCGGATGCGATGTTCAAGCAGTCGACCGAGAAGTTCACCAACCTCGTGTCCAGCATGAAGCAGATGGCCTTCGAGATGCACAACGAGCTCGAAGCCACCCGCAACGAGCTGCGCCGCGGCGTGCTCGAGATGCCGCAGGAGGCCGCCGAGAGCACTGCGCAGATGCGCAAGGTGATCGTCGACCAGATCGAGGCCCTCGCCGAGCTCAACCGCATCGTGGCCCAGCATGGCCGCGGCCTCGACGTCACCACGACGGGCCGTGCGTCCGTCGCCGTCCAACGCCAGGAAGAGCCGATGATGGCCGCCGCCGTCGGCGGGCGGACGACCGAGACGCGGATGCGCGAGAGCGCCAGTGCCTCGACGCTGCCGCCGCCGGACCTCGGCATGCCCGCCACCTCGCGCCGCACCGAAGCGCCGCCGGTCGCCCCCGGCAACGACCAGGGCCGCGACGGCTGGCTGTCGGATCTCTTGAACCGCACGGACGCCAACCAGGCCGCTCCGAACGGCCGTCCTGAGGCTCCGCGCGGCCGCGCGGCGCCTGCCCCGCAACCGCAGGCCCCGCAGGGCGGCGGCAATCCGCTGGAATCGCTGTCGCTCGACATCGGCCGGCTGATGGACCGCAACCTCGCCGCCGAGATGTGGGACCGCTACCAGCGCGGCGAGAACAAGGCCTTCACCAAGCGCCTGTACACGCCCGCCGGCCAGAAGGCCTTTGACGAGGTCGCCCGCAAGTACCGCGCCGACCGCAACTTCAAGGGCACGGTCGACCGCTACGTCGCCGAGTTCGAGCGCCTGCTCGACGAAGTCGCCCGCGACGGCCGCGGCCCGCAGGAGCTGCGCGGCCACCTGACCTCGGAGACGGGGCTCGTGTACACGCTGCTCGCCCACGCCGCGGGCCGGCTGGGATAAGCGGCGGAGCGCAACGAACAACGAATGAAGACGGAGGCCTCGCGGCCTCCGTTTTTGTTTGTGCTGTCATGACGAGGAGAAACCGTAGCCCGCATGGCGCGCAGCGCAATGCGGGGAGCCAGGCAATGAACCCCGGATTACGCTGCGCTCCATCCGGGCTACGAAGGCGGCGCACGCTCTCTCCACGCCGTCATTCGGCCTGATCTGTCACCGTCACCCTGAGGTGGCCGCTTCTTCAGCGGCCCTCGAAGGGCGACGGCCCGGCTCTCCCAGAATGGTGGCAGCGTGGCCGTCCATCCTTCGAGGCTCCCCGTACGCCGCGTTGCGTCGTACGGCTCGCACCTCAGGATGACGGACCAAGAGCAATAACGAGGAGAGACCCGTGGACCTACACGCTATTGCCGCCTGGGCGGCGTCGCCGCGGGCTTCGGCGGCTCGGGCGGCGGGGCTGCCTGCGATGAATTGCTGGCGCCGAACAGCACGCGGGTCGGGTTGCGGTCGAAATTGTTGACGGCGCGGCTGATGTCGCCGAGCGTGCGACGGCCGTCGGCCATCAGCGCACCGGAGCGCTTGTCGAAATCGTCGGCGAGTTCGCGGATCGACTTCACCGCCTGGAACAGCTCGCCGCCGTCCTTGCCGCCGGCCAGCGTGTTGAGGCCGAGCATGAGGCTGTCGGCCTTGAGCATGACGCCGTCGACCTTGGCCATCACGCCGTCGATCTTCTCGGAGTTGCGCGCCAGCGAGTTGGTGAAGGTCTCGAGATTCTTCAGCGAGTTCTTCACCGATTCCTGATTGTCGGCGACGATCTTGTTGATGTTCTGCAGCGTGCCGCGGATCGCCTCGGTGACGTCCTGCAGCTTGTTGGGATCGGCGGTGAGCGTCGGGATGCCGTCCTGGTCGAGCGGGGGCGGCGGTGCCGCCTCGTCGCCGCCCTTGAGCGAGATCGCGGCGACACCAGTCAGGCCCTGGAATTCGAGCCCGACCAGGGTGTCCTTGCGGATCGGGGCGTTGTTCTCGATCATAGCGAGTGCGACAACCCGCCGCGGGTTATCGAGCTTCACCGAGACCACCTCACCTACCCGGATACCGTTGAAGTTGACACTGCCGCCGTTGCGCAGGCCGGCCGCCGGCCCCTCGAACACGACGCGCAGCGGGCTGCGCTGCTTGGTGGTGTGCAGCGACTGGAACCAGAGCACGAAGCCGATCGCCGCGGCGATCACCGCCAGCGTGAAGGATCCGATCAATACGTAGTTCGCCCGCGTTTCCATCAGGTGCTCCGGCTACTCAACCCAGCTACTAACCCATGACCGCGCGGGCGCGCTTGCCATGGAAATACTGCCTCAGCCAGGGATGCTGCGAGGCCTGCATGTCGGCGATCGACCCTGCCGCAATGATCTTACCGTTCCCTAAAACGGCGATGCGGTCGCAAGCGGTGTAAAGGCTGTCGAGGTCGTGGGTTACCATGAAAACGGTCAGCCCCAAAGTGCGCTGGAGCGTTCGCACCAGCTCGTCGAAATCGCCGGCGCCGATCGGGTCGAGGCCCGAGGTCGGCTCGTCCAGGAACACGAGGTCGGGATCGAGCGATAGCGCGCGCGCCAGCGCGACGCGCTTGATCATGCCGCCCGACAGCTCGGAGGGGAAACGCGCGGCGACTTCGGGCTTGAGCCCGACCATGGTCAGCTTGGCCATGGTGATCTCGTCCATCAGCCGCTGCGAGACGCGAAGATATTCGCGCATCGGAAACTGGATGTTCTGCCGCACGGTCAGCGAGGAGAACAGCGCGCCCTGCTGGAACAGCACGCCCCAGCGCCGCTCGACATTGCGGCGCTGCGAGGTGCTGGAGGAATCGAGATCGACGCCGAACACCTCGATGGAGCCCGCGACCTTCGGCACCAGGCCGATGATGGTGCGCGTCAGCACGGACTTGCCTGCGCCCGATGGACCGACAAAGCCCAGGATCTCGCCGCGCTTGACGTCGAGGTTGAGGCCGTCGAGCACGCGCGTCGCGCCGAACTGCACGGTGATGTCGCGAACGCGGATGATGGGATTTTGGATCGCGCTTTGAGTTTGCTGGGCCATCGTCACATCCCGATCGAGGCGAAGAAGATGGCGAACACGCCGTCCATGACGATGACGAAGAAGATGCCCTTCACCACCGACGCGGTGGTGTGCTGCCCCAGCGATTCCGCGCTGCCCTGCACCGCGAGGCCCTCGACGCAGGCGACGATGCCGATCACCGCGGCCATGACAGGTGCTTTCACGATGCCGACGATGAAATGGTCGATCGAGATGGCATCGCGCAGGCGCAGCAGGAAGGCTTCGGGATCGACGCCACCATAGAGCCAGGCGACGAGACCGCCGCCATAGAGCGCGGCCATGGCGCCGAGAAAGGCGAGGATCGGCAGCGCCAGCACCAGCGCCAGCATGCGCGGCAGCACCAGCACCTCGATCGGGTCGAACCCCATCGTGCGCAGCGCGTCGATCTCCTCGCGCATCTTCATCGAGCCGAGCTCGGCGGTGTAGGCGCTACCCGAGCGGCCCGCGACCATGATCGCGACCAGCAGCACGCCGATCTCGCGCAAGACCAGCACGCCGAGCATGTCGACGACGAAGATGTCTGCGCCGAAACGGCGGAAATGGAAGATGCCCTGTTGGGCGATGATGCAGCCGATCAGGAAGGTGATCAGCACGATGATCGGCACCGCGCGCCAGCAGACCTGCTCCATGTGGTGCACGGTCGAGGTCAGGCGGAACGAGCGGGGGTGGATCAGCACGCGGAAGCCGGCCGCGAGCACCGCGCCGAGCATGTCGATCAGGCCCGCCACGGTGCCGCCGACACCGGCGACAGCGCGGCCGATCTGCTCCAGCATGCCGGTGATGGTGACCGTCGAGCTCTCGACCACGGGGGTCGCCCTGACCCGCCGCACCTCGTCGACGAGGCTCGAATAATTGGCCGAAAGCCCCGCGATCTGGGCCTCGACGGCCCCATGCGTCAGGCTGCGGCGCAGCCGTTCGATCAGCCAGGCGCCGAAGGTGTCGAGCTTGGCGACCTCGGAGACGTCGATGAAGATGCTCTGGGGGCTGCCGGCGAGCTTCTCGGCGTCCGCCACCATTCGCTCCAGGACCGGTGCAAAGCTCGCGGTCCAGGTTCCGGTGGCGCAGAGTGCCAGCGCGTTGCCCTTCGCAATCCGCTCCAGCTTCGGATCGCTGCTCAAGTTGTCCGCTCCCGTACCGGGGCGGAGAAAATCAGATAGTTGCGCACGCGCCCTTACCCAGAGAAGGTATCCCCAACTGGTTAATGTTAGTTGCTAGAGGTAACTAGCAGGTTCAGATTTCGCCAGAGTTCAAAATGACTTCCAGCAAAGTTCCGGCCCTTCTGGCGCGAATCGAGCGCTTTCCCATTGCCGGCAGTTTCACGATCAGCCGGGGCGCCAAGACCGAGGCCGTGACCGTCGTGGCCGAAGTGAGCCGGGACGGCCTCACCGGCCGCGGCGAGTGCGTGCCCTATCCCCGTTATGGCGAGACCCCCGAGGCCACCCTTGCGGCCATCGAGGCCATGCGTGCGGCCGTGGCCGGCGGCATGACCCGGCAGGCCCTGCAGGCCGCCATGCCCCCGGGCGCGGCCCGCAACGCGCTGGATTGCGCCCTGATCGACCTCGAGGCCAAGGCCGCCGGCCGCCGGGCCTGGAACCTGCTCGACCGCCCGGTGCCCGGCGAGCGCACCACCGCCTACACGATCTCGTTAGGGACCCCCGAGGCCATGGCCGCCGCAACGGCCAAGGCCGCGCACAGGCCGCTGCTGAAGATCAAGCTCGGCGGCGAAGGCGATCCGGAGCGGATCGCGGCGGTGCGCAAGGCAGCCCCCGAATCCGAGCTGATCGTCGACGCCAACGAATCCTGGACCGAGGCCAATCTGGAAGCCAACCTCGCCGCCTGCGACGCCGTCGGCGTCACCCTGGTCGAGCAACCGCTGCCCTCTGGCAAGGACGATGCCCTGGCGCGGATCAAGCGGCCGCTGGTGGTCTGCGCCGACGAGAGCGTGCACGACCGCACCTCGCTGGCCCCGCTCCGCGCGCGCTACGACGCGGTGAACATCAAGCTCGACAAGACCGGTGGCCTCACCGAGGCCTTGGCGATGGCGGACGCCGCGCAGGCGCTCGGCTTCGAGATCATGATCGGCTGCATGGTTGCGACCTCGCTGTCGATGGCGCCCGCCATGCTGGTGACGCCGCAGGCGCGCTTCGTCGATCTCGACGGCCCCTTGCTGCTGGCGCGCGACCGCGATCACGCCCTGCGCTATGACGACAGCCTGGTCTATCCGCCGGACGCCTCGCTCTGGGGCTGAGCCTTCAGCCGATGCCGCGCCGACCAGATCACCAGCGCGCCCGCCGCGGCCATCGCGGCCATCACGTAATAGAGGCTGTCGCCGATGCGGGCGTAGATCGCGCCTGACGCGATCGAGGTCGCAGCGCCCAAGAGGCCGTTGCAGGCGGCATAATAGCCCTGCCCGCGCGCGATCTGATGCGAGGGCACGCGCTGTACCAGCAGGTTCATCGTGCCGACGATGGTCATGCCGAAGCTGAGGCCGTGGCCGAGCTGCACGATCGCGAGCAGCGCGAGCGGCGGCTCGCTCGCGGTCACGATCCAGCGCAGCACGGCGCTCACCCCGCCGATCGCGATCATTGTGGACGGATGCAGTGAGAAGCGCGGCGACAGCGCGAACACGACGATCTCGGCGATCACGCCGAGCGTCCACAGCCCCGCAATGGTCAGCCCGCTGATGCCATGGAGCTGCCAATTGATGGCCGAGAAGGTGTAATAGGCGACGTGGCTGCCCTGGATCAGCGCGGCCGAGGCGATCACGGCCCAGAAGCCGACATCGCGCAGCAGCGCGGTGTCGGCACGCGCACCCGTGCTTCTGCGCCTGACGTCGTCGAGCGGCTGCAGCAGAAAGCTGGCGAGGATGGCAACGACGGCCCAGGCGACGATGACCCAGATCAGCTCGCGCGCCGCAATGACGTCCACGAGATAGCCGCAGGCGAGCGAGCCCGCCGCGAACGCCGCCGAGCCCCACAGCCTCAAGGGGCCGTAATCGAGCCCGTAACGCGCGACGCCGCGCAGCGCATAAGCGTCGGTCAGCGGCATCGTCGGCGTCCACATCATGCAGGTCAGCGCGTAGATCAGGAACAGCGCCAGCGGCTGCTGCTGCAGGCCCACGGCCGTGAAGCCGATCGCGGTCGCCAGCACCGACACCATCATGCCGGCGCGAATGGCGTGTCGCTTTTCGGCAAAGGCGGTCACTTGCGGCAGCGTCGTGAAGCGCGTGATCGCCGGCAGCGCGTTGATGAGACCGATCCAGGCCGCGTCGATGCCGATCGCCTTCAGCCAGACCGGAAAGAACGGCAGATGCGTGCCGGAGACCGCGAAGACGGCCGAATAGAACAGCGCCAGACTGACGGCGAATCGCCGCTTTGCCGATGCTGGCGTGGGGATTTGTGATTCGGTCTGCATCAAACCAATTGCGATTCGGTCGATATCGTGGTGATCGTTACAGTAACGCGCACTGATTTGCGCGACGAGATTGTCATGGCCAACGAAGCATTCGCCCTTTCGCCCATGTCTGCCCGCGCGGCCGAGCCGAACGAGCAGGATTACGACGCGATCCGCGAAGCCTTCATGGAGACCGCGCGCGGCCGCTGGTTCCTCGGCGAATATGCCAAGCGCAACCGCAATGCGGACACCCGCATGGTGCTGGATGCGGTCGCGAAAATCGAAGAAACCCTTGCGGCACAGCGACAACCCGTCGTCGAGGACCGCCTGCCCGAAGCGCTGGTCGAGATCCGCCGCGCCATCCGCGAAGCCGAGACCATCGCGATCGCAGCGTTCGATCCCTCCGCGATCGAGGCCAGCCTCGCGCCGATCCCGCGCGGCGTGCGCATCATCAAGGAGATCTCCTGGCGCTGGCGCGAGATCGGCGCCGACGGGCGAATCTGCGATCTCATTGATTCGCAGCTCGCCTCGATCGAGACGGCGTGCGGGCAGATTTCGACCATCGACCCCCGCGTCGAGCTCAAGGCCGCATTCGATCTGCTCAGGGAACGGATCGAGCAGACCGAGGGCGGCGCAGTGCCGCAGGCTGAGCGTTCCTCACCTGCTCCTGCACAGGAAACCCCGACGCCTGTCGCGGAAGCCGAGCCAGTCGAGACCGCGCCTGCTGCGATGGCGAGCGAAGCGCCCGTGGCTTTTACGGAGATGCCGCAGGAGATCGCAGCGACCTCCGAGCCCGAAGCCGCCATCGAGGAAACCGCGATCGAGGAAACCGGCGCGACCGAGGCGTTCGCAATGGCCGAGCGGGCCACGGACGCGACCGTTGTACCGGAGGCGGCAGCGGGCAGCGAGATCGCGTTCGACGCGGCAGCAGTCGAGAGCATCGCGGTCGAGGAGACTGTTGCTGCGGAGCCGGTGGCCGAGCCCGCCGCCATATCTGATGTCAGCGACGCGTTTTCGCTCGACGCCGCTGCGGAGGCCGAGGACGAGGCCATCCTCGAGGCCATCGCGATGGAGATGGCCGCGCCCGATCCGGAGTTCGACGAGATCATCGAGCCGGTCGAGGTGGCAGTCGCAAGCCCGGAGCCGATGGCCGCAGCGGAGGTCGCAGCCCCGATTGCCGCCGAGCTTGCCGAGCCGGTCGCGTCGCAGTCCATTGCCGCAGCCATCCCGGAAGAGCCCGCCGCCGACGCACCGATCGCGATGGACTCGCTCGCGCGCCTCACCGACGCCATCGCGGAAGCCGCCGCCGAAGTGATGGAGCAGCCGGCACCCGCCATGGCGGCCACGGCAACAATCGCCGCAGCGCCCGCCGCGACGCTGCCGATGCCCTCGCCGCTCCCCGAGACCTCGCTCGGCGCCACCATCCTCGCCAGCGGCATCCTGCAGAAACCGCGCGCACCGGCCAACGACCCGCTCGCACCGATCCGCCGCATGACCCAGGCCGAGAAGATCGCGTTCTTCTCGTAAGCTGCGGCGGAGCTTTCTACTCAGTGCTCCCTGCGAGCGACGAAACGATCGCTGCGGAAGATGCGGGCCATAGGCTGTAGTGCCCAATTGGCCCCGCCCGTCAAAACGGGCATAACCGGATAAGAGTCGTCGGGACAGGTTCGGGACGAAGATCAGATATGTGGTTTTCTAGAAGGGAACGGACCTCGATCAGGATATCAAACCTATTCGGAAAATTCTTATCGAATGAGGCCGCAAGGTCTCTGGCCAATCCAGAAACCATGTGGCCGCCGCCGCTTTTGAGAGAGGAAGTTGGATATATCCTGCTTCAGGTTTGCGATGATACGGCTGAGGAAGTCAGGCGCCATCTTCCGCGGGTCCTCGATCTAATCATAGATGAAGGAGGCATGATCGAGTCGATAATGTCATCCCATGTATCGGCTTCGTTTGATCATCGATCTTCAACTTCGTTGCAGCAGATGAAGACGCTAGCTACGAAATTTGGGCCCGATGTGCGCAGCATATATACTTATGGCGAGTTTCTCCGAGGAAACTTTGGTTCGCAGGGACGATTTGTGTACGGCACGATCATTCCAAATCTGGGCGAAATGCTCGAGCAGTTGCACCAATTGGAGTTTGGTGCGGCAACGGAATTTATGATGGCCTGATGCGTTGCTCAGTAGTTCCCTACACTCGGCAAGCAAATCTAACGATGTCATCCAACCAAGACCCCCTCACCCTCTGGCGTCCCGTCGGACCTAAAGAGCTCGAGCTGATCGAGCAATCCGGCATGCGCGCGTTTCCGCCGCGGCTGCCGGACCAGCCGATCTTCTATCCGGTGCTGACGGAAGATTACGCCGTCAAGATCGCGCGCGACTGGAATGTCCCGGCGAGCGGCGCGGGCTTCGTGACGCGTTTTGCCGTCAAGCGCAGCTTCATCGAAAAATACGACGTGCAGGAAGCGGGCGGACGCTCACATCTGGAGTACTGGATTCCGGCCGAGGACCTCGATGCGTTCAATGCCGCAATTGTCGGCTTGATCGAGGTCGTCCGCCGTTTCCCCTAGCCGTCGCGCGCGCTCACCCGCAATTCCACACCGCTCCGATCGGCGTCCGCGTCCAGCACGGGCCAAAGCTGCCGCCGTTGTAGCGGCCGCCGCCGAAGCCGGGCCGGCCGAAATAGTGCCACTCGCCGTCCCAGCGGTAATATTGCGGAACAGGGTCGATGTACCAATGGCGGCGGTCGTTGCGCGCAAGGCGGCGCATCGCGTCCTTCTGCTTGTAGAGCGGAATGCTGTTGCTCAGCGGCTGGCGATAGCCCGGCAGGAAGCCATAGCCCTTCCAGACCGGCTTGGGACGCTTTTGAGCGGGCTCAGCGGAGGCGACGGCCGGCAGCAGCGAGAAGATGACAGCAACGAATAGACACACAAGGCGAGACATGGACCGACCATAGACGCTCGCCTGCTGGAAGGCCATTCAAATTCGAGTGGGAGGCTTTTTGCCGCTTCGACTCGAAGGCCTGTCCCGATAAGCTCGCACGATGCAGCAAAGGCTGCGCGGATGGCTTTGCAGTTTGCGGAGTGGACACATGACAGACACCCCGCGCGTCGGCGCTTTCGCCATCGTTCCCAGCAACAATCTCGCCGCCGCCGTTCCGTTCTGGGAGCGTCTCGGCTTCGCGCGTTCAGGCGGCGATGCCGGCTACGTCATCATGACGGGCTGGGGATGCGAAGTGCATCTTACGCAGGCCGGAGATGGACCGTGGCGCGTGCCCGAGCACAATCCCTTCGGCGTCTTCATCCGCACGCCCGACGTCGAGGCCATCGCCGCGCGCGTTGACGATCTGATCATCAGGCCCGGCGGCGTGCTGCGTCACCGCGAATGGGGCATGTACGAGGTTGGAATCAACGGACCTGACGGTCTCCTCGTCCGGATCGGCTGGCCGTCCGAGCTGGTGACCTCCCGCGGCTAACGCGGCTGCTCCCGAATGGGCCAAGGCAGACATCGTAACAATTGATCCGACCCGGCGGGGCTTTGTTGCTGTACTCTCTGCCTCGCTATTCGTGGTGCAGTATCGCGAGGCGCATGCATGTCCATTGCGATCTCGACGCTCGGCGGGGTAGGTCTCTTCCTGCTCGGCATGACCGTGATGACGGAGGGCCTGAAGGCGCTGGCGGGTTCCGCTCTGCGCACGGTGCTCGGCAAGGCGGCATCGACGCCGCTGCTCGGCTCGTTCTGGGGAGCCATCGTCACGCTGCTGGTGCAGTCTTCCAGCGCGACGACGATGACGACGATCGGTCTTGTCAGCGCTGGCCTGCTGACCTTCCAGCAAGGGTTGAGCCTGGTCTTCGGCGCGAATATCGGCACCACGGGAACCGGCTGGCTGGTCGCGCTGATCGGCGTCCGCGTCTCACTCACAGCCGCGGCGTTGCCGATGATCTTCGTTGGCGCGTTGACCAGGCTTCTCGGCCGCGGACGAATGTCCGGCGCCGGTGCCGCGCTCGCGGGGTTTGGACTCGTGCTGTTCGGACTGACGACCCTGCAGCAGGGCATGGGCGGGCTGGCGGAGCGTTTGCACCCGGCAGACCTGCCTGCGGTCCTCGGCAGTCCCGGGACGTCATGGTGGTCGGGTCTGCTCGGCGTGCTGGCGCTGGTCGTGACCGGATTGGTCATGACCGCGCTGATGCAATCGTCAACGGCCGCCATCGCAGTGACCTTGTCCGGCTATTTCGCAGGCGCGATCGGGTTGGATCAGGCCTGCGCGCTGATCATCGGCCAGAACATCGGAACGGCCACGAGTTCCGCGCTCGCTGCGATCGGTGCGAGCGCCACTGCAAAGCGGTTGGCCATCGCCTACGTCCTCTTCAAGCTGATCGCCGCGCTCATCGCGCTGGTCGCTTTTCCCGTCGTGACGCCCTTGCTGCTGCGTGCCTCGGACACGATCGACGGCGTGACGCTGCTCGCCGGATACCACACGGCGTTCAACGTCCTCGGTGTCGCGGTCCTGCTGCCGCTGATCAACCCGTTCACGCGGCTGGTCGAACGAATTCTGCCCGAGCGCGGCTCGCCGCTGACGCGATGTCTCGATCCTTCGGCGCTGGCAACCCCGATTGTGGCGCTGGAGGCGGCCCGGCGCACGATCGCGCGCGTGCTCATGACGGTGGGCGGATCGGTCGAGGCGCAACTGGCGGCCCGCACTGGACCGATACGCCTGGGAAGGGACATGGTGTCCGTGCAGGAAGCGGCCGAGGCCGTTCGCCAGGCGCAAATATTCCTGTCGGATGTCGCCGGACCGCCCGAGACCGACGACGACCAACGGCGTCTTACCAGCACGCTGCATGCACTCGACCACGCGACGCGACTGACGGATCTTGCAAATGGAGGCACCAATTTCGCCTCGGTCACAGGCGGACCGGAGGACGTCCGCGCCGGCGAGCTGTGCGCAGAAGTGATGCGGACCGCCGCGGCGATTGCTCGCGGCGTGGCGGCGCCGCCCCGCGTCGACGGATCGACGCACCTCGCGCACGCCTCGCATGCCGGCGACATGCTGGCAGGCCCCCGCGCGGATCCGCCCGACGAGGCCATCGCCGAGCTCGAGCGTTGTACGGCACAACTCCGCGACATGCTGCGCGCCCACCGCAGCGCGACCCTCGGTGCGGTGGCCAACGGAACACTGACCGCCGAAGCTGCCCTCCTTCGCGTCGAGACGGTTCGAAACCTCGAGGCGTTGTCGCAGCACGCCTGGCGGTCAGCGATCCATCTCGTCGGTCGCGGCTAGCTCTAGATCACGCCCTTGCGGATCAGGAAGCAGCCATAGCCCCTGTTGTCGCCGACCTGCACGACGCCGAAGCCCGCTGCTGCCGCGCGATAGAAGTCCGGACGCGCGAGCTTGCCGGGCGTGACGGCGCTGCCGGCGGCACGCGCGATCTCCGCCAGCACCGCGCGCTGCACGTCGGGCACGCGGTCGGGATCGTCCACCGGCGCCATCACGCGCACCGGATCGGGATCGAAATCGTCGAGCGGATAGACCGACATGATGGCGCGGATGGCGGCCTCCATGGTCAGGCCCGGCAACTGGATCAGGCGCTGCGAGGTCGTGCTCTGCGCGATGCGGGTGGCGGGGTGATTGGCATCGACGAAGACCAGGTCGTCGCCGTGGCCCATCGAGGCCAGCAGCCAGAGCAGGTCGGGCGTGAGGATCGGATCGATCGATTTCAGCATGACTTCCCCTAAACGTCTCGTGGCCGGCAAGCGGCCGCTAACCACAACCGGTTCCAAGCGTGATTCAGATCACGCAGCCTATCATGGTGATGGCGGTCACGGACCTCTTCCTCGAACGCGGCCAGTGTTGCTCGCAACCAATCTCGCATCGAGATCAGTGCCGAAAGGAGCACGCCATGTTCCGCCTGAGACCTTTCCTGATGACGGCCGGCCTTGTGGGAAGCCTGTTCGGCTTCGCCTGCGGCCCCGTTTCCGCCCAAGTCGCCCCGGTCCAACCCGCCCCCACCGCGCTGCAGGGGCCGGAGCAGCGCGTCGCGCTGGTGATCGGCAATTCGAACTACCAGAACGCGCCGCAGCTCGCCAATCCCGACAATGACGCCCAGTCGATGGCGCAGTTCTTGAACTCCGCCGGGTTCGAGGTCGTCTCGGCAACCGATCTGGGCCAGAACGACATGCTCCGCGTCGTCCAGGACTTCTCCGCCAAAGTATCCGCGCGGGGCCCCAACACAGTGGCGATGATCTACTACGCCGGTCACGGCGTGCAACTCGCCGGCGAGAACTATCTTGTTCCCGTGGACGCCAAGGTCTCCAGTCAGACCGAGCTCGTCAACAACTCGGTGCGCCTCGTCGACGTGATGTCGACGCTGGAGACGATCCCGAGCCGCATGCGCATCGTGATCCTCGATGCCTGCCGCAACAACCCGTTCCCGAACGTGAACGACGCCGGCCGTGGCCTTGCCATCGTCGATGCGCCGAACGGCTCGATCGTCGGCTATTCCACCGCGCCGGGCGCCGAAGCGCTCGATGGCACGGGCGGTCACAGCCCCTACACGCAAGCCTTCCTGGACGTTGCCCGCGAGCCCAATGTGCCGATCGAGCAGCTGTTCAAGCGCGTGCGTCTGCAGGTGAACCAGACCACCAGCGGCGCGCAGATCCCGTGGGAGAGCTCCTCGCTCACGAGCGACTTCACCTTCTTCGGCGACACCGCGGTTGCCGCCAACCGCGCGCCGGTGAATGCGCCGGTCGTGCAGATGGCCGCCAATTTGCCGAGCCGCTCGACGCGCCAGGCCTATGACTATGTCGTGTCCGAGGGCCGGCCGGAGTACTATCAGGAGTTCATCCAGATGTATCCGCACGATCCCCTGTGCGACCACATCCGCTGGCTGCTCAACAACCTCCTGCTCTCGCAGGCCTGGCACAAGGCGGTGCTCGCCAATTCGCCGCTCGGCTACCAGACCTTCTACGACGGCTATGGCAACAGCCCCTATGGCGTCTCCGCGCTGAAGCTCGCGGCCCAGCCGAAGCTGATCCCCTTGATGCAGCCGACCAAGTTCCTGGCGCCGCAGAACATTGCTCCGATCTTCAAGATGGGCAATCTCGGCCAGCCCAAATACATGCCGCTGGTGCAGCAGGGTAATAGTGGCGGTCAGATCAACGGCAATTTGCCGGTCGTGCAGAAGCCGGTCGATGGCAACATCATCGGCAAGCTCGGCAACGGCGGCCAGGTCGGGAACCTGCCGGCGGGCAACAACCAGCCCAACGGCACGCCGTCGCAGACCCCGGGCAAGATCGTCACCCTGCCCGCGCCGACCACCGGCACCAACACCACTGGCACCGGCAAGATCGTGACCCTGCCCGTGACCAACACCAAGCCGAACGGCGGCAACAATACCGGCACTGCCAATGGCACGACGACCAATGGCAACCCCGGCAAGATCGTCAGCATGCCGGTGAATGTCGGCAAAGGCGGCTCCACCGTCGATGCGAAGCCCGTTCAGACCCAGAACAACCCGATCCGCGTCAACAACGGCAACACAGGCATTGTGAAGCTCAACAACAATCCGGTGAACAAGGTGCAGATCCAGAACCAGAACAACAACCGGCCGCAGTTCAACACGACCAACCGCACCGTCAACAACGGCGGCAACAACTTCCGCCAGTCGATGAACCAGGCCCCGAGCATGGGCGGCGGCAACAACCACCGCGGTTTCATGCACTGATGCCGCGAGTGAAACGACAAAGGGGCAGAGCGGAAACGCTCTGCCCCTTCTTCATGTCGGCTCTAAGACGTTGTTATTCCGGGATGCGCCGCGAGGCGCAGGCCCGGAATCCATACTCATTATCGTGGTTATGGATTCTCAGATGCGCAATTGCGCATCCTAGCTCACGCTTCGCGCGCCCCGGAATGACGACTAAGCCACCAGCTCGGCGAACAGGTCGGCATCGACATTGCCGCCGGAGAGCACGATGACGACGTTCTTGCCGGCGACGTCGAGACGCCCGGCGAGCAGTGCGGCAAGGCCCACCGCGCCGCCCGGCTCGACCACGAGCTTCAGCTCGCGATAGGCGAACGCCACGGCCGCGCCGACTTCCTTGTCCGAGGCGGTCACGCCGCGTGCGAGCAGCTTGCTGTTGATCGCGAACGTCATCTCGCCGGGCATCAGGGCCATCAGCGCGTCGCAGATGGTGCGGCCGGCCGGCGGATGCGGCTCGCGGTGACCTGCGGTCAGCGAGATGCCGTGATCGTCGAACGCCTCGGGCTCGGCCACCACGATCTCGGCTTGCGGATAGCGCGCCTTCACGGCCGTCGCGACGCCTGCGATCAGGCCGCCGCCGGAGGCCGGCGCCACCACGATGTCGGGGGCAAGACCGAGCGTTGCCATGTCCTCCGCGATCTCGCGGCCGGCGGTGCCCTGCCCCGCGATCACGAAGGGATCGTCATACGGCTTGACCAGCGTTGCGCCGCGCTTCTCGGCGATGCCGCGCGAGATCGCCTCGCGGTCGTCCTTGTCGCGGTCATACAGCACCACCTCGGCGCCGTAGGATTTGGTGCGCTCGCGCTTGGACAGCGGGGCGTCCGCCGGCATCACGATGGTCGCCTGCATGTCGAGGATCTTCGCCGCCGCAGCCACGCCCTGGGCATGGTTGCCGGAGGAGAACGCGACGACGCCGCCGGCGCGCTTGTCCTGCGGGATCGAGAACACCTTGTTGAAGGCGCCGCGGAACTTGAAGGAGCCGGTGCGCTGGAGCATCTCCGGCTTCAAAAACACCTTGGCACCGACGCGCTCGTTGAGCACGGGGAAGGACAACAGCGGGGTGCGGATGGCATAGGGCGCGATCACGCGCGCTGCGGCATCGATGTCGGCGGGGCCGACCGGGAGGAGCTGTTCGGTCATGGCGGAATGTTATCGCGGCCGATGAGGCCCGGGCAAGACACCTCTGTGCGAGGATTATCCTCTCAGGCGACGAAGCGAGGCTGTTCCGCGCCATTCCGGCCGGGCAGCACAGCCCCCACCGCCTCGATGCTGTCGACAAAAGCCCGCGCCGAGGCTTCCCAGGTGTAATTGGCGGCAAATTCAACGCAGTCCTGCCGGGAAATGTCGAGCGCGGCGAAGCAGGCGTTGCGCAGGTCGTGATCGAGGGCGCCGACCGGGGCATCGCCGATCACGTCGCGGGGGCCCTTTACCGGGAAAGCAGCGACCGGCAGGCCGCTGGCGAGCGCTTCCAGCAGGACTAGGCCGAACGTGTCGGTCTTGCTCGGGAAGACGAACACGTCGGCGGCCGCATAGATATCCGCCAGTTCCTCGCCGTGCTTCTCGCCGAGGAAGATCGCATCGGGATAGGCCTCTTCCAGCGCGGCGCGCGCCGGGCCGTCGCCGACGATGACCTTGGTGCCGGGCAGGTCGAGGTCGAGGAACGCCTCGAGATTCTTCTCCACCGCAACGCGCCCGACCGACAGGAACACCGGCGACGGCAGGCAGAGGTCGACGGCGCGGGGATGGAACAGGCCGGTGTCGACGCCGCGCGGCCACAGCACGACGTTGTCGAAACCGCGCTCGCCGAGCTCGCGGGCGAGCGCCGGCGTCGCCGCCATCACGGCGCGGCTGGGCGCGTGGAAACGCCGCAACGCCCGCCAGATCAGCGAGCCCGGTACGGGGACGCGGGCGCGGACATATTCGGGGAAGCGGGTGTGGAAGCTGGTCGTGAACGGCAGCTTGCGCTGGCGGCAGTAGCGGCGGACCATCAGGCCGATCGGCCCTTCGGTCGCGATGTGGATGCTGTCGGGCCGCGCCTCCTCGATCAGCTTCGCGATCCGGGCCGGCCGCGGCATCGCCAGGCGCACGTCGCGATAGCTCGGCATCGCGAAGGTGCGGAACGATTGCGGCGTCAGGAACGTGAATTCGACGCCGAGACCCTTAACGCTAAGTCCCTTGGCGGCATCAGCGAGCTTGGTCAGCGTCCGAACCACACCGTTGACTTGCGGGTGCCAGGCGTCGGTCGCGACCAGGATACGCATCAGGCCGCCCTTGCCGCGACCTGCGGCACCTGCGCAGGCTTCTGCGCCTGGTCGGCCCAGGTGATGATCTCGAAATGGCCGTCGTCGTGCTCGACAAGCGCGGTGCAGCTCTCGACCCAGTCACCGCAATTCATGTAGAGGATGCCGGCCTCGTCGCGGATCACGGCGTAGTGGATGTGGCCGCAGATCACGCCGTCGGCGTCGTGACGCCGCGCCTCGGCGGCGAGCGCCTGCTCGAACGCACCGATGTAGTTGACGGCGTTCTTGACCTTCTGCTTGGCCCATTGCGACAGCGACCAATAAGGTACCTTGAACATGCGGCGGAAGAAGTTGACGAAGCGATTCATCTGAATCGCGAAGTCGTAGGCCTTGTCGCCGAGATGGGCGAGCCAGCGCGCGTTCTGCACCACGAGGTCGAAGATGTCGCCGTGGATGACGAGATAGCGCTTGCCGTCCACGCCGGTGTGGACGGTGTTCTCGACCACGTCGATGCCGCCGAAATGCGTGCCGTAATAGTTGCGCAGGAACTCGTCGTGATTGCCGGGAATGTAGATGATCTTGGCGCCCTTGCGCGCCTTGCGCAAAAGTTTCTGGACGAGGTCGTTATGCGATTGCGGCCAGTGCCAGCTCGATTTCAGCGCCCAGCCGTCGACGATGTCGCCGACGAGGTAGATCGTATCGGCATCATGGTAGCGCAGGAAGTCGAGCAGTAGGTCGGCTTGAGAACCGCGGGCTCCGAGATGAACGTCGGAGATGAACAACGTGCGAAAGCGCCGCTCCGGGCTCTCGTCACTCACATCGTAACTTCCCATGCGCCAGCCTGTAACAATGTCCCGTGACAGGGGGATGACTGATTGAACCTGTGAGGCACCTTCAAATACGAATCACGCCTTGCCTCGCCCTCCCCGCGAATATCAGTCGCATGCGACAATCAGGCGACATGGCGCCTGCATGGGCCCCGCAAGACCCCGGAGACCAGGGTGAACTCTTACCCTCCCCTGGAGGAGGAGGGTCGATCGCGCGCAGCGCGAGCGGGGTGGGGTCTCCGCACGGGCACTGCTGGTCGTGGAGAGACCGTCACCCCACCCCGTCTCATGTCTCGCGCTGCTCGACATGAGCCGACCCTCCCCCTCCAGGGGAGGGTGACACCGGCCGCGCGGCGCGAGCAGCGCTGAACGTGGCGCGCCCACCCCTCGCGAGAGCCTCAGTAGAACTTGTGGAAATGATGGACCGGCCCATGGCCGTGGCCGACGCTGAAGCGGTCGGCAGAGGCGATCGCCGCGCTGATCCAGGCCTTCGCGGTCCGCACGGCAGGCTCGAGCTCCGCACCCTTGGCCAGTTCCGCCGCAATCGCCGAGGACAGCGAACAGCCGGTGCCATGGGTGTTCTTGGTGGCGACGCGGGGCGCGGCGAGCGCGAGGCTGTGTCCGGAGGTGACGAGATAATCGATGCTCTCGGCGCCCTCGCCGTGGCCGCCCTTGATCAGCACCGCGCGGCAGCCGAGCGCCAGCAGCCGGCGTCCCTGGGCCTCGATCCCTGCCTCGCTCGCAGCGACCGGCTCGCCGAGGAGAGCCGCGGCTTCCGGCAGGTTCGGCGTGATCACCGAGGCCAGCGGCATCAGTCTCGTGCGCAGGGCATCGACGGCTTCGGACGCCAGCAGGCGGTCGCCTGAGGTCGCCACCATCACGGGATCGAGCACGATGTGCTGCGGCTTCCAGCGCGACAGCGCGGCCGCGATCGCATCGATGCTGGCGGCCTGCGCCACCATGCCGATCTTCACCGCACCGACATCGAGATCCGAGAACACCGCATCGATCTGCGCGGTGACGAAATCGGCGGGCACCGCGTGGATGCCGGTGACGCCGCGCGTGTTCTGCGCCGTCAGCGCCGCAATGGCCGAGGCACCATAGACGCCGAGCGCTGCAAAGGTCTTGAGATCGGCCTGGATGCCGGCGCCGCCGCTGGAATCCGAGCCGGCAATGGTGAGTGCGACCGGGGTCGTCATCGCCGGGGACACGCGTTTGAGGGGAACACCGCCATGCCCTGTCCTAGCGCGCCCCGGATGGCCCAGCAAGCCGGGCCGACGAATCAGCCGGGCTCCACGCGCATGCCTGTCGTCCTCCCAGCGTGCACATGCCAAGAGATAGTCCCTCGGCATCACCCGGCCTTGGCAGGGATTCGGTTGAATGAGAGGTTGACGGGTGGATTCGTTCAGCGACGCCATGTTGCGGGCCAGCCCGGCCCGCAATCCTCTCGGGATGCAAAGCGCCATGTGGGCCTATTTCGAACGTCTCCTCGATTCCTCGATGTTCTCTCCGCACGGGATCTGCCTGCTGTGGGAACCGGAGCTGATCTGGCTGCACGTCGTCGCGGACGCCTGTATCGCGCTCGCCTATTTCTCGATCCCGTTTGCGCTCGCGATCCTCGTCACCAAGCGCCGCGACCTCAAATTCGGATGGGTGTTCTGGGCCTTCGCCGTCTTCATCATGGCCTGCGGCCTGACCCATGTGCTGTCGATCTACACCCTCTGGGTCCCAGTGTACGGCATCGAGGGCATCGTCAAGGCGGCAACCGCCGTGGCATCGATCTTCACCGCCGGTGCGCTCTGGCCGCTGCTGCCGAAGATCCTCGCCATCCCCTCGCCGTTCGAGCTCCGGAAGGTCCAGGCCGCGCTCCAGGAGGAGGAGACCAAAAACCGCGACGCGGCGCAGCTGCTGCAGCAGGTCAACGAAGCCCAGCGCGCGCTGCGCGAGAGCATGACGCGCCTCACCGCCGTGGTCGAGACCGCGGTCGACGGCGTCATCCTGTTCGACGCGCAGGCCCGCATCCTCCTGTTCAATCCCGCCTGCGAGCGGCTGTTCGGCTACCGCGCCGACGAGGTCATGAATCGCGATATCGGCATGCTGATGTCCAAAGGGGTCGGGCCCTCGCCGACCGCTCATGCGCGGGGTTTCGCAAGCGGTGAAGCCGCCGGCGTGCGCAAGGACGGAACGAGCTTCCCGATGAACCTGTCCGTCGGCCAGGCGTGGCAGGACGGCGAGCTGATCTATGTCGGCATCGTCCACGACCTCACCGCGCGCAAGCTCACCGAGCAGCAGCTGCAACAGGCGCAGAAGATGGAGACGGTCGGCCAGCTCTCCGGCGGCATCGCCCACGACTTCAACAATTTGCTCACTGTCATCATCGGCAACGCGGAATTCCTCAGCGACCAGCTCAAGGCCCGGCCGGACCTGCGCCGTTTCGCCGACGACATCTGCCAGTCGGGCGAGCGCGGCGCAGAGCTGACGCAGCGGCTGCTCGCGTTCAGCCGCCGCCAATTGCTGCAGCCGCGCGCGATCGAGTGCCGCGAGCTCCTGACCTCCATGCACAAGCTGCTCAAGCGCACCCTGCGCGAGAACATCGAGACCAAGACCGCGTTCGGAGCCGGCTCCATCCTGGCTTTCGCCGACCGTGCGCAGCTCGAATCCGCCGTGCTCAACCTCGCGCTCAACGCGCAGGACGCGATGCCGTCGGGCGGGCATCTCACCCTCAGCACCGAGCTCACCGCGATCGACGAACACTACCGCATCCAGCATCCCGAGGTGGTGTCCGGCAGCTACGCGATGATCTCGGTCACCGACGACGGCGAAGGCATGACGCCCGAGGTCATCGAGCGCGCCTTCGAGCCGTTCTTCACCACCAAGGAGGTCGGCAAGGGCTCCGGCCTCGGGCTCAGCATGGTCTACGGCTTCGCCAAGCAGTCGGGCGGACATGTCTCGATCTACAGCGAGCCGGGTCTCGGCACGACGGTCCGCATCTACCTGCCGCATGCCGGCGGCGAGCAGTCGCTGGCCGACATCGCGGCGCGCGAGGAGGCCGCACCCCGCGGCCACGAGACGATCCTGGTCGCCGAGGACGATCCGTTCGTGCGCTCCTCCGTCACGCTGCGCGTCGAGGCGCTCGGATATCGCGTGATCTCGGCCGTCAACGGCCAGGAGGCCCTGCAGCTGCTCGGCAGCAATCCGGCCATCGACCTGCTGTTCACCGACATCGTGATGCCCGGCGGGATGAGCGGCTGGGAGCTCGCCGACGAGGCCCGGCGCATCCGCCCGGGTCTGCCGGTCGTGTTCTCGTCCGGCTACGCCCTGGAGACCCTGGTCGAGCAGGGCCGCGCGCACGCGCAGTCGATCGTGCTGACCAAGCCCTATCGCAATGCCGAGCTCGCCCGGCGGCTGCGGGAGGCGTTTGCCGCCGCGCCGCTTCCGTCCTAAAAGCGCCTGCGGCTGGGGCCGGCAAGGTCGCTTGCCAAGCCCGGCCGGTTTTGGCCTATTAGCGGCCAGATGCGCTTTCGGAGTGACTGCAATGGTTCCCTTTTTCGTCCAGATCAAATGCAAGCTTGGCCAGTCCTATACGGTCGCCAATGCGCTCGCCGAAGCCGAGATCGCCTCCGAGATCTATTCCACCGCCGGCCAGTACGATCTGCTGGTGAAGTTCTACGTCGACAAGGACACCGACATCGGCCACTTCGTGAACGAGAAGGTGCAGGTGCTGCCGGGCATCCAGGACACGCTCACCATCATCACCTTCAAGGCGTTCGGCGCGAGCTAGCGGGCCGCCATCGGCGCAGCCCGGCCATCGCCGCTCAGGCGCCGCCCTCCTTGCGCTTCGGCCGCGGCGGGCCGTCCACCGGCGGCAGCGACTTCAGGTAATCCGCCATCGCGGCGAGATCCGCATCCGGCAAGTGCGAGGTGTTCCTGATCACGCGCGTCATCGCGCCGCCGACGCTGTCGCCGTCGGGCAATTCGCCGGTCTTCAGGAAATAGGCGATATCCTTCGCGCTCCACTCGCCGAGGCGCTTCTGGGTGATGTTGGGCACCCAGCCCTCGCCTTCCGGATTGGGCCCGCCGGCAAAGCGCTCGCCTGCGATGATGCCGCCGAGCGCATTGCGCGGGCTGTGGCATTCGGCGCAATGGCCGAAGCTGTTGACGAGATAGGCACCGCGATTCCACTCCGGCGATTTGCTGCCGTCGGCGACGAACGGCTTGCCGTCCATGAACAGGAATTTCCAGATGCCGATGTTGCGGCGGATGTTGAAGGGAAAGCCGACGTCGTGGTCGCGCACTTTTCCGCTGACGGCCGGCAGCGTTTTCAGATAGGCGAAGAGATCGAGCACGTCGTCGCGCCTGGCATGCTGATAGGAGGTGTAGGGAAAGGCCGGGAAATAATGCTGCCCGTCCGGCGAGACCCCGTGCATCACCGCGTTGACGAAATCCGCCTCGGTCCATTTGCCGATGCCGTAGGTCGGATCGGACGAGATGTTCGGCGCGTGAAAAGTTCCGAACGGCGACTTGATCGCGACGCCGCCGCCGAGCTTCAGGCGGTCGGGCTGGTCGGGAACGGCATGGCAGGAGGCGCAGCCGCCGGCATTGAACATCACTTCGCCGTTGGCGAGGTTCGGGACATGGGCCGGTGCGGCGCCGGCAGCGGCCACCACCGGTGCGCTGAGCCACCAATAGATGCCGCCTGCAATGATCGCGGCGAGCAGCGCCGCGAGGATTGTTCGTTGCAACATGCAGGTCCATTCATTCGTTGCGGCGAACTTACGACCGATATCCGCGCGGCTCCAGCCACGAAGAATTTAGCCCGCCCTGGCCGGAAACGGGAATAAACTGAAACGGCGGATGTTGGAAGTTTGGCTGCCCAAATGAAGCCACCAGGGAGAATGTCATGAACAAGACCGTCATCACCATGATCGCGCTCGGCGCCGCCGCTTTTGCCGGCTCCGCCAGCGCCGAGAAGCTGAAAGCAACGCTCGACGGCAAGGCCGAGGTCCCGGCCACCACCAGCAGCGGCACCGGAACGGCCGATCTGGACTATGACGCGGCGAGCAAGAAATTGTCCTGGACCGTCACGTATTCCGGGCTCTCCGGCCCCGCGACCGCCGCCCATTTCCACGGCCCGGCCGAGGCCGGCAAGAACGCCGGCGTCGCGGTCGCGATCCCGAATGCGGCGGCAAGCCCCGTCAAGGGCGAGGCGACGCTCACCGACGCGCAGGCGGCCGATCTGCTCGGCGGCAAATATTACATCAACATCCACACCGCCGCGAACCCCGGCGGCGAGATCCGTGGTCAGGTGACGAAGTAAAGCGAACACGCGGGCTTCGTCGCGGAAAGGCCGGGCGCTGGAGGGAGCGTCCGGCCTTTTCGATTTGCACGCGGTCACCTGCGATCCCGCGCAGCTTGCCAGCCTCGACCGTTCGGCCGTAAGCTTCGGTCCTCACCAGCTCAAGAGTGCACCGTGCAATTTCTTTCCAGCGTTCCCGATCGGCGCAACGACGCCAGCACAGGAAAGGCGCGCGGACTCTCGCATGGTCTGGCAGGCCTCGTGGCCGTCGGCGTGCTGCTGTGGTTCTCAGCGCCCGCCGTCGCGCAAAGCGACATGGAAAGGCAGGCGCAATGCGAGCTGTCCGCCATCCGCGACACGCGATCGCCCCTCGCCGTGCAGTACATCCGTTCCGCCTGCAACTGGCTCGTCGTCAACGGCGAGTCCCTGCTGAACGCATCCAGCAAGGGCTATTACATCTGCCTCGTGCGGCAGCTCTCGGGCGCGCAGAGCAACGAGGCCGCCGCGGCGATCATGTCGGCGTGCCGCGCGTCCAACCCGCTTTAGTCAAGCCGCGTTCAGCGCCTGCGCGAGATCCGCGATCAGATCCGACGGGTTCTCGATTCCGATCGACAGGCGGATCGTTGAATCGAGCACGCCGATCTTCTGGCGGATGCCGGCGGGAACGCCGGAATGAGTCATCGTCGCCGGCAGGCTCGCGAGCGACTCGGTGCCGCCGAGGCTCACCGCGAGCTTGAGGATCTGCAGCGCATTGAGGAATTTGACCGCGGCCTCCTTGCCGCCGACGATGTCGAACGAGAACGTGGACCCCGCCCCCAGGCACTGCCGCGCGAACACGCGTCCTGCGGCCGAGTCTTCGGGATGATGACCGAGATAGTGCACCTTCGCGACCTTGGGGTGATCGCGCAGATAGCTCGCGACGAGCCGCGCATTCGCGTCGGCCTTCTCCATGCGCAGGCTCAGCGTCTCCAGCGAACGGTTGATCATCCAGCACGAATGCGGATCGAGCTGGGTGCCGATGGCGCCGCGCAGCGCCTTGATGCCCTTCATGATCGCCTTGGTGCCGAGCGCGGCGCCCGCGATCAGGTCGGAATGGCCGCCGACATATTTTGTCAGCGAATACAGCGACACGTCCGCGCCGTGCTCGATCGGCCGCTGAAACACCGGCCCGAGCAGCGTATTGTCGCAGGCGATGATCGGCGTGTGTCCCTGCGCCTTGCCGATGGAATCGGCGATGCGGCGGATCAGCGCGATGTCGACGAGGCCGTTGGTCGGATTGGCCGGCGTCTCGATCAGGATCATCGAGACCCGGCCCTTGCCCATCGCTTCCTCCGCGGCCTGCCTGACCGAGGCTTCATCGATGCCGTCGGCGAATCCGACCGCGCCGATCGACAGGCGCGCCAGCGTGTTCGTCAGCAGGGTTTCGGTCCCGCCATAGAGCGGCTGTGAATGCAGGATGACATCGCCCGGGCGGACGAACGCCAGGATGGTGGTCGAGATCGCCGCCATGCCGGAGGAGAACAGCGCGCAGCTCTCGGTGCGCTCGTACACCGCAAGCCTGTCCTCGACGATCTCGCTGTTGGGATGGTTGAAGCGCGAATAGACCAGACCCGCCCCCATTCCCTCCGGCGGCTCGCGCCGGCCCGCGACGAAGTCGAAGAAGTCCTGGCCGTCCTCGGCGGTCCTGAACACGAAGGTGGAGGTCAGGAACACCGGCGGCTTGATGGCGCCTTCCGACAATTGCGGATCATAGCCATAGGTCAGCATCAGGGTTTCCGGATGCAGCATATGGTTGCCGATATGGGTCTTCGACGGGAACGGTTTTGCCATGGCCAGTCTCGCTGTTCTGGTGCCCGCCGCGCGTTGGAACTCCCGACGAGCGGTCGGGAGTGATGCGTCGACTCGTGTCAGCGCACGGCCGTTGGCATCAAGATAGCGGCTCCGGGCGCGATCCGTCAGACCTTGCGAACAGAATTTCCCGTGAGCCGACTCATATGAGTCCGTAGCCCGGATGCGCGACCCGTCCGCCATAGCTCGAAGAGCGAAGGCGGAAGCGACATCCGGGACAGACGATCGGCGCGGCACGATTCTCGGATATCGCGGCCCCTGTCATCGGGCGCGCGCTCATCCGGGCTACGCACATCGCCTTGACGCAACAAAAAAGGCGGCTGCTCTCGCAACCGCCCTTTCCTGATTTGGTCGCCCGGATTGCGCTTCGCTCCATCCGGGCTACGGGTCTCAGCCTCAGCTGTTCTTGACGCGGAACGTCTCGTGGCAGCCGCCGCATTCCTTGCCGACCGCGGGGAAATTCGCCTTGAGCGTATCGAGGTCCTTGATCTTGCCCTTGGCTTCGCCGACGACCTTGGCGAAGCTCGCGATCTTCGCGTCGAAGCCGGCCTTGTCCTCCCAGACCTTCGGCGAGGCCGAGTAGTCGCCCTCGGGCTTCACGCCCTTGGCGCTGGCCGGAAACAGGTTCGGCAGCTTCTTGGCGGTGTCCTCGAACTGTGACAGCGCCGTATCGACGGTGGCCTGATCGTAGGGCTTCTCGCCCTTGACCATCGCGGCGACCGCGCCGGCATTCTTGCCGTTGCCCTTCATGAGAGCCTGGACCTCCTTGACAGAGTCCTGCTGTGCCCAAACGGCGCCCATGCCGAGCAACAGCGCGCCCGCGACAACCAAAACTCGTTTCATTCGCAAAATCCCTTTCCTTGAGACAGGATCGTGCTGACCCCACATTGGGCCAACACCGACTGGCAGACTTCATTCCACCGGGAGCGCGAGGATAAATTGTCGCGCTCCCGGTTGTTTGTCGGGCACGATCGCCCGCGCAAACGCGCTTTGCGCGTTTGCCCGCGAGCTCATCATGCTTCGGCTTACAGGCTGTGACGGCGGTGATGCTCGTTGATGGCGATCCACACCCGCTCAGGGGTTGCCGGCATGTCGATGTGGTCGATCTTGTATTCGCGCCAGAGCGCATCGACGATGGCATTGACGATGGCCGGGCAGGAACCGATCGCGCCGGCCTCGCCCGCGCCCTTCACCCCCAGCGGATTGGTCTTGCAGGGAACGTTGGCCGTCTCGAACACGAACGCCGGACCGTCTGCCGCACGCGGCAGCGCATAGTCCATGAAGGTCGCGGTGATGAGTTGGCCGTCGGTCGGCCCATAGACCACTTGCTCCATCAAGGCCTGGCCGATGCCCTGCATGGCACCGCCATGCACCTGGCCTGCGAGCAGCAGCGGATTGAGCGTCTTGCCGAAATCGTCGACGATCACGTAGTTGACGATCCTGATGATGCCGGTGGCCGGATCGAGCTCGACTTCCGCCAGATGCGTGCCGTTGGGATAGGTGCCGTCGGCGCTGGCGAAGGTCGCGCTGCCGTTGAGCTTCGACGGATCGGCGCCGGGCCGCTTGGCGAGATCGGCGAACGAGATCGAACGGTCGGTGCCGGAGATGCGAACCACACCGTCGGTGATCTCGAGGTCGCCGGCGCTCGCTTCCAGCGCTTGCGCCGCAAGCTCCTTCAGCTTCTTGCCCAGTTCGCCCGCGGCACGCTCCACGCAGACACCGCCGGTGGGAATCGAGGCCGAGCCGCCGGTGCCGAGGCCCGTCGCGATCTCGCCGGTGTCGCCCTGGCGGACATGCACCCGCTCCGGCGGCAGGCCGAACTGCTCCGCGATGATCTGCGCATACGCGGTCTGATGACCCTGCCCGCTCGACTGCGTGCCGATCAGGACGGTGACGTAGCCACCGGGATCGAGGCGAACGTTGGCCGTCTCCTCGCCCATCACGCCGCAAATCTCGACATAGCTGGCAAGGCCGATGCCGCGGATCAGGCCGCCCTTCTTGGCCGTCTTGGCGCGCTTCGCAAACTCCTTCCACTCGCCGATCTCCATCGCGCGCTTGAGGTGCGCGGCGAAGTCGCCGGAATCGTAGACCTTGCCGGTCGCGGTCTTGTAGGGCAGCGCCTTCGGTGGAATGAAATTCTTGCGGCGGATGGCATCCGGCGTCATGTCGAGTTTTCGCGCACACGCATCCACAAGGCGCTCGATGACATAGGCGGCTTCGGGCCGGCCCGCGCCGCGATAGGCATCGACCGGCACGCTGTGGGTGAAGATGGTGCGCACCCGGCAGTGGAAGGCCTGGATATCGTAGAGGCCCGGCAGCATGCCGGCGCCGCCATGCGGGATGTAGGGGCCGAAGGTGGAGAGATAGGCGCCCATGTCGCCCATCAGGTCGCAATCCATGGCGAGGAACTTGCCGTCTTCAGCCAGTGCCATCTTCGCGGTGGTGACGTTGTCGCGGCCCTGCGCGTCGCCCATGAAATGCTCGGAGCGGTCGGCCGCCCATTTCACCGCCTTCTTCAGCTTGCGCGCCGCGACCGCCATCAAGGCGTATTCCCGGTAGGGAAACAGCTTCGTGCCGAAGCCGCCGCCGACGTCGGGGCAGATCACCCGCATCTTGTCGGTGGGGATGTTGAGCACGTTCTGGCACAGGATGTCGCGCAGGCGATGGCTGCCCTGGCTGCCGACCGTCAGCGTCAGATGGTCGTGCTTGGCATCGTATTCGCAGACCGCCGCGCGCGTCTCCATGAAGTTCGCGACCACGCGCGGATTGACGATGGAGATTTCGGCGACCGTATGCGCCTTGGCGAAGGCGGCCTCGGTCGCGGCCTTGTCGCCGATCGAGACGTCGAACAGCACGTTGCCGGCCTTGTCCGGCCAGACCTGCGGCGCGCCCTTTTTCACGGCGTTGACGACGCCGGTCACCGCCGGCAGCGGCGACCATTTGACCTCGATCGCCTCGATGGCATCGCGGGCCTGATCGATGGTCTCGGCCACGACGAAGGCGATGGAATCGCCGACATGACGCACCTCGTCCTTGGCGAGGATCGGGTAAGGCGGGCCGGTGAACGGATCGGTCTCGAGATTGAAGAGGCACGGCAGGTTGCCGAGATCGGCAACGTCGTCGGCGGTCAGAATCAGCGCGACGCCGGGCAGGCCGCGGGCGCGGCTGGCATCGATGGTGTATTTGGCATGCGCATGCGGCGAGCGCAGCACCAGGCAGCGGAGCGCGGCCTGCGGCGCATAATCGTCGGTATAGCGGCCCTTGCCGCGGATGAGCGCGTCATCCTCCTTGCGCAGCACGCTTTGGCCAACGCCGAACTTGATGGGAGCCGCCATTTTCTTATCCCGTCCTATGGTTGTTTTGCCGGCATATTGCCGTGGAAAAAGTGGCAAGGCAAATGGGTTCGGGCGGGCTCGACCGGGGCCGCCCTCGCCCTCAGAGAGGGATCGGACGAAAAGGTCGCAGCCCACTGGTCTCCCTGTGGAGATCGATAATCCTGCGGACGTCCTCGAACCGCTCGGTCTCGGCCAATTGGCTGGCATAGGCCATGCGGCGAACCACGGCGGCGGACCGGAAGGTCCAGTACTGCGACATCAGCGGATTGATGAACAGCTCGTTCCCGCTGGTCCGGTTGGTGGCATGATAGTTGCCGAACTCGCCCCGCAGTGCACTCGCAATCGAATTGCAGACGATGCTCGGATGCTGCGGTTGGCGCTGGTTGGCGTAATCCACCAGATCGAGGAAGGCCTCGGCCTCCCTGCTGCCCTGCGACAGCGAGAACATGCCGAGAAACCCGCCATCGCGAACCAGCTGGGCTGTGTTCTCCAGGAACGCGTGATGCGAGACGCCATGATAATGGTCCACGCCGAAACCGATTGCGGCGAGCAGCACCTTTTCGCCCGCGGCCTGATCGGCAGCCACGAGCGAGACAGCGTCCTCGACGACGCTTCCGACGCCGGGCTCATCGCCGAAGACGAGACTATCGGTCCCGCCGTCAACCAGGATCACGGTATCGATGTCATGGAAATCGATGATCTGGCGATACGCCGCCGCGAGCGGTCGAACGCCGCTCTTCGCAAAGGCGTAGATCGGCACGAGCTGCTCGCGGCGGCCTAGCCATTCGCCCAGCCACTTCTCCGGGAAGTACGGAATCTCGGCGGCAAGCCGATCGACGCGCCAAGTCGTCTCCCCGACACGCTCGCCGCCGCACAGCCATAAATTCGTGAAGGAGAAGCTGGCGAACACGACCTGTTTTCCCTGCGCCGCCAGACGCTGCGCGAGCGGGACTCCGGCGAAGACGTCGAAGCCGCCGCCGCAGCCCGCAACGAGCACTTTGCTCGCGCGGTCGAGCCGTTCAAGAAACGGGATCATATTCGCCGAACTTTCCGGTTGATCCATCACATGACACCCCGGCTCCATGGACCCGCGGCGCGATCTCTCAGCCTATCGATCGCGCGTTCAGGCGTGAAGTGGTCGACCTCGGCGCGCGTCAGACCGATATCCATCAGGTCCCTGTCGCTCAGGTCTTGCAAGGCGAGCCGTCGCCCCTGGCGCCGCTGCCAGAGCGCACTCCAATATTGCTTGAGCAGACCAAGGACACTTCGCGCCGCTGGTCCGGCGGCATCCTTGTCCGACACAGCGTTTTCCAGCGCGGCCGCAGACGCCTTGAGGCGTGCTGCAAACGCCTGGTCGACCGCGCTCTTCGCCTGCACGATGGAAAGGTTGAGGCCGCGCCTTGCGGCATCGCCCTCAATCCCCGGTGATATGTCCGTCAGTTGTGGTGGCATCGGATGCTCCTGCTGTTGTGCCGGCAGGGAGCGTGGCCAAATGAAAAGGCCCCGTCCGATGCCGGCGGGGCCTGGTGGAAAAGGTGTCGTCGTCGAATTCTAGCGCGCGACTCCTTCCACGGCCCAGCCGAAGCGGGTCATGTGGTTGAAGTTAACTTTGCGCGACGATTTGATCATGAGCGGCGAATAGCACGGCAATCGCGCAAAATCAAGAGATGCGCGAAGGCCGGCTGCATCCTGCAGGCGAGCCCTAGCTCAGACGTTCGCTGAAACGGCCCACCCGAGGAAGGATAGCGACTTGGCATCATCCTTACGCGATACGATTCATCGCGATCCAAACCGAGTCTTGGCAGCGTCGCTGACGGGCGCGTAAAGGCTCACGAGCGTCCCTTCCGGATCCCGAAATTGCGCCGTGCAATTTCCCCAGGGCATCATCTTCGGCCCATGCACCACCTCCACGTGATCCTTCAGTCGCGCAAATTCGGCTTCCACATCATCGACCTGGAATTCGATAATTGCAGTACGATTGACGGCCGGCTCCGCGCTCCCTTCCTTGAATAGCGCCACCGTCTCGACGCCACCAAAAGCGAGCGTTGCCGAAGGAGTGATTATTTCGGCGAATACCGGCGCCAGCCACTCAGCCGTTTTCCCGGTCACTCTCTCATAAAAGCCGACCAGCGCCTTGATGTCTGCAGCGATCAGGCGAGTTGAAGCAAATCTCACGGCGTCGTCTCCTGTAGGTCCACTGCCGCTTCGCGCGACGCCTGACCCGTAGCGCCGTGCTGCTGACAGCATGGTGTCAGCAGCAATCCAGCGTGCCGACACTTGTGGCGACGGGGCACGGCAGTCTCTGGTCCAGCGCGACATGCTGCGCCGTCGCGCGAGCTATTGGCCGCGCTCGGAGCAAGGCAGGCATTGCCTTCGCAGCGTCACACCACCAGGTTTATGGGTACATTGCCTAGCCGCGCACCAGCGAGACCAGCCACTTGCGGCCGAACAACACGAGGATCGCGAGCGCGTAGACGATCGTGCCGCCGACGGCGAGCAGGGCCAGCATCAATTCGTCGTGGAAATGCATCGCGCCCAAGTAGAAGCCGCCAAAACGCGCGATCAGCCAGAAAGTGGCAGCAAGAACGATCCCGGTCAGCAGGAATTTGCCGAGCGACATCAGCCAGGCGCGGTCGAGCACGAGAAAGCCACGCCGCACCGCGAAGAACAGCACCAGCAGGAGATTGGTCCAGACACCGATGGCGGTGGCAAGCGCGAGACCGATCTGGGCCAGCGATCCCATCAAGGCGACCTTCAGGGCGACGTTGACGGCGATGCCGGTCAGCGACGCCCGCACCGGCGTCGCGGTGTCCTTGCGCGCATAGAAGGTCGCGACCGCGCTGCGGATCAGGACAAAGGGGATCAGGCCGATGGCGTAGGCCGCGAGCGTGCCGCCTGCGGCGACGGCATCGGCCTTCGAGAACGCGCCGCGGGCGAACAGCGCGCGCATGATCTCATCGGGCACGGTGAGAAAGGCCGCAACGAACGGCACCGAGAACAGCAGCGTGAAATCGAAGGCGCGGCGCTGCGCCCTCATCGCGCCGTCATGGTCGTTGGCGGTGATCCGCCGCGACATCTCCGGCAGCAGCACCGTGCCGATGGCGATGCCGATCACGCCGATCGGGAGTTGATTGAGACGGTCGGCATAGTACAGCGCCGACAGCGCGCCCGCGGGCAGGAAGGTCGCAATGATGGTGTCGGCGAACAGCGCGACCTGCGTGCCCATCGAGCCCAGCGTCGCGGGGCCCAGCGCCCTGAAGAAGCTGCGGACGTCCTCGTCGAGCTTCAAGGGTGCAAAGCGCGGCAGCCCGCCATGACGCGCGAGATCGCCGGCGAGCAGGAAATATTGCAGGAAGCCCGAGATGAGCACGCCCCAGGCGGCGGCATGGCCCGCGGTCGGAAACCAGACCGCGACCGCCAGCGTCATCATCATCGCGACGTTGAGGAAGATCGACGCCGCCGCGGCGCTGGCGAAGCGCTGCATCACGTTGAGCATGCCGCCATAGAGCGTCACCAGCGTGATCAGCAGCAGATAGGGAAAGGTGATCCGGGTGAGCTCGATCGCGAGCTTGCGCTGCTCGGCATCCTCACTAAAGCCCGGCGCCAGGATGCTCATGGCCTGCGGCATGAACAGCCAGGCGACGATCAGCAGCACCACTTGAGAGGCCAGCAGCAGCGTGAAGATGCGGTCGGCGAACAGCTTTGCGGCCGCCTCCCCCTTCTCGCCATGGACATGCGCATAGGCCGGCACCCAGGCGGCGTTGAAGGCGCCCTCGGCGAAGATCGCGCGGAAATGATTGGGCAGCCGCAGCGCCACGAAAAAGGCGTCGGCCACCGGCCCGGCGCCGAGGATCGCCGCGAGCATGATGTCGCGGGCAAACCCCGTCAGCCGCGAGAGCAGCGTGTAACCACCGACCGTGAAGATGCGTCCGAGCATGCGGACTCTTCTAGAGGCTTATCGGGCGGAGGTCGATTGCATCTTGCGATGCGCATGGCTGTGCCCTCTCCCCTTGTGGGAGAGGGCAGCGACGCAGGTAGATACAAACTCACTTCGGTGAGGGGTTTCTCTCCGCGCATGCCGTGCGGAGAGAGACCCCTCACCCGGCTTCGCTCCGCGAAGCCACCCTCTCCCACAAGGGGAGAGGGTAGAAATCACCCCGCGAGCGCGCCCTGCACGGCGGCGATGATTCGCTCCTGATCGGCTTCGGTCAGGTAGGCGTGCATCGGCAGGCTGATGACGTCCTGCGACAGGCTCTCGCAGCCCGGCAGGCCGCCCTCGGCGACCGGATACTGCTTGTAGGCGCTCTGCTGGTGCATCGACTTGCCGTAATAGATCGCGGTCGGCACGCCCTGGGCCTTCAGCGCGGCGGCGAAGCCGTCGCGGTCGGTGCCTTTGGGCAGGCGGATCGTGTACTGCGCCCAGACCGAGGTGTTGCCCGGAGCCAGCCGCGGCACCGTGACCACGTTGGACAGCCCGCGCGCGTAGCGTTCGGCGACCCGGTTGCGGGCGGCGATCTCGTCGTCAAAGATCTTCAGCTTCTCGATCAGGACCGCGGCCTGCATGGTGTCGAGACGGCCGGTGAGGCCGAGACGGACGTTGTCGTATTTGTCGGTGCCCTGCCCGTGGACGCGGATGCTGCGCAGCGTGGCCGCGAGTTCGTCGTCATCGGTGAAGATCGCGCCGCCGTCGCCGAAGCAGCCGAGCGGTTTTGCGGGGAAGAAGCTGGTCGCAGTCGCAAGCCCGAAGGTGCCCAGCTTGCGGCCCTTGTAGCTCGCGCCAAAGCCTTGCGCGGCGTCGTCGAGCACGAACAGGCCTTCGGCCTTTGCGATCTCGGCGATGGCATCATGATCGGCGGGCTGGCCGAACAGGTCGACCGGAATCACCGCGACCGGCTTCAGGCCCGCTTTCCGGGCCGTCGCGATGCCGCGCTTGAGCGATTCCGGGCTCATGTTGAAGGTGGTCTCGTCGACGTCGACATAGACGGGCGTCGCGCCGGTCCGGGCGACCGGCGACGCCGTCGCGATGAAAGTGAAGGACGGACACAGCACGGCATCGCCGGGCCCGACATTCTTCGCCATCATCACCATCAGGATCGCGTCGGTGCCGCTGGCGCAGCCGATCACGTGCTTGGCGCCCGCGTAGGCCGCAAGTTGCTTCTCGAGCTCGGCGACTTCAGGGCCGTTGACGAACTGGCAGTGGTCCATCACGCGCTTGACCGCGGCATCGAGCGAGGCGCCGAGCCGGCGGCGCTGCGAGGCGACGTCGATGAAGGGAATGGGTTCGGAACGCAGATGCTGGTTCATGGTCTGGTTCTTGGCGCCTTCTTGAGGTGTCGACATGGAAAGGGATCAGCCGGCGACGCGGCGCGGACCTTTGAGCGCAGGCGATTTGGCTGCGGCCCGTGACGGCGTCTCCAGGCACTGCGTGGCGATCTCGAGACTGGCGACGCCTTCGTCGCCGGTGACCGCCGGCGTTTCGCCGTTGCGCACGGCCTTGAGGAACGCCAGCAGCTCGGCGCGCAGCGGCTCGTCATGGCCGACCGGCAGATGCCGCATCGAATAGCTGCCGTCGGGCTTGAAGCCGAAGCATTCGGTGACCTGGCGCGTCAAGAGATCGCCCATCACGTATTTGCCGCGCGTCGCCACCGTGACGCTGCGCGCCTTGAACGGCGTCAGCCAGTTGGTGTTGATGTGGGCGAGCACGCCATTCGCGGTGCGGAACTGCAGGAGCGCGATGTCCTCGCGCTCGGCGACCGCGCTCGAGAGTTGCGGCTGCACCTCGACGATGTCGGATTCGGTGAACCAGCGGATCAGGTCGATGTCGTGCACGGCGAGGTCGATGACGACGCCGACATTGGACATGCGCGGCGGGAACGGGCCGACGCGCGTGATCGCGATGGAGAGGATATCCTCGCCCGCGATCGCCTGCTTGACGGCGGCCACGGCCGGATTGAAGCGCTCGACATGGCCGACCATCAGCGTCACGCCGGCCTTATGGGCGGCGGCGACGATCTCGCGGCCCTCTTCCACCGTGGAGGCGATCGGCTTCTCGACCAGCACGTGGATGTTCTTGGCGATGCAGGCGAGCGCGACCTCGTGATGCAGATGGGTCGGCGCCGCGATGGTGACGGCATCGACGCCGGCGGCGACGAGTTGGTCGAGCGTCTCGAAACCCTGGCAATTCGCGAGCTCGATGGTGCGCGCCAGATGCGCCGGCGAGGGATCGACCACGCCGACGAGATTGACGCCGGGAAGACCGCTCAGCACGCGCGCATGGTTGCTGCCCATCACGCCCGCGCCAATCACGCCGACGCGCAAGCCGGCCTTTGCCGGTGCTGACCCTTTGGAACTCATGTGAGCAAACCCCGATTCAACGCAAATCCCCGGGCCGCTTCTAGCACGGGTGCCACATTTGTGGCGAATGCCGGCTTAGTTGACCGGACACGATTTGATTCAAAAAATTACACGTTCTCCGGGCCTTAGGCCGCCCCAAGGCGGGCTTTTCAGGCCCGGATCGCGTGATTCGGAGCCTGCTGGTTACGACCTTTGATAGTCGTCTTCAATCCGGATGATATCGTCCTCCCCGAGATAGGAGCCGGTCTGGACCTCGATCAGTTCCAGCATGATTTTACCGGGATTCTCCATCCGGTGCACCGCGCCCATCGGGATGTAGATCGACTCGTTCTCGTGCACCGTCTTCACGGTCTCGTTGACGGTGACGCGGGCAGCGCCGCGGACCACGATCCAGTGCTCGGCGCGATGATGATGCTTCTGCAGCGACAGGCGCCCGCCCGGCTTCACCACGATGCGCTTGACCTGGTGGCGCTCGCCATTGTCGACCGACTGGTAGCTGCCCCAGGGCCGGTGCACCTTGAGATGCTCCTCGGTGACCTTCGGCGCGACCGCCTTGAGCTTGCTCACGAGGCGCTTCAGGCCGTTGGCATCCTTCTGGCGCGAGACCAGCACGGCGTCGGCCGTCGCGACCACGACGAGATCGTCGACGCCTTCGAGCGCGACCAGCGCCTGATCCGTCGTGACGTTGCAGTTGCGCGAGTCTTCGAACACGGCAGCGCCATGCGCCGCGTTGCCCTGCGCGTCCTTCGGCGAGAGCTCCCACACCGCATGCCAGGACCCGACGTCGGACCAGCCGCAGGACACCGGCACCACGGCGGCGCGCGCGGTCTTCTCCATCACGGCATAGTCGATCGAGATCGCCTTCGCCGCGCCGAACGCCTCCGGCTCCAGCGTCACGAAGCCGAGATCGCGGCCGGCATTGTTGACCGCGTTGGTGATCGCCTCGACGCTGGCCGCGTCGACCTTGCGGTATTCGTCGAGCAGGACGCTCGCCGGGAACATGAAGTTGCCGCTGTTCCAGAGATAGCCGGAATTGACATAGTCCGCCGCCTTCACAGCATCGGGCTTCTCGACGAAGCGCGCGACCGCATGCACCTCACCGGAGATCACATCGCCCGGGCTGATATAGCCGTATTCGGTCGCCGGCCGTTCCGGCTTGACGCCGAAGGTGACGATACGCCCGGCGCTCGCCGCAGTGAGGCCCTCGCGGCATGCGGCGACGAAGGCGGCATTGTCCTGCACCACGTGGTCGGCGGCGAGCGCCAGCACGATCGCTTCACTGGCGCGGTTCTGCGCGAACGCAGCGCCCGCAGCGATCGCAGGGCCGGAGTCGCGCCGCATCGGCTCGAGGATCACGTCGGCCTCGATGCCGATCTCGGCGAGCTGCTCCAGCACCATGAAGCGATAGGACGCATTGGTGATGACGACAGGACGATCGAACAGCGAGGCGTCCGAGACGCGCAGCAGCGTGTCCTGGAAGGTCGAGCGGGTGCCGAACAGCGGCAGGAACTGCTTCGGGCGCACCTCGCGCGAGGCGGGCCACAGCCGCGTGCCGGCACCGCCGCACATGATCAGGGGGATAATGCGTTTGTCCATCGTCATTTCAAACCTTGAAGGAGTCCCGATACCAGGTGACAAAATTACGAACCCCGTGCGCGATCGGCATCGTGCAAAGCCGGCCGCGCATCAGATGCTCGACATCCGCGAACGTTTCCAAGACATCCCCCGGCTGCATCGGCGGCAATTCTTCGATCGCCGTCCGACCCAGCGCCTGCTCCCGGAGTCCGACGGCGTGCATCGACTCCTCGGGGCGCTGGTTGCCGACATTGTAGACCTTAGACGGCGCATTTGCGGCAGCCGGATCGTCCGCGGGCACCTGATCGACCAGCTTGGACACGAGAGCGGTGACGCCGTCAATACAGGTGAAGCCTGCGCGCGTCCTGCCGCGGTCAAGGAGCCGGATCGGCCGTCCGTCCATGACGGCGTTCACACACGGAAACATGGCCATATGCCCGACAGGCGCGAATCCGTTGCGCGCCGGCGCCGGATCGTCGCAGCTGTCGAGATTGTCGGGTCCGCCGACCGGCCGGCCTTCGGCCAGGAGCTGCAGGACGGGGTGAGAGCCGATGCATCCGGCGGCATCCGTGACCAAAATCGCCTGATCCGTCATCCTGTTCCCTGGAGGACCCGATCCCCAGCCACCGGCGCCTCTTTAGCCGCCGCGCGGAGGGGGTCGCAAGTGCCGTCCGGCCCGTCATAACGGCCATTCATGACCGCCACTTATAACCGCTTCGATCACCGCCCCGATCACCGCTATTGCAAGATCGGCGCCAAGACCATACCAAAGCGGCCGAATTCGGCGCCTCGCGTCGGGTTGCCTCAAATCTTCGCAAACCCTGACCATGCGGGCGAGATGCGCCGAATCCTGCTTTCTGCGGCCAAGATCCTGATTTCCGCGGCGCTGCTCTATTTGGCGCTGCGCAAGGTCAACCTCTCCGAGCTGTTTTCGCGCTTCACCGTGAGCAGCCTGTTCTGGATCGGCCTCGCGATCGCGATCACGTTCCTGCAGATCTTCGTCGGCGTGCTGCGCTGGCGCGAGATCAGCGCCGAATGCGGTGCGCCGCTCGAGCTCGCCCGCGCCATGCGCTACAACGTGATCGGCTCGTTCTTCAACCAGACCCTGCCCTCGGCGATCGGCGGCGATGCGGTCCGGCTGTGGCTGGTCGCGCGCGCCGGCGCCGGCTGGCGCGCCGCGACCTACTCGATCTTCGTCGACCGCGCGATCGGCCTGATCGCGCTCGCGATCCTGATCGTCGCTAGCCTGCCGTGGAGCTACGCCCTCATCACCGATCCGCACGGGCGCTCGGCACTGCTGCTCGTCGACTTCGCCGCGCTCGCGGGCGGTCTCGGCTTCCTGGTCTTCGGCGCGCTGAAATGGGGCTGGCTGAAGACCTGGTGGGCCACGCATCACATCCACGCCTGCGCCGTGATCGCGAACCGCGTGATCTTCAGCCGCGCGCGCGGACCGATCGTCTCGGTCCTGTCGATCGCCGTGCACGTGCTCACCGTCGTCATCGCCTGGTGCGTCGTGCAGTCGATCGCAGCTCCGGTCGGCTTCAGCGACGTCTTCCAGCTCGTGCCGCCGGTGATGCTGATCACGATGATGCCGATCTCGATCGCGGGCTGGGGCGTGCGCGAAGCCACCATGGGCCTTGCGTTCGGCTTCGCCGGCCTTGCCGCCAACGAGGGCGTCAACATCTCGCTGCTGTTCGGCGCGGTCTACTTCATTGTCGGCGCGGTCGGCGGCCTCGTCTGGATCCTGAGCGCGGAGAAGGCCGCGCAAGGCACGGCGCAGCTCGGAGTGCCGGAGTGACGATGTTCGCGAGCCAGGACGTGGCGGCGGTGGGACTGGGATTGTTCACCGCTGCACCGGCCGCGCTGCTTTCGGCCTGCATCACCTGGTTGAGCAAGCCCTTGTTGCAGCGCTACGCCCTGGCTCGGCCGAATGCGCGCTCCTCGCATCGCATTCCAACCCCGCAGGGCGCCGGGATCGCGGTCATCGCGGCCACCCTGCTGGTCGCCTCGCTCTGGGTCTTGTGGATGGGGATCGCCATTCCCCTCTCCCTGATCGGCGCGACGATCTTCATTGCGCTGGTCGGCTTTGCCGATGACATCGTCTCGTTGCCGGTGTCTGTGCGGCTCGTGCTGCAGGCCGCCTGCGTCGGCGCCGTGGTGTTCACCGCGCCGGAGAGCGCGCGCATCGTGCCTGCGCTGCCGCTCGCGCTCGAGCGCGGCCTGATCCTGCTCGCCGGCGTGTGGTTCGTGAACCTCGTCAATTTCATGGACGGGCTCGACCTGATGACGGTGGCCGAAGTGGTGCCGGTCACTGCGGCGCTGGCGCTGCTGGGGTTGCTCGGCGCGCTCTCATGGCCCGTTGCGCTGCTCGCCACCGCGCTGTGCGGCGCCATGCTCGGCTTTGCGCCATTCAACAGGCCGGTCGCCAAGGTATTCCTGGGCGATGTCGGCAGCCTGCCGATCGGCCTCCTGCTCGGCTGGTGCCTGCTGGAGCTCGCCTGGCAGGGACAGCCGGCCGCGACGCTGCTGCTGCCGGCCTTTTACCTCGCCGATGCCACCCTCACGCTGTTTCGCCGCGTCGCGCGCCGCGAACAGTTCTGGTCGGCGCACCGCTCGCATTTCTACCAGCGTGCGACCGACAACGGCTTTTCGGTCTCCCGGGTGACCGGCGAGGTCTTCACGCTCAACCTCGTGCTCGCCGGGCTGGCAATACTCGCGGTTCGCGCCGCGTCGATCGCGGTCACGCTGCCCGCGCTGCTCGCCGGCGCGATCGCGGTCGGATGGGTGCTGCGCCGCTTCTCCCGTCCTCAGGCGCCCTGAGCCGATAGCGCCAGCACCAGGCCCTCGTCGAGCGAGACCTCCGGCTGCCAGCCGGTCGCGAGCGCCTTGGAGACGTTGAGCTCGAGCGAGCCGATCAGGCTGTCATGCGTATCCTGCCGTCCCATCATGTTGAGCAGCATGCCGAGCAGGTCCGGCGGCATGCCGAACAGCCGCGGGCTCTTGCCGGAGGCCTGCGCCAGGCGCTCGATGAATTCGGGCGTCGAGACCTGCTCCTTGTCGGCCACCAGGAAGATCTCGAAATTGCTGGCGGGATCGGGATGAGAGAGCCGGCGCAGAATGAACGACGACAGGTTCTGCACGGCAAGGAAGGCGCGGTGGTTGCGAATGGCGGCAAAAGGAAGCGGCAGGCCGATGCTGACCGCACGCGTCAGCAGCGCGAAATTGCCCTTGGCGCCGGCACCGTAAACCAGCGGCGGCCTGATCACCGAGATCTTCATCTCGCCGTCGCGCGACAGCGTTCTCAAGCCCGCTTCGGCGGCGGCCTTGGACATCCCGTAGAGGCCGCGCGGCGTCAGGATGTCGCTCTCGCTGAACGGCGCGCGGCCTTCATTGCTGCGGCCATGCACCAAAACTGTGCTGACGAAGATGAACTGGCCCACGCCGGCCTTCGCCGCGGAGCGCGCCAGGTGCAGCGTGCCGGCGATGTTGACGTTGCGGTAGAGTTGGACCGCGTGCTCCTCGTGCTTGTGATGCACGCGCGCGGCGAGATGGACGACCGCATCGACGCCCTCGAGCGCCGCCTGCCAATCGGTGTCGGCGCCGATCGTCTCGATCACGGTCTCGTCGTCCCCGCCCTCGGGGCTGCGCACCGCGCGGCGCACCGACCAGCCCGCGCTTGTGAGGGCCGGCACGACATGACGGCCGACAAAGCCGCTCGCTCCCGTCACCAGCACCACCGGTTTGCGCTCGCTCATTGTTGCTCCGAAAGCTCGGGGTTGCGCAACAATTCGTCGATCAGGGCCGCATAGGCGTTCATCGCGGTGGCGCGGTCGAACTTCGCCGCCGCCTTCACCGCGCGCTCCGCCATGGCACCGTCGCCGGAACGGGACGCCGCACGGATCGCGTCTGCGAGCTGGTCGGCGCGGCCCGGCGTCACCACCCAGCCGAGCCCGTTCTCCGTAACCGTCAGCGCGGCCTCGGCCTCCGGCTCGGAGACCAGTGCCACGGGACGGCCGACCGCCAGCAGATTGTAGAACCGGCTCGGCACCGACACCCCCGCAACGTCCTTCCGGTACGGAATGATCCAGAGATTGGCCGCTGCCAGAAACGCCTCGAGCTCGGCATCTTCGACCCGCGCCACGAAGGACACATTGGGCAGGTTCGCTTCGGCCTGCAACTGCTTCAGCCGCGCAAAGCCGATGCCCCACCCCGAGAGCAGGAAGTGGATGTCCGGCTCGTCCCTGAGCAGGCGCGCCGCCTCGAACACGATCTCGGGATCATGGGTGAAGCCGAGATTGCCGGACAGGCCGACGACGAAGCGTGCGGAGAGCTCGTTGCGGAACGGATTGTCTTGCGACAGCGGACGCGGGCCCGGCACCAGCGTCGCCCAGTTCGGGATGAAGCGGATCTTGTTCCGCCTCATGCCGGAATAGCTCAGCAGCGGCCGCTCGGCGTCACGGCCGATGGTGATGACCGCATTGAGCGCGCGGAACATCAGGCTGTTGGCCAAGCGCATCGTCCGCGTCACGAGCGAGCCCGGCTTCAACAGGCCCGCCATCACCAGCACGTCGGGAAAGAGGTCGTGCATGATCAGCGCGGAGCGCGCGCCCTTGAGCTTTGCCGCCGCGGCAACCGCATAAGGCAGCATGAACGGCGCGGTCACGGTGAGCACGACGTCGCCTGCCCTGAGCTCCCTGATCAGCGCGAAGAAGGTGCGCGCAACGAACAGCAGTTCGGACAGGCCGCGCCGCACCAGCGCCGCCTTGCCCGCCATCCGGTTCTTGATGGCGACGACGCGCGGCTTGCCCGGACCGGTCTGCGCGGCCGGCAATGCGCCCGGCGAGCCCGACAGCACGACGACCTCGTGATCCCTGGCGACGCGGCAGGCGATCTCAGCCATGATCGCCGCCGTCGTGCTCGGATCCGGCGGGTAATGCTGGCTTGCGACGACGATCTTGCCAGGACGCTTACTTTGCGACTGCATGATCAGGCCGCGGTCGACCCGAATTCGGGGACCGCATCCTTCAGGATGGTCCTGATCGTGGCGCGATCGTCGCGCGCGATCGCCTGCTCCAGCGCCGCGGTCCATTTGCGCAGCGTCTGCATCGGCGGCTCGTTCGGCTGCGCCGCCATGATGCCGGCAACGCCGATCTCGCAGGTCGGCTCCTCAGAGGCGAACAGGATCTCGTGCAGGCGTTCGCCGGGCCGCATGCCGGTGAACACGATCTCGATGTCGTAGCCGGGCTGCAGGCCGGAGAGACGGATCATGCGCTCGGCGAGATCGACGATCTTCACCGGCTGGCCCATGTTGAGCACGTAAACCGAGACGTCCGAACGCTGCGTTCCGAGCGCATGCGTCGCCGCCGTGATGACGAGATCGCAGGCCTCGCGGATGGTCATGAAGTAGCGGACCATGTCGGGATGCGTCACCGTCACGGGACCGCCGGCCTCGATCTGGGCCTTGAACTTCGGCACCACCGAGCCGTTCGAGGCCAGCACGTTGCCGAACCGGACCGAGATCAGCCGCATCGCCGGCTTTCCGCCGCCGCCGGCCGCCGCGAGGTCGTGATCGAGCGCCTGGCAGTACATCTCGGCGAAGCGCTTGGTGAGGCCGAGCATCGACACCGGCTCGATCGCCTTGTCGGTCGAGATCATCACCATGGCCTCGGCGCCGGCGGCATGCGCGGCATCGGCGACATTGATCGAGCCGAAGATGTTGGTCTTGACGCCCTCGCTCCAGTCGCGCTCGAGGATCGGCACGTGTTTCAGCGCCGCGGCGTGGAACACGATGTCAGGCTTGAACTCGGCCATCAGGCGCATGATGCGCTCGCGGTCGCGGATGTCGGCGATCCGTCCTTCGATCTCGGCGGCCGTATTGTCCGCGGCGAGCGTCTCCGTGATCGCGTAGAGGGCCGGCTCGGAATTCTCCACGATCAGCAGCCGCGCAGCGCCGAAGGCGACGACGCGCTCGCAGATCTCGGAACCGATCGAGCCGCCGCCGCCGGTGACGATCACGGCCTTGCCCCTGATCAGCGCTTCCAGGCGTGCATAGTCGATCTTCTCGCTCGGCCGCAGCAGGAGGTCCTCGACCGCAACGGCCGTGAGACGCGGCGTGTCGCCGCTCTCGAGCGAGGGCATGCGGTTGACGATCACGCCGAGCTTGCGCGCCCGCATCAGGATCTGCTCCGGATGCGCTTCCGGCTCGAACGCCGACGGCGTCATGACGAGGCGCGCGATTGGCTTGTTGCGCTTGGCGAAGTCGGCGATGACGTCCTCGATGTCGTCGATGCCGCCCAGCACCGGCACGTTGCGGATGAACTGGCCGCGATCCGAGCTCGACGGCGACAGCACGCCGACCGGCCAGATGCGCTTGATCGCCCCGCTCTCGATGCCGCGCAGCAGCACCTCGGCATCCGCGGCACGCCCGATCAGCAGCGTCGGCGCCGCATCCTCGGTGCGGGCATGGCGCCGCACCCGCGTGTAGCGGAAGTAGCGGTAGGCCATGCGCGAGGCGCTGAGGAAGGTGATCTCGAGGAACCAGTACAGGACGATGGTCACCTTGCCGAGGAAGAAGGCGCCGCGGACGTTGGGAGCGACGAAGACGTAGTCGAGCACCAGCAGGGCGACCGTCAGCACGCTCGCGACACGGATGATGTTCAGTGCGTCGGGCAGCGAGATGAAGCGCCATTTCGTCGTCGTCAGGTTGAAGACGAAGAACACGACCACGCTGAAGGCGAGGAAGTAGGGCAGGATCTGGAACAGCAGCGGCAGGCGGTCGTAGAAGCCGTCGCCGCCCTCGAAACGCAGATAGAAGGCGGCAAACAGCGCCGCCGTGGTCGCCAGGAGGTCGTGGAGCGCGATCAGAAAATTGCGCAAGGTAAGATGCGAAAGACGCGTCATCCGCCGACCGATGAATATCCCGTTGGGTGCAACCTGTCCGCGCTGATAGCCCATCTGAACCGGACTTGCCAGCCGCGCGGCCGTTCAGGAACCGGCTTCCCCCATCTTCGCCTCGGCCTGTTGTGCCCGGATCACCATGCCGCCGGCGACGCCGACGCCGATGACGTACATCCAGCCCTCGTGGAAATCGAACAAATGGGAGTTGAACAGCGAGGTAAAGACGTTCTGCACCACGACCAGCAGGCCGACCCAGTTGGCAAGGCTGTCGCCGCGGAACAGGCGCAGATGCAGGATCCAGATCGCGTAGAGGACGGCGATACCGATGATGCCCCATTGCACGGCGACGTTCAGCGTCTGGTTATGGGGATTGCCGATTACCTCGGCGGAGGCCTGGTACTGACCGCTGGGTGTGGCGACACGCTCGAACAATCCGCGCGTCGAGCCCGTCCCGTGCCCCTTGATCGGCGCCTCCGCGAAGAAGCCCAGCGACTTGCGCCAGAATTCGAGCCGCAGGCCCGCCGAGGTCGGCTCGCCCTTCTCGACATAGCGATTGTAGTCGCTGGCAAAGGTGTCGGCGGTCCTGCGCAATTGCGGCGAGGCCTGCCAGGCGACGAGCGCTCCGGCGAGCAGTGCGGCCGAGATGATGGCGATGTTGCGCCATCTCAGATGAAGCAGCGCGAACACGCCGAACATGATCGGCACGGTGACCAGCGCGGTGCGCGACACCACCACGAAAGCCATGTTGACGAAGAAGCTGAGCGCCAGCGCGGTGAGCAGCCCGGCGATCCAATACCGCTTCTGGCGCAGCAGCATCACCACCGGATAGGCGAGCGCCACCGCGCACAGCGCGAATTCCTGGCTCTGGTCGATGTAGTTCTTGACGAAGATGCCGCGCTCGGGCGGATCGTTCTTGAGCGCGAGGTTCGGGTAGAGGGCGACCAGCCAGGACATCACCGACAGCAGCGCGCAGGACACCAGGAAGGCGACGAAGATCCAGCGGCCGCGCGACGAGCGCTCGAAATGATAGAGCAGGACCGGCAGCACCAGCAGCTTGACGGTCGGATTGACCGCATAGAAACGCGCGCCCCAGGCCGCGTCCGACCACAGCGTCCCGACCAGCGCGAGCAGGACCAGCGCGATCGGCGCGACGCAGATCGGACGCTTCAGCGATTGCAGGAAGGCGCGGACGTCGAGGAACGGCACCATGCAGACGAGCATCAGCGCGTTGAAGATCCCCGCCAGCGACGTCGACCAGGGCAGCGAGGCGGCGGTGAGGATCGCGAACAGGTCGACCGTCTCGCTCCACGCCGCCGGGCTGCGCAGGCGGCGCGACAGCATCTGGCCCATCGTCTCCCGCGCAAGCGCCGGCGCTTGCCCCGTCGCTTGAGCCGTCACTTGCCCCCTCCCCGCGCGCGATGCACCAGGGCCGTGGTGCTGAAACCCTGGAGGATGTCGACCAAGACGACTACGCCGCCCGCGGCTTCGACCACCTCGTGGCCGACCACCTGCTCGCGGGTGTAGTCGCCGCCCTTCACCAGCGCGCTGGGCTTGATCCGCGTGATCAGCTCAATCGGCGTGTCCTCCTCGAAGATGACCACGAGATCGACCGCTTCGAGCGCGGCCAGCACTTCCGCACGCGCACGTTCATCCTGGACCGGGCGATCGGCGCCCTTCAGCCGCCGCACCGAGGCGTCGCTGTTGAGGCCGACGATCAGGCGGTCGCAAGCGGCGCGCGCCGCGGTCAGCACCTTGACGTGGCCGGGATGCAGGATGTCGAAGCAGCCATTGGTGAAGCCGACGCGCAAATCCTGGCGGCGCCATTCGGCGAGCTGCGCGTCGAGCGCATCAGGCTCGAGCACGATCTTCTCCTCGGCCGCAAGGGTGGCGTGCGGCAGGATCTTGCGCCGCAGCTCGGCCGCGCTGACGCTCGCGGTGCCGCGCTTGCCGACCGCGACGGCGGCGGCGGCATTGGCCACGCGCAGCGCCGTGTCCCAGTCCGCGCCCGCCGCGAGCGACACCGCAAGCGCAGCGGCGACGGTGTCGCCGGCGCCCGAGACGTCGCTCACCTTCACGGGAACGGCCGGAACATGAACCGCCTCGCCGTTGCGCGGCACCAGCGTCATGCCGTGCTCGCCCTGGGTGACCAGGATCGCCTCGCAATCGGCGAGCCGCATCACGTCCTCGCTGGCGTCGACGATGCTCTGCGGCGTGTCGGCGCGGCTGCGGGTCGCTTCCGCGAATTCCTTGCGATTGGGCGTCAGCAGCGTCGCGCCGCGATAGATCGCCCAGTTCAGGCTCTTGGGATCGACGATCACGGACTTGCCGAGCTTTCGCGCGGCATCGATGGTGTGGCGGATCACGCGCGCGGTCAGCACGCCCTTGGCGTAGTCGGACAGCAGCACGATGTCGGCGCGCGCGATCTGCGGCACGATCGCCTCGATCAGCTCGGTCTCGACCGCGTCGGAGGCCGCGACCGCCTGCTCCCAGTCCGCGCGCAGCATATGCGTGGAAAAATGCTCGGAGACGAAACGGACCTTGCGCGTGGTCGGCCGCGACGGATCGCACACCAGAACGCTTTCGATGGCACCATGCTCGGCCAGCGCCGAAGCGAGCCGCTTGCCCGCATCGTCCGCGCCGACGAGGCCGACGAAGATGCAACGCGCACCGAGCGAGGCGATATTGCGCGCGACATTGCCGGCGCCGCCGATGTGGATCTCGCTGCGCTGGGCCGCGATCACCGGCGTCGGCGCTTCCGGCGAGATCCGCGACACCTCGCCATAGACGAACTCGTCCAGCATGATGTCGCCGATGCAAAGCACCGTGCGGCCCGAGATGGTTTGCGCGAGGGCGTCGAAATCGAGAATGGGCGTCGCCATGATCAAATAGCCTCAGCGGAAACGGTCGGGCCGGTCGAGATAATCCCCGACATAGGCCTTTACCGCATCCTCGAGCGTCGTGAAGCCGCCGTTGTAGCCGGCGCGGCAGAGCCGATCGACCTCGCTCTGGGTGAAGTACTGGTAAGCGCCGCGGATGCTCTCGGGCATGTCGATATATTCGATGTTGGGCCTTGTGCCGAGCGCGGCATAGGCAGCCAGCATCAGATCCCTGAAGCTGCGCGCCTTGCCGGTGCCGACGTTGAAGAGGCCTGAGACGGAGGGCGTCGCCAGCAGCCACATCACGACGCGCACGACGTCGTCGACATAGATGAAGTCGCGGCGCTGGTCGCCGTCGGCGATGCCCTCGCGGTGCGACTTGAACAGCTGCACGACACGGCCGGCCTTGACGTCGTCGAAGCGGCGCGCGAGCACGCTCATCATCGAGCCCTTGTGGTACTCGTTCGGGCCGAACACGTTGAAGAATTTCAGGCCCGCCCATTGCGGGGGGAGCGGACCGCCGTTCGCGACGCGCGCGGCGACCGCGAGATCGAACATGTGCTTGCTCCAGCCGTAGAGATTCATCGGCCGCAATTTCTTGAGCGCAGGCAGCGAGGCGTCGTCGTCAAAACCGGTCTCGCCGTCGCCATAGGTCGCCGCCGACGAGGCATAGATGAACGGCACGGCGCCGGCCGTGCACCAGTCCAACAGGCGCATCGACAGGCGGAAGTTGGTCTCGAACACGAGGTCGCCGTCGGTTGCCGTCGTCGCGGAGATCGCCCCGAGATGGATCACGGCATCGAGCTTGCGGCCCTTCAGCCAGTCGGGGAGTTCGGACGGCGGGACGATATCCACAAGTTGTCGCTTGGCCAGGTTCCGCCACTTGCCGTCGTCGCCGAGCAGGTCGCACACCACGACGTCGCTGCGGCCGGCGTCATTGAGCGCGGCCACGACATTCGATCCGATAAAACCGGCCCCGCCGGTCACCAGCAACATTCCACCTACCTGCCCGATTTTCTTAAGGTCCGATCCTGCCGTAGCGCATCATCTGCCAAAGTGTAAGCATTTTGGGCGGGCGCTTTGGACTCCCGCTCTCCCGGCTTTACGTTCCGGCCCGGAGCGGCTAACCGAACCGCGACATCAGCACCTCTTCGGTCCTATTAACGAATGAACCAAGATTCACAACTTAGCGGCAACGCAGACCGGAGCGACACGCGTCCGATCCTGATCGTTCCCTACATGTGGATCGGCGATTTCGTGCGGAATCACACCGTGGTGCGGGTCCTGAAGGAGCGCTGGCCGAACCGGCCGGTGGACCTCCTGACCACGTCCCTGTGCGCCCCGCTGGTCGATTACATGCCCGGCGTGCGCCAGGGGATTGTTTGGGACCTGCCGCGCAGCCGGCTGGCGGTGGGCCGGCAGTTCGGCCTGGCAAAGCTCTTGCGCGAGCGGAACTACGGCACCGCCCTGGTGCTGCCCCGGACCTGGAAGGCGGCCATTGCGCCCGCGCTGGCCGGCATCCCCGAACGGGTCGGCTTCGTCGGCGAGTTCCGCTTCGGCCTGCTCAACCGCTGGCGCTGGGGCGAGAAGAAGCTGCCCCGCTTCATCGACAAGAACGCCGCCCTCGCCCAGCCCGACGGAGCGCCCCTGCCGCCGGAATGGCCGGTGCCGCAGCTTCGCGTGCCGGCCGAGGAGATTGCCCGCTGGCGGCAGGCCAACGGCCTCAGCGCCGGCGCCGCCGTGGCGCTTGCCCCCGGCTCGGTCGGCGTCTCCAAGCGCTGGACCTATTATCCCGAGGCCGCCCGCCTGCTGGTCGAGCGCGGCCTCGAGGTCTGGGTGGTCGGCGGCCCCGCCGAAAAGGGCCTCGCCCAGGAGATTGTCGCCGCGGGCGGCCCCAACGTGCGCGACCTCACCGGCAACGATCTGCGCAACGGCGTGCTGGCGATGGCGGCGGCGGGCGTCGCCATCTCCAACGATTCCGGCCTGATGCACATCGCAGCCGCGCTCGGCACGCCCACCATGGGCATCTTCGGCCCGACCAGCCCCTATCTCTGGGCGCCCCTCAATGGCCTCGCCGCGACCGTGGTCCAGGACAAGAGCGTGCTGTCGTGCCAGCCCTGCCAGAGCACGATCTGCAAGATGAACGACCATCGCTGCATGCGGGACATCGCAGCGACGGAGGTGGTGGCGATTGCGCAGCGCGTGCTCGGCGAAGCTGCCGCGCGGGCCACGACCTGAGCGGCGCCGCCATGCGTGGCGATTGACCTAACATATGTTGCTTACACACTCGGGAAGAATTGGCATCCTCGTACTTTGCGGGGAAACAGCCAATGGACGAAGATTTCATCAAGGGACGCGCCGAGCACATCCGTGAGCTCGCGACCAAGGCTGATCCCTTCATCCAGAAGCGTCTGCTCGCTCTTGCGGAGACCTATGAGCGCAGGCTTCGCCCGCCGCCCCTTACGGCCGCGCGAGCAACGGGCGTCCATTCGCAGCTGCAGGCGAAGCGCTAGGGCATGCCTATCGAGAAGGAACGTGAGACACGGCGCGTCGCCTTCGAGCGGCCGCTGACGGCGCAGATGATGGCGATCGACGGCACCTGGCGCCGTCCCTGCCTGGTCAAGGACGTGTCGGAGAACACGGCAACGCTTCGCGTCGAAACCTCCATCGAGGGCCTGACGCTGATCGAATTCTTCCTCGTGCTGTCCTCGACCGGACTTGCCTATCGCAGGTGCCAGCTCGATCGCGTCAACGGTGACGAGCTCGAAGTCAGCTTCCTGCGCCAGAACGCGAAAAAGAAGCCGAGCCGCGAGACGCCGGTCTGATCAGCTGACGCGCGGGAAGGCGCGGACTGCACGGGGTTGTTTTCGCTGTTTTGTCTAGCGGCGCTCACAGCAGCGGCCGATAGACCTCGCCGATCCGCGCCGCCTCGGCATCGAGGCTGAATTTTTCGAGCACCCGCGCCCGCCCCCGCTCGCCCATGGCCGTTGCAGTCACGACGTCGCGCATCAGCGGCTCGAGCGCCGCGACCAGCGCATCGGCATCACCGGTCGGGACCAGCACGCCGGTGACGCCATCCTCGACGACGAGCTCGGCCGCACCGGCACGTGCGGCGACCAGCGCGCTTCCCGCCGCCATCGCCTCGATCAGCGTCAGGCCAAAACCCTCGTTGCGTGAGGTGAAGGCGTAGATCGTCAATCGCTGATACCAGCACTGCACCGTCTCGATCGGCAATTCGCCGGTGACGACGATGCGCGATTGCAGGCCCGCTGCTTCGATGCGCTTCCTCAGATCGTTCGCGAAAGGTGTCTGCTCGGCGGTGATTTGTCCGACGATGACGGCGGTGAAATCCGGATGATGCGGCAGCAGGCGGCACATCGCATCGACGAACACATCGGTGCCCTTCTGCGCGCGCACGCGGCCGAAGCAGCCGATGGCGTAGCGGCCCGGCAGACCGCTTTCGGCAAAGGCCGCCGCGCGGTCAATCGGCGGCGCGTAGACGTCGGTGTCCACGCCATGCGGGATCACCGTCGCCTGCACCTTCAGGAACGAGGCCGAGATCTCGCTGGTCGCGATGATCGCATCCATGCGGCGGATCAGCCAGCGCGTGATCCATGAGTGATGCCGCTGCGCCGCCGAGGTGAACACCAGCTTCAGCGGCCAGCCGAGCGCACGCAGCACGACGCCCGCGATCATCTCGTTGTTGCGCCGCGCATGCCAGATCAGGGGCTGCCTGCGGCGCCACAGCTTGACGAGATCGGCCCCGCCGAGCCGCGCGATCCCCTCCGGCGCATCGGAGCCGAACCAGGCGGCGCGGTACAGCTTCGCCAGCCGCGGCGCGACCATCCGGTTGGTCGCGGTGACCCCGGAATAGCGCTTGTGCAGATTTGGCACGATCACTTCGAGATCATCAGGGGAATTCGCCACGCCGTGCTCCGTTTCGCACTGCCCCTATACGCAACATTAAGCATAGTGACCAGTTCAGCCGCGCCGATACCCCCTCTTCACCACGCACGCGCTAGCTTTGCGCGTTGATCGCAGACGGGTGAGACCATGACTGTGCTAGTCACCGGCGGCGCCGGTTATATCGGAAGTCATACGGTCCTGGCGCTGGCGGAAGCCGGCGAGGACGTCGTCGTGATCGACGATCTCTCGACCGGTTTCTCCGCTTACCTTCCCGAGGGCGTGCCGCTATTCATTGGCGATGCCGGCGACGAGAACCTGCTCGAGGGCGTGATCGCCCAGCACAACATCGAGAGCATCATCCATTTCGCCGGCTCCGTGGTCGTGCCGGATTCGATGCGCGATCCGCTCGGCTACTACCGCAACAATTTCACCACCGCGCGCAACCTGCTCAACGTCGCGGTCAAGCGCGGCATCGGCCGCTTCATCTTCTCTTCGACCGCCGCGGTGTACGGCAATCCGGATCAGGTGCCGGTACCCGAGCACGCGCCGACTCGGCCGCTGTCGCCTTACGGCTCCTCGAAGCTGATGACCGAGATCATGCTGCACGACGTCGCCGCCGCCTACGGCATGCAGTACGTCACCTTGCGCTATTTCAACGTCGCCGGCGCCGATCCGCAGGCGCGCATCGGGCTCGCCACCGTCGGCGCGACGCATCTGCTCAAGATCGCGGTGGAAGCCGCCACCGGCCAGCGCGCCAAGATCGACGTGTTCGGCACCGACTATCCGACCCAGGACGGCAGCTGCATCCGCGACTTCATCCACGTCACGGACCTCTCGCAGGCCCATCGCTCGGCGCTGGCCTACCTGCGCAACGGCGGCGCCTCGACCACGCTGAACTGCGGCTACGGCCGCGGTTATTCGGTGCTGGAGACCATCGACGCCGTGCGACGGGTTTCGGGGCGCAGCTTCGCGGTCCAATACGCCCCGCGCCGGCCCGGCGACATCATGACCATGGTCGCCGACACCAGCCGCATCCGCGGCCTGCTCGACTGGAAACCGCAATACGACGACCTCGAGACCATCGCAGCCCATGCGCTGGCCTGGGAGGACAAGCTGTTCCGCGAACGCCACGGCGAGCTCCGCCACGCCGCCTCGGCCTAGAATCGTCCCCAGCGCAAGCCCTTAATGGGGCTTGAAAAACCCCGCTTGAGCGGGCACAGAGGCCCATCGATCCCTGACGCGCGGGCAGGCTTTTTAGCCTGCGCCGTCAATGGACACCGGATGGCCCAGTTTCCAAAGAAAATCACCGACGACCCCTATGCGGCAGCGGTCCTGATTCGCCGCCTCGTCACCGAACAGGGCGTCATCTACTGGCGGCGCTACCTCGTCGCCTTCACGCTGATGGCGATCGCCGCGGGCGCGACCGCCTGCGCGACCTACGTGCTCGGCCAGGTCATCAACCAGGCCTATGTCGACAAGAACATCCCGGGCATCGCGATGTTCTCAGGGCTCACGGTCCTCCTGCTCTTCATCAAGGGCGTCGCGACCTACGGCCACATGGTGATCCTGACCAAGATCTCCAACGCCATCCTCGCCACCAACCAGCGCCAGCTGTTCGCCAAGCTGATGCGCGAGAGCGTCGGCTTCTTCTCCGAGCGGCACTCGTCGGAGTTTTTGGCGCGGCTGACGGCCGGCGCCAAGTCGATCACCGACGTGCTCAACATGCTGGTCAACGCCATCGGCCGCGACTTGCTGATGTTGCTCGCGATGATCGGCGTGATGGTGTGGCAGGACCCGCTGATGTCGTTCATCGGCCTCGTCGCGGTGCCGCCGGCGATGCTGGTGCTGCGCAAGCTGGTCAAGCGCATCAAGGGCCTCGCCTTCAACCAGTTCACCGGCACTGCCGACATCATGGAGACGATGCAGGAATCGCTGCAGGGCATCCGCACCGTCAAGGCGTTCACGCTCGAAGACACCATGCAGAAGCGCATCGACGAGAACATCGCGATCGTCGAGCGCAACGCCAACAAGATGGCCCGCGTCGCCAACCGCTCCAACCCGCTGATGGAGATGCTCGGCGGCTTCGCCGTCGCCGGCTGCCTGATGTACGGCGGCTACGCCGTGGTCGCGCTCAACGCCACGCCCGGCGCGTTCTTCTCGTTCATGACCGCGTTCCTGATGGCGACCGAGCCGGCCAAGCGGCTGGCGCGGCTCAACATCGACCTCAACAGCCAGCTCGTCGGCGCCCGCATGCTGCTCGAGATCATCGACAGCCCGGCCAGCGAGCGCTCCGATGACGACAAGCCGGCGCTGAAGCTCTCCGACGCCCGGATCGAGCTGCGCGATGTCAGCTTCTCCTACCGTGCCAACGAAACCATCCTCAACCGCATGAGCTTCGTCGCCGAGCCCGGCAAGGTCACCGCATTGGTCGGCCCGTCCGGCGGCGGCAAGTCGACCGTGCTGGCGCTGCTGCTTCGGTTCTACGAGGTGACACAGGGCGACATCGTGATCGACGGCCAGTCGATCGGCGCGGTCTCGCGCAAATCGCTGCGCGCCCAGACCGCCTATGTCGGCCAGGACGTCTATCTGTTCCGCGACACCATTCGCAACAACATCGCTTTCGGCAAGCCGGGTGCGAGCGAAGACGAGATCATCGAGGCGGCGAAAGCGGCCTGCGCGCATGACTTCATCACGGGCTTCCCGCTCGGCTACGACACGCCGGTCGGCGAGCACGGCACGCAGCTCTCGGGCGGCCAGCGCCAGCGCATCGCGGTGGCGCGCGCGCTGCTCAAGAACGCACCGATCATCCTGCTGGACGAGGCCACCGCAGCGCTGGATTCCGAATCCGAGCGGCAGGTGCAGGAGGCGATCGAGCATCTCTGCCAGAACCGCACCACCATCGTGATCGCGCACCGCCTGCACACCATCATGCACGCCGACGCCATCCTGGTGGTCGAGGGCGGCGAGATCGTCGAACAGGGCCGCCACGACGAGCTGCTGCGCCGCTCCGGCCGCTACGCCTCGTTCTTCCGCCTGCAACATCGCGACGCCGGCACTCTGGCGCCGATCAGCGCAACCGCATAGAGTTCCCCGTCAACCTCAAGAGCAGCGAGACCGCTCCATGAACGCCGCCTCCTACGTCATCCCGCTTCCGCCCCAGGCTTCGCTTCCCGTCGTCGGGGAGAGCGGCCGTTTTCCGGTGCGCCGCATCTGGTGCGTCGGCCGCAATTATCTCGAGCACATCCGCGAGATGGGCAATGACGAGCGCGCCCCGCCGTTCTTCTTCGCCAAGCACGCCGACATGCTGGTGCCCGACGGCGCCACCATTCCCTATCCGCCGCTGACCAAGGACCTGCATCACGAGGTCGAGCTAATCGTTGCGCTCAAGAGCGGCGGCCTCAACATCCCCGCCGAGAAGGCGCTGGACCATGTCTACGGCTACGCCGTCGGCATCGACCTCACCCGCCGCGACCTCCAGATCGCCTCGCGCAAGAAGGAGCGTCCGTGGGAGATCGGCAAGTCGTTCGACGGCTCCGCGCCCGCCTCCGCGGTGCAGCCGGCCTCGAAGATCGGCCATCCCACCAAGGGCAAGATCTGGCTGACGGTCAACGGCAAGGAAGCCCAGACGGGCGATCTCGAGCAGATGATCTGGAACGTGCCGGAGACGATCTGGCAGCTCTCCCAGCAGGTGAAGCTCGCTGCCGGCGACATCATCATGACGGGCACGCCGGCCGGCGTGTCGCAGCTCCAGCCCGGCGACAAGCTCGAATGCGGCGTCGACGGCGTCGGCACGCTGAAGGTGAGCATCGGCCAGCCGGAATAGGCTTCCGCGACATATCGGAATCGAAAGGCCCCGGACGCGTCCGGGGCCTTTTGCATGTCGAAGATGTGATCGCCTCTACCAGGCCTTCACCGGCCGGTTGGCATGGCTCGCCTGCGGCACACCGCGATTGAGCGACATGTGCGAATGCACGCACAGCCAACGATCGCCGTTCTTCGAGAAGATCATGGTCGCGCGTCCCGGGCGCGGAAACGCGCCGCCATCAGGGTGATAGCCCGTGCTGGTCCACGGCGCGATCACCGTCGCCATCGTGCCGTCGGAGGATGCCAGGATCGAGGTCTGTTCGATCACAAAGCGGAAGTCGGCCGTCTTCGGCCAGACATTGTCCCATTGCGTCGTGACCCATTGATCGAGGCCGGGGATGACGTCGTTGTGCGTGCCGAAGGCGAGCACCTCGGGGTGGAAGAGCGGCCGCGCCGAGGCGTAGTCGACCTCGCGGACATAACCGGCAAAGATTTCCAGCCACTGGCGGAAGAACTGTGTGATCTCGGTGTTCGCGGTCGGCAAGGGCGCCATTGCCTGCTCCATGTTCAGCCGCTAAACGGCAGCGATCCTTGTTGCCATGGGCAGAACTATCCAGCAAGACTCGCAACCAGCGGCCAGGCCCGGCCTGGCCACTGCAGAGAATGCATTGACAAGAGAGGTGTCTGCGATGTCAACGACGACCACCGAGCTTGAAGCCCTGCTGATGCAGCGCTCGCTCACCGACCCGCAGCTTGTCGCCGCAGCCGAGAAGGCTTCGGACTTCCGCATCCTGCCGGATGCGACTGTCATCAAGATCGGCGGCCAGAGCATGATCGATCGCGGCCGCGCCGCGGTCTATCCGGTCGTCGAGGAGATCGTCGCGGCGCGCAAGGCGCACAAGCTTCTGATCGGAACCGGCGCCGGCACCCGCGCGCGGCACCTGTATTCGATCGCGGCCGGGCTTCGCCTGCCCGCCGGCGTGCTGTCGCAGCTCGGTGCCTCCGTCGCCGACCAGAACGCTGCGATGCTCGGGCAGTTGCTTGCCAAGCATGGCATCTCCGCCGTCAGCAGCGCCGGGCTCTCGTCGGTGCCGCTGTTCCTCGCCGAGGTGAACGCGGTGATCTTCAGCGGCATGCCGCCCTATAGCCTGTGGATGCGGCCGGCAGCCGAAGGCGTGATCCCGCCCTATCGCACCGACGCCGGATGCTTCCTCGTCGCCGAACAGTTCGGCTGCAAGGCGATGATCTATGTGAAGGACGAGAACGGCCTCTACACCGCCAACCCGAAGACGTCGAAGAACGCGACGTTCATCCCGAAGATCTCGGTGGCGGAGATGAAGGCCAAGGGCTTGCAGGACTCCATCCTGGAATTCCCGGTGCTCGATCTGCTCAACGCATCGCGGCATGTCCGCGAGGTGCAGATCATCAACGGCCTCGTCCCCGGCAACCTCACCCGCGCTCTCGCGGGCGAGCATGTCGGTACCATCATCACCGCGAGCTGAAGGGCGTACCATCATGGCTGACACCAACCAGATCAAGCACGTCGCCTCGCCGCTGGCGCGCCAGACCCTGCTCGACAGCGACCTCACCCGTCCCGTCGCCGGCAACCGCCCGATCAAGCTGCTGCCCTGGCTCCAGGTCATCAAGATCGGCGGCCGCATCATGGATCGCGGCCACGAAGCGATCCTGCCGCTCGTCGACGAGCTGCGCGCGCTGCTGCCCGAGCATCGCCTGCTGATCCTCACCGGCGCCGGGATTCGCGCCCGCCACCTCTACAGCGTCGGCCTCGATCTCGGCCTTCCCGTCGGCTCACTGGCACCGCTCGCCGCGAGCGAGGCTGGCCAGAACGGCCACATCCTGGCGAGCCTGCTCGCGCCGGAAGGCGTCTCCTATGTCGAGCATCCCACCATCGCAAGCCAGCTCGCGATCCACCTCCAGGCGGCCCGCGCCGTCGTCGGCAGTGCGTTCCCGCCCTACCACCATCACGAATTCCCGACCTCGCGGATCCCGCTGCATCGGGCCGACACCGGCGCCTTCCTGCTTGCCGACGCGCTCGGCGCTGCAGGGCTCACGATCGTGGAGGACGTCGACGGTGTTTACACGACTGATCCGAATGGCGCCGACGGCAAGAAGGCGGAGCTGTTGAAGGAGACCAGCTTCGTCGATCTGGCGAAGCTCAGGGGCACGCTGCCGTTCGATCCCGCGCTGCTGGAAGTGATGGCGAACGCTCGGCGCATCGCACGGGTGCAGGTCGTGAACGGCCTCGTCCCGGGCCGGATCAGCGCGTCGCTGCGCGGGCAACTTGTGGGGACGATCATCAACACCGGTGCCAAGGCGGTGTAAGACAAAAGCCCCGGAGATCACTCCAGGGCTTTGTGATTCAGGCACCGTAGCCCGGATGAAGCGAAGCGCAATCCGGGACTCTCTCGCCGCGACAACGGCCCCGGATTTCGCTTCGCTCCATCCGGGCTACGTACGTCGCTGATCGGCTTACCGCAGCGCCGAAAACACGATCAGGCCGAGAACCAGCGCCGTCAGCGAGTATTTCAGCGTGTAGTAGACGTTGCGGTTCCACTCCTTGACCTTGCGGCTGCCGAGATGGATCTCGTAGAGCTTACCGAACACCTTGTTGAGCACGCCGACACTCTCGCCCTCGACGTTCTGCGTCGCCGACGCCTTGACGATGTGGTGGCTGACCCAGCGGTTGATCGCGGTCATGAAGCCGAACTTCATCGGACGCTCGACGTCGCAGAACAGGATGATGCGGTTGACGTCGGTCTGGTTCTCGGCGCTGTGGATGAAGGTCTCGTCGAACATGAAGGCCTCGCCGTCGCGCCAGACGCATTCGACGCCGTCGACCAGGATGCGGCACTTGTTCGAGTTCGGCGTGACGAGGCCGAGATGGTAGCGCAGCGAGCCCGCGAAGGGATCACGGTGCGCCCCCAACTTGCCGCCCGGCGGCAGCATCGCGAACATCGCGCCGTGCACGCTCGGGATCGACTTCAGCAGCTCCACCGTCTTCGGGCACAGCGTGTTCGCCGACGGCAGGAAGTCGTCGTACCATTTCAGGTAAAAGCGCTTCCAGCCGCTCTTGAAGAACGAGTAGAAGCCCCAGTCGTTGTTCTTCGCGGCCGCGCGGATGAAACCCTCGTCGAACAGGCGCACGGCCTCGTCGCGGATGGTCTCCCAGTTCTCGCTCAGCGGCTTGAGCTCCGGAAACTGATCGACCGAGATCACCGGCTTGTTCGGCACCGCCGAGCCCGCATACATCAGCACGTTGTAGGGTGCGAGATAGGTCGAGTGATCGCCAAGCTGGCGCGCGAAGCGCAGCCGCTGCTTGCCGCGGAAGTGAACGTAAATCGTCGAGGCCGCAAGCACGTACAAAATGACGAGTTGCGGCGCAAAAAGCTGTTTCAGCATTTCCCCAATCCCAAGTGACCCAGCCGGGGACGTGATCTACTCCGAGCCGGCCCGAGCGGCAAGGCAAAGGCGATACATCCTCCTGCTGCTCCGTCGGTCGTGATCGATACGGCCACAGTCCAGCGGTCACAATTACAAATCGCAGACGCGCTCCCGTCAATCCCGGCGTTGCAGCCGATTTGGAACGCATGGTATCCTGGTTCCATGGGGGAACGAGGAGTTGCGTCTTGGGGATGTCGTGGTTGGTGGCGGGCTCGGCGGTCGCATTGTCGTTGCTTGGGGTGTCCGTCGCCGCGAATGGTCAAGCCGCCCCGCCCCGGCCACAGCAGGCCAAGACTCCGGATCCGGAGCTCCGTGGCCAGTGGTTAAAGGCCGGAGCGGCATTCGCCTGCAGGGTCGAAGCCGGCAAGCGCGTCACGGCACCAGACCCCGAAATCCTCAGCTATGCCTGCCAGCGCATGGGCGCGCTCGGCGTCGGCATCTCGGAAGCAGCACTCAAGGCCGTGCTTGGCGAGCCCCACCGCAAGCTGCCTCCCTCGAACGGCGCCACGAACTATGTCTACTTCCTCGGCAACGCCAACCAATATCCATACCTTGCCGCTACGCTTACGGCGAACCGCGTCGTCGCGCTTCAGATCAGCGGCGAGGCGCCGGCCCCCGGGTACAGCTTCAACCAGGTCAATCTCGGCGACGGCATCGACAAGCTGATGGGGCAATTCGGCAGCCCCCATCACGTCGGCCCCAGCGGGCTCGACAAGACCGAGCTCTGGACCTACGGGCCGTGGCCGTTCTCATTCGAGGTGCGAGGCGACCGCGTCACCTCGATCCGGATCAGAGATCCGGCCGTCGGCGCAAAGTAGATTCGCGATTGAGCACACGTTTCACGCCCGGGACAGCGCCTGCAGGCCCTTGAAGGTCAGGCGCTTGGGGTCGGTGACGCCGGCGAGATAGAGCTGGCGGATAAAGGCGACGACAGCGCTGCGGTCGCAATCGGTCAGCGCGACGACGGCGTCGACCGCGATCTTCTGGGCTTCCATTGGGCTCACCTCGGCCTTGCGAGTAACCCCGGCCGAGACAGGCTAGGACTCATCGGTTAAGCCGGCCTTAACCGTTTGGGAACCATCGCCGATTCAGGCAGCCCGCCGTATACGCGAAACAACGCATTGCGGGCGCGCGAAGCGGCTCAGGCTCCACTGATGCTCTTCTTCAGCAGCGCAAAATGCTTCTTCAGCCGGGGCACGGCGAAGTCGGTGAAGGCGCGCACCTTAGGCACCGACAGCCGGCCCTGCGGGCAAATCAGATGCGCCGGCATCTCCGGATCCTCTTCGTCCGCCAGCACGATCTCGAGCTCGCCGCGCCGGACCTGCTCGGCCACCTGGTACGAATACATCCGCGCCACGCCGCGCCCGGCGACGGCAGAAGCCACGGCCGCATAGGTGCTGTTAACGAGAAGCCGCGGGGTGAACTGGACCGAGCGGGCGGCCGACGAGCCCGGCTGCGGCGCAAAGGTCCAGGAATTAGGCAGATGCGCCATCGCGACGATCTGGTGCTTGGCAAGATCGCCGGGCTCGGTGATGCGCGGATGTTGCTTCAGATAGCGGGGGGCTGCCACCACGACGCGGCTGATCCCGCCGACCCGCATGGCCACCATGGCCGAATCCGCCAATGGGCCGATCCGCAGCGCGACATCGACGCCCTCCTCGATCAGATTGACCGCGCGGTCGAACAGCAGGAGCTTGGCCGACACCGTCGGGTACGCGTCGAGAAACGCATCGAGGATCGGACGCAGCACCATCTCGCCCGAGACCACGGGGGCGGTGATCGTGAGCAGGCCGCGCGGCGCCGTGCGCGGTCCGGCCGCGATGTCCTCGGCCTCCTCCAGCTCGGTGAGCACGCGGCGGCAGATCGCGACATAGCGCTCGCCCTCCTCGCTCAGCTTGATCGAGCGGGTGGTCCGGTGCAGCAGCTCGACGCCGACCCGCTCTTCCAGAAAAGCGATGGCGCGGCTCACCGCCGCGGGCGAGCGGCCCAACTTGCGTCCTGCCGCGGCGAGGCTGCCCTCGTCCACCGCAAGCACGAACACATTCATCGCATCCAGACGATCCATGCGAGCCCTGCCGCCCCCGAAATTTCAGCTGCAGGCTAGGCGCTCGCCGCGGCCGCGACAACCGCCGATCCGGCATTCGTTCGCGCCGCGAAAGAGTGTCTGCCGGACGGCGGATATTCGCAGCCGGGCCGCGGGGGCGTACCTCACACGGCAAGCCAGCCGCTGCTGGCGCAGGTTCTCAAGTCAACCACAGGAGCCCGTCATGGGTATCGAGCAGAAGGTCGCCATCATCACCGGTGCATCGCAGGGTATCGGCGCCGCCCTGGTCCAGGGTTTTCGCGATCGCAACTATCGCGTCGTCGCAACGGCGCGCTCCATCAAGCCTTCGGGCGACGACGACGTCCTCGCCGTCCCCGGCGATATCGCCGACCGTTCCACCGCCGAGCGTGTGGTGTCGCAGGCGATCTCCCGCTTCGGCCGGGTCGACACGCTGGTCAACAATGCCGGCATCTTCGTCGCCAAGCCGTTCACGCAGTACACGGCGGAGGATTACGCCGCGGTGATGGGGACCAACGTCGCGGGCTTCTTCAACATCACCCAGCTCGCCATCGCCGAGATGGAGAAGCAGGGATCCGGCCACGTCGTGCAGATCACGACCACGCTGGTCGACCACGCCAATTCCAACGTGCCCTCGGTGCTGGCCTCGGTGAGCAAGGGCGGGCTGAACGCCGCGACGAGGTCGCTCGCGATCGAATACGCCAGGCGCGGCATCCGCGTGAACGCGGTGTCGCCCGGAATCATCAAGTCGCCGATGCACGCCGCGGCGACGCATGCCCAGTACGGCGCGATGCATCCGCTCGGCCGCATGGGCGAGATGTCCGACATCGTCGATGCCGTGCTCTATCTCGAAGGTGCCTCCTTCGTCACCGGCGAGATCCTGCATGTCGACGGCGGCCAGAGCGCCGGCCATTGAGCCGGGGAGAACCACGATGCCCATCGTCACCATTCAAGTGACCCGCGAGGGAACGACGCCGGGAACGGCGTCGCTCACCGCGGAAGAAAAGGCGGCGCTGATCAAGGGCTCGAGCGAGCTCCTGCGCGACGTGCTCGGCAAGCCGCTCGATTCCACCTTCGTCGTGATCGAGGAGGTCGACACCGACAATTGGGGCTGGGGCGGCCTGCCCGTTTAGGAATTCCGGCGCCGCCGCGCCGCCCAGACCGGATGACCCGCGCGCCCCAGCGCGCGCAGGAGGATGAGATGACCAACGCAGACACGAAGCGACACATCGAGACCCGGGCGCATCCGCGGCCGGGCTCGGACCCGCAAACAACTTCACAAAAGACCTGGCGATACGCTGTCGCCGGCCTGTCGGCATCGCTGGTCGGGCTCGGCCTGGCCCGCTTTTCCTACACGCCGCTGATCCCGGCCCTGATCGCGGCAAAGTGGTTCAGCCCGTCCGACGTCGTCTATCTCGGCGCGGCGAACCTTGCCGGCTACCTCGCCGGCGCGCTTGCGGCACGCGCCCTGGCAAGCCGCATCGGAGCAGTCCGCGCGCTGCGGGCGATGATGCTGCTCGCGACGTTGTCCTTTTTCGCCAGCTCGACGCCGGTGTCGTTCACCTGGTTCTTCGCTTGGCGCTTTCTCTCCGGCCTCACCGGCGGCATCATCATGGTGCTTGCGGCCTCCGTCATTCTGCCGCACACCTCTGCGGCGAGGCGGGGTATCGTCGGCGGCGTGATCTTTGCCGGCGTCGGGCTCGGCGTCGCCGCATCGGGCACGCTGGTGCCGCTGCTGCTGCAGCAAGGCTTGCAGCAGAGCTGGTATGGCCTCGGCGTGCTCTCCGCCCTGCTGACGCTCGCGAGCTGGTGGAACTGGCCCGCGGAAGCCAAGAATGATGCTGCACAATCGTACCAAGCCAAGCCGCATCGCGCCTCGCCCGCGGAGCGTGCGCTGCTGGTCCAGTACGGCCTGAACGCCGTGGCGCTGGTGCCCCACATGGTCTTCATCGTCGATTTCGTGGCGCGTGGCCTCGGCCAGGGCATTGCGGCGGGATCGCGCTACTGGGTGCTGTACGGCCTCGGCGCCATCGTCGGCCCGCTCGTCACCGGCCATCTCGGGGATCGCTCAGGTTTCGGCCCGGCCTTGCGCGCAGCGTTCCTGATCGAGGCGGCGGCCGTGCTGCTCCCGACCGTGAGCACCGCACCGCTCTCGCTGATCGTGTCGAGCGTCGTGGTCGGCGGCTTCACGCCCGGCATCGTGCCGCTGGTGCTCGGACGCATCCATGAGCTCGTGCCTCATTCGGCCGAACGGCAGCGCGCGACCTGGAGCCACGCCACCACCAGCTTTGCGCTGTTCCAGGCGGCGGCCGCGTACGGATTCTCCTGGATCTACGCGCACACCGGCGGCGACTATCTGGTCCTGTTCGGTCTTGGCGGTGCCGCCGTGGTGCTGGCCTTAGCCATCGATCTGGCGCTCGCGCTCACCACGCGCAAGGCATAGGGGCAGGCGGCGGCGCCATCAGGAATATCGCATCACGCCGTCGTCGATCCGGCCGAAGCGCAGGGAGACGATGTCGAACGCATAGTTCTGGTACAGCCGCCACGGCCGCTTCGAGCCCTGCTTCGGCATCTTTGCGATCGAGCGCTGCACATAGCCCGAGGTGAAATCGAGCGAGGGCTGCGCGGTGATCTCGGGATCGTCATTGTGCGGCATGCATTGCCGAAAATTGTGCCGGTCCATGTAGTTGATGAGCCGGCAGACATATTCGCAGGTGAGATCGCATTTCAGCGTCCAGGACGCGTTGGTGTAGCCGAAGGCCGAAGCCATGTTCGGCACGTCGGCATACATCATGCCCTTGTAAGTCAGCGTGCTCGCGAAATCGACGGCGCGACCGTCGACGCTGACCTCGAGACCGCCGACGACCTGCAGCACCAGCCCGGTCGCTGTTACGATGATGTCGGCGGCAAGCTCGCGTCCGTCCTTGAGACGGATGCCGTCGCGGGTGAAGGTGTCGATCTCATTGGTGACGACGGAGGCGCGCTGCTCGCGGATTGCCTGGAAGAGGTCGCCATCGGGCACGAGACACAGCCGCTGGTCCCAGGGATTGTAGCGCGGCGTGAAATGGGTGGCGACGTCGTAGTCGGGCCCGAGCGCCATGCGGACGCCGCCGAGGATCAGGTTCTTCACCTTGTCCGGCCGGCGCCGGCTGAGCTGGAAGAAGAACATCCCCCACATCACGTTGCGCCAGCGGATCAGGTGATAGGCAAGCTGCGCCGGCAGATTGCGGCGCAATTTATTGGCGAGCGGATCCTGCGCCGGACGCGACACCACGTAGGTCGGCGAGCGCTGCAGCATGGTGACCTCAGCCGCCTTCCTGGCGAGCTCGGGCACCAGCGTCACCGCGGTCGCGCCGGAGCCGATCACGACGACGCGTTTTCCCGCGTAGTCGATATCCTCGGTCCATTTCTGCGGATGCACGATACGGCCGGCGAAATCTTCAACGCCCTTGAATTCGGGCGTGTAGCCCGCCTCGTATTTGTAGTAGCCCGAGCACATGAAGAGGAAGGTGCAGGTCAAACGCACGATCTCGGTCGCGCCCTCGCCTGTCGTGCGCTCGGCCTCGACGGTCCAGCGCGCTTCCGGCGTCGACCATTCCGCGCGCTTGACGCGATGGCGGAAACGGATGTGCTTGTCGATACCGTTCTCTACCGCCGTGCCGCGCACATAGTCGAGGATCTGCGGCCCGTCGGCGATCGCCTTCGGATCGGTCCACGGCTTGAAGGAATAACCGAGCGTGAACATGTCGCTGTCGGAGCGGATGCCGGGATAACGGAACAGGTCCCAGGTGCCGCCGATGCAGTCGCGCCCCTCCAGGATGACGTAGCTCTTGCCCGGGCACTTGGTCTGCAGATGATAGCCCGCGCCGATGCCTGATAGCCCGGCACCGACGATGAGGACGTCGAAATGTTCGTTGTCACGCGCTCCCATAGGTTGATTAGCGCGCAGTCGTCGCAAAAATCAACCACCAAACGATGCACGGGACCCGCAGCACACGTCCCGGACCGTGATCAGGCCACAGTTCGCAGGTGCGGCACGCTCGGCTGGATGCTCGGCTGCGTGCTCATATTGTCCGCCAGACGGGCACGGAACGTCGGGTAGCGCAACGCTTCGAGCGGCGAGAGCTTCGCCAGGTCGTAAAGCGGGGTGCGCAGCCAGGTCTCCCTTTCCTGCCGATCCTCCGGCACGAAGTCCGGGAGCTTCCTGGGGGACAATCCATCCCACAGCTCCCGCCGCCGATACAGCAGTGCAGAGACGGCAAAGACGCCGGCCATCACGGCCCACATCAGGCTTGCGAGCAACGCATTCGGCCACTGCAGGTCGACTGCATTCGAAAGCTTCCGGTAGTTCTGCAAAGCCGCGAATGCGGGTTTCATGCTCGTTATCTGCATTTGCAGGCCATACAGATTGGACATGACCTCACCCTTCTCTATGGTCGACAAGTGCCCGCCAAGCGCGCAACCAGGCTTGAAGAGCTGCCGTCCCCCGCCCAGGTCGCCCATGGTGTCGCACTCCGTCACGATCGCAGACAGGGCTTCGGGCTCATAAACACTCTTGTCGCCCTTGAGGATATTTCCTCTCACATTCTGCAGCGCCGTTTCCAGATTTCGCACGGACGCCTGTGATACCGAGGTGCGGAACCAGGTGTCTTCATCCCTCTTGTCCTGATTGACCTTGTCGATGTTTCCGAGGGTGATGAGCGCCGATTCCACGTATTGCAGCGGCGTGCTGCTGACGATGGTATAATCCGAGGGCCAGTACAGCACGAAGGCGAATACGAAGGCGATGATCGAATAGCTGCCGCCTGCATAGAACGTCGTCTTGAGCAGCTCGGTGCGATTTGTGCGATAGCCCACGGTGGCCGCGACCGCCTCCCCCGTCGGAGGTGAACTCGCAGCCCAGCGCATCAACAACTGAAAAAGCAGGGTGGACGGAAGTGCGATCCCGAACGCCATCAGGAGCATCGCATAGAACCGCCCGCTTCCGCCCTGGTGAACTGCAAATGTCACCAGCGCCGAGATGATCGTAATGGCGATCGTATTGAGGATCGTACAACGAATGATGACATCCGAGCTGTACCTCCAGTCGCCGCTCGCCAACCGCTTCTCCCGCCAGCGCGTGACGAAGAATGCCGTGAGCAGAAACACGAGGAAGGCCAGCGTGAGATGCCACTTTTGCTGGACCGATTCATCCTGGAACTGCATCGCCCTGACTTTCATCACGATCAGGAAGATGGACGCCACGGCACCGAGATAAAACGCCAGGTGAAAAATGAACGTCGCGGGCGAACGGGGCGCGGGCGTGCTCACGTTGAGCCTGAGCGACCTCAGCTTGGCGTTGACGGCAGTCTCGTTCTCGCAGGCGCGCCACAGGATCGACGCCAGGAACACTGCGAGCGCATTCTTGAAGGCGTCGATCTTCCGCGAAACGTCCTCGCCGAGGTCGCCGCGGTCGAGTTCCTTGGTCAGGGCCTCGCGTTGCTCGCGAACGAACCCGAACGCGCGCTCATTCTCCGGCTGCCGCATCACCGGCTTGAACTGATCGTCCCGGTCCCGCAACAGCTCCAGCCGCGAATAGAGAAACTTGGCGCGAATCCAGTTTTGCCGGGATCCTTCCTGACTTTCTTCGATCAGAGCCTGCGTCGCCGGCGAGAGTTCTCCTGCGGCGCGCAGCTCTTCGTCAGTCAGTGGAAAGCTGCCGTCGAGCGCGACCGCAAGGTTCGTCACTGCATAAGGGATATAGGCCGCCTCATGGGCGATGGATCGGAGCCACCCCTCCATTCGGCCGAGATATTTGTCGTCGTCGCGGCTCCCGATCAACGTGATGATCGATGTCGCTGCGAGCGGCCAGACCGAATTGTCGATCTTGCCGTCCGAGCCGCCGGGAATGTAGGACAGGATGGGTGCAATCGCGGTCGGACCGATCGCCAGCAAGATGAAATAGAAGCCCAGCATCAAGCCGACGTAGATGGCGAGGCCCTTCATGTACCGCGAATGCGACGTGAGCGACTCCGGGGCAAGCTCGATGAACTCGCCGACCGTCGTCTTGGCGTAGGTGGGAACCTTGTAGTGATCAGTCGCAAAGACAACGACCACAAGGACGCCGAACAGGAACGAGGCAATCTGCGGACCCGTGATCTGCTGAATGACAGGAGGAAGATACTGCGTCCACACGCAGAAGGTGGAGAGAACGGAATATGGGCACTCCATCATCGTGGCCTCCTACCGAAATAACTTCCGACTAAATCCGCGGCTCTGCAAAATGTCTTGGACTGGAAATAAAATGATCCCTGGGTTTTTGCCGCGCCCAATGGATCATGTTACGAAAAGCCTCTGCAGCGGGCTGCACGGAGAATCTGCAGAACTGCGTCTCGGCAGACTCGAGCGACCCGTTTTCCTGCATCTTGTTGGACGGCGCGCCGCCGCCGCACACCGCGAAATATCGGCACCGCGCGCGGCACAGGTCCACGCCCCGCCGAATCTCCGCCTCGGTCCGGGCGACGAGAGCACCGGTGAATATCCGGTCGAAATCGTCGGTCAGGATGTTCCCGAAGTTGAAGTTGCGATGCGCCTGTGAGCGCACTTCCATGAACTCCGGCGAGAACGTCGTCACGTCGCCGTTCGCAGCGACCACGAGGACGTCCCAGGCGCTGATCTGCTCGTTGTGCAATTCCCCGCCGGCCAGGATCGAGGCGATCCGCTCGACTTCCTTGATGTGCAGCGGGAAGCCCTCGCGATAGGCGCGCTTCATCAGGCCGAACAGGAATCCGGTGATGGCCTCGGTGTAGTCTCCGGCACCGAACGAGCTCGTCGCGTGACGCCCCTCGGACTCGTCGATCGAAAACGACACGTGCGAGATATCGTTGTCGCGGTAGAACTCGAAGTATGCGTCGACCGCCTGAAGCGAGCGCGGATGCAGCACCGTGACGACGTTGGGATGGATCCGCGCCTGTTGCAGCTCACGCAGCGCCTGCATCGCCAGAGACCAGGTCCCCTTCCCGTTCCGCGTCTTCCTGCGCGCATCGTGAAACTCGCGCGGACCGTCGATCGAGAGGCCGATCTGCGTACTGGTTTCTCGCGCGAACTGGATCCACTCTCGCCCGAGCCCGATCCCGTTCGACTGCAGCGAGAAATTGGTCGCCTCCGGCGCCGTCTTCCGCAGCTCGGTGTAGGCGTTTCGGTACCAGGAAATGGGCACCGTCGTCGGCTCGCCGGCATGCCAAATGACCGTCGGCGTGGCGTCGCGGGCAATCCTTGGGAAAATCCTGTCGCGGATCGCGGAGACGACCTCTTCACCCATCACGGTGCGGTCGTCGCGGTGGCGCAGATAGCAATAGTCGCAGGCGATGTTACAGAACGGCGTAGGCTGAAGGACTATGAGAGCCGGGCGCCACATCGTTCAACACCTTCGCCAGACCCCGCTGAAACAATTGGCGAAATTGAACCACTGCGACAACCGGATCCGCCTTGGTCCCGCGCCCGGTCCCGCCCCGCTCTCGTCCTGCTTGATGTCGGCAGACGCTGTTTCGAGCGCCTCCGCAAGGCTGCCGGATTGGAAGAACGCCGCAGGATCGGTATCGATCGGAGTTGCAGCATTGGTGGGGTTGGCCGCCGCGAGCACAAAGGCCAACGGCCATGCGTCCTTGAAATACGCCACAGCACCCTCCAGCAATAAACCAAATCGCAATTGCCAGTATTCACTCCCAGAGGTTGCAGTAACACCCGCCTGTCGACCCAGCATGTGAGCTAGTTCACTCATCACAAAAAAAGGCCGCGCCGGACGGATCGTCCGGCGCGGCCCAACCAGGACAAACGTCCTGACGTAATCAGTAGCGGTAGTGGTCCGACTTGTACGGGCCTTCCTGCTTCACGCCGATATAGTCGGCCTGGTCCTTGCGCAGCTCGGTGAGCTTGACGCCGATCTTGGCGAGGTGCAGGCGCGCGACCTTCTCGTCGAGGGTCTTCGGCAGCACGTAGACTTCCTTCTTGTACTTGCCGTCCTTGTTGTTGGCGAACAGCTCGATCTGCGCCAGCGTCTGGTTGGTGAAGGACGCCGACATCACGAAGGACGGATGGCCCATCGCGTTGCCGAGGTTCACGAGGCGGCCCTCCGACAGCATGATGATGCGGTGCTTGTCGGGGAACTCGATCTCGTCGACCTGCGGCTTGATGTTGGTCCACTTCAGGTTACGCAGGGACGCGATCTGGATCTCGTTGTCGAAATGGCCGATGTTGCAGACGATGGCGCGATCCTTCATCGCGCGCATGTGCTCGATGGTGATGATGTCCTTGTTGCCGGTGGCGGTGACGAAGATGTCGGC
>Ga0102590_1000663_pt1 | contig 67613 bp, 52 predicted proteins | sample AraplaMF_Col_mMF_FD_76859 | JGI IMG/M metagenome (GOLD analysis project Ga0102590, IMG submission 76859) | Arabidopsis root microbial communities from the University of North Carolina, USA - plate scrape MF_Col_mMF | ecosystem: Host-associated > Plants > Roots > Endosphere | place: USA...
TAACGCCAATGGGCACACCTGTTCCTGAAAGCTATTTGAATAGACGCCTGGCTGTTAATAAATGGTACCGCCGTACGCTGTTTTGGGAACCCTGGTGGGGCAACAGTATTACAGGCAATATGCAACAGGCGCCGCAACTGCACTGTTGGGGGAGGAGAGAAGGACCTTCCATCACCGCCCTGGTACTGGACGAACAAGCTGTTGATACATTAGTGCTGCCCGGCGGCGAAGCATTGCGCTGGTCAGGCAGCTGGGGACTCATTGCGCAGGATACACAATCTATTACTGCAGCCCGCAAACTGGCTGTCATTCCCTTCAGTGCAGGCACGCTGGCTTTACCTTGCCCTGCAAAGCCCGACAGCGTGATCTTGCACAATGTAAGGGGACAATATGTCTACAATAATTGGAAATGGCTGAACAAGCGCCTGTTACTGACCCTATCCCCGGCGCAGCTGGACACGGCCGCGGGATTTCTGATCGTTCGTGCTATTCCTTGAAGTAAAATACTGCATCAACCTGTTTGTGGATGGAAAATTAGTTTCGTTTTCTGTCTATGGTATACTTCGGGAATTTTCATTAATTTGAATAAAATTACCCCAAGTATGAAATATCCCCAACCTGTTAAGTACACCCTGTGCCTGCTTATCATACTGGCTATCCGTCTTAATATTACCGCCCAGGAAAAGGTGATCAACATTGAAAAGATCATCTTTACCAAAACGATAGGTCCACAAGGCGTAACCTCTGTTACCCTGCTATTGAAAGTGGAAGGTACGGACCGTTTGAAGCTGAACATGAAGACCAGCGATAAAACAGCCGTGGAAGTGCCCTTGTCGGATTTTGACTATGAGGTGGTGACCGGGCTGCTGGCAGAACAGCTGCGCAAATGGTATACTGCTTTTGCAGGGCAAAACATAGACGGCATCTTTGACATCAATGCCCTGGTAAAGATCAAAGAGCTGGTGAATGATGGCTTCATTGCCAGGGCTGCCTATAACAACGGCCCTAGGAACCCGCAGCAATCAATTTTTACCTTCTTTGATTCCATTCCTTTTTATAAGGCTGTCCTACGATCGCATGCCCCGGCAGGCAAGCCGGCAGACCAGGTGCAGCCGTCTTTTATCCGGAGCAGTGACCTGGATAGTATATTGAAGCGGATAGATATGCGTTTGTCCAAAGATTCCGGTAACGCGCTGCTGCGGAACCAGGTGACAGATGTAAGGACATTACTGCAGGAGAACCGCCAGCTTAGTGCAAATGTAAAAGTGGCGGAAGACCGTAAGCAGTCTAATACCTTTGCGCTGGAAAAAGCCAGGATACTGAATGCAGGGGATACCGCCACCATTAACCCGCTGGTCAGACAAATCGCTAGAGATGATTCTATTTCCAGAGTAGGGGCCCTACTACAGGGACTGAACAATCAGCGTATCGAACAACTGAAGACAAAGCTGGGCGCCTCCGCCCCACCGCCTCCGCAACTAGACAGCTTCTATACCAGGAAGTATCTGAACCTTGAGTATGGCCGTATATATATCGATTCCACGGAAATAGTAATACGGGACGGGTTTGTAAGATATATTAAACTTGTGCTGAATGATACCGCACTGGTATATACAATCGACGGTACGGTGAAAAAAGGATTGAAAGAGATCGGCATCCGCAAAGAGCAGTTCTATAATGTGAGCATAGATCTGCGCACTATCATCTTCAATTCCTACAACCTGCAAAAGGTGCTGAACTTCAAAATGCGATATGAGCCGGGATCAGACATCTATTGCTTTTACCTGCCCAATTTGTTCAGCTACAGTCCGCCCAACGATCCTAACCTGGTAGATAATTTTGTGCCCCTGACTTCCCGTCTGATCTTTACGCGTGGCAAGAAAGTGATCTCTGTGCCGGAAACGGATATTAACCGCATCCTCACACTGAATATATTTTCTGATATCGTGGGCATTAATGAAGATAAGCCGAACGGCCTGTTGCAGGCAGAGGCAAAATTCTTCGGTAACCTGGCCCGCAACTCCATGCCGCGCAAAGCACACCGGGGCACCCTGAACGTGGTGAGCTACTTTGAGGCCCACCTGTTATTGTCCAAACTGGAAAATAAGGAAAAGTACCTGGAGCTGAACCCTCAGATCAGCCCGACAGACACTACCTACTATATCCATACCTTTAACCTGTTGCAGTACCAGAACCTGAGCATGAGCGTGAAGTTAAACCTCTTACGTTATGCAGACGCCACGCATGAAGGGCACCTGAATGCCGGTGTGGGCGTATTGCGCACAGGCGTTCGGGATTCACTGAAGCAGGTGCTTAGGGCAGAAGAAACCGCAGTGATCCCTCATAATTTCAACATATGGAGCCTGCAATACTACCTGCAGGTGATGTACAGGCTGAAAGCCATTTCCCGGGTAGGGATGGACGTAACGGTGAATATTACCCGTGTAAGCCTGCTGGACAAGCAAATACAACAAAGCGCGGGCAATTATGACCGGTTTAACAGCAGGAATAATACCTATGAGAAAAGGCCGGCTTTGCAAGACCTGATGTTCAATCCTGTTTTGCAGGCGTATTATTACGCCTCCAGCGATGAAGGGCAGCGTATCTATGCCCGCTTAGGCTTTAATGTGAGCACGACTAACCGGGGAAATAACTTTCCGACTATACAGGTGGGGTATTCTGCGGATATTAATAAGTTTTTGCAGTTTAAATAGTCAGCAGGGTATTTTTCGATGACGGCCTGCAGGTGAATTCAATCTGATTCACATTATGGTATCAGCCCTTTACGGGTGCCCATTCTAAGAGGACGAAATAAATAACCACTAAACTATTTCACTATGAATGATGTGTTCTATTTACCCGATCAAGGCAACCGCATCACTGCCTATGATGTAGAAAGGGGGATACTTAGGATTACCGCCCATGCCAAATCATTCTTTCCTGCCACCGATGGTCAAGTGCGTATACACTGCGATGACCAAACCTTGTTAGTAAGGTTTACGAAGAGTACTGGCCGGTCCGACTTTTTACATATTGGCAAAGAGCTATTTAACCAACTTGCTATAACCCCAGGCTGCAGACTGAAAGTAATTCGGACCACATTAGGAGAATTTATCATCGAACATCGGATTTCAGGGTTCACGTACAAAGAAACCGATAACATCAAAAAACCACAGCTCGAGCAGTTAAAGGCAAAGTACTGGGAGTACATGGAGGCGTACCCTTTCCCAAAACCTCCAGCGGAAGGACGTTCAATAGACATGATCAAGTATTTCAAAAGAACTGTAGCGAATGAAATCCGTCAAATCGGCCCCTATTCAGGGATCAGTGTCTTTGAAGCCGCCAATCGCATCGCTTCCGACTTAGTCATTATCAATGGTGTCCTCCAGCTGCTTAAGGACGGCAAAGAGCCCGTTGATGCAGTCATTACCGTTCGTTTGGGTAATAAACACGTAAAGGACAAAGGCGATTTTACTATCAATAATAAGGAAGGAGAAGCCTTTAATGTGGCAGCCAGCTTTTACAGCAGTAAATTGAGCTATACCAAGCGAAAGTGGCCAGGGAAAGAACTTCGTTATATCCTCGTCAACGCCGAAGTGGCCGGTGACATAGTGGACATCGATGAAGGCTCGCCCGTAGAAATTATCCGAGTAAAGGATTGGGACATTAAATAAGCACTACATATGCCAGTTATAGCACACAAATTCAGCACTCACCAGGTAGACCCGGAAACAGAATTACTGATCTTGGGGACCTTCAATCCGGATGTTTCCAGCGGACCGGATTTCTTTTACGGGCGACCCCGCAATTTCCTATGGCAACTGTTGCCCTATTGCTGGGGTATCCCATCTCTAAAAGGCCTGTCCCTACAAATTAAGAAAGATTTTATGACACAGCATAAGGTTGATTTTGTGGATCTTATACATACGGTTAACGTGCCTGATGGTCAGGAAAACAATGTGGCAGACGCTTATATTGACAATAAGGTGCAAGAATGGAAAGATGTAATGGGATTGATAGATACCCTACCTCAACTGAAAATGGTTTGCTTTACAAGAAAAACGTTTTCCGGTATTCCCCAGATCCGAGCGCAGATTATAGCCATACAAGAGCATTGCCGGCAAAAAGGAATCCGCTTTTATGCACTAGCGACTCCTGCCCGTTTTACGAACGTCGCTAAACAACAGGAATGGATAAATGCTATTATCTTTACAGATCAGTCAAAACAGCCATAAAGCAACCAGAATGAGTAAGGTGGACGTGAAAGTGAAAGTACCCTGTTTTCCCAGCTCTTAATAGTCCCAGCGGGATCAATCAAAACTCTCAGCATGGCTGAGAGAAATTTTCACTTTACGGCTGCGTAGTATAATCCGCATCCAATAACCCTGCTTCGGCCGTATCAGCCACCCAGAAAGCAAATCTATTGGAGCTCAGTTTATACGCTGATGTTCTCCAGACATCCTGGTCGTTAACCTTGAAGATCAGCTCATTTCCTACTTTTCTTATCTGAAGTACATCCGGGGCACTTTCCGCGTTAATATTTACCGGTCCTTCGGTAAACCTGCTGAAAGGGGGATAGCTGAGGTTTCTGCCTGGGCCGATTGTATAATACCCGCCATTGATAGAGTGGAGGGTAAACAGTAAGTAGTCATCGGTACCATTGAAATTCCAGGCAATTCCGTAACGGGTAGAGCCACCCTGGCGATAAGATTGTATGCTGAAGTTTACTGTAAAGTCATTATTGATGTTTAGCTTATCCAACCTGAATGCTTTAGTGCTAAAATGATTCACCTCGTTTATTGTCAAATGAAAATCTGAGCTGAACTGTTCTCTGTATGTGGTGGCGCCGCCGGTACAGCCGGCTTTTTCAAAACCCACGTTAAATGCTTCAATCCTGGCCAGCCTGGCGGGATAGTAGCCTTCGCCCTGGGTAGCGCATAATTCTATTAGCAGCTTTTTGGTGTCATTGAAGTGATATCCCAGTTTGCATAATATGCTTCCGGCAAACTGGTCTGCCTCCAGTTCGTCTGTGGGCCGTCTGTCATTTTTGGAGAATGTATGGTTATTTACAAAATGGCCGATCTCATGTGCCAGGATTGCCATCTTATGTGTCTCATTTTGTAAAGACTGGAAGAATGCCTGGCTGTAATAAATGACCCGGTTGTTATTGGAATCTATTGTGGCAATTGCATTGTCTACACTGGCGCGGATCACTTTAAAATTGGGAACTATGTAGGCAGCGCTGCAAATCTTATTTACATATTCAAGTACCTGGTTGGTGGCATCCCATTCATAGATTTCGTCGGTCTCTAAAGGTTTATTGAATGCGCAAACGGTGTATTGCAGCCTGACCTTTCGTTGCGAGGCAGCATCACTGTAAAAACCGGTTATCAGTGTAAGGACTATACAAAACTTTCGCATCCTCTTATCATTTAATGGGTAAAGGGATCTCTGAATATGATATTCCTTCGCTGATCCTTTAAGATGGAATCCAGCTGCGCATTTGTAAAACCATAGCTCTTTTTGGACACATACCAGCGGGCATCCTGTTGTAAATAGTCCTCTACCTGGCGTATCTGGGCATCGAGCATTTTCAGTGCGTTGAAATTCTCCTGCCTGTTCAATAATTTGATATTAGTATACTTGAAGATGATCAAATGCTTATAGGCCATGAGCATGTTGTTGTCCTGCTGATATTTTTTCGCAATCTCAAAACTGCTATAATCAACTTGCTGACCTAACGTGGGTTGATAGAGTAGACAAGCCGTTATTAAAGCAGCATATAACCTGAAAGAAGTGAACAGCGCCATGGTTATTTTTTTACGTTAATAGTATCTATGATCAGCGGTTCATTCAATGTATTGAGCGCAGGAGCAGGGGCGTTTGTAAAACCAGGACTGTTCAGCGGAGCAGTAGTTTCTTCCGTTGAGAGGCCTTTGTAGACAGTCAGGCCGATCAACAGGGAGCCGAAAATTACAAAATAAGTTCCTGGGGCTGCTTTCCTGACTATTATCTTCAGATCTTTCCATCCTCCTTCTACGTCGCCGCTTTCGTTGAAAATTCCTCTCATGAAAAGTCTGAATCCAAGAAAGATGATAATTAGTCCAATGACAAGACATGTAATTTTATACCAGAAAACGTAAGTCATAAACCTGTGAGGGGTTATGTGATCAATATTGGGGCTACTGGTTACTAAATCTAGGAAATTATTTGCTAAAAGCGCGCAATTAAGTTGATATTAGAGATAGTGATCATTGATGAAATTGTGCTATATAAGAGCAGCCGGAGAACGGATCGGCTATACACACAAAGATCACATTAACATCTTATTAACCGTTTTTTGATTCAAAAAATTGACTTTTGATTTGTTAAGATAGGTTGACGCATAAAAGCTGGCGTCGACTACTTATCCCTATTCAGAAAAGTTAATTTTTATAAATCAGATGTATGCAAAAAAGAACACAAAAGCATAAAGTAACATTTGAACTGCCAGGAATTGAAATTGGTAATGCAGATCTAAGATTTGTTGTTCAAAAGGACGGTAAGCAACTGGGTAAGATAGAAATATCCAGAGGGCAATTAGAATATTTCCCAGGCAGGGCTACGACGAATCCTATTAAAGTCAGCTGGACAAAATTCCATGAGTTGATGAAGGAACAGGAAAAGTAATTCACCAGGTGTCCCTATGTAATTGCAGATATGTCAAAGAAAATAGCGATAACCCTTGTATATGGCACTTTCATCTTTTCAATCGCCGGAGTAAACTTATTAGGAAAAAGTTTGTTATATCAAATTGTAGCGGCTTTTTAGCTACTAACATGAAACCCTATGAATACACACGCTGAAAAAAAGCAGGGAACTCAAAGCCATTCCATCGTTGATTCACCGGCACAGCTATATGGCCACGACTCCCTTTCTGCATTTGCAGATAATCGCCCTGAGGCTGTTGCCCAACGAAAATTGCAGGAGCTGGCCAATAACAGCCCTCAGGTCACACAAGCGTCACCGCTTAAGGATATGGCTGCCAGCTATTCCACGAGACAGAAAGCATCATTATACCGGCCGTCTCCGGTAGTCCAAAGGGCAGTGAAAATTGATTCAGATACTTACGCGTCGCATAAAAGAGGGGGCTATGGAGTGAAAGAGCTCATCACCCTGGTAAAGAACAATGCTGGTACTGCCAGGCTTGTCCGCGACTGGAAGAAAAAATTAAAAGCGTATGCAAAAGATCCTGCAATCAGCCCAAGACCGTTCACCGATGTGAATGATCTCATTACTCACCTGACCCAATCCGGTAAAAAAACGGCCAGCGACAAGAACAAGGAGCAGGATATACGTATCCAGGGAATGAACACAAGCTATGGGGCTGATGAATTGAAGCGTGGCAAGATCCTTTCCTATGAAAGTCAAAAAGCCTACGGGAGATTTACTAATCAGATTGAAACTATGCCTGTGTTTACCAATACCACCAACGATCTTAAAGGGCAGGCTCCGGGACCACGCTCGCCAGCCAACGATTTCACCCGTACTAATAATCCGTTTATAAACCTTCATGCACTGAACAAGGCAGGTGATGATCTGCAGCGGTTAGATTTTAGGGCTCAGAATAACGTGGAAATAGACACACACGGGTATGACAGCAGGAATGACAGGACGGTGGATGCAAGTACAGTGGGTACTAGTTTCGGATTGGGAACAGTGCAGATTGGCCCGAACATTAGCTCCTATCAGAAGGAGATGGCATCCGCCGCTGCTCCTAATCCCGATCAGCTAAGCTACCTCAATGCGCTTGAAATGCAGCGCTTCCCTCATTTGAGCCCACAAACAGCGATGAAAAGGGAATTGTACAATAGAGGAAAATTTACTAAAGATGAAGGCATGGGTTTTAATCATGATCATTCCAGCGTGGAGTTTGTGGGGGCCATCAGCGGAACCAGCATGACCAACGCACAACGTGAAAACATGCGTAAACAACAAACTCTCAGTAACTATGCAATTTTAACGAGAGCCAATAACATTTGTCCAACCACTTTACTTGGCAATGCCTTGGCGAATCATAAACATGTGCCAACATCCAAAGAGGAAATGGACGCTCTCACGAATTTCGTTACTGTTGTAGAAAATGGCTCGTCTACTACAAGAGAAAAGGATGACGCAAAAAAAGCCCTCCGTAAGGTGCTGACCCAGGTTTTGAGGGGAGTTACTCAAATACAGGATGTTGATTCCGAGGACGAAGCTAAATATCCCACCAGTCCTTATAATCCCGGGAACTATATTTAGAAGATTGGACTTATATATTCCATTGGGGTTACCTGAAACCTGCCTATACGAATTTGGATGAAATCCTAATTAACAAGTTTTGCGTATATTCTTAAAACTGAGCGTTTAGAGAGATTTCGGTTTGTATCCTGCATATAAGGTGAGCAGGGCGTAGAAAGGAAAGGCTGCACCTGTACCGGTACAACCTCCCGGAGTAGATCCCCTACCAGGGGTGACTCTTTTTCCGCTGGTAAGGTAGATGTTTTAAGTGTCTTTTTTCTCTAATCCCGCCATATTGTCCACATCGGCCGGATCTTTGTCCTTTACGCACCTAGACATGGGAAAATGATAGCCTATGGCGAGAATTGAAATTTGCGGACGATTTTAAAGAGTTTAAAGGCGAGGTTTAATTTTAAAGAGTGGACTATTGTAGGCTGGGGGCAAAATGGTAACAAATTATTGTGATATAGATTTCATCAACTATAAATGGCGCTTCAACTAATTTGTAATAATCAATATTTTTTATAATAATACCCTATATGAAAACCAATAGTCAGATAGTAAGAGACCTTATGACACAGCAAGCAACCCTAAACCATGTATGCAGGAATCTTGAAAAGGCACACGTAACGGTCGGGGCCTTGGATGATGTCAATTTATTTGATATAGTCCTGGATCTTATTGGATTTCCCAAAGAAACTCGCTTGTTACGCCAGACATTGCCCTCTGGCGATGAGATTGACCGCAAATCAAGATCGAAGTGGACCATAGCTGCCCGCCAATTGAAATGGGAAGATATTGACGCATTCATTGATAAATTATACGCCGAGTATAATGAGTTGTTCTCGGAGCAACCGGAGTTGTTTGCAGTGAATATAAAAGAGCCCAGGTCCTAGCGCTCAGCTCAGCTCAGTTGTTTCGCCGTTTCACAAAATATTTAATAGTCTCGAATACTACTTTAAGCTGATACCCCTGTATCTAAACCGGGGAGTAAAGTGCTCAATTGCCGGATTTTATCTTTCAAATATTTGGACTCTCTATTGTTAAATGCCGGCAGTGTTCCTTCGAGGATGTTAACAATGCTATTATTTATATGTACATTTTCAATCGCACCTGATATTAAGGTTACTTTGTTTTTGTTTTCCTTTTCAATTTGCATGTGAATTATTTGATCAGCGTCACAGACAACCGCGAGATTTGGATTATGGGTTACGATTAATATTTGTCTTCTTTCCTTTACTTTTTTGATGAAATGTACGAGAATATGATAAACGCTTTCATTGTCAAGATTTTCCTCTGGTTGATCAATTATTAATGGGATGTCATCATTGTCAAGTATTAAATAAAAGATAAGCAGGAGGGCACCTCGTTCACCAGGAGATAGTTCCTGTAGTGTCTTTTCACCAAGTTTAAGTTTATACGTTGGTTGCAAGTATTCGGCTCCATAGACGAAGTCATATAATTTGTTTAACTCTACATTTTTGAGTTGTTTGGTAATATCAACAGGGGTATTTGATAATGTTCGCTTATCAAATTTTAAACTTTCAATCAGTTTATCTGCAAAATGTATATAGTCGGCACTTTCGGTAAATTGTGTTCTCTCAATGATGTTTTGAAGTTGTTTTTGTCCTTCTTCCTTTCCACTAAATGTTCCAATGCGGGATTGATTTATGTAGCTAAAAAAGGTTTCTGAAAATGACTTCAATTCAAGAGTTACATCAATTTTGACATCGTATCGCTTTTGCAACTCTTTAAAATCACTGATAAATTGCATTACCGGCTGAAAGAGCTCTCTTCGTATTTCGATAAGAGAAAGTTTCTTTGTGAACAGGTTTTCGACTAATTTTCGCCTTGCTTCATATAATTCATTTAATTCAGTTGATAATCTCGTGTCTATATATTCCATTTGCGCTTCCCAGAATTTTACTGATCCTTCAATATCCTTTGCTCCCTCGATTTCCTTCTTTTTTGTTTCCCATTCTCTGGTATCATCAAGATATTTTTGTTGGAGCTTTCCTGATTTGTCTAGCTCTTCTTGATCTAGTTTAAGTTGTTCGTTTAATCTTTCTAGTATTTCAGTTTTGCTACCAGTGACTGAGGCATTAGTCAAGTTGGATATACCATCAATTTTGAGGTTTATTTCATTTAATAAAGAGTGTAGTTTTGATAAGTCAATTTTGTAAGAAAATACATCCTCAAGACGAATACCATTCTTCGTTACTATTTGAACGAATTCTTCGTCCGGTTGCTGGTATTTTTTAAGTTGCTGTTCTAATGTTGCATAAAATTGAATTGCCCTATTCAGTTCTTCCCGTTGAATGGATAACGCAGTTTTTTCGTTTTGCAGTTGGCTTATCTCGTTCTGAAGTTTTGTAATCTGCTCTCTTAATTTACTTAAACTTGCAACCTTTTCTTGATTAACTGGGGTGTTTTCTTCCAATTCTGGCTTTTGAGGGATATTGTTGTCATGAGCAAGTAGCTCTGTCTTTTTTAATGCGAGTAGGTTTTCAATAGTCGACTTATATAACGGTGTCGCCTTGCTCTCTAAGTCAACGATTTGGATATTTAGGTGACTGATGTCTGCTTGAATTGATGATAGTTCAGAATTAATAACGCTCGATCTATAATTAATTAGCTCGTCTAAAGAGGATTTTCCCAGCCTTTTGTCTGTTGGTGTATGCGAATATATAATTTGTTTTAACTCGATTTCAAATTCGTCACTATCGATATTAGTACATAAACGATCTAAAAAATTTTGAGGAATGTATTTCACCCGTTCAGGTTGGTTTTTTTCCGGATTTTGGCTTAATGTTTTTGTGACAATGGTACCATCTTCCCATGTCAGCAGCGCTTCAAACCGCTCCGAAAGATTAACGGGTTTTGCCCTTCTGAATTTGGCGTTGGTTAGAAATGAAAATTGTGAAGGGTCTTGATGGGTATTGGCACATAAGCTTATAATATCAGTAACCGCACTTTTTCCACCGCCTTTGTGGCCAATTATGGCGACAAGCCCGCTATTGATGTCTACAGCATAGTTGTTGAACCATGTATCCTGAAGAATGGCGCCATCAACTTTTCTTATTTGTAGAGATCTAATGAACTTAGTTTTGTTTGTTCTTACTCTTTTGAGTAGGTCGGGTTCGTCTCCAATGAACACCCGGTGGGGCTCAATGACTATTTGTTTTAAACCCTCAAATGTAGGATCTGCTTTTATCCAGCAATATTTGTCAATTGGCTGCGAATTTTGATTTTGCAGGCAGCCAAATGGATAATCAATTTTATGGGCATCTGAGCCTTTTATACAGGGCTTAGGCTTTTCGAACCATTTTTCATATTGAATTGTGGAGTACTTTTCGTCTTCCCATCTGAAAAAATCAACCTGTTTTTTTGTTGATGTGCCTATTATATGTGCTTTGTTTATGAGGGATAGTTTGAAATACCCATCAGAAATTGGGTTGATTTCATCTATCCCTCCATATTCATCGTACGGTAACCATATTAAGGAGTGCGTTTCATATAAATCAAATTCTTTGAGTTTTTCGATTACGTGCTCAAAATCAAATGATGCGTTTAAAGGATCAGTTGCCGCTCCCAACTGAATATTATAACCCTTTTCGTCAAAACACTTTAACGAACCTAGCCAGGTCGATATTTTATTAAATATTGTATCATCATTGTTGAAGATGATATGAAAGTTTATCCGAACGCCATTAGGATTCTTCTTAGTATGCAATAAATTGTGCATTCTAAGTTCTACCACAGGAAAAATAACTTTTCCCGGGATGCCCCCCAGTTTACATATTTCAACATAACCATTCAGGGTACAGTAGTCATTTAAACCGATTACATCTGCCTTGCTTTTGCTAGCATTTGATATAAATGTGGCATAATCGCCCCCATATGTTGCGGGAGTATGGACATGTAGGTCCCATATTCTCCACTCAGATCCTTTTGAAAAATTTGGTTGGGTGATATGCATATTATCCTTATTATTTGTCCCCTTTAATACTGTCCTTTTATGAAAACGCGTTTTCCTGTTGTTCCAATTTAAAGCGACAGGTGTAATGACATCATAAGCAGCTACTTGTAAGTGTTGATGGAACCAGTCGTTACCAGAATGGCTCCTGCTTTTGAAGATTTTCAGTTAGCTTCGCTAAAACTTTAAATTGAAATGCATGTTATAAGACATTCCGTTGGCTAGCACATCATTGATCAGGGCAGTTGTCACTGCTGCCTATATCATTTTTTGAACATGGACTTAACTAAATAGTAAAGTGGCCGCAAGTATAACTTTTTTATTTCACCAAATAGTGAATCTATTGTTAACGTAGAAAAATAGTATCTGCCTGGTCCTTTGTTGGACCGTGGTATCTTGTTCTTAGGTCAAATCCGTTATTTCCCTATTGTTCCCTCGATAACAACCCTACTCCAACTCGATACAAACACTTGGATATCCCGTATATCTCATATAGTATAGATGTAGATCTCAGCTCTCTTTTGAAGAGGCATGAGATCTACATTTACACTATCTCAACACTAGAAGGGTTGCAGATGAGTTAACCGGGTATTTATGTTGCTTGAATGCTAAAATGACACTTATCCTACAGCGTAAATGCAGGCAGAGCCAGCATATTTCACTGCTTCTATCTCGCCGGAAGGGCAGGGGATACCCATTTCTATCCCGATGGCAAGTATCAATGTCTGGGAGTCTTTGATGGCATTGGGAATATCCAGCTGCAGCTCGAAGATTTGTGTTTGATAGGTCTCAGTGGCCCCATGCCAGGCCGTGTCTAATTTGGTACCCGCCCATTCGGCAGAACGGTTGTTATAACCATCACTTTCATAGATAATATCAGGCACTACTCCCAGTGACATGCAAAAACGATAGAACGGCTGTTTCCAGGGCAGGCTCAGGTTTATACCGGGTATAAGCCGGGGAAGCTCAATTACAGCCCTTTTTGTTTCGCGGTTCATGTTGCAGACTACAGGGCCCGTGACGATATTAACAAAAGGGTGCTTTTTATGCAGCCTGAAACCAGACAACATATACCCGTGCTGCGACAGGAAGATGCCACGCTTACCCCTTTCCGCTATAGTATCCAGCACCTGGATCTTTTTGCAAATGCTGATTAACTGGGAGGTGAAATTGTGCTCGGCAAGCCGTTTAACGTGCAACAAGGGGTTCCTGATAGCACTAACGGCCTTGCAGACACCGGAAAATTCCGTCATATTATCCCGGGTGCGTTCAAAGCTTTTGGCATGTAATATGTCAGCTTTTTTGGGCCCTCCTTTTTTACGGAGGATGATCTTGTCAGAACCTTTCATTCTGTAGGCGGACAGGTTGCCAAGGCCGCCCGTAAATTCGAAGCCTTCTTCTAGCTTTGCCATATGATAAAATTTTAGTGAATAACAGGGTGATTTTTTTCTTCATTCATTCGGTTTATCAACTGACGCAATTGTGCGCCGATGTTATTGTAGATCGAGTAATACCGGTCTGTAATTTGCTCTAGCCGCTTTAAGTCGCTCACATCTACACCGATGTAGGAGGCAATCAGCTCCTCTGTTGCGTGCTTAAAGACCCAACTCTTCGTTGTCCTTAGCTTTTTATAACTTTTTAATGGGCTAAGGTTTTTAAGATCTTTAATCCGGTCGGCCACCTGAAGGGCATGACATTCTCTTACCATATGGTAGAATTGACGATCCTCCTGGTATTCCCTTAAGTCTCTGATCACTTCCCCGTATGTATAACTTACCGTTCGCGATCCTGGTGCTATAACCACCGTACTATATGGAGATGTAGGAATAATAAATTCTTCAGCTCTCCAGAACCATGAAATGATCCTTGTTCCATTTTCCAGAGAATAGTATTCATACGCAAATCCACTGTCCAGTAAAAGGTAAGAGACCGTTTGTGACGGCGTTACAGGTTGCGGTATTTTCTGTAGCTGTTTGATGGTTGGCCATTTCGCGGCCAGCGCTTTAAGTAGTGTATTGTTTATCATAATTTGGAATTTATTTTTTGAGAAGCAACTGATCTCCTTTCCTTACTTTTTTCCAGTGTTGTATTTGGAGCCTCTGATCCTGTACAGCGTTTCTTTCTTTATTCCCAGGTACGATGCGATGTATATCGTTGAAACCCTTTTTAGGAGATCCGGATGTTGTTCCGTAAAGATCTGGTACCTTTTAGTAGCATCGTTGGATCTGAGCTCCTTTGCCCGCCTGTCGGCCAATACATAGTATTGTTCGGTTAGAATACGACCATGCCAGTTAAATTCCGGAAATTTGCGATACAGCATTTGTAATTCTGCGTAGCTAATGGATCCCACAGTTGCCGGCTCCAGGGCTTCAATGTATTCGTCGCCAGGGACCTGCTCAAAGAAACTGCCAACGGAGATGATTGCGTCAAGCTCTTTCATGATCCAGGCTGTTTTTTCCCTATTTTTTTCATCGAGGTAGTAACCTCTTAACAACCCACTCACGATAAAATAGACACGTTTGGAGGTCTGACCAGGCTTAAGGAACACATGTTTCCTGGGAACCCTGCGGATCTTTAGGAGGTCACGCAGGGCTTTTTCTAATTGGCGGGGAAGTGGGCCTATCATTTTGAGGGACTCAATGATCTTATTGATCGCTTCTAATCTTGATTCGGCTTTCATCTGAAATGTATTTAACGGTTATTAACTTGAGAAGATATAGTGTTGGAGTTAATGTGCTGGTAATATTTTAATGATTGGTGTAGGACCAATAGCTAATCGCTCATAAATGGCCTGACCTGTTCTTCCTTTAAGCCGGTGTAGCTACAGAATTCTGTTATGGTCAGAATTTCCCCTTCTTTTTTGTTCAGGTATTCTTTGATGTCCTGTAAGAGACGTCTGGCAGAGCGTTCACTCCAGCCGGTAAGGCGTTCCACATCCTGCGAGAAGATAGTAATCCTTTTAGGAACCTTTTGATTCATGCTATTTTATTTTTTTAATGATGGAATATTGAAGCGTTATACCCTTTATCTACTGCCATTCCGGCCAAGTCTGCCAAAACGGCCATCCGCTTTTTTTCGTTTGCTGCGCTGGTTTAGTATTGCACTATCAATATGAGAATAAAAAATACTCACGATATGATAGTGCCGGAATATAGTACGGTAAAGAGTTTCATCATGATGAGGGCTTAAACGGTATGTGCCCAATAACATGCTGCTATTTCCTTTAATTTTTAAAAAATGTTTTTTATGTCTACAAAAAATTACAGTAAACGTGTTGCCACTGAGCCAGGGTTTGAACGTGTCCGCGAAAACATGGCGGAATTTGAAAAGGCCGCCAGGGCCGGTAAGCTGCTCACCGATGCATTCAGGGTAGTTGCTAATGATGCCAGCGACTCGCGTCAGACGCAGCGGATGTCCAGGGTAATGTCGAAGGTGATCAAGTCTGACAAGCTGAATGACCGCGGGCAAAGGAAAGTCAGCGACGGCGATCTCCAGTTGTTGAAAGGTTTCGAATTTAACCAGGGCGCAAAGCTGACCAAGGTTTTCTTCGCGCCTCGTACAGCTAATGTTGACCGTGCGACCGGCACCCTGAAGGTGGATATTTCCGCATTTCTTCCTAACAAGTCGCTGAAGGCGCCGGCTAACACCACGCATTTCTCGATCGTATGGGCTGCGGCAGAAATCAACTTCGATACGGCAACGCAGAAGGGCGTCTATACTTCCACTGCAGAACTGGAATATGGGAAAGAGGCAACGGCTGCCATCAGCCTGAGTAATGTGCTTACTCCTAATAGTCCAGAGGTATTGTTCCTGGTGCTGGGTGTGGTATTCTACCAGTATGTAAACAACAAGTACTATACGCTGAACAATGGGGCGTATAACGCTGTCGCGATCATGCAGGTTGATGTGCCTAATCCGTAAATGCACAAATTTTGATTTTGGCATATAAAATTGATTTAAATGTCGGCCTCTCCATTCCTGGAGGGGCTGTTATAAAATTCCTTTTTAGCCAAGTGCCTTTCAGCCAAAGACAACTTGATAAAATATTTCGCTCATCCGGCTGATAGAGTAGCCCCAGATGAACACTGAATGACAGAGTGAAAAGCGACTTCTCCTTTGAGAGAAGTTAAGAGAGAGGGTTTAAGTGCTGCTTGTAGCTCACGCTTACTTTGTTCGTTGTAAGCAAGATTAGAAGCAGCGAACATCGGCCGAGTTACCGGGACGACATGTATAAGGCTATATTGCTAGGACCTAAAATTTGTCATAACAAGGGACATTTAATTTAGTGCAGAAGGCATAGGTTATGACAATGTTATGAGCAGCAATTTACTAATGATTTTGAAATTATCGATATGATATTAGTCATATTTTTTCAGAGGGCATGTGTATTTAGCTAGCCATTTTGACCCGATTTTCCACTCGGATTGATCCAATTGTCTACCGATGTATTGAGGGAATGGGTGCATCTTTACACCGGATTAGACGTAGGACTTCAGGATTAATGACCAAACAAGAGAAGATTTTGTCGTGAACAACCTCATTTTAATTAAAGAACTATGTTGTAAGCCCTAAAAGATGCTAAAGGATATATACTCACTATAACCATTTACTCATATGCTGGTACGGCACGTCTCATGATAGGTGCGGTACATGCACCAATGTGCATATTGCTTTTTATTGTTTGAACACACCACACTGCCTTCCTTCGAGGGGAAGGGAGGCAGTTCTGGGAAGAAGGCCTTTGCAATTTAAATCCATTATTTATGAGCATGACTGATTTCCTAACAACAGATATATCTGATGCATTGCCAAACGGGAAAAGAAAAGCGATTATTATAGGAGCTGGTCCTGCTGGATTGACGGCTGCATATGAGCTGCTGAAGCGAACAGATATAGTGCCTATTATCCTGGAAAAGTCGGGTGATATTGGAGGAATCTCCAAAACGGTTAATTATAAAGGAAATCGTATAGATATTGGTGGACACCGCTTCTTCTCGAAGTCAGACAGGGTGATGAATTGGTGGTTTAATATCATGCCGGTGGAGGCTGGAGAACAGAACAGTTTTAACATTAACTATCAACAGCAATCAAAGGAAATACACATTACAAAAACGGATGGGGAGAATTCTAATGGTTCGGATCCCGATAAGGTGATGCTGGTAAGAAAACGCTTATCCAGGATCTATTTTCTCCGGAAATTCTTTGCTTACCCGATTCAGTTATCTTTTGATACACTCAGCAAATTGGGAGTGTGGACGACTATAACTATCCTTTGTTCTTATCTTAAAGCGCAGCTGCTTCCACGTAAGCCTGAACAGAACCTGGAAGACTTTATGATCAACCGGTTTGGCAAGACTTTATATCAGCTTTTTTTCAAGGGCTATACAGAGAAGGTATGGGGCAGACCCTGCAATTCTATTTCTGCAGAATGGGGCGCTCAACGTATAAAGGGGGTATCTATTAGTAAAGCTATTCAGCATGCAGTGCAAACCGCACTGAAAAGGAAGCAGAAGAGCGGGGATGTCGCCCAAAAAGATACAGAAACCAGTTTAATTGAACAGTTCTTATATCCCAAATATGGTCCTGGCCAGTTGTGGGAAGAAGTGGCGAGGCAGGTGACTGAAATGGGAGGGAAGATTTTAATGCACCAGGATGTGAAACGGATTTATCCAGCGGAAGGTGATAACAGGATAACTGCAGTTGCGTCTATCAACAGTATAACCGGTGAAACCAGTTACCTGGAAGGTAATTATTTCTTTTCGACCATGCCTGTTCAGGAGCTGATTGGAGGCATGGACGGCTCCATACCTGAGGATGTGAAGGAAGTAGCGGCCGGCCTCCAATACCGGGATTTTATTACGGTGGGGATTTTGCTGAAAAAGTTATCTTATCAGGATAAGAAAACAGGGGAATGGAAGCCGTTGGAGCTTAAGGATACGTGGATCTATATACAGGAGAAGGATGTGAAGGTCGGGCGGCTGCAGTTATTTAATAACTGGAGCCCATGTATGGTGAAGGACCCAGATACGGTTTGGGTGGGAATGGAATTTTTCTGTAGTAAAGAGGATAGTTTTTGGCAGCTGCCAGACAATGCGATTAAGCAGATTGCGTTTCATGAGTTGGAGAAGATCGGATTGGCATGTGATTCAAATGTGCTGGATAGTACTGTATTGCGGATGGAAAAGACTTATCCGGCTTACTTCGGCACTTATGAGAGGTTTGATGTAATAAGGAAGTATGTTGATCAGTTCGAGAATCTTTTTTTGGTCGGTAGAAATGGGATGCATAAGTATAATAATTCGGATCATTCGATGCTGACGGCCATGGTCGCAGTGGATAGTATTTGTACCGGTGCGTCGAGTAAAGAGAATATATGGGTAATTAATACGGAGCAGGAATATCACGAGGGAAAGGAGGCGGGGCAGAAGGTAGCGCAAAGTGATGAGCAAGTAGTTGGTAATACTTTCAAGGAGTTTGTATTCAGTAATAAAGCCAACAGGACGGCGCTTTGGATCGCCGGCGTCTGTTTGCTCATTCAATTTGTGATATTTAAGTGGATGTACCCTTTCGCAAATTATATCCACGGTGATTCATTTCTATATATTCAAATGGCGGCTGAAAATCTGGATATAGAAACCCACCCAGTGGGTTACCCCAGACTTTTGCGGTTATTTAGCGTATTTTCCAGCTCTGACACGGTTCTGGTGGGATTTCAATATTTGTCCATACAGTGTAGCGCTTTGTTCCTGTTGTTTACGTTATTCTATTTTTCTCGTCCAGGTAGAGGAGTGCACCGTATAATAATGTTTTTCGTAGTTCTTAATCCCTTGTTCCTTTATTTGTCCAACCTAATATCTAGCGACGCCCTGTTCCTCGCGCTTAGCCTTACTTGGCTTACGTTATTACTGTGGATCATGCAAAAGCCTACCATAAAACTCATTGTGGCGCACGCTTTAGTATTATTTGTTGTCTTTACATTCCGTTATAATGCATTGATTTATCCATTTATAGCATTTATAGCTTTTGCGATCAGCCGCCTGCCTCTAAGAATGAAAGTTGCGGGAGTCGCCATGGGTTTCCTACTTTGTGGCCTCTTTATAATGTATACCGGAAATAGATATAAAGCATTGGTTGGCACTTGGCAGTTTTCGCCGTTCAGTGGTTGGCAAATGGCTAACAATGCTATGTATAGCTACAGATATGTTGATAGTGCAGATCGTCAACCGGTTCCTGAACGATTTCGTAAGCTAGATAATATGATCCGTGTCTATTATGACAGTACTCGAGATGTAAGAAGGTTTCCAATTGAAGACATAAAAGCTAGCACCGTCTACATGTGGACACCAGGGACACCTTTAAGAGTATATATGGATAACGAATTTCCCAATGATACTTCGAAAAGGAATTTGAAGAAATGGGCTTCGATGGGACCACTTTTTGGCGAATATGGATTATATATTATTAGACGATACCCAATTAAGTTTGTTATTCATTTTTTGTGGCCGAATGCTCAGAACTACTACGCCCCTCCTGTTGAATTCTTGGAGAAATATAATGGGGGACAGGATAGTGTAAATACTCTTGCTGAAAAATGGTTTGGTTACAAAAGCAGGAGAGTGAAAGCAAGAGTGCAAAATGCCGAAATATATGCGCTCGGTGCCTACCCGATCCTCGCTGGCGTTATGAATGTAATGTTTTTATGCGGGCTTGTTTGTTTTACACTGCTAGGCGGGTTTAGAAGTGATGTGCCGTTTCGCCGGGTGGTATTGATTGCTGGTGTTGTTTGGATTGTGAATGCCGGATTCACCATATTTGCCTCTCCCGCCGCACTGAGATTTCAGGCTTTCCCTGTTGTGCTGGTTACTATTTTATCCTTGTTATTGTTGGATTGGATGTTTCAATTGATGAAGGCCAGGGACGGGGGTACAGATAAAACGTACAACATCACTGAACCGGCTGTAGCCGGATCATTAGTCCAAGGGTAACTTTTAAGGTAATGAATACTCAATTACGAGAGAACACATCTATTATGACATTTAGAAAATGGCTCCGAACAGAAATGGGCCACACACAACTCATAATATTTTCTATCGTGGCAGTGATAATAGAATTTGTAATATTCAAGATTCTTTATCCTTATCCAAATTTTATACCGCCAGATTCTTTTTCCTACATAGAGGCCGCTTATAATAATCAACTTATTAATGTATGGGCTATTGGATATTCAAAGTTTTTAAGATTTTTCAGCTGTTTTACTAGCTCGCATTTGATTTTAGTGCAATTTCAATATTTGCTTCTGCAATTTTCTGTCTTATATTTTATTTTTTCAATAGGCTATTGGCTGAGATTGAGTAAATGGATGGTTCGATTATTGGTTGGCGGTTGCATTTTTAATCCACTATTACTGCATATTAGTAATTTTATTTCAAGTGATGCATTGTTTATTTCCTTAAGTATGATATGGGTTAGCCAATTGCTATGGATAATAAATAGTCCAGGTAGGAGATTGCTTGTAGCGCACGCTTCCATATTGCTGTTTGCGTTTATGGTACGACACAACGCGCTGTATTATCCATTTATTAGCATATTGGTAATTGTTTTTGCGCATATTTCGGTAAGGGAGAAGTGCGTATGTGTGGGTTGCATTATATTGCTTTTGGGGAGTTTTGCAACAAGGACGATGTATCAGTACTATAAGCAAACAAGAACTGTTCAATATGCTGCTTTTGGTGGTTGGCAATTAGCGGCGAATGCATTGTATGGTTACGCGCACGTCAGCTCAGACCCGCCAAAAATGGTGCCGGCACAGTTTCGAATACTTCATACCATGGTGAATAATCATATCGACTCTATCCGAAAATTAACAATTAGGCCGGATGATGACATAACATTTTATTATTTGTGGGATAATAGGGCACCGTTAAAGGAATATATGAGTTACTATTGGAGACAGGGCGACAACGCCGACGGTTTTATTCGCTGGGCAACAATGGGTAACTTGTATAGCAGCTATGGGCGTTATTTAATCTGGCACCATCCTATTGCTTTTATTAATTATTATATTTGGCCCAATCTCCAAAAATACTATGTTCCACCCGTGGGATTCATGGGGGTATATAACCTTGGTAATAAAACTGTAAATCCTATTGTAGGCACCTGGTTTGGCTGGGATAGTAATGTAGTCCGAACTTATTCTAAAGACACAAGGATCTCAGTGGTTGAGTATTTCCCGGTATCAATAGCCATTAATAATGTTCTTTTCCTAATAAGTTTTGCAGGACTGTTGTTCATCATAGGATTCAAGAGATTCACATATTATGGACACGGTATTTTGTCTTTGGCGGGAACGATATGGCTTTGTAATTTGGTGTTCAGCGTATTTTCGGCTCCAGTTGAATTGCGATATCAGATCTTCCCTATGCTTATCACTTTCGTGTTTAATGCTCTGGTAATAACTCTCATTGTTAATGTAGTTCGTTCTGTATTATCCGGTCGTAGTATCGACAGTAGTGTAGTTTTATTGACACGCTGTCGGTAGACGGGTTTTAGTAACGGTAGTAGTAAAATTTAAATTTAGTTCATATGAGACACATGATCTTATTTCCGGTTGTTATTTACTTGGTTGCTTGCACAAGTAAGGCATCTCTCAAAAGTGATTTGGAAGGGAAGCCTTTGCCAACACTTAGTATATTGCTGCCTGACAGTACGACTTACTTTAATATAGCAAAAGTACCATCCGGGAGACCAGTTGTACTATTTTATCTTAGTCCGCAATGCCCTTATTGTCGAGCCCAATTGAAGGACATTATCGAGGATATGAACAAGCTCAAAGACGTTCAATTTTACTTAGTTAGCAATTTCTCTGTTTCTGCAATAAAGCATTTTGCAAATGAATACAAATTAGATCAATATCCCAATATAATAATAGGAAGGGATACCTCTGATGTTGTTGCTAATTATTTTGAGGCTATATATGTGCCTTATACGGCAATTTTTGGGAAGGATGGAAAGCTCAAAAGGACGTTTGAGGGAAGAATATACAGCAGGCAGATAAAGTCGGCCATAGAGGATTAAAAAAATGTATGAAAAAGGTGGTTAGGGAATATATAATAAGCCCACTACCCGATGTACTACTAATATTATCCTTGAACAAGAATCGCTGTAGTCATAGCTTAAAGGATAGATGTCGTAGTAGGGAAGTTATTCCTATAGCAAAGGGGAAGAGATGTGGTAGATTGCGAAGAAGGCGAGGATGAAATCATTCACAGACATGTATATCGGTCTAGTCTGATGAAATTAACATTGTAAACGAGGTTTACTATGAAAAAGCTAAAAGGTTTATGTATAATGATAGTTTGCCTAAGTGTAGTAGGTGGCGTATTGGCTTTTAAGAAAAAAAGAATCGGATTGTATTGCACCAGATCTACAGTAAATGGTGTGTGTCCTACAAATGCAAGATGTCCGAATATTTTTTCTGGGGATGTTGATGTAAGTGGTGATCGGGTATGTTATACTACAACTGGTGGTGCTTGCAGCAATTCTACCCTTTGTAATAGGACGACTAGATTGCTTTCTGAGTAATAGTTGGAATGCATTTTATAGATGTAAAGAACGGTGGCTTTTTAGATAGTTGGGAGGAGTGACATGTCCATATGCTGTAAGGATAGGAATTAGATTTGCTGAGCTGCATGTTGACAGAAGAAAGGGAGTTATTTTATAGAATACAGGTAGAACTATTTTTTTGGATTTAGTGTAAATATTTTCTCCTATAGGTAGGTAATTGATTGCCTGTATAATGAGATGAAGGAAGCTGCAAATCTTCAATGACGTTAAGCGTATACTTCAGTAAAGTTAGCTTTTAAATTATAAAAATAGCATTATTATGAAAAGAATAAAAATTATGCTTATAGCGGTGACCGTTTTAGGTGTAACGGGCGGCCTACTGGCCTTCAAAGCAAAGAGATCTGGATTGTTCTGTACTAGATCTACGGTAAACGGGGTATGCCCTTCAGGCGCAAGGTGCCCTAATGGATTGGCGGCAAATTTCAATGCGACTGGCGCTCTAGTATGTTATACTATTACGGATGATATTACGAAATGTAGTCTTAATGGCGGTATTGCTTGTAACTTAACTGCTAAGATGTTGCCCGAATGATAGAGCTGTGGCAATAGGATTCTAAGACGCTTGTTTAGTACTGCATCAAGAATGTTGATGTAAATTATAGTTTATACAATGCCTTTTTTTCGGAGAAAGATTATAATTCTGCATGAGTAGAGTGTATTGTGTTTAGAATCAAACTATAGGAGAATATTAAGCCGTGGCTATAATTGCCGGAGAGGCGGTGCTAACGACGTGAGAGGTTATAAAAAGGGGTAGTCGAAAACCTTTATAAAAGAGTAGACACATTGATTTATTAAAGCTTAGCTTTTTGCATTAAAAAGCAACTTAGTTATGAAGAAAATTAAAATTATGCTTACAGCAGTAATTGTTTTAGGCACCGTTGGTGGTGTATTGGCATTTAAAGCTAAAAGAGCGGGACTTTATTGTACGCGGTCTACCGTAAATGGCGTATGTCCTACGAACGCAAAATGTCCTAATGGTTTGGCAGGCGCTGTTGATGTAGCTGGTGTCAAACTGTGTTACACTCTTACTGAGGACATCTCCGGCTGTAATAGCAATACCGCTTGTAGCGCAACAACTAGGTTGTTGATCGAAGAGTAGATGCAATGTGTCGGACCGATTTTTAGTTAATTTATTTAATTCTACGTTAGGAGAATTGAAATCATTTTGTTAATGATCGGTTTGTTTTTTATTACAGATTGCATAAAAAGGGGAAGCCGAAAACCTTTATAAGAGAGTAGGCACATCGTACCACAAAAGTTTAGCTTTTTGAATTAAAAAGCGGTCTCTTATGAAAAAAATAAAGATTATGCTTACAGCGATGATTGTTATTGGTACTGTTGGTGGAGTCCTTGCCTTTAAATCAAAAAGAGTAGGATTCTATTGTACTAGATCTACGGTAAATGGTGTATGCCCTGCGGCAGCCAAGTGTCCTAATGGTGTGGTAGGAAATATCAACGCGAGTGCAACTCCTGTATGTTATACAATAACGGAAGTTATCTCTGGTTGTAGTTCTACTACTGCTTGCAATAAGGTCGCTAAGATACAGGCAGAATAATATGGTCGTATAATCCTTTATTAAGGGAGGTTGTCTTGTCTGAGGCAACCTCTCGTTGTCGTATGCCCTATATGTTGCAATTGAGACTTCAACTGAATAGACTGTGACAGAGTTGCTAATAGCCGGTAGTAAGATTGGTATAAGGTTGGTGATGTATCAAATGTGCCTATTCGCATTTATCAACAAAACGGATATGACCTGAACTTGAACTTTATCTCTTTAATATCAAAGAAGGTGTTTTGCGTGTTAATTTATAATGATAAGTAGCCTTTTCAAATGAAGCAAGTATTTTTTATCTTATTTATGCTTCTTCTTATCTCTCTAAGAGCTTTGCCACAAACTAAAGAATTAGGGAAAATAAGAGGCCGTTTGTTGGATAAAGACACTGAACGCCCATTAGAGGGAGCAACATTGCTATTAATTTATACCGATAGTCTGGTGAAGCCGGTTGCCAGTTTTTCCGATAGAAGGGGCTATTTTTTGTTAGATATAGTAAAAAACGGGAAATGTAGACTGGATGTAAGTTTCATAGGTTATCTACCCAGATCATATGTACTGAATGTCAGTAAGCCTGATACAATACTTGATATGGGAATAATTTCTATGCAAATGACCGGTGTAGCCCTTCGAATGGTAGAGATAGTTGAATCAATGCCTCATGCGAGATTGAAAGAAGATACTATCGAGTTTGATGCCAGTTATTATAAGATCGGTGAAAACGCGCTGATGGAAGATCTATTTGAGAAGTTGCCGGGGGTGCAGATGGAAAAAGATGGTAGAATTAAAGTTAATGGAGCAAGGGTAAAGAAAATCTTGATAGATGGTAAGCCGTTTTTTGCAGATGATCCTGCACTTGCTGCAAGAAACTTGTCTGCGGATATTATTGAAAAGGTGCAGGTGATCGATAGCAAGTCGGAAAAGGAACAGTTTATGGGAAGTAATAACGAAAGGCGAGAAAAGGTGATAAATATCACTGTAAGAAAAACTAAAAAGAATAAGGTTTTGGCGACAGGTGCATTGGGGGTGGGTACAAATGAGCGTTTGGGTGGAAGAGTAAACTTGAATCATTTTGGTGATGATCACCAAATTTCTGTTCTAGGAGGGGGGAACAATACGAATGGTTACCTGGATGGCCAGGGAAATATGAAGGTAACGAGTGGGAGCGGGAATGGTGTAACCCGAAGCTGGAATGGAGGTGTCAACTTTAACAATGACTTTAGTGAGTATTTAAAGATTAATAGCAATTATATTCTAAATAATATTTTGACAGAAAGTCAACTTAGCAGCACACGTCATAATTTATTGCCGGATACAACTTATTATTATAACCAAAATTCGTACACAACCAATCGATTTTATAGTCATTCTCTAGATACACGTGTTGAATACAATCCAGATAGTATGCAATCGTTGATTGTAAATACCAATTTTGCTTATGGTGTCAAAAGTGATAGTAGAGAAACTAATTATGAGTCATTGGGACAGGATCAGTATCCAAGGAACAGTGGCATCATCCGAAGTTCTGGCAAATCGGTACTGCCAAATTTAAATATAAGTACTTTTTTTGGCAGGAAATTTAAGAAACCCAAACGTAATTTGGGGGTGGAGCTAAACGTTGGGTTCAATGGAGTGGAAAGGGAGCGATTTAGTAAATCTATTAATTTATTTGTCAAACCCAATGGCCGATATATGGACACTATAGATCAGCGTAGTGATTTTGATAATTTAAGGATGTATGCACAGCTTGCCGTTACCTATGCAGAGCCAATCCTTAGAGATCATTTTGTACAGTTTTCGTATACTTATACATGGAGTGATTCCAAATCCGAACAGCTTGTTTATAACTACAATCAGTCGAAAGGAGTGTATGATCATTTAAATGATAGTTTAAGCAACTCTTTTAGGAATGGATCAAATCTTTATTTGGGAGGCATAAGCGTCGGTACTTCCAGAACCGACTACGACTATAGTGTAGGGCTAAATGTGCTTTGGAGTGATCTCCATAATAAGAATGTTAGTAAACATTCTGTTTTTAGGCAATCCACCATTAATTTTTATCCGACAGCTTCATTTAATTATACGCTTGATAATAGACAATTCAGTTTTAGCTATGGTGGGGTTCCGGAACAACCAGGATTTCAGCAATTGCAACCTGTAACTAATAATAGTAATCCCCTGTATATACAGCTCGGTAATCCTGATCTGAAGGTTGCGTTTACTCATAACTTTTTGATGAGCTATAATGTAATCAGCTCCCAAACAAATCGAAGCTTTAACGCCAATTTGAACGGAGCGATTACTAGTAATAGGATAACCACTGCAAGCTGGCTTGACTCGTTAGGGAGGCAAATAACTAAACCGTTAAATGTGAACGGTTGCTATACACTAAATGCTGAAATGGAAAGCATGTTCTCGTTGGTACGCAGAGAAGCGGTCATCAAAACCAATACTTCACTTGCATTTAGTCGGGACGTTACTTATATTGAAGGGATAAAGAGGAGTTTCAAAAGTTTCAGTGTTACACAGAAGATAGGATTTGGCTACACCAATACAAAAATATTTGATTTTAATACTTACCTTGACGCAACCTATAATAGAGGGAGTTATTTTGCTCAGGCAGAAAATAATGTTGATTACTTCAGTGGTATTTTTTCTGTTAGCTGTAACGCAAAATTGCCATTGGGTTTGACTGTAGGGGGGAACATTGATTGCCTATTTAACAACAGCCCGGTGTTTAAGGACAGCAAAGTAATGCCATTATTGAATGCAGCCATCTCAAAAAAAGTGCTGCGAAACAGACAAGCACTCCTGAAGTTGCAGAGTTTTGATTTGCTAAAGAAAAATTTGGGAGTTAGTCGAAATGTAGGGCCTAGCTACATTGAAGAGGGGCGAACTAAGGTGTTACAACAATTTTTTATGATTACAATTTCATACTCGCTAAAACAGAAAGAGAATATAAAATGAATCTAGCTTATTGTTCTCTTTGACTAAAGAAGAGCAGCTGGACGTTGTATCGCCAGCTGCATGGTATTTAGCCCGATTGTTAGATGGAGCTGAAGCAGTTACGCTAATGTCCAGATAATGATACAGGTGCGATCGTTGGTGTTGCGTATTCAGTATCTAATTCGAGTCCATCATCTATGCCTTTTAATTTGGCAGGTATGCCTTTTGTCATCCAAACTGGGGGGGGAGTCCCCTTCAGATAGTGGTCAAAGAATTGTGTAATTCGTACAGTGTAATCCTCACAATCTCTACCCCATACTCCATGGTTGCCGTTATCATATTGAAGCATCCATACTCTCTTACCTAGTCGGCGTAGTGCTATAAATAGTTCAACTGCCTGCTCCCAAGGGACTGCCGCATCTTTTTTGCTGTGGAAAATGATTAAAGGAGTGGTAATCTTATCTGCCTCCATAATGGGAGAGTCAGTTAGCCATGAATCTTTGTTTTCCCAAAGACTGCCTTTGTGGATATCATATATGACCAGCCGACTTCTGTCATTCGATAATTGTAGCGAAGAGCTGATTAGGTCGCTTATCCCAGCTCCTTCAATAGCAGCTGCAAATATGTTGGTATGAGTGATGATATAGTTGGTAAGTCCTCCTCCCACGCTGTGGCCATTAATCCCCATTTTCTTTACATCCACAAAAGGCAGTTTGCTAAGATGTTGAGCAGCCCCAACTACAGCATTATATGCGCTTAATCCACGATTTGCCATATCATTATAGATGTCAGGTGTGAATACCAGGTAACCTCGGGATACGAACCATGCAACATTTATGTTGGTTCTCGTAAAGTCAGGCCTAGCGTATTGATATAAACGATGGGATAATTGTTCATAATAATTGAATAAAATCGGATATTTTTTAGTGGAGTCGAAGTTTTCTGGCTTGTATAAAATTCCTTGACTAATGGTTCCATCCAGCTGCTGAAAACTTATCAGTTCTGCAGTTAGCCAATTATAACTTTTGTGTGGCTGCAGGTTGGTTAGTGGTTTGAAATCAATGAAGTCGCTGGTTATGAAGTAATTAGGAGCATCCTCAGTACTTTGCCTTTTTACAATCCAGAGATTCGAGTTCTCGGCCTTCCTTGGTATTAGGCCGGGATCAAAATCAATCCCGTTTGGGGTGTATAAATTGGGGCCTTCAAGACAAAAAGAATAAGGGCCCATGGTCAACAAAGTTGGGACTCCTGTTTTCTGCAGGCTTTTTTCGAAGAACCCATTGTATTTAGTTTTTGCATTATAAGCAGTTAATAGCAAAGGCTTCTGTGGCTTGATAATTAGGTCTCGGTTTTGTTCCTCCGCTAGCCTGAATTTTATATTATGAGTTCGGCCGTAGCCTCCAGTTACATTTATTGGAGGTGTTTTTCCAGTAAGGTCGAGCTGCCATAAATCGTAATTGTCATACACAACTAGTCCTGTATCTCCATATATCCAGCCCCCAATCCCTACCGGATAAATCAAGTTTAGGTTTGATCTCTTTGGTGAGGGCTCAAACTCATTGCGACAGGACAATGAACCGACGGGTATGGTAGCTGATAAGTTGGTGGTTTTACCCGTTTTCAAATTATAACTAAAATAGTTGCCCTGCTGACCTGCATCGGTGTAAACAAGATAGTTGCCACCTGGAGAAAACCAGAAATCGCAGTGCCCGACCGTTTTTAGTAATGTACGGCTGCCATCAGACAGAGATACAAGCCAATTTGTGTCTAGGCGTGGTAGCCAAAATCGGTCGCCTCGCATGTTTTTAGTAAACACCATAAAATCTCTTTTGGGTGGTACCGGCGATATTTCATTATCTCGTTGAAGACAAATCAATTTATTGCTTTCTATATTGATTACAGCTGTATACATTTGTGGTTGTTCCTCCTTCAACTGTAAGGATTGTAGCTCTATATCTGCATAATGCCATACATCCAGCTTCACCGCATTTGGCTTTGGGATGGGTTGTATTGCTTGCAAACCTAAGATGATATAATGTCCGTTATCGCTAAATTCGGGTGCTTCCTGTATCTGTAGCCCAGCAGGGATACCATTGGACTGGTTATTCACTTTTTGCACAGCGGTTTTCATTCCAGTTTTGTAATACCATATTATACTTTGAGGCTGGCTGGTTGTTTGTAGGGCGGAATGTAGTTCAGTTTCCCCAGTCATAAAAGTTACCTGCGTGCCAGAGTCATCGAGTGTAAAATTGTTTAAAGTACTTTGGCTGTCTTTTGCTGACCAGATGGTAATAGGTTCTTCCTTTTTCGGCAGTCTCACCAGCTGAAGCTCGGTAACAGAAGCTGTATCCTTCCTTGAGGTCCTTTTTAGCAGCAGTCCTTTCCCTGTTTTGGAGAAGGCAAACGCAGCTACTGAAGAATAGCGTCTATCATCCCGCGTCAATAAATTATAAAGTACCAATTCTCCTGGGTTGATTATTGATAGCCATGCCAGCCATTCACCTTTGGCTAAAGCGGGTTGACTATAATCAAGTACCCCAGTCAAATACTTACAGTATTCTGTACCTAACGATAAAAAACAAAGGGTGTCCTTTGTTTGAAAAATATATTGCTTGTTATCTTTGGAAAAGAAGCCCGGAGACGCATTAGGAAATTGTCTTATCCACTTATTAGAGGTTGATTGGATGACCAGGGTTTTTTTATTAAGCGTAAGGGTCTGAAGAAAGTATGCAAAGTATTGCCCATCGTTACTTATAGCCAAATCGTAGTTACTTCCTAGGCTGACCCATTGTTTGACCGCAGTGCTGTCAATGATAGGCTTTTCAGCCTGATTGGGTGGTATACTTTGCAACTTTCTTGTTTGCTTAATTGGCGAAAATTGGTAGGCGTAGGTATGCCCGTGGTTATGCTGTGCCCACATGTTTGCCATGCCACAGTATATTACGAGGAAGAACAGGAAAAGACGTTTCATATTAGGGTATATGTTTTAAGGTTATTGGGGAACCGAAATAAAAGAGGGTGATAGATAGAATTAGCACGTCAAAATAATCCCTTATTTAAGTTACGAAATAATGGTGAATTATATTGTCTAATCTTTCCTCCAGCAAGTTATTTTGACGACCACGTGGGTTGGCCCTTTTTCATTTGGTTAGCTCTTTCTTGTAATTCTGCAATTAAGGGCTTATATTTAGATGTTTCGGCAATACTTACAGCTCTTTCTTCTATTTGAATTGCCTTATCTTTTTTTCCTGCTTTATACAATAGGGAGGCATAAGTATCGGTAGTAGCTGCGTTCCAAGCGATGTTTTTTCGTTCACTTCTCTTGACTACGCCCTGCATCCAATTTATGGCCGACTCTATTTGTTCTTTGTCATTGACTTTGTTAAATATATCCCACGCAACTTGATTGAGCCTAAGATCTGTCTGGCTGTCGGTTGTATCTAAACCGTATTTTTCCCATTTTTCAATAAAGTATTTTGTATAGCGGAGATTTTGTTGACCTTCATTCCAAATTATTTTTGCTTCCAGAATATTTCTTTCCGCATAGTTAATATCAAACTTTTTTTTAATTATCTTGTAAAGATTATTCCATTCCGGCTCAGGAACTGCTTTCGGTTTTGCTCCCATCATTTGCATTCCTCCTGTTCTCATTTTGATAAATGGCTCAACTTCTTCATTAAGTATTACTTTATCAACAATATTTTGCGCATATCCCTTTTTGTTTAAGGCCGCATCTATTTTACTCCCGTCAGGAAAGAATAGGTTGAAGAATTTAGACTTACTACTTATTACAGATGTAAAGAATTCTATGTTTTCCTGAGAGTATAGTTCTTTATCTCTCAGACCCACTACATAGTTGCTGTAGTCCTTTGCTATAACATTGGCAGTCTCAGTGTCGGCCAAAAGTATCGCTGTTCTTACCATATAAGGCATCTTACTGTAGTCCTTCTTCCCCTTTTTATAGTCAGCCAATAATTGATCATAAATTTGATAAGGATCGTCATATGCCTTTCCAGGAGCAATTGCTGTTTCAGCTACTGAAATGAAGTCGATTGGAGGTTTGAAGCCAGTTTCCTTGTGTACAATAAGACCATTAGGCGATAGGAAGATGTAAGTCGGGTAAGCTTGTATTCTGTATTGCTTGGCTATAATATCAGCATCTTTTCGCCAGCTTTGGACTTCTTCATTGTCCTTTTCAGTTTTATCCATTTGTATCTTTACAGAAACAAATTTTTCGTTAAAAAAATTTCCGACTGTGTCATTGGAAAATACGTCCTTGTCCATTTGTTTGCACGGTCCACACCAGGTGGCAAAACAATCTAAAAAAATATACTTATTTTCACTCCTTGCCTTTGTCTTAATTTTTTCCAGGTTTGCGCCTTTTTCGAATTGTATGCCTTTGTTCTGAGCCACAAGTGGTAATGGAGTAAGCATGATCAGAAAGAGTAATTTCCTCATAGTTTTGGTTTAACGATTGGTATTGGATTATAACTACTGTATCTCACAATGAGATAGATATTTGTAGGATATAAGCTACACTAGTACCCAGCATTCTGTACTAAATTCGGCGCACTCTGAAGGTCTGATAATGGTATTGGATACAGTTGTTGATAAGATTTCCAGGCGGAGCCATTTGCTTTTATGGGTGTAATTGTACTCATTACTGCATCCACTTTATTAGTGCGTTTGAGGTCTAGCCATCGGTGTCCCCATTCTGTAAATAATTCGACTCGGCGCTCATTTTGTATTGCTGTTAATAGTGATGCTTTATCTGAGGCATTGGTACTTGGCAAGTTTGCCCGTAGACGTATTACGTTCAAGTCGCTTATTGATCCGGCAATATTATTTTGTTGTGCTCGAGCCTCAGCCCTAATTAAGAATTGTTCTCCTATTCTTAGTATCATTAGGTATTCCGTAAGAGGAGCGTCTAGTGTGGCGCTCTTATACTTAGATGGGTAATAATAGATAGTGCCAGCTACATCTATACTGTCTATCCACCCAGTTTTTCGTTGGTCACCTGTTTCGAAGCTATTTAGTAATTGGGGACTTATATAAACTGGGTTTGACTCGTTAGGGCCAGTAGGTGGGATAATGAATGTCCAAGCATCCTCTGTATTGTGTCCAATGATTAGTGGCTGCAACTGCCAGATGGCCTCCAAGCTATTCATCGTAAACGCATTTGGTAACGGACTTAAATTATATAATGATGAATTATTTATTACTAAAGTTGACAGTGCTTCAGCATTTGAGTAATTTCCAATATACAAATTAACCCTTGCTGATAACGCCACCGCAGCCCATTTGGTTGGACGTAGCCGTTCTTCCGTATCTGTATAGGCTTGTAAGTTTTCATTTAAGTAGTGCTCACTTAACAGGTCTTGCGCTTCTTGAAGATCCTTGATGATTTGCTGATATACTTGTGCCTCGGAAGCTCGAGGTAACAAGGTGTTTATTTGATAATCGGTTGTTATAGCTAATGGTGTATCGCCAAAGAGGTTTAAAACATAAAAATAGAAAAATGCTCTCAGAAATTTGACCTCTCCTAATAGCTGTTTTTTTATCGCAGGAGTTAAACTTTTAGATGCCGTGATGCCCTCCTCTGCCGCATTGCATTTGAAAATGTAGTTATATAATGCCCCCCAAAACTCTGATCCTGTGTTTGCATAAGGAGATAATGCGTTTGTGTAATAGGCTAAAAAAGGAGGGGATACTATGCTGCTGTGTAATGTTAGTTCATCAGATGACAAGCCTGTAAGCAAAGATATACTTCGTGATCCAGTGAAATTTCCGTCACTGCTCATCGAAGTATAGATGCCAGTCAGTACTGCGATAGCTGTTTCATCGTTGGTGTATACATTGTTGTCAACGATTTGATCGGAAGGAGGTGGTATATCAAGCATTTTTTTGCAACTTTCAATGCTCATCGATAAGAATAAAATAGCTACTGATGAGATTAGTGTTATTGGTCTATATATTGATTGCATGATTTTTAAATTGAGTAAAAGATGACTAATAGTATTTATAAGGTTAGCTGTATTCCTATGGTCAGCACTCGCAGCGGAGGTAAATATGTGTAGCTCTTGTTTTCTGGATCCATACCTTTAAAGTTTGTAATGGTTAATAAGTTTTGACCTTGCAGATAAATTCTACAATTCGCCAAAAGTGCTTTTTGTTGCCATTTTTGAGGAAGTTGCCAAGAAAGTGAAAGATTTTTTAGCCTTATATATGAAGCATCTGAATAAGCTGCATCGCTAGTTCTTGCAATGCCCAATTGTTGAAGAAGTTGAGTTCGGCTCGAACTGTACCGCATTATAGGGGCAATATCGCCGGTTTTTTGCCAGCGATTGATTACACTTGTCGGTTGATTGCTATTTCCGCTCGAGAATGCACCCGGAGGAAACAGGCCACTATTAAAGAATGTTATTTGACCTATTTGTTTGACAAATTGGAAAAGAAAGTCTATTTCAAATCCTTTAAATGTAATTGTATTTTGGACCCCGCCATAAAATTTAGGCAAACTAGATATGATATTGTTTTTGTCTATTAAGTTATCTGGTGTTGATGTAGGAGTACCATGACTATCCATAACTTGATATAAGCCGGTAATTGGATCAACGCCGTAGAAGTGATAGACTTTAATAAGGCTTATTGGTTGGCCAATAACTAACTGATTAGAATAACTTGAGGCTTCTAGATTTGGGAAATTTACCAATTTATTTCGAGGTATGGTAAGGTTAATGCTACTTTGCCAGCTAAACGGTCCTTTTTTAATATTGTTTGTGCTGAGTAAGAATTCCCAACTGGTATTCTGGACCGTTGCGGGAAAATTCTGCGTAATGCTTGTGAATCCGGTTATCGACGGTAGTTGATATCCTATTAGTTGGTTAGATGAGCGATTGAGAGAATATGTAGCATTTAGTAAAATTCTATCACCCCAAAAGCCAAGATCTATTCCGGTCTGCCATTTGCGTGTTTCTTCCCATTGCAGGTATGGATTACTGAGATTTCCGATTGCCAATCCTGTGCTATTTTGATAGGGCAGCAAACCCGCACTATTAGCATAATACAGGCCTAAAAACCGATAATCAGATATTTGATCATTCCCGGTAGTTCCATAGCTCGCCCTTATTTTACCGAAGCTAAGAAAGGGTAGATTTTTCTGCAGCAACGGCTCTTGACTAAAAATCCAAGCCAGGCCTAGGCATCCGAAATTGTGAAATTGATTTTTAGTCCCAAATCGGCTGCTGCCGTCTCTGCGACCGGAAATATTAACGATGTATTTGTCTTTCCAGGCGTAATTCAAGCGGCCAAATATGGCGTTATATTTATAAATTGAAAAGGAGCTCGCCGCTGTTAAAGTGCTTGCAGATTTTACATCGTTTAGTACAAGATCGCTACTGTAGCCTATGCCTGTGAGACTTTCAGCGGAATTATTGTTTTGCTGAATACTCGCTCCAACCAAGCTTTCTAATTTGCCTTTTCCAATGGATATTTTATGAATAAGTTGCGGCTCAATGACCCAGGATTCAAGATCCCTGTTTCCATAGTCGGCAATTCTCGAAGAAAATGGTCTGTTTTCCGGCCGGATTGCAGCTAATGGAGCGGGTGAAAATGTGGTAGTATGCAAGTTAGAATAGCCTGTGCTGACTTGTATATTCAATCCAGGAAGAATGGAATAGCTAAGTATGGCATTGCTGACTAGGTTATTAGTTTTGTTTTTGTAGGTTTTATATAACACCGTTGAAAACGGATTAGTCCATGTGGAAGTACCGGAAGCATCAGGCTCCCAATTTAAGCTTCCGTCAGCGTTGTAAATTGTTGGAGCTACCGGCTCCAACCGTATCGCCTTCAATGTAAGATCCTCAAATGGTAGTCGGTTAACGTCCACCATGTAATTACAGGATAGTTGAAATCGCAATTTATGATTGGAGGAGGTATTGTTGATATTGAAATGTATTGAACCGCGCTGATCTGACCAACTACCCGGAAATACCGTGGTTTCCCTGTGGTACGTGCCACCTGCGGTATATTGAAGCGCGGTGGTTCCCCCGGAAATGCCAGCGTTGACATTTGTGTAATGTGAAGTCCCCCCAATTAAGTTTTTTTGCCAATCGGTGCTGCGGGTTGTATCCCAAACTTTGAGATCGTTCGCTGAAACGGAGGGATCCCTCCAGTCAATGTTATCATTGGCGTAAGCTTCATAACGCATGTCCAAGTATTGTCGTCTATCTAGCATGTTCAGCTTACGAGTTACTTTTCCCCACCCTTGTTGTAAATTGACATCCACTCTTGTATTCCCAGCTTTCCCTTTTTTGGTAGTAATAAGGATAGCTCCATTTGCGGCACGGGAACCATATATAGCGGTTGCATCAGCGTCTTTTAATATTTCAATTGACTCGATATCGGCTACATTGATGAAATTTAGCGGATTACCGTTTAATAAGATGTTCTCAAATCCCACTATCGGCAACTGAGAGATATAAGGCACGCCGTCTATTACATAAAGAGGATCATTGCCATTCAGTATGCTATTTTGCCCCTGTATCTGCACTGTTACAGCACCGCCAGCTACTCCCGTATTTTGAGTAATGAATACCCCTGGCACTCTTCCCTGTAAGGCGAGTAATGGATTGTTCACAGGCTGTTTTGCGATATCTTCGCCTTTTACAGTATTAACATTGCCTACCAACATCCGCTTGGTAGTTGTTCCATATGCTATTACCACAGTTTCATCTAATCCACTAATTTGCACACTCAGCTCCACGAGCAGGCTCCTTCCCTTCACCACAACTTCTCTTTTTTCATACCCAATTGAACTAATGAGCAAGACCTCTCCATTTTTAACCTTGGCAAATGTAAACCTTCCGTCCGCATCTGTTGTCGCTCCTTGACTCGTCTCTTTAACTTGTACAGTCACTCCTGGTAGTGGAGTTCCCGCTGCATCCGTTACTTTGCCTGTAAGCAAAGCCGGTATCACTGTGCTATCCTCCGTCGCTTCATTTTTTTTTGGTACTTCTTCTGCCGTCTTATGTATTACTACCACATCATCATTATACGTCCACGACAGATTTTTGCCTTTAAGCAGGAACGAAAGTACTTCATCTAACGGTGTATCCTTAAAACTCACCGTTACCTTTTCTTCCTGGTTTAACATAGCGATACTCGTATTATACATCACCGCAAAGCCAGTTTGTTTCTTAATAGCTTTAAAAACCGCTTTGAGGGGGATTCCCGTGCCATTAATCGTTACCCGATTTTCGTTTGCTTGCGCACTAGAGTAAAAGCAGGTAAGGGATAGCAAAAGGGCCGTCAGCAACCGTAAGTACAATCGGTTGCGAAGTGGAAAATTTCGCATAAGCAGAGAATTTGGTTGGTCAGTAAATCGGATTATCCTTACACAGGCATTTTGGGGGAAAGACTTTTTCGTTAGAGAAATAACGATAATGTAATGTTGCTGTTTCTGATAGAACGGAGCATTGTTGGGGTAGTACTACTGCACTTTTAACATTAACTTGGCATTTGCATTTCCGTTAACATCCAGTTCACGTTTCAATCCTTCAAATCCTCCTACCTTTAACTTGCCTCAAAGAACCTGTTAAAGTAACGGATTTGCTACGCACCAAGCTCTTATAAAACATGTCAGTACAAGAACAGGATATACTTTTACTTGAACAGTTGAAAGCAGGCGATCAGCGAGCCTTTGCTGTCTTTTATGACAGGTACCGTAAATATCTGATGTTGGCTGCTGTATCTTTGCTGGAAGACGAAATGGAAGCGCAGGACGTAGTACAGGATTTCTTCATAGACTTCTGGCAAAAACAACTGTTCAATAAGATAGATCCCCTATATAATCGAGGAGACGGTGGGCCAATAAAGGGCTACATCCACCGTATTATCTATAACCGCTGCCTGGATAGGATCGCCCGGCGAAAAACCAGGCAGCACAGGTTAGACACGATGCCCGGTCCGGAAATGAGTTGCCCTCCCGAGAGCCGTATCGAAGCCAACGAATGGCAGCAGCAGATTGGCCAGGCCCTACAGTCAGCCATCAGTAAAGTGCCTCCTTTATCAGCCAAAGTATTCCAGTTATCCTACATCGAACATAAAAGCCGCCACGAAATAGCCACTATCATGGGTGTAAGCCCTCATACCGTTAAAAATCAACTGCTTAGAGCGGTCAAGATCATGCGCTCCCAATTAAAAAGAGGATAAATTTTGCTTCACGATAGTACATTCACCCACGGAAACCAGTATTCCACATGATGAAGCGTGACCCGCGCCATATACATGCATTAATGACCTCCTGGCTCAGTGGAGATATCACTCAGGAGGAAGCTTTGCTACTAAAACAGCTGATCACAGAAGATCCTGCCGTTAAAGCTGCCTGGATGGAATTTCGGGAGAAATTCTCCGAAGAAGACAGAAGAACTAAATTCGAACGCTTCGAGGAACTATCTTGGATACCGGTTGAGGAGATCACCGGCGCCACCACACACCCTAAGCATATATTTAAGCTGATCATGCGCGTTGCCGGACTGGCAGCCGCAATTATCACCGGTATCGTCGTAGGTTGGTACCTGTTCACCAAAAGCAGGCAACCAGAGGTTACACAACCGGTTGCAAAGATCACCAATGGCCAGGTGGAGAACAAGAAAGACATCGCCTTACAACTGGCCAATGGCCAGGTCATCAACCTGTCAGGCACTACAGATAGTATCCTCTTAAGAGACGCCCGGCTCAATAATGCCGGTAAAACCTTATCCTATACCTTAGTAAATGCTGGTAAGGATGCAGAAGGATCGGCATCCCTCAACCGTTTAACAGTTCCCATCGGAAAAGACTATAAAATCACCTTGTCAGATGGAACAGAAGTCTGGCTAAATTCCGCCACTACCTTACAGTTTCCATTCCGCTTTACAGGGAAAACCCGCGAGATCAACATTAGCGGGGAAGCCTACCTGAAAGTAGCCCAGAATACTAAGCAGCCTTTCCTGGTACATACTCAAAATGGAACGATACAGGTACTGGGTACTTCCTTTAACATCAATGACTATGACCCGGGGGTGTTAAAAGTAGCCCTGGTAGAAGGGGCTATTCGCGTAAAGGCTGGAGAGAAGGAGCTTGTTGTTAAACCAGGTAAGGAAGCCGTATATACGGTCAATAAAGGCATCCAGGTGCAGGCTTTTGATGAAGAGGATGTACTGGCCTGGCGCTCGGGCAAGTACTATTTTTATGACGCTACCCTGCAAGAGATCATCTCCGTACTGCCACGCTGGTACGGTATCCAGGTGATCATTGACAATCCCAGCTTGAGCAAGGAACGCTTTACAGGGATGATGGACCGTAACAAACCGGTGCAGAAATTCCTGGACGCCCTTTCTCAAACCATGAAGATCACATATACACTAGATAAAGATATACTGCACATGCAGTAGTGTGTCATCATTTTCATTTTTCACCAATAGATATGTATGGTGTGGGCCGTTTTCTAACGGCTCTCTTCTTTTTAAGCAGACACTTGTTAAAACAACTATGCTCAGCATGATTTTCTTAAAAAAAATTTGATCCGAAGTAGTACCAAACAACAGCTTTGTACGTATATATAGAGTAGTATACCAGGCACGACTGACTATGTGTGAACTAAACACACCCCAATCTATGAATAGAAGGGATAGAACAGTGAACAAAGATCCGTCTGTTATGCCAACCAACTTTATTGAGTAACCCGCAAAAAAACACCAACAACAATTTATGGACTTCAATCAGGACGAATTCCTCATTTTACTGCTACGCCAGCTTGAGAATTGTACCAATTGGGACGAAGACCGGTACATTGACCACATCCTGCGGAAGTATGAAGTCGCCCGGCAGCTGAAACAGGATGTGAGCGAAACTTATCCAACGGAGGCGAATAAACATCCCTACTTCGTAAAGGGAATGCGCCCGCTGACGATAGTAAAAGGCCTGGAACCCGTAAGGGAAACACTGGCGTCGCTGCCGCTGCCATCGCACCGGAAACGAATATCTTTGAATATCGCCGCTGCCGTGCTGGTAGCAGTGGCCACTACAGTGAGTCTCTTTCTTGCTCCCTCAACAAGACCACACAAAGCCTCCGCACAAAGCTCAAAAGGAGTGACACTGCAGCTGGCAAAAGGTGAGCGTATAGTACTGGGTGATGCGATGGCCACCATCCCCACCCGGTACGCCCTGCTCAGTACCAATGCAGCCATGCTGCAGTTCTCGGCGAAGCCGGGCAAAGAAGGAACGCTGGAAAATAGCCTCCGGGTGCCGGAGGCCGCGATGTACAGCATCACCCTGGCAGATGGTACCGTGGTGCACCTGAACGCGGCTACGGAATTGCGCTTTCCCTTTGCCTTTAAGGACAATAGCCGGGAAGTATTTGTGGATGGGGAAGCCTACTTTTCGGTGGCAAAGGATGCAAAGCGCCCTTTTATCGTACACACGAAAAAGGGAGATGTGAATGTGCTGGGCACAGATTTTAATATCAATACCTACGAAAATAAATTGATAGTATGTTTGATCTCCGGATCGGTGATGGTGAAACGGGGAAAAGGAGACGGAATACAGCTGAAGCCCTGTCAGGCAGTAGAGCTGGACCCGGAAAGCCTGGAAAGCTCCCTGGTAGTATTCAGCAGCGAAGAGGTGATGAGCTGGCTGCATGGACAGTTCCGTTTCCGGCAACAGCCCCTGGCCGCCGTGTGCAAAGCGGCAGAACGTTTATATGGGGTGAAGATCCGGCTGGACAGCGAAGCGCTGGGAAAGGTGAAGTATAACGGGATGATCGATAAGAAAGAGCCCCTGCAGCGATTCCTGGAGAAGCTGAAAGAAAATGGGAAAGTAGATAAATGGTATTATGATGAGCATGGAACGGTGCACCTGGACTGATACATAAACAATGGATAAAATAATTTCATCATCGCTATGCTGTCCTTTAGAAAACACTTGCGGCAACAGCAACGGGTATCTGATAAGATACTCGCTGACGTTTTCTTTGATGTAGACGAATTTATTGAGCTGATCGTGCGCAAACAGGCGCGGCGCACTACCTGGAAAGAGAACAGGTACATCCGTATGCAGGTGAAGCAGAACCCCAAAGCTGCACAAGCCTGGCAGGATGCAAAGGAGACATCCCCACATGAGCGTTTCAGCCTGTACGGATATCATCCGCCATTGAGGAAGGTGCTGGCAGTATGCCTGCTGGTGGCATTAATAGCAGTGGGCGTCTACGCGCTGATGCGGCGTTACGATATTAATGTCCAGGTACACATCGAGCCAAAGGAAACTTATAACCCGCGTTTTACGAAAAAACCGTTGGGGGACATCGCCGCTATGATCGAAGATACCTATGCTAAGAAAGTAGTCTTCGACAGGGCGGAGATCCGGCAGAAGCTGCTGTCTGGCAAGATGGATACCAGCAAAGGGCTGGAAGATTTCCTGGAAGATCTGCGCAATAACGGCGTGGATAATTACATGGATGATAAAGGGCTTATTCATATCAGATAAGGATAGGAAAGAAAAGATGACACAGGGTGAAACACAGCTATTTTGCCGAACCAGGATCCAGGCATACCTTTGCTACGTATATTTAGTTAGGACTACCAACAGTCTCATAGCAACACCGAACCCCTATTCGTATGCCTTGTAAATCACTGTTCATTCTCCTGTTGATCACCGTCGCGGCCAACTGCGGCTATGCGCAGGGGTATCCTGGCGCAAGGAGATTGACCTACCGGCAAAACGACATGCCGGTAGAGCAGCTCTTCCGGGTGGTCTATGAGCAGACAGGAATGACAGCCTTTTACAATGATGAGCAATTGAATAGTTATGAAAGAGTCTCCGTCAATTGCAAAAATGAGCCCCTCGATAATGTACTGGCCCGCCTTTTAAGAAAACGCGGCATGGCCTGGTGTTACCGCAAAGATGTTTTCGTGATCGCCTACAAACGCGATGGAGATGTAGACCTGGGCTATCTGGCGGGGGAGGATAAACGTATGATCAGCGGTATGGTGGTGAATGAAAAAGGCGCTCCATTGGATGCTGTGGCCGTGATGACAGGGGATAAGCTGAACGGTATGAGCACGACGAAAGATGGCAAATTTCTGCTGCGGGAGGTGGAGCCGGATGCCAGGTTGCTGGTGCAGCGCACAGGATATAAACCAATGATCTTATCCTCTTATGCGGATTCTATCTACATACAGATGATCCCGATGATAGCGCCGCTGCAGGAAGTAAATATAACGGGCATCGTGCAGGGAACGCTGACGGGATCGGTCAGTCAGGTGAAGAGTAAGGAGATCGCAGAATCGCCGGTGAACAATGTGCTGGGCGCATTGCAGGGAAGAGTCCCAGGCTTGTATATTAACCAGACCACCGGTTTGCCCGGTGGCGGTTATAGGATCCGCTTAAGAGGAAAGAATAGTATAGAGAGCAATAGTGATCCGCTGATCCTGGTGGATGGAGTACCCTTTCCGAGTGTGTCGTTTAATGAGAATTTCTTTAACGTAGGAACTACTACCGGGGCAAATGTGGCGCCCAGCCCGTTGAATTTGTTATCGGTGAATGATATTGAAAGTATCCAGATCTTAAAAGATGCGGATGCAACGGCCATGTATGGCACGAGGGGTGCGAATGGCGTGATCCTGATCAATAGCAAGCAGCCGGATGTGAGCGCTAAAGGAGTGTCTACGACGGTCAATTTTTACCAGGGCATTGGAAAGGCCACCAACCTGGTGCATTACCTGGATACAAAGCAGTACCTGGAAATGAGATGGGAGGCTTTAAAGAATGATGGGATAGATCCGGATCCAGCGGTAGATCATGATCTGCTGAAATGGGATCCGAATCGTTATACGGATTGGCAGAAAGAAATGATCGGGGGTACGGCGAATATTACGGATGGGAGTGTGGAGTTAAAGGGCGGGAGTAAGCATTTTGGATATAGGGCCAGTGGTTTGTACAGGCAGGAGAGTACGGTGTACCCCTCGGAGAATTTTAAGTATAAGAAGGGAGGAGGGATGTTGCAGTTGAGGTTTAGTTCGAAGGATGAGAAGCTGAAGATGGAATTGGCCGGGAACTATGTTACTGACCAGAACCGGCTGCCAACAGTCGACCTGACTGCTTTATCTACAACACCTCCTAATGCACCCAGGGTCTATACGGATGAGGGGAAGCTGAATTTTGCAGATAGTACATTTGATAATCCCTATGCTTTTTTGTTACGGACCTCAAAAGCTAAATCTGGTAATTTCAGAACCTTCTTAAATACTTCCTGGGAGCCGTTAAAGGACCTGATCTTTAGTGCAGATCTGGGAGGTAGCAGTATTAAGATAGATGAGACACAAATCATCCCGGCCAGGTCATGGTTGCCTTCTAACGGATACTCCAACTACGGGGTTTCCTATTTTTATGCGAATCGCTTTGTGAATGGCCTGATGGATCTGCGGGCCAGCTGGAAGAAAACAATAGGGCAGGAGCAGTTCTGGCTGATCGCAGGTGCCAGGGCGCAATTTGAAGGGCAGCTGAAGACGGGCTACCGGGCAACGGAGTATACAGGGGATGATAAATCAATGGAAGATATCAATAGCGGGGGAACTGTGGAGAGATTGGATAGTACCGGAACTGATTATCAGAATCAGTCTTTTTATGGCCGCCTGGAGTATAAGCATGCCGATAAATATTTCCTGTCACTAACCTTCAATCGTGATGGTTCCAGCAGGCTTACCCGCTCTTATAGCAATTTTGGGGCTATTGGGGCGGGCTGGGTCTTTACCAGGGAATCGTGGTTTAAGGAGAATAACATATTGAGCTTTGGAAAGCTACGGGGCAGTTATGGGATTACAGGAAATGATCAATATATAAGAAATCTAAGCAGGTCAACATATGTGTGGGGGATGCCTTATGCTGAGAAAAATATGCAATCGGCCACAGCTGGTTATGTCCGGTCTGATGGCTGGGAAAAGATTCGTAAGATAGAGCTGGCTGTTGACCTGGGCTTATTGCAGGATCAGATATTGTTTACATTCTGCTACTATAATAACAGGAGCACGGATCAGCTGCTGACAGGTCGTTTTCAAACCATTGGACGGGTTGCTTCAAAAGATGTATATATGCCGGTGAACGTTCCTGCGGTCGTGAAGAACACAGGTTTTGAGATTGACCTGCAAGGGGTGGTTTTCCGGAATAGCTCGGTAACATGGAGCACAAATGTTAATCTTAGTATTCCTAAAAACGAACTGGTATCCTTCCCATTCTTAGAGCAGTCATTTTATAAATATTTTTATGGAAAGGGCGTATCGCTTGACGCATTAATGGGCTATCGTTTAAAGGACGTAAGCCCACGGACAGGTGTTTATCAATTCGAGGACAAGGGAGGTAATGGCATCCTGCAGGAAGATCGTAATTTTGCCAAGGAATTGGGGCCTTTCCTTTATGGGGGATGGTACAACCATGTTCGTTATAACAATTTTGAAGTAAGTTGTCTGTTCAGGTATACCAGGCAGAATAATTATAGCTATCAATATGCACCTGTAATTTATGCTCCGGGCGGTATGAGTAACCAGCCAGTAGCCGTGCTGGACAGGTGGCAACAATCAGGAGACCTTACTACAGTGCAAAAATATACTGCTACCTTTGGCAGTGACGCAGCCAATGCGTACGGACAGGCACTGGAAAGCGATCAACGCTTGACGAGCGCCAATTATCTGCGGTTACAATCTGTCGTCCTTGCTTTTCATCTGCAGCAGAAAAAACTGGTGAGAACTAAAATTAAAAGTTGTAAATTGTATGTACAGGGGCTTAACCTGTTTACAATAACCGGGTATAAGGGACGTGATCCCGAAGTGAGTGCCGGGCCCGATAATTACCCCTCATTGAGGGTCATTACAGCTGGAATGCAGATTTCATTTTAAAGATCTACGCTTGTTAACCATATTTGCTACTCCATTTTTTGCTACTCCTATTTTCTACCTTGTTTTACTAACTCCGTATTTGCTGCTCCCGTTAAAAAAGAGATGCATTTTGGTCAATTGTTTTATTCTCATTAACCTTTAAATTTTATACCATGAAACGTACCAACTTTAAGCCCGTGGGGGGTGTCTGTCTATTTGCTTTATTACTTTCACTTACCAGCGCTATCGGCAGCAAACGATTTGCGACTGCTCGTTATAAAGAAACGGGGCTGCAAACTTGTTTTCAACCGGCGACGATGCCCGAGGACTGTACCACAACCAATACCGGGACGCTTTGTACTTCAACTTCCGGTTCAATTACAAGAACCTGGTACCAGGGGAACTCCTGTATAAATCCTTTCTACAAGCTGCCATGAAAAAATGAAAGTAGTGGCAGCCTTTGCCCTGCCGCTACTTTTATCCTCTACCCACCACTGAAACCTTGCGTTAACTATATTTTTGTATCTTACCGGCCAACAAACCTACCTCAAAATGGCCCGAATCCCACCCGTAATCCCAAGCGAAGCAATTTCCTGGGTGCGTGTCGCATTGGAACGACACTGTGCCCGTTTCCAAACCCACGTTACAAATATGAAATGTACACTGGCGCATTCGCTCACCGCCTTCGACGTGTACATGCAATGGTACATCGTATTTGATGATATGCGGCTCATGTTAGGCCTGCGGCAGGCTTACCTGTACAGCTATGCCATCGCCAAAGGCTGCAACTGTTTTCTCTGGGGCACCTATTTCTACAAGTTTATTGAGGATGGCGGCGAAGATCCAAAAAATCTCCAGCTGAAGGAAAAAGAACGCCTGCTGATGGAATTTGGCAGTGCGATCGCGGTTAACCACGGTAAAACAGACCAGGCACTGTTTGACAAACTGAGCAAGTTCCACAACCCGCGGAGGATGGTAGACATCGTTTCATATGCCGGACAAATGGTGGCGGCCTGCGTATTCAGCAACGCAATGGAAGTGGAGCTGGATGATTACCTGAAGGGCTATGTCGCCGATGCAGAAAAGGATCTACTTTAGAAAATCACCGTCAATAATGAGCAGTTTCACGCCGGCTATTGTTTTTGAGCGGTGAGAGCTCAGATCATCTGATACAATATAGGTCATGCCTTCTTTTAGCGTATAAGCCTGGCCGTTCTCATGCTCCGTGACGAACTCGCCTTCCAGGCAATGCACGATATGTCCTTTGGTGCACCAATGGTCTGCCAGGTAGCCGGGTGAATAGGTGACGATCCGCAGCTTTAAGCCGGGGAACTGTAATGCCTGAGCGCTGGAGGCGCCTTGCAGGCCTTTATTTTCCGTAGGTGAAATAGTACGCCAGTCGATTACTTTGAAGGGAATGTTACTCATGTGAAAGGGATTTATATCGGTTATTTTGAGGCTTTCTTTGGCGCCAGGTTCAGGATCTGAATATTCCGGAAATCAATTTCCTGGCCTTCGCTCTGCAGGGCGATGTAACCGGAAGACAATAGTTTGCCATCCTGTTTCTGCTTGGGATCATAGCGGTTCACAACGGGGCCGCCGATCTGCGGTTTGGAGTACTGCAGCACGGTATCGCCGTTGATGATATGCGTGATCAGGGAATCGCCCAGCACGATCAGTTCTGCTTTGATCCATTCGTTCTTGTCGTAGGTCTTTGAGCTGGAATTGATGCAGTGGCGTGTATCCAGCTTGCCTTTGTAAACAATATGCGTACCAGGGGAGCACATATTGCCGGTAGGGCGGGGCTGTCCGTCATCCAGGCCGGCGAGGAACTGCATTTCGATGGAAATGGGCCAGTCCTGCTCTTTAGGCATGGTGCGCGGATCCTGCGAATGATACATCAGGCCGCTGTTCAGCAGGGTGTAAATGGGCGCGGTTTTCATCCACTGGCCGGTAAAGCGGTATTCCAGTTTCAGATGATAGTATGAGAAAGGTGTTTTGAAATAGAGGTGGCCGAATTGCTCGTTAAAGTTATCGCCGTACTGGTCGTAACGCACCTGGATCATGCTGTCCTGTACGCGGAAAGTGTTGCCGAAATTATCACCGGTTTCATGGTGATGGATCTTCACGATCCAGTCCTTAATGTCTTTGCCGTTAAACAGCGAAACCCATTGTTCCTGGGCGGAGGCGCTATGCCCTGCGATGGTCACCAGCAGCAACAGCGCCAGTGCACGTGGAAAGTTCATGCCTGTCATAATGGTTTGAGTAGCTGCTTAAAGATAGACTTATTTCTTTTTCTTTTTCCGTTTGTTCTCCTTCAATGCTTTTTCATGTTCGTCGATGAGCAGCTGCCAGTTCTCGTTGGGGATATCTTCGGAGAAGGCAATAGTTTCGCGGTAGTCGTTCTTATCGATCTTCATTACCTGGATCTCTTTGCCGATATAGGCCTGGATCTCTTCCAGGACCGGCTTTTCTTCTGTGCTGCAGAAGGTAACGGCCTGGCCTTTCTGTACGCCGCGGCCGGTACGGCCTACACGGTGCACGTATTTTTCGGGCTCTTCGGGCAGGTCGTAGTTCACTACGTAGTCTACATTGGGGATGTCGATGCCGCGGGCGTTCACGTCGGTGGTGATCAGTATTTTGACATCGCCTTTTTTGAATTCGTTCATTACGGAGAGGCGGTCGTCCTGCTCACGGCCACCATGCATGATGAGGCTTTTGACGCCTACACGTTCCATGGCGGCGGCTACGCGTTCGGCGCGTACTTTGGTGCGGACGAACACCAGGATCTTGTTTTCCGGGAATTCCTTCACCAGGCGTTCGAGGAAGAAGCGTTTATCATCCATTTCCACGAAGGCCACGGCGTGGTTCACGTTCTTGGAAATGGGATCTTCCGGGGAGATCTGGATGCGGATCGGGTTGCGGACGATGGAATAGGCCAGGTCCTTGATCTCTTCATCGATGGTAGCGGAAAAGAAGAGGGTTTGGTGCTTGGAGGGCAGGTGCTTCATCACGTCGCGGATGTCGCGGATAAAGCCGAGGTCCAGCATATGATCGGCCTCATCCAGGATGAGGGTTTGCACGTAGGAAAGGTCCAGGTGGCCCTGGCTGATGAGGGAGAACATACGTCCAGGGGTAGCGATCAGCACGTCTACGCCTTTGTCCAGCTTTTTGACCTGGGCGTCCTGTTCCACGCCGCCGGTGAGGGCCATAATATCTACCCGGGTATATTTACCGATCTGTTTGAAGACATCAGAGATCTGGATGGCCAGCTCGCGGGTGGGCACCATCACCAGGCATTTTACCTCACCTTTGGTGCGGGAGCGGCTTTGTTGGTGCAGCAGCTGGAGGATGGGGATGGCGAAGGCGGCGGTTTTGCCGGTGCCGGTTTGGGCGATGGCCAGCACATCGTCACCTTTCAGGATGGATGGGATGGCCTTGTATTGGATATCGGTAGGACGTTTAAAGCCATTATCTGCCAGGCTGCGTTTGATCTCTTCTGCGATGCGGTATTGTTCGAATTTCATGAGGGTACAAAGGTAGGGGATTTTTTGGGGAGGATGGGAGGGTGGGTTTGTGGGTAAGTTTAATGATTAAATAAATAATATATGATTAGGTTTTTTTATTGGAAACGGGTGTATATTTGGCCCCGATATTTGTTTACCCAAAATGTTTAACCCGAATCTATGAAAAGATCATGTTTTTCCCTATGCCGGCTATTGTATGTTATCTGTAGCCTTCTTTTATTATCAGCCTGTTCACATGATGGTGAGAACCCCGCCCCGAACGAGGATATGGAGATCACTTCCATTTATCCTGAAACGGCAGCTGGTGGTGATACCGTTAAAATTTATGGCAGGCATTTGACAACGGGTTTAAAGACCCACATCAGCGCCTCCCTGAATGGTGAAAATGTGGCAATTCTTTCTGTAAGTCCGGACAGCCTGCAGGCCGTGGTGCCTGAGATGGCGGGCTCCGGACAGCTGGTGGTGACCGTTAACGGCCAATCATTCCAAAAGCCTTTCACTTACCACTATGTAGCTACCGTTACTACCATCGCAGGTTCCGGTGAAGACGGCAGAGACGACGGCGTAGGTACGGCCGCCACTTTTAATTGTCCCTGGGGGATTACGGTGGACAGCAGCAACGGCACTTTATATGTGGCCGATGTTTATAACCGCCTGATCCGCAAGGTAACAAGGCCGGGTAATGTTGTTACCACGATCCCTATCAGTTATGAGGTTGATTTTTCTTCGCCTTATAACATTACAGTGGACCAGCATTCGCGTCAGCTGTACCTGACGGATTTTGGTAATCATGTGCTGCGGGTGGAACCGGATGGTACCAATGTACTGATCTACCAGGGACCTGTACATGCACTTGCAGGTATTGCCTTAGGTCCGGATCAACACCTGTATGTGGGCAATAATATTGACGGAACGATCACCCGCCTGGATACCTCCGGCAGTAACGCCACGGAGTTTGCCACCGGCCTTTGGACGCCCCGTAACCTTGTTTTTGACAAGGGAGGTAACTTGTGGGCAGGCGCCTATGATATTGCTAAGATCAGTCCTGCAGGTCAGGTGAGCTTCGTACCCCGCGATCATCAATTTGCCGGATGGGAGATAGCACTTGATCGCAGGGGAAATATCTATGAGGCGAATCATTTTGACAATAAGTTGCGGATGATTGAAAAATCTACCGGCAACCTGATCGAGATAGCAGGTAGCGGCAATGCGGAAGATGTGGATGGCGTAGGACTGAACGCGTCGTTTAATGGTCCGCAGGGACTGACGATAGATAAAGCGGGGAATTTGTATATGACGACGTATAATTATGAAACGTCAAGTGGGAATAAGATCAGGAAGATTACCGTGAGATAGTGAAAGCTAAAAAATATATGAACGGCCGGCTGCAATTGATAGCCGGCCTTTATTTTTGTATAAGGCATGCAACTTTTGCGTGCTCAGGCCATCTTTATATAATTGTCAGCTAATACCCAATCAACCACGTACCATGAGACTATTTTGTGCCTTTCTGCTGCTCATAGGCGGTTTGTCCTGTACAGCACAGCAACATCCCTGTTCATTACAGGTCACTTTAGATTCCCTGTTTAAAAAGTATGCCCGGCCTGGTAGTCCGGGTGTAGCGGTCCTGGTGGTGAAAGATGGGAAAGCAGTGTTTAAAAAGGGGTATGGAATGGCTAACCTGGAGTTCGATGTGCCTATTACGCCTGCAACGGTTTTTGACATCGCCTCCGTATCAAAGCAGTTCGCAGGTTTCGCTATTTCAACGTTGATACAGGAAGGGAAGATCTCCCTGGATGATGATATCCATAAATACCTGCCGGAGGTGCCGGATTTCGGTAAGACCATTACGATCCGTCACCTGGTGCATCATATCAGCGGACTGAGAGATTGGCCAGCTACTTTGCATGCGGCAGGCTGGCGCTGGGATGAAAGTTTCCATTATGAAGATATTATGCGGATGGTGAAAAAGCAGCAGGAACTGGATTTTGATCCGGGATCGCAGTATTCTTATTCTAATACGGGATATAATTTGCTGGCGGCGATAGTAGCCAAAGTGAGCGGTCAGACATATGCGGCATGGTTGGATGAGCATGTTTTTAAGCCATTGGATATGCGGTCGTCCCGGTCGATAGAGGATTATTCAAAGGTGATCAAGCAGGCGGCCAGTTCGTATGATGGCGACGGGAACACCTGGTACCGGAGTAATGATGCGCTGACGGCTTACGGCTCCAGCTCTATATTTACTACGGCGGAAGACCTGGCTAAATGGGTGATCCATTTTCAGGAGGCGCTGGAGCGTAAAGATCCGGTGTATGTAAGGATGATCGAAACGGGAGAGCTGAATGATAAAAAGAAGATTGATTATGCGTATGGCCTGGAGGTGACCAATCGTGATGGTCTTGTAAATATCTCTCACGATGGTGGTTGGGCAGGTTTTCGTACCATTATTACCAATTACCCGGATCAACATCTGGGTATCATCCTGCTGAGCAACTACGGTAATTTTGATGTGTATTCCAATGCGAACGCTATTGCAAAAGTGTTCCTGAAAGATAAGATCAAAGGAGGTCCCTGGCGCGAAGACCTGAGCAAAATGCCGACGCTTAAGGCGGATACGGTATTATTGAGAAAATATACCGGCAGCTATCAGCTGGGTACTAACTGGTATGTTACGTTTACATTAGAAGATGGACATATGATGGTACAGGCAAATGGGGAGGACAAGTTTCCGACTGATGTAAAATCTGATACGGTGCTCTGGGTGCCGGCCTATGGTTCGTCGGTTACTTTCAGGGAGATTGGGGCGCAGGCAGGTTCGCTGAAATACAGGAATATTATCGCTCCAAGGGTGATCCCGGTTAGCGTGAGCTCATCTGCAATAGATAGTTGTACAGGGATCTATTATAGTGAGGAGCTGGAAACGGCGTACAGGCTTTCGGTGGAGAAGGGGAAACTGACAGCCCATCATATGCGTTTGGGGGATTTTACTTTTGAGCCGGATTTTTCCAAAGGGGGGAAGTTTAGCAGTAACAATGGTACGATAGAGTTTTTTAAGGATGAGCAGGGGAGGATGGCGGGTTTTAGGTTGACGAATGGGAGGATTAAGAATATATTGTTTAAGAAGAAGGAGTAAGGGGGATTTTCCAGTCCGCGTTTGTTAATACGAGGTAGAAAATATAATTTACCAGCTCAAGTATTGAGTAAGCGGTCGCTACAGGGAGCCGTAATAAATCCTGATCATTATCAACCATTAAGTATCAGAACCAGGATACCCCGTAAAATCATACACCAATAATGTTTAAGCAGCTGGTAGAAGTATTCAAGGCCTATGCTGAAAGTATTGGCTTGCCCGACTTTATCAAAAATGATATTATTCTCCGCTTATTATCAACAGGTTTGTTGTGTACGTTTGTTTTCAAAATATATAAATGGATAGCCTGGTTGATCTTTTTCAGTAATCAAAAGAAGCTGAAAAGGGACCTGGCGCCTTACAATTATGCACTCAGTGACGTTCGCAGGGCAACGAAATATTATATATCAACCAGGTATCAGAATGTTTCACCTGCTGAAGATGAGGAGCCCGGACGAAATTATATTGCTTCCGCAAAAAATAAATTGATCCCGCTGTTCCTGGAAGAAGTATTTCCCTTGAGCAAGGGAGACAATAAGTATTATCTCATCCTTGCGGATACCGGGATGGGCAAAACGACTTTCCTGATCAACCTTTACCTGGCGTATAAAGCGATCTTCAACTGGCCCTTTTCCATGCCTAAGTTCGATATCAAACTGTACCCTATCTGGCATCCCAATACTTATGCGGATATCGCGGCTATTCCTGATAAAGCCAATACTATATTATTACTGGACGCCTTTGACGAGGATGTGCAGGCAGTGGAGGACTATAAGAAGCGCTTGTCGGAGCTGTTGTCTGTTGTTAGCAGGTTCCGGATAGTGGTACTTACCTGCAGAACGCAGTTCTTTCCTTCGCAGAAAGAGGAGCCGCATGAGACCGGTTACTTTACCGGGGGAGAAAAAGGTGAATACCTTTTCCAGAAATTATATCTCTCCACCTTCTCGATGAAGGATATTAACAATTACCTGAAAAAAAGATATTCCCGCATTCTTGAATTTGAGACCTTCCGTAAGGCCCAAAGGATCATCCGCGCCTGCCCGAACCTGATGGTGCGGCCAATGCTGCTTTACTATATTGATGACCTGGTGGAGATAGAAAAGGAGCTGCCATACGCTTACCAGATCTATGAAGAATTAATTAACCAATGGATCAGAAGAGAGTGTACGAAGTACAGTACCTGGAAAAAGTACAAAGAACAGATGCTCTTCGGTGAGCAGCTCAAGCACTTTTCCCAGAAGCTGGCAATAAATTTTTACGAAAACCGCGCAGCTAGAAATGGCTATTTTTTGCCTGCCAATACAGATTTTGAGGCGGGGGTGCTGAGAATGTCCGAACTGGAGAATGAAAAGTTGTTCGACGCGCGTGATGCAAAATCAAAGTCCCTGCTCAACAGGAATGCAGCAGGGGACTACAAATTCTCACATAAATCCATCCTTGAATACTTTCTGGCGCAGGAAATGTTTCAGAATCCACGTTTTTTTAAACGTTTTGAATTTCATGGAATGGATGCAGCAAAGAGATTCCTGACAGAGATGGTCATTCATAAAATGGAAGCTTTGAGAGGGCACTACATCATTGGCGAGAAGAAAAGAGAGTTCAGCCACTTAAACATAGAGGTGGTGGGAGAATTGGAGAAGCTACACTGCGAGGCCATTAGTATTTCCCCTCTTTACTTTTCGGTTTTTGACAAATTGGATCATCTCACGTATAGGAACTATCATCTCAATAGTTTTATTGAGTTAAAGTATACCGTTTTTAGGATAAGCCTGGGCGCCAGGGTTGTTTCGAGATCTATTGGAGAACTTAATATTGACGACAGATCTGATCCCGAACTGTTAGCTGCCACAAATATCGGGAACGATTTAATTTCAAGACTGAATAACTTCAGGCTCGCGCTGCTTCCTTTAGCATGTCTTTTGAAATATTTCAGAGAAAAAGATGTTGTATCGCTGCAGAGGAGATTGGGATTTGGCAAGTCTTTTGGCCACTTGCTGGATCCCGTCACAGAAATGAGCACCGCAATTAATGAATGTGTAGAGCTATTGCAGGTAAACAACCGTGCGAGGGATAGAAAAGTGTTACCAGGCTTTATGAGCACTATCCGCAATTTTAATGATTGGCTGGATCGGATCCTGACGACAGAGAATATGCAGACCGTCTTGGATTTAAACAAAATGAAGGGATTCCATAAACGCGAGAAGAACGTAGACTATCTTGCTGTATTGGAAAGGCTGCTGGCGGATATTGATAGACTGGAAACTTTCTTTTCTCAACTCGAGCAGTTTGCGCTGAAGATGCCGCAATGTACGATCGAGTTTGATTGGTTTACACCCCCCGTTGAGATGACGGGAGCCACTAAGAGTGTAGCTGTCTAGCCGGATGTGAGTTTTAATTTAAGAATGCCGGCGGCTTTGGTATAGCCACCTTCGGCGCCGTCTACAAAATGAATGTGATCGTCTTTCATATCCCGCACGTAGCAGGACATAACAGATTCTCGGCTCACATAAAAACCAAAGCGGATGCGGCCTGCCTGCTCCAATGTGTTTAAGGCGGCTTCTAACTGCAGGCGTTGTTGTTCGGTGCCGGAGATCACAGTATTTATTTTCCCATCTATTACTAGGGTGTCTGACATTTCTACCAGACGGCTGAGGTAGGTTTTCCCGGGTTTTGTCTGAAAATAGAGGTAGCCCAGGGAGGTGCTGAACCAGGTTTGTAAGAGGCTCAGAAACTTCATTTTGCCGAAACGGGCACGTATTTCCAGTCCGAGCCGGGTGAAGCTGGCCTTGAGCCGGAGCCGGGCTACGGAGATGGGTTGTCTTTTTTCGGGGCTGCCGTAGATCTCATCGATATAAAGTATCACATCACGGTAGGCGGCGGCCTGGTGGATGCCCTGGGCAGCGCTAACGATGAGGGTGACTACTTCCTGCTTGTTCTCCGGTGGCTTGATACGGTCCCAACGGCATTGCATACCGGAGAGGTCAAGATCTTCGGTTTGTTGCGCCTGGTCTGGATGCAGGTAATCAGGACCTTTTATGAGGCTTTCGGCATAACTAAGGCCATCGCCTAATATGATGGGGATGGAGAAGTTGCCGGAGCTATTGAATTTTGTGACTTTTAGTTCGTGTCCCGCGGCGTAGATGTCTTTTACGGGGATGCAGCCTACGCGGAGCTCAAGCTGGAAATTATCGGAGCAGTGTTTTCTGTATAGCTGGAGGGCGCACATAGCGGTGTCTTTCACGGCAGTGGGAACGATGAAGGTGGCGCCGTCGCCGCCGAAGAAGAAGGGAATGCTGGTATTGGCTTTGAAACTGATGTTTAGCACGGCAACGATGCTGCCGGTGGCAACGAGGTTGACGGTTTGGTGCTGGCCGGATTGAACGGCAGAGGTAGAGCCTTTGATATCGGTGATGATCACGTGCCAGTCTGGAGGGATGCGGTAGAAGAGGTGGTCCTCGGTGAGGAGATCGCTGAGGGGGATGCGATTGACGGGGAGGTGGGAGTAGAAGAGGGGACTGTTAATTGACATATGATGGGGCTGCAGGATGAATGTAAGCAATTTATGTCAATCAGCGTGTTGGTCTGTTTTGTCAGTAGTCGCTATTTGCGGAGCCCCGCATGCCGGACAAAATTTATGGAATGACATTACCGCTGTGCTGCCGCAGTTACTGCAGCCTATATGGGAATGTGCGGGTTCACTGAATGCCGTTTTAGCCAGGTAATATATTGGGGGTATTTCGTCAATGAATCTGGATTCCGTACCCAGTTCTGTGATCAGGTGCAATTGCTCTTCCGCCCTGGTAAGCGCGACATAGAAGAGGCGGCGCTCTTCTTCCATCAGCATATCGTAGTCGACTTCCTTTATCACCCGGAATACAGCGTCGTCCAGCCAGATATCAGGGAATCCGCCGCTGCCGTCAGTCAATCCAATGATAAAGACCACTTTTGCCTGCAGGCCTTTAGACGCATGGATCGTGCGGCCGGTGGCTTCGGTCCCGGCTTCTTTCAAGGCTTCCCGGAAAGGCTTGTACATTTTGCTCCGGCGGTAAAGGATCAGGATCTCATCGGCAGGGTAACCCAGTTCCTGTAATTGTGCTACTTTCTCTACCAGGTAAGACACGCCATCGCTCTCCATTTCCTTTGCCCGGTAGATCTGTATTTTATCGGAGGACTGTTTATGCGCTGTTATTTCCTTGTCTATTTTGAATTTGTTATGTTTGATCACTTCCGTGCTGGCCTCTACTATGGCGGATGTACTGCGGTAGTTGGTGATGAGTTTGACTACATGGCTCTTTTGAAAGTGCTGTTTAAAGTTTACGATATAGTCAACTTCGGAGCCACGAAAGGCATAGATACTTTGCCAGTCATCTCCAACACAGAACAGCTGTGTGGCTGGTTTGAGCAGCAGCTGCAGCAATTTTACCTGCAGGCCGTTCACATCCTGGAATTCGTCTACCAGGATATGCTTGTAACGTTGCTGGTATTCCTGTCGTATATCATCGTTCTTCTCCAGCAGATGAATCACCTCTATAATGAGATCATCAAAATCAAGATAGGACTTGTTGGTGCAATATTGTTGATACGCCTTCATAACAGGCACGGCAAGCTCATAAAATATACGCACTCTTTCATGTTGATGCTTACCAGCGCTTGTAAGGAGCTTATTAAGCGGTAAGGCCCTGGATTTGATCATAGACAGTGCTCTGCTCACTATTTTGAGGAAGTCAGATACTTTGTCCTGGTAGCCGCTCAAAGCTTCTTCATATCTAAGGGATGCCAGCTGCGAGAGACTGGTGGTGATCTGGCCTGCGAGCAAGGATTCCATTTGTTTGTTAAACGAGGCGGAGTCGTGCATCATGGCTTCATAGGTTTTCACCAGCTTCCTTCCTGCTATCTCAAACTGTTGTTCTTTATCTTTGGTCTTGTAGCTTTTATCACTGACATGTTCGATGAACAGGTTTGCCTGGGGTAAAAGGAAGTCCGGCCTGAAATGAAAATCTTTCATGTTTACCAGTGGTTCATACACATATTTTATGTTATGCCTGAATAGCCAGTCTGCAATATCCCTTTCTGATTTGGATTTTACTTTTTCTCCCTGGAGGGTGGTGTAAGAGATCTGGTTGGCATAAGCCTGTGAGCGGTTGGGCTGGACGGTATAGCTTTTGTCTACATAGAAATCGAGGATGTACCGCTTTAACTTCAACAGGTAGTCCACTTTTTTGCATTGCTCCATCAGCACTTTGTGAAAGATGTCAGCAGTCTTTTCCGGTGCAATGTTTTTGTTAGCGTCCAGTTTAAGTTCATCTATGTCGTCATCAGACAGCAAACGAAATTTATTATCGAAGGAGACCCCGCCGCTGTCTCTCAGGATCTGGTAACAGAGTGCATGGAAGGTCTTGACGGTAAGATGGGACAGCCAGGGCGTTTTCTTTACCCATTCCAGCCGGTGTGTTTCTTTTTGCTGCCTGGAGATCGTTTTGCTATTGATGATAGCGGCATATGCTTTCTTATCATCGCCGGCCATGATCAGGCGATCGATCATTTCGTTGGCCGCGTTCCGGGTAAAAGTAATGGCCAGGATACTGGAGGGTTTTGCTTCCTGTTCGCTAATCAGGTGTAATAGTTTTTGGATAAGGGTATTGGTTTTCCCGGAACCGGCGCCGGCCAATACAAGGAGCCGTTTATTCTGGTGAAGGATCGCTTCCCGCTGTTTTGGGTCTAAATTGTTCAGTTGCATGGGTTGAGTTTGGGTGACACCAGGCAGAGGGATTTAAACAAGCACAACCGTTAACTTTACTGGTTATCACTACTAAATTTATTTAAAATTATTTGATTTTGATGCAGTATAGTGTAAAGTATAGCGTATCAAAGAAAGGATTGGCACAAGCATTGGTGCTGTATGAATATGGCAGTTAAGAAGAAAATATCCGGTCGCCAGCTATTGACTGCTGCCCGCGAGGCAGAACAACAAGGTGAGACGGACAATGCCCTTGCGCTGTATAAACAGGTAGTAGCTAATGATCCCCTGTCTGAAGACGCCTGGCAACGCCTGATGATCCTCCATAGAAAATCAAAAGATTATGCCGGGGAGCTGAAGATCATCCACCTCGCATTGCAGGCATTTGACACCCATCACCGGGAGGAGCAGCGGCAATGGCTGCAGCAAAACAGGAAAGCTGCGCGGGCGGCTAAGTCGCTTGCAAAAAGCCTTGGATTAATGGACAAGAAGGGCATTATAATAGACGACAACCCGGTGCTGGAGAAATGGAAGCACCGGAAAGACTGGGTCATGGCGCGGCTGAAGAAAGAGAAACCTAAACGCCGTTGATGGCTTCAGGGCTGGCAACAGAAAAGGAGTTTGATATGAGGCAATTTTCGAATATAATGGGATATACGGGCCGGTATTTTACAAATACAGCGTTCCTGGGAAAGGGACCGGACCAGATGTCGGATATGGTATATACGGTGATCGTTGATCATCATCCCAGGCTGCATAGTTTCCTGTTAACCTGGAATAACCAAAAAGGCTGGCTGCAGGAGCAATTTGATGAAGCAGATGTGCCGTTTATCCATGCGCTGCAGCAGCTTATGGATGAAGATGCAGGCCGTTCAAAGTAATAAATCAGCTTACATTGTACGGCGGATTCATTTTTTTGTTATCTTCGGCTACATTATATACTACGAACCCTGATGTTAGCTCCAAATAACTTCATCTCGGTTTTCTTTCTTTTAGCCATTTTTTATTGGGATGCCTTATCGGAGGCATAGATCTGTCAGGTTATTTATTGTCATTGCTTTTCTGAGAGTCACAAGTATTAATCCCTAATCCCAACAAAAATTACACGTATTATGCTCGTTTCCGACAAAGCCCCCATCTACCAGGACCATAGTGGTAACGAAATTACGCCACGCGGTAAATTTTGGGCAGGTCTCGCCCTCGTCGTTTTTACATTAGGCAGTGCATTATTCATTGTTGGACATTGGCCCGACCGGATGCCTACGGCGACTGATGATCAGCATGCGTTTTATTCCTTTAGATGGTTCCATGTAAAATTGCTAACGGATAAGGTAGAAGGGATGCATATTAACACCCTCTTGCTGATCCTGGTGGCCTTTGGCGGGTTCCTGGGCAATATGATCTACATTGCGGCCTCCTTCACCACCTATGTAGGATCGGGCAAATTCAGGAAAAGCTGGACCCTGTGGTATTTTGTCAAACCATTTTCAGCTGCCGCACTGGCCATCACCCTCTACTTTGTTTTCCGGGGCGGCTTTTTGAACATGAGTGACGCCAGCTCCAATATTAACATCTACGGCCTGATGACACTTTCTGTGATGGCCGGGCTCTTTACAGATCGAACAACATTGAAGCTAAAAGAGCTCTTTGATGTGCTGTTGAAACCCAAGGAAGAACGTCCGGATGCACTGGAGAATAATCTTCCAAAGGTGGTGGCTGTAAAGGCTGATCCGCTGGAGGCAGGAAAAGCCGTATTGATCACACTTTCAGGAACACAGCTGGACAAAGAGAAAGCCACCATCACGATTGAAGGACTGCCCATCACAGCTACACCGGATATTAAAGCTGATAGTATCAGCTTTACGTATACACTTCCTGACGAATTAAAAGACAAGGAGTCCCTTACCCTCTCCATACAATTTGAAAAGGAAAAAGAACCCAAAACATTCCCGCTGGCTGTGAAAGCCGCCGGGACGAATGGAATTGATAACGGGGCGCAACAGCCTGCCGCCGACACCCTGACGGAGGAGGATATTGTACCGGATGCACCTGAACATGTAAATGGTGAACAACCCCTGATAAAAGAATAGTCTATGAACAATTTTATCACCACAGATTTCCTGAACCTGCGCAATCAGCCGGCAATTGCCCAGGGCAATGTAATAGCCGTTATGCCGCCGGATACGGTGGTGGAAAGCCTGAATGGCGAAGAAGCGCCCGGTTGGCTAAAGGTAAAAGTAATGTTAGGCAAAACATTGACGCAGGGCTTTGCCTCGCGTAAATTCCTGCAATCTACCTCGCTGGAGCTTACCGAAGAGCAGCCTGCAGCAGCTGCTGCGATACCGCCAGTGCATTATCCGCCCGGCGACCGCAAGATCAGCCGTAACCAGGTTAACGGCAGGGCATATCCGCTGAATGAACCGGGCTTGTTAAAGGTGGCATTGGACCAGATCCAGGGAGTAACGGAAAAGTGCGCTGCCATACACAACCTGCTGGACTACCTGGATGTAGAACATAGCGCCCGCTATGCACCGGGAGGCGGCAGTACCTTCTGCAATATATACGCCTATGACGTGGCTTACTGCCTGGGAGCCTATCTTCCCAGGGTTTGGTGGACGGCCGGCGCCATTGTTCAGTTGCAGCAGGGACAAAGCCTCGTGCCCAAGTATGATCAGAATATAACGGAATATACCGCCAACCAGATCTGTAACTGGTTCGATCAATATGGGGTATCCTTCGGATGGCAGCGTTTGTTTGACCTCACTGCCTTGCAGAACGAGGTAAATAAAGGGAAGCTGGGTATCATCGTTGGACAGCGTATTAATATGAGTAACCCGGGCCATATTGTGGCCGTGGTGCCGGAAAATGATCAGCACATGGCCAAACGAAATAATACCAGCGTTCTGTCGCCCCTGCAATCACAAGCCGGCGCAAAAAATAAAAAGTATTTCACGGGCCTGAACTGGTGGGAAGACAGCAGCCGCTTTAAAAAGTTTAGCTGCTGGATATTCGGATGAGACAAGGCCTCAAATAATCATTCAGGACATGGCTAAATTTCTCTTTAATAACGGCAAGTTAAAAGACCTGACGATACCAGGCCAGTTTGATAGCACGAAGATCTTTGTGTCTGCAGAGGTGATCCCCGACGATGATGTCATCAGCGTTGCAGGGCATTCCATTATTGATTGTTTAAAGATAGAGATTGAGGATGTGATCTTTTCAGATCATCCGCTTAACCACGCGATGAAACTATATGATCATGCCCTGGAAGTGGAAGTAAATGCCAGTAAAATAAAGACGGGCAACGGCGAAGTGAATGGCTCGAAGGTGTCTTTAAACTGCAAGCTCCAGGTAGAAGCCGGCGATGCCCTGCTGGAAGAATTTGAACTAAGCGATAAAAAAAGTCCCACTGCCAACTCCGTATTTATTTTCCGGATCAAATTTCTGAAGGAACAATGAAAGTAGCCGGCATTGCATTTATTTTCCTCTCCTTTTTTTCGCTAAGCCTGCAGGCGCAAGACCCGCAACTGAAGCAGCTGGAGCTGACTACCAGTCCGGCTTATGTATTGCTGGGCGTTCAACCCACCAATATCCAGCGGCCTTCCACGCCAAGGGATTTTGCGGCCAGTCTGCAGAGCGCACAGGTGAATGGCAGCATTCAGCCTAATTTTGCCGTGGAGACCAATCCGTTCAACTGGAATAAGAAGGCGCCTCAGAACAAATACAGCTTTATTGCGAATGATTATTTTTCGGATGAGCTGTGGCCCGCTATTAAGAAGAACTTCGCTTTATCCCTGGCTACTTCTGCTACTGACACCGCGAAGTTTGGCAAGCTGCACAAAGGAACCGGGATCGGCTACGGCGTGCGGATCACCTTATTCCCGGGGACGGTCAATAAAAGAACGCGGGATGATTTTAAGGTATGGGCCAGGGCAGAGATAAAGGAGCTTTTCGCCAATGTGCTGCAAAGAACGATAGATGATGAAGGCCATGCATTCAGCTACCAGGATGTTACCCAGTCTTTTGATATCAGTGTAGCCACCCTGCTGGCGAAAAAGGATATCCCGGATCATATGAAACCCTGGCTCCTGAATGAACTGACGATCTATAAAGGCAAAATTGCTGCGGTGAATGATAAATCGGAACTGAGCAATTTGCTGGCAGCAGAGATGGATACCCTGGCTAAAGAAAAAGAGCATGCTTTGGACAAGATCAATGCCCGCAAGACGCCCTTTGCCAGGGATGGTTTCATTCTTGAATTTTCCTATGCCGGGTTGACGCTGATGCAAAGCAATGCCTGGGATAGCAGCGTGTACGCGAAAAGCGGTATCTGGCTGACGCCGTCTTACAGAATAGACCTGGGTACTGACAAGGATCCCGCTACGATACAGTCGCTGGATATCCTGGGGGTATTGCGGTACATATGGAATACGCGGAGAGTGGATGAAGCGAATTACCTGGATTTTGGCGCCAAGCTGCAATTTAACCGGAATGACTGGAACCTTGGTTTTGAAGGGGTGTTCCGGCATGCGTCGAAAGCAGCGGAAGGTCTTGATTCCCGCTGGACCTATTCCTGGGTGGGGAATTTCAGCTATACCATTAAAGAGAATATTACCCTGCGTTTGAGCTTTGGCTCCCAATTTGACGGCACGACACGCAGCTATACACGCCCCAATGAAATTTTGGCAATCGGGGGCATCAATTTCGGGTTTCTCAAATAGGGATCAGAAGAAAGAACCTTCCGTCTTTTCACAATAGGCTTCCAGTTTTTCTATCAGGGCCTGCATACGGTTTAATAGTTCGGCATTTACATCTTCCGGGAGCGGGGACGGGCCATTGTTCAAAAAGCGGCAGGCGGCCAGGCAGGACTTTTCATCCAGTTTATTAAATGCAAACTCGTAGACCAGGGAAAGGTTCATCTCCGGGATACTGCAGCTTTCGGCATAGAAGATCACTTCGTCGGATATGGTCACCCGCAGCGGAGAGATGATAGCCTGATAATCTTCAAATGTGCAGTAGTGAACGCTGCCGATAAATACTGCAGGTATGTCCTGCTCTACTTTAAGCAGTCCGGGCACCCATTCGGCACGGCCGGGAATATTCGTTACCGCCATATATACGTCCCGGAAATTGCCGGGTATTGATACCTGCAGGTAACCTGTGTTATCAGCAGCGTAATCGTTTTGTAACGGAGGCGGTTCCGGCACCCTTTCCCGGGCTTTGTTGAGGAGGGCGAAGCGATAGTCTACCTTTCCGATAGAGGCATATTCTTCGGAGGAAATGGCCCATTCCAGCTCGTCCTGTTCAGCAAGGGCGGCAGCCTGTTCGAAGAGCTTTTCAGAGATGAGCAGGTATTCGTTGTTATCGATGTGATTTTTCAGGAGGCGGTGCGCAATGATCATTTCCGGGCCGGATTGCTTTACAAAACGTCCAACGGATATTTCTGCAACCGGGCCATGGTGTGCCACGAACTTTAAGGTGAGGTTGGCGATAGCCTGGCAGGCGCCGCAGGCGCAGACCATGTGCTGCTGCATCCATTTTCGCTGGTAATGGAAGGCGTTGAAGATGTTGAGGCAGGTGCTGAGTATTTCCCCACGGGTGGGCGCTGGGCCTTTTTTGACCAGGAGGACAGCGTCGCCTTCGATTTCTGCTACTTCGTATTCGTCGCCGATGGCTTTGACCATGGCGTCGATGAGCATGTTAATGGCGGTAGTGGAGTGGGAGAGTTCTGTACTTGTCATGAACTCGGTGAACCCGCTGATGTCTGGGATCAGAATGGTGGCGTTGGTTGTTGGCATGGCTTTGGGGTGGTTTGTGAGGTAAAGGTAGGGAATTTGGGGGGTATGGAGGATTTAAAATTTATTTATAAACCTTTGGCATCTGGGTTTCTAAAAAATTATAATCATGTTATTTGCAAGGTTATTTTTTTTGTTATCTTCGGTTGCATTATATACCAGAACCCTGATGTTAGCTCCAGTTTAATTTCGTAAAAAGAGGCTTTTTTACACATCACGGTTATCTAGCTTTTAGCCATTTTTTATTGGGACATCCTGTAGAGGCATCACTTGCCGGATATTTTATTGTCACTTATTTTCTGTCTAAGAGCCGGAGAATTATCTCTTATCCTCGTTATCTATAAAACATTCGCAGATGTTTAAGATTTTCTTTATACCAATGAGCAATTTATTACCACAGATTCTGATCATGAGGTCCTCATCAGAATAAAAACTGACTTAATAAGGCCATGGGTACCATTGCCTCCCTGGGAGGACGTTTCTCGCAGCTGGGGCTGATTGTATTGCCGTTGGTTATTTGAAAGGTTTTTCAGCAAGCTTACACCAAAAAAAATTTAAATCTGATATTTATGGATGATATTTTCAAACCTCAAAGCTTAAGCATTAAAGCATTGCTGGGCAACACGGATGCCCTTTACCAGATCCCTCGTTATCAGCGGCCTTATTCTTGGGGAGACGACCAGTTATCCAAATTATGGGATGATCTACTGGAGGCGCAAGACGTTGAACCCAATTATTTCCTAGGTTCAATTATTACCGCTAAACCGGAAGAGGCCTCTAATTACCTGGATATAGTAGATGGACAACAACGTTTAACTACACTAGTCATCCTTATGTGCGTATGCCGGGACCTTTATCCTGATCTGAACGATCATTTGCCGAAGGAAGATTTTAATGCGATAAGAACTTTCACGGTTAAGTCATCAATAAAACTCAATGACCAGTTTGAGCGCCTGCGGTTAAGGACCCATGCCAATCATGCCAGCGATTTTCACGACCTTGTTATTGGCGACGGCAAGGCAGTTTTGCATAAGAAGCCATTTCAGAAGGATCTGAGAAAAGAGCAGGAACCTAAATTTAAATTTAAGAACACCGCTGCTTTTTTCAAGGAAAAGCTTACAGAGTTGGGTAAGGAAAGAGCCGGCGCGTTTATGAACTATCTTTTCAATAGTGTTAAAATTATCAGGATCGATTGTAATTCCGTAAGTTTTGCCATTAAGCTTTTCCAGGTATTGAATGATAGAGGGCTGGATTTGTCAAATTCCGACCTTATAAAAAGTCTTCTCATAGGCAAGATCCAGCAAATGTACAATGAGGATAGCGAGTTGCGTAAGCAAAATGAGGATCAATTTATGGATGACTGGAAGCGTTGTGAAAACATTGCCATCGATACCTATGACACAATGAATGAGTTGTTTGTTATGTATGAATATTACAGACTAGGGAAAAATCCTGAAAGGTCACTGTTTGATGAATTGAAAGAAGTATTCAAGGATGAGAATCCCAATACGGTCATCAGCGACTTCAAGAATTTTATTTCACATTACAAGTCTGGTATTTACGAAAGTACCGATACAACCATTTATAGCCTGTACTACCTTAGATGGAACGTTTATTGGCGTACCTTACTGACCACGGCGCTGCATGTAAATTATCCGCATACAAAGGAATTTACGAGCTTACTACGAAGGTACTATTACCTGAACTGGATCGCAGGATATACCCTTTCCAAGATCAAACAGACTTCGTTCAATCTTATTGGATATCTGAAAGAAGGAAAAGATATCACTTTTATAGCCCATGAAATTAATAAGCAATTAACCGATGAGGTAATCGACAGGGCTGTAAATGCGTTGAACGGGGATATCTACTATGAACCGTGGTGTAAGCCTCTGCTTTTCATGATCGAGTATGAACTGCAGGACAGAGCTGCTTATTTTGAAATGGGAGACCGGTCGATCCAGACAGAACATATTCTTCCGCAGTCTTTTGAAGGCATTCCGGAGTGGGCGTATGCAGAAGATATTCCATGGATTTATGATTGGATACATTCCGGTGCTAATCTAACTCTACTAAGCGGCGCCAAAAATATAGCAGCAAGGAACTATTCTTTCCACGAGAAGATAAGATCTTATGACGGTACTGGCCTGGAGAATCCTAATGATGATAGAATTACGTCCTTTCAACAATCACAATTGATTGTAAATGACTATAATTCCGGGAAATATAACAAAGAGTGGAGTACTGACGCATTGAACGGCAGATGGATCTGGTTCTGCAGCATGGTGGAAAAAATCCTCGACTTGGATCTTGCAAAAATTAAAAGCAATCTGATAACGGCAGCCGTGGAACAATAAACAGTTTGATCACAACGATACCAGTTAATCTCAAATAGCCATGTACCTCAAATGGATACGTACATTTAGCATGAATGATTATATACTTGCCATATGGATGCCTTTTACCGCTTTCGTCATCCTCTTGCTGATCATCTTTTACTTCACCTATTACAAGTATAAAAATGACATCTTCAAATGACTTCTGCAGCAGCGTCGATATTTTATTGAATACTGAGTTTTCAGGCAAAATAAGGAATGCCATCATCAATCATTTTAATGAAATACCTCACCATCCATACCGGGATTTTGATGCTGAACTGGTCATAGAAAAGATTACATATCTTCCTGCCTACTTGGCACAGATGAGCGCTCAATACGAGGAAAGGAGTCTTTCATTTCATAGCGAACCCTATACGCGGCAGATGTCGCCCGGTACTTATCCGGATTTCAGCAACCTGTATAGCATCAATTTAGCAAGGCCAAACAATTTCACAGATACGACAAATTCCTATACATATCCGGGACCCCTAAGCACCTGTAGCAGCTGTGAAGGAAGGGGCCAGACAACCTGTATGGCCTGCGGAGGAAAAGGCGAGAATACCTGCAGCAACTGTGGCGGGGTAGGCAAAAGGACCTGCAGCAGCTGCGGTGGAAGCGGGAAAAAAGCTTGCAATGAGTGCAATTTTTGGGGCATGGTCAGAAAAACTTGTTACTCCTGCAACGGAACCGGTAAGCAATACTCTTATGAGGTTTCCTGTTCATCCTGCTTTGGTACGGGGAAATCCTGGGGCGCCAGTTGCTACTACTGCGGTGGTACAGGGCGGAGAACACCGGAGGTGAATTGCAGCACTTGTGGTGGTGGGGGTTACAGATCGGCCGTCTGCAGCAATTGCAGTGGCTATAAAGAGGTAACATGCGGATCCTGTTACTATGGAGAGATCCGCTGTAACTATTGCAGCGGAGCAGGGGTCCTCAGATGCAGGAAATGTAGCGGAACAGGGAATGTCACCTGCGCTGTATGTAAGGGTAAAGGAATGTTCATCAGCTATGCTGTCCTGCGTCAACAGCTATATACAGAGAGAACCGATTTGAGCAAGGTCAACGTACCTGACCTGGAAAAGAAATTCGGCTATTCACCGGAGCTGAAAGATGCAATCGCCAAGCCCATATACATACGGAAAGAAAAAAAACTGCCCTCACAGATAGCATTGGGCAATGAACCAATTGAGCAGATATATAGCCGGCAGTATAAGGAGCAGTTCCCGGCCGGGAAAAACAATGCAGTGATGCAATTTCAGCAGTTTGAAGTGCACAAAGTAAATACCTATCTGATAGAATGTATTTATAAATTCGAGTCATTTCCTTTGCTCCTGTATGGCATAAAGGACACTTTCATTGACATAAATAGTCCCATTAAAAGATATAGGGAATCGTTGGTGGTAAGTGCGGGGAAACACTACGGCGACAACCAGTTTGTTGCCTGTTATGATGATATGAAGAAGGTGGTAGAAATGGGAAAGGTGTCGCCTTGTGAAAAGGAGCAAAGGATCTTTCAAAAGGTGTCTGGCCATATCATCAAAGCCTACTCATATGGAAATGTTATGGGAGCTATCTTATTCCTGTTCCTGCTTCCTCTTGCCATTCCCTTCCTTAGGGTCATGCCTGGTTTCCAGACGGCGAACAGCATCGGCGGTTTACTTATCGTTTGTTTGCTGAGTTCATTGATCTTTTTATTTTCAGGTGGTGTGATCTTCCGGAAAATGTTTGGCTATAGGATACAGTCAGACAGGAAAAGGTTCCTGATCGGTACTGGTGTACACATTTTACTGATGGCCACTATTTACCTGATCATAGTGGTTTGTTGTAACTGGCTTGTATAAGGTTTGTTCCGCCTGCCTTATCTTTGCCCCAGGAACCGCCTTTTAATGTCAAACGAAACACCCATCCGCAAGATCATCCACATTGACATGGACGCCTTTTACGCGTCCATCGAGCAGCGTGACAACCCTGATCTCCGCGGCAAGCCCATCGTAGTAGGCGGTTCTCCCGAAGGCCGGGGCGGGGTGGTCGCCACTGCCAGTTATGAAGCCCGGAAATTCGGTGTCCGTTCCGCCATGCCATCCAAAAGGGCGCAGCAGTTGTGCCCGCAGGCTATTTTCGTGCGTCCGCGCTTCGAGGTATACAAAGACGTATCCAGGCATATCCGCGAGATCTTTCACCGTTATACAGATCTGATAGAGCCCTTATCCCTGGATGAGGCCTATCTTGACGTTACTACGGACAAACAAAACATCGGCTCCGCTATTGAGATCGCTAAACTGATCAAGCAGGCTATTAAAGAGGAGCTGAACCTTACTGCTTCTGCAGGCGTTTCCATCAATAAGTTCGTTGCCAAGATCGCTTCTGATATGCAGAAGCCGGATGGTCTTACCTTCATCGGCCCTTCTGCCATCGAAGCATTTATGGAGCAGCTGGCAGTAGAGAAATTCCACGGTGTTGGCAAGGTCACCGCGGATAAGATGAAACGAATGGGGCTGTTCACCGGCGCTGATCTCAAAAAGCTCTCTGAATCAGACCTGGTACAGCATTTTGGCAAGACAGGCCGCTTCTATTACAGGATCGTGCGGGGGATAGACGAGCGGGAAGTAGAGCCGCACCGGGAAACAAAGTCCCTAAGCGCAGAAGATACTTTTCCCTATGATCTCACCAGCCTGGAAGAGATGAATGTGGAGATCGACAAGATCTCCCTGGTAGTACATGAGCGTCTGAAGAAATATGGACTGAAAGGCCGAACTATCACGATAAAAATAAAATACAG